>Ga0073934_10006731_pt1 | contig 16489 bp, 19 predicted proteins | sample LarsenN4metaG_FD_76834 | JGI IMG/M metagenome (GOLD analysis project Ga0073934, IMG submission 76834) | Hot spring sediment bacterial and archeal communities from British Columbia, Canada, to study Microbial Dark Matter (Phase II) - Larsen... ...
GCAGCGAGCCGATCTGGTTTCTCAGGCGCGCCTGGATGGTCTGTTTGGACAGCGCTGGAAGACTGAAACAGTGAACTCGGTGATCGAACGTAAGTTCGGCGACACCATCCGTTCTCGGAAACGCAGCCTGCAGGGGCGAGAACCGATTATCAAGGGATTGGTCTACAACATTCATCGCTAAGTGTGTCTCGGTTTGACCAATCTTTGCAACAGAGTATTTTCAACCTCTTGTAACTGAAATAGAAATGGAGGGAGAAATGAAAAAACATGTTTTGAAGCTGGCCTTGAGCGTTATCGCCATACTATTCATCATGGCATTTACCTCAACAGCCGTATTCGCAGACCCACCAACGCGCTTCGATGAAAAAGGGAACGAGACAGCGTGGTCAAACAGTGGGTGCACTACAATACAATCAGGAGAACTATATACATCTGATGGTCGCCTCCTGACAACCGGGTATGATATTTGGGGATATAACTATCAGGCCCACATGTTCAATGGTGGCTATTGTGATGCCTATCGCGATGCAGCCTGGTGCCAACCATATAAAGATGTGAACCTTACAATGAAGTGGAATGATGCCTGGCTATCCAATACCGATTGCTCTGACGATGGCCTATTAGATCGCCACTACGGATTCCTTAGCTACATTGGATCAGGAGCCTGGTTGACTAACCATCAAAAAGGCTCTTACATTGACGATGCTGGCAATTCCTGCAGCTGGGAATATTTCGTCAAAATCATCGCTGCACCTTCCGATGCATATAAGTTATCGGGTGTCTGGTTCGCATCGGATGACACAGAAATCGGTCCTGCAATATGGGGCGACTTCGCCATAATCCAGCAAATTTCAAACGATCCTTGCTATGGCGATCATGGTCTCGATTATCTTAGTCCAGATCATGCCGGATTTGGCGGGTGGTAATTTCATAATTTCTCAATAAGGACTATAGGGGCTGTCCCAAGTAATGACAGCCCCTTGCTATTTTCCTGGTGATTCACTATTTCAAAGGATTAAGCCGGTCAAGCTGGTTAGCCATTCTCAGCTTGTAATAATCGCTCAAACAAATTGAAACCCGACTACGAAGGCCAGTGTGGCGAGCAGAAACAAACCGGGTAGGAGGCTCCATATGGCTTGCTGCGAGAGGAGCGGACGAGTGGTCTTCAAGAAGGACAACAGCAGCCCGGCCAGGCCGATCAGGCCACCACCCAGACTGACCAGGGAGAAACCCACCGGCAGCCTCCCACTCAGGCTGAGGTAGAGCGGCAAGATGAAGATCAATATCCCCGCCACGCCGTGTACAACCACCACTGTCAGCGCCGCGATCCGGCCGGGTGACGCAAAGCGCGTAATGGCGATCACCAGCAATCCCAAAGCAGCGAACACAAGGTATATCGTACGGTATCCCGGCAGGTACTCGACCACCAAGCCGAGGGACAGGCCGAGCGGAATCACGGTCGAGAGGATCACCACGGTAGGACTTTCCAGCACCTCGAAACCCAGGATCATGGTGATCCAGGCTTCCAGCAGGATCAGTCCAAAGGCGACGGTGAAACTCGCCATGGCGAGCGTCCCTGTGCCTTCGATGCCAAAAGCCACCTGATAGGCAGCCAGCAGCCCGGTCGCCAACAGCATGACGCGGTCTGCCGGGGTCAATTTGCTCACCTGGCCACCTCCGCCACCAGTAATGCCATCGTGCTGAGCATGTAGAGCGAGGCGTACTTGAACAAGCCGAAATTCACCCCCACCGAAGGGCGCAGCAGGCTGCTGATCGCCAGCGCCAGCAACCCGGCCGAAAGAACTGCCAACACGCGCAGGTAGCCCCAGGTCATGCCAATCCCATAGGCCGCGCTGGCCATACCCAGGGCAGCCGCCAGGCTGGCCAGGGCGATGACCCAGCGCGTAGCGCGCTCACCACAGGTTGAAGGGAAGGTCGGAATTCCTGCCCGGCGGTAATCATCAGAATAGCACATGCTGAAAGTCATGATGTGGGTGGGAATCCAGAACAGGACGGCCAGCGCCAACATCAGCCCGATCCAATCGATCTGCCCCACCCCCAGGGCGCGTCCCGCCAGGATAGGCATACCCCCAGAAATCCCCCCCCAGACAACGGACCAGGCCGTGCGGCGCTTTAGCCAGATCGTATAGACGATGACATCGAAGAACAAGCCTGCAAAGACGATGGCGCAGAATAAACCGTCGATGATCAACGCCCACCCCACACCCAGAATGGATAACAATAACCCGAACCTGAGTGCTGCCTTGGGACTCAAGCGGCCAGCCGGCAGAGGGCGATGGGCAGTGCGCTGCATCTTTGCATCCAGGTCGCGGTCGTACCACATGTTGAGAACCGTGCTGCCGCTTATCGCCAGGAACAGGCTGCCCGCCTGGCTCAGCAGCGCTGGCCAATGCATCACCGGGCAGCGGGCACTCATGTATCCTGCCAGGCCGGTCGAAAGCAACAGGCCGGTCTGCAGGCTCTTGATCATCGACCAATAGGCCTGGAGTCTTTCTTTGATTTCAGCCGGGACAAACGTGTGATGGGTAGTTGCCGATGCAGCCATATTTTCATCACCTCGCTGATTGCATCATCGCACTCTTAACTGGCGCAGCGGAATCCAACGCCCGGGCTGGCGTAGTCCGGCGCGGCGCTGTTGCGCGTCCAGAGGCGCAGGTTATAGCCATAGTTGGCGTGGCTACCGCCCCGCAGGTAGCGACAATAGATTCCTTCGTAGATGTCTCCCGTCCACTGCCAGACATTGCCCGCCATGTCGTACAGGCCATATAGGCTGGGTGAATCCAGGGTGGCGAAGCCATCGTACGCGCCGCCGTTGTAGAATCCAACTGGCGTGGTGTCGCCTTGCTTGCCCAACACAGCCTCGAAGGGGTCGCGGCTGGCATAGTAATTGGCGTTGACGGGAACAATATCCTCGCCCCAAGGAAACGGGCGTCCATCGCCTCCCCGGGCGGCTTTTTCCCACTCAATCTCGCTGGGCAAGCGCCAGCCGTAGAAGTCACAGTAGGCCCTGGCACCGAACCAGGTAACCATCACCACCGGGTGGTTCCCATAGCCCGCCTGGGCTTTGAAGGACTGCCCATCCAGGCGAATGCGAGCCTCCGGCGCCTGCAGCGGCAGATACAGCACCACTCAGGCCGATATCTCCACTTCGTGTTTGTAACCATGGTACACCTCGCTCGGGTAATAGCCGACCACCTGATCAGCAGCGATCTCGATTGATCCAGCCCGGAGCGCCTCGCTCAGGTAGCGGGCATACTGTTCATTGGTCACGTCTGTGATCATGATCTCGTAGTCATAATCGACCGGCGTCTGGTGGCCAAACGGGCCGCGCAGAAATTCTCCCGCCGGCACCCTGGCCCACGATTCGGGATCGATGCCCGTCTCGAATTCAGGCGGCGTCCCGGCTGCGACCACCCCTGCGAGGGCACATCCACTGATCAGCCAAGCCACATAGCAGATAATAAGGATTGTGCGTGTCATCGTCATTTTCCTAGTCGGCTGACAGTGCCGCCTCGGGCTGTGCAGGAAGTTGAGCGGCGAGCCGATCGGCCGGAGTCTCGCCGACCGGGGAAGGCCCCACGGACAATTCATACCTCCAGCGACCGTCCCGGTTGAACAGGTCAGCCAATCTCCAGATCATCAGGCCTGCCAGAGAGACCATTACAACTTCCAATCCCAGGACGAGACGATCATCAGCCAGCCGAACCACAGCCAGGCGCAGCCTCTTAGCCCCGCCAGGTCGACGTAATAAAACAGGATGATGGTTGCGATGATGCCCGAGAGGATGTGCCATTGCCCCGGTCAGCTCGGCGATGCGCCCGCCCAAAGCCAGGGCCGGCATTCCGAAGGCGGACGACCCCACCACCAGCCAGATTCCCAGGTTCAGGAATCCCAGAGATAGCCAGGCGATCCACCCCGGGCCGCGCGGCGACCCATGCATGTAGCGCGGCAGGATCCAGAACACCACACCCATCGCCAACTACATCATCCATCCCATCAGCAGGAACTCGATGTGGGCCGGAAGCAGGCTCCACAGGGCCGGGTGAAGCGGCACCCCTTTGTTGTACAACATCAGCCCACCCAGGGTGAAGCCCAGGGCCAGATAGAGCAGGGCAAAGCGGGTATACCATACGCTCAGGCGGGGCACCTAGCGCTCCTTCACCCACCCCCAGGTTTTGGCCACGAATGCCATCCCTGCCAGCCACTGCAAGGCAGCCGCGGCGGCCAACAACCACCCCCAGACCATTGCTGGCTGCTGCGCATTGAGCGGCTCTGCCACCACTCTCAGCAGCAAGCCGGCATTGAGCGACGCATAGGCAAGCCAGCCCAGGCTCTCGCTGCCGCACGGCCGATCCTTACTATGCTTGGGAAACATCCAAAATACCACCCCGAAGATCAGGTCCGTGATCCAGCCGACCACGAACAGGTGAAAGTACGCTGAGAAGACGCCAGCCAGGAGACCTGCCAAATGGCCTGGATGGCCTGCAGGATGCCGGTCAGCAGGGCGAGCACCAGGCACAGCAGCGCCGTCTTGAGATACCAGCGAGTCAGGGCAGGCATGGACTGATGTATTTGTGCATGCTTACCTACCCGGTCGCCTCAGGCCCCGGCCTGGCTGATTTGGGGCCTGGCGGCCTTCTCGGGCAGGACCAGGCTGAGCACATTGCGCAGGCCGAGGGTGTTGATCAGGTTGACCAGGAACAGCACGAAGGATACACCCACCAGCAGGCCACCGATCAAAGCCACGATCATGTATAGCTGGTACAGATTATCGAAATACAGCGTGCGCCGCAGCATGCCGCGCGAGCCGGCCATCCCCATAGCGTAGGCCATCATCACCGAGCCGATCAGCCAGCCCCAAAAATGCAGGTCTACCAGGCGCTGGCTGCGGATCTCCAGCCTGGTCAACAGCGGCAGCAAGGCATAGACAACGGCGAACAGCAACATGCCCAGCCCTACCAGCAGGTTGATGTGGGCGTGGTTGCCGATCACCCATTGGGTGTTGTGCAGCACCACGTTCAACCCCAGGTTGGCCTGGATCAGTCCCGCCGAGCCGCCCACTGCAAAGCCAAAGATCGAGCCCAGGACGAACTTCAGCGCCGGACTGAAGCGCACCGGTCGTGCCAGCCAGATGGTCATCAGCACCGAGAACATGGTCAGACCCATGGTGATGAATTCACCCCAGGTGATGAACTGGCCGGAGAGCAGCTTCAGGCCAAAGGGCTGCGGCCGATCGGCCAGCAGATGGTGGCTCCACACGAACAGGGAGACCAGCAGGTCGGCCAGGATGACCCAACGCACCACCCGCTCTCCGTAGAGCTTGCGATTCACCAGCAGCGGCACCAGCAGGTACCAGGTGCCGGCAGTGTACATGAGCACGTTGCCATCGGCGATCATGTCCAGGCCCCACCAGAACCAGTTCTTATACAGCAAGGGGTCGATCGCCATGGGAGCCAGCCGCAGTCCGCCCAGCAGGTTCGGCAAGCCATACACCAGGAGCAGCACGCCCGCCGAGAGGATCACGACGGCGTTGATCATGGTGTCGATCGAGCCGCGCCCCACCGCCATGATGAACACCGGCAGCTCCTCGGCCTGCTGACCTGGATTGGAGGCCTGCTGATCACCCCCCCGCAGGCGCGGCACCCCGATGGTCGCCATCAGCGAGCGCCAGAAGCCCCTGGCGCCGGGCGCCGGGCGGCTGAGCACCGTGCTGAACAGGTTGTAGACGAACATCAGCACGTTGACTTCGATCACTACCAACCCCAGGCCGAAGATGATACTGCCGATCAGCGGCACACGCTCATAGTCCACCGGGAGCGGCCAGTACAGCGTGTACAGGCCGTTGAACAGCACGAAGAAGCCGGCCCCCCAGGCCACCAGCACTCCGATGGTCTGCAGCCAGAAGTTCACCGCCACCAGCCGTTTGTGGCGGATTTCCGTCTTCAACAGGAACGGCACAAGGAAGTAAAAGGCGCCCATCACGCACATGTAGGCAAAGCCGTAGATGCCGACCACCGGGTGGGCGGTGAGCATGGCGTAAAACGGGCCGCTGGCCGGCATGGCCGGATCCACCAGGCGGATGTTCATCAGCAACGCTTCCATGCCGTGCAGGGCGGTGTGGTCCACCAGCTCTACCCGCATCAGCGAGCCTTCCAGGCCGGTCAGGCCGAGGAAGAGCAGGCCCACCACGGCGTAGCGCAAAGTCCATTTTTCGAGCCAACCGATTGCCGCCATTTCCTCACCTCCTCAGGGATTCACCAGCAAGGCGCCCTTGAAGTACATCTCGGGGTGTCTGGGTCCGGAATACTCGGTCGAGCGGATGTCGTATTGGCCAGGCTGGTCGAATTTCCAGAGCATGCGGTTGGCGTACCCCGGCACCACCTGCATTTGGAAGACCAGGGTGCCATCCGACCTGAAAACGCCAAAGCCGTAGGTAACGTCGCGTGAGGTGGCGACAAACTCTACAAATTTGCCGGCCCGCACCTGGATTCCGCCCGGCGGCAGGTCCAGCTTATATTCCCCCATCTCCACATTCACACGTTGCTCCGCAACAGGCCGCGACCACAGCATCCAGCGCTGCCAGGGGACCAGCGGGGAAAGGGTGATGGCGTTGAACAATACCGCCACCACCACCAGGACCCATAACCAGTTGCGTTCTTCCCGGGCCATTTCAATCCCCCTTCATGCGTACCTTCCAGGCAAACCAGGCCAGGAAGGCGGCGATCAATACCACATAAGCCGTATAGGACCACCAGATCACATCCGTGGCGTACATTTGAGTTCCCTCCGTTTGAATAGACTAACCGGCAAGTTGCCTTGGGAAGCTGGTCAGCACTTCCGGGCCATCGGGGCCCACCGCCAGGGTGTCCTCCACCCGCACGCCCCACGGCCCGCTGTACAGCCCGCAGTTACCCACGGCGATCACCACGTTGGCGGGCAGCGGCGGGGGCGCCTTTTCGCCGTGGAAGAAGGCATGGCCGGGCGGCAGGGGCGCCTCCTCGAACTCGATGCCCACCCCGTGGATGGGCGGGCCGAAGATGTGCTCGCCGTGCCCGGCATCTCGCAGCACACCGTGCAGGTTGTCCTCCAGCTCCACCATCCCCACGCCAGCCCTGACCATGGCGATGGTGCTCTGCTGGGCATGGAGGTACAGGTCGTAGGCGGCCTGCTGCTCAGGCGTTGGCTGGCCCACACACACCGTGCGGCAGATATCGGCGCTGTAGGCGTCGAAGATCGGGTGCACGTCCACCATCACCAGGTCGCCTGGCTGCAGCACCCGCCGGGTAGGAATCCCGTGGGCGATATTGGTGCGCGGCCCGGAAGACACGTAGGTGCGCCAGAACTCCTCGGCGCCAGCCTGGCGCATGGCGTACTCGGCCTCCGCCGCTACCTGGCTCTCAGTGATACCGGGGTGGATGGCCTCCAGGGCGGCGGCCATGCCGACATCTGCCACGCGGGCGGCGGCGCGGATGCGCTCGATCTCCTGCGGTTCCTTGACCATGCGCAGCTCCGAGAGGATGTGGGTGCTGTCCTTCACGGCTACCTTCTCCGGCTTGGCGTGCGGGTGGGTGACCATCGCCATCATCGACTGTGTGAGGAAGGTATATTCCAGCCCGACCACGCCCTGCCGCAGGCCAAAATGCTCGAAGTGATGCGCGATGGAATGGATCATCCCCACCTCGTCTTCGAATCCAGCGATGTGATCGAAATGAGCCAACCGGCTGACGTCTTCCACGTCGGTGGATGGCACGCCCAGGGCTACCTGGCCAGCCCGGGTGACCAGCGCATAGGCGCACAGACGCCCGTCCCCGGTGAGATAAGCCATGTTGGCAGGCTTGGTGAGCAGCAGGGCATCCAGGCCGGCGGCCTCCATCAGCCGGCTGCAGCATTCCAGCCGCCCCGTATAAGGTAAATTGACCATCGTGGACCTCCCGTCTATGGATAACTTCGAGAACGTTCGGAAATAATGTGAATCGTCCTTTCGCTCTCACCCCTGTCCCCTCTCCCAATTCTCGGGGAGGGAAGAAGGTCCGATCTATGTTGCTGTTCCAGGGCCGGGGGATGGGTGAGAATAAAAGCGCCACATTCATTAAGGAGTCTCCGAATGCCTTCGATTTCACATATCATACAATTCAATGAGCGCAAATTCAAGTAACTTTTTTCACAATTCCAGTGCAACTTTTTACCCGCCCCGGCGTAGAAGATATTGGTGGCTCTTCAGAAATTGCCGTGGGGAATCACCGGATTTAGGGGTGTGAGCGTGCGTACGCACGCTCACACCCCCAAATCCGGACACTTCCACAGGAAATCCGATAGACCCACGTTGGAATCGTGAATGATAGAATTGGAGGTAAGGAGGATACGATGGACTCAACCCGTGGACCGCTGCGCCGATCGCGCCGCAACCGAGTGATCTTCGGGGTATGCGGCGGCCTGGCGGAATTTTTCGGCATCAACGCCATCTGGTTCCGGCTGGCGTTCCTGATCGCCCTGATCCCGGGAGGCGTGCCGGGCCTGCTGGCCTACCTGTTGCTGTGGCTGATCGTGCCGAGCGAGTGACAGGCCGGGTTTCAGAAAGCCAGTGAGGCTATGCGGGCTGCCCCCTCAACCGTCGATGTTAGCGAGGGGTCGATCTCGGTGGCCGTTGGAGTCGGCGAAGGTTCCTCGGTAGGCAGTGGGGTGCTAGAGGGAGTTGGCGTCCAGGACGGCTCTGCGGTTGGTTCAACCTCTGTCGGCGTCGCTGAAGGCACCGGGGTGATCGAGGGCGCTTCGGTCGGCGGCAACTCGGTCGAAGATGGCGAGGGGGTAGGTGAGGCAGGCTCTGGTGGCGCCGGAGTCGAGGTGGACGTCGCGGTCGAGATTGATGTGACAACCTGAACACTGGGGGGGACAGTTTGAGAGGGGGCCGAGGTTGTGGCCGGAAGGCTGGGGGTGACCGCCTGCGAGGGGGTCGAGGCTGAGCCGGTTGTGGCGGTCAGCGAAGGTTCGGCGACTGGGCCGGTAGCGGTGGGAGTGCTGGACGACGTTGGGCTGGGAGGTTGAGAGGGAGGCGGCGTGGGAGTGACCGGCGGGGTAGGGGTGAAGCGGGGCGTCTCAGGCACACAGGCGCCCGGACCGATCTGGCCATGGTTGTACTCGGCCAGGCGAGCGGCTATGCGCTCATGATCTGTCTGCGCCTCACCGGTCGGCCGGCTGCCGGGCGGATTGACTACCAGCCATTCATCCGCCTCGGCTAGGATGTCCTGGATCACACCAGGGTCGGCGTCCTGGGCAATGTTCAACATGGCGGCGATGAGCTGCCCAGCCAACGCAGCCACCAAATCCGTCCTATCCACCTGCTTTAAGATTTCCAGCGCTGGCCTAGTCCGGTAGACCCGATCCCCAGCCGGGATTTCTCTGACCGGCCAGGCCTGCGGGTTATCTTGCCAGTAGGCGGCCTGGCGCGTGCAGTTCATCTTGCCGGCAGGAGTGGGGGTGGCGGTCGGCGTGCTGGTAAGCGGCGGAGGCGGGGTGGGGCTGAGCGTCTTGGTGGAAAGCGGCGTGGCGCTGGGGGTGGGGGTACTGAGAAATTGGATTGTGGGGGTGAAAGTGGTAGTAAGTTCTTCCTGGTAGTGAGGCGATGGACTCGCAGACCATATCTGAATACCAGGCACAGCGGTCTGGGTGGGAGCAGGTAGCGTTGTAATTCCTGACGGGTCAATCGAGCAGGGCAGAAAGTCCAATAAACCACTATTATAATTCATCAGAATTACGAAATACTTCTGCACCTGTGCCTGTTCAAATGAATCAATTTCTTTGAAATGAGAGTGAAGTGCCAGCCAATTATTTGCCTGATCAATTGCCTCTGTCCAGACGCCAGTCTTAGTAATACGTAATTGGTTAAGAATAGAAACTACCAACTGCTGTTTTAATAACAGGATCCAATCAGTCCCTGGTTCAAGGATGAGCAATCCGTGAGCTTCATTTTGTGATAATGTCTCATCCCCAATTTTGATTTCCTCAGATGGCCAAGTCTCCGGATTGGTTATTCAATAGGTGATCGAGTCAACACACTTAGTAGATGTGGGTGGATTCTGATCGTCGGGATCATCGAAATCCTCACATTGCCCTGGCCCAATCACTCCCAAATTGTAGTTTTCGAGAATCTCAGCCAGTGCAATGCCGATAAGACGTGATGCACCTCCTGGTTTACTGCCCAGCGGATTATCGATTAGCCAACCATCGGCCTTCTCAACGGCTCTCTTTGCGGAGTCGGGATTTGCGCCCGACAGAATGTTCAATTTTGCAGCGATCAATTGATTGGCCAGGATGTAGGTCACATTCCCAGCCGGCGGAGTCTCAAGAATAGAAATGGCAACTTCTCGAGGATATGTTTGGTCTCCCAGCGAAATCTGATCGACCGGCCACGCCTCAGGATGTATCTTCCAAAACCCTACTGAGCGGGTGCAATTATTGGCAGGCGTAGGAGAGGGCGTATAAGCCTAATTGCCAGTAGTAAAACCGAAGGATTTTTCTTTTATGCCAAGAAAAAATGCCCAGGTAGGATGGCTGGCATACATTCAACACTGGACTTGGGTTGCAGAAATCTGTCCCCGAGCCATCACTGAGCAGTTGGACGTAAAAATCAGCATCCCGGTTTCCGATATTCTTGACCGCCACATCCTGGTACTGAGTCTCACCAGGCAGCAATAGTGAGAAAGTCAGTGGAAAACCAGCTGTGGCATCCAGATCGATCAGCGCGGTGGTGATTGTTGTGGTCTGATTTTCTGTATTGCTGAAATACGCCCAGGTTACGGCGGCGGTGAGAACGACGACCAGCAGTATCATGAGCCCACTGAAGAAGATGGTCTTTTTCATCCTAGCCTCCAGATTCAGAATTTGAAAAGGTCTATTATTCGTTTCTTTACTCTTGATGAGCAGGTGTAATAGATATTTTTCTCCCTCGCGGCACCTCCCTTCGTCCTTGAGAGCCGCGACAGGCCCACATGTGATATAATTCACGCGCGCAGAGAGCCTGATCGCGCTCTGTGACTGCTGCCTCGACTGGCTGCCACCGGTCGAGGCATTTCGTCCCTTTGCTTGGCTACCGATAAATGGTTAGCGGAAAAATCGCTCTTACACTACCCCACCGACCAGAACTGGAATTAAATCACGCCCCAGCCTTCCGTACCGATTCGACCCACATAAAAAATCAAAAACCGGCCCGCGTGGCCGGTTTCGCTCTTCGCTCCCCAGAAGCTGTGCCTCTACACATAGAGGCAAGCGACCAATTTAAGCTCCCGGATCATCGTTCCACACCCCACCCTTGATGCGGGCAACGATGTCGGGAAGATTGAAATCCTCTTGTTTTTTTTTCCATGTAAAGTCTAGCACAATCAGGACCAAAAGTCAATAATTATACAGGCTGGATTCTCCTCGCATGGTTCGATGAAACGTACTGCCTCCCCACCGGCAGCCTCAGCTACGTCGCTCGTGATGCCAGCCGGCGTGGGAATTACTCTGGTGAGTCGCTGCGCACGCCCCCTTCAGATGGAGCCAGCGGTGGACTATCCTCCAACGGGGTAGGCGGCGGCTGGAGGTCACGGGTGGGTGTGGCCGGGGGCGGCTCGACCGGCGGGGCCTGGGTAAGCTGGTCGGCAGGCGTGGAGGTCGAAGTGGGGGTGGCTAAAGCGAAGGGGAGTGCTGGCGAGGGGGTGGACGTCGGCGAGGGTGCGGAGGGCGTTCCGGTCGCCGTAAGTTGGAGGGTCGGTACAGGCGAGGGCAGCTCACACAAGCCCGGCCCCACCAGCCCATCGTTAAAGGCCTGCAGCGAGTTAGCCAGCTCGACAGCCTGCTGGCTTTCCTGTTCCCTCAAGGCATTACCCAACGGGTTTCGCTCGATCCAGACCTCGGCTGCCGCCAGCGCCTCGGCGATGGCGCTGGGGTTGGCCCCCTGGGCCAGGTTGAGCTGCGCCGCCACCAACTGGCGGGTCAGTCGCGCGGGCGTGTCTTCGACCGGCAGATCCTCCAGAAGAGACAGGAGCTCCCGCAGAGGACGGAGCCGGTCTCCCAGGTAGAGCGCCTTTAACGGCCAGGCTTCAGGGTGTGCCAGCCAGTACTCGGCTGGGTAGGTGCAGTCCTTCGAACCAGGGCGCCGGCGTGGGGTGCGTGTCGGATGGGGAGCAGCGGATTCGACCGGAATGGGCGTTGGCGACCGCTCGATGGTAACAATCCCGGTTGGTGGCGCAGTGTCGGCAGGGGTTTCGGAGACTCCAATGGTCATAGTTGGCAGGAGGGCGGTATCCGTGGGCAGGAGTATCATGCTGGCCGTCCTGGTGGGGGTGAGGGGCGGAGAGTCCATCTTGCAGGAGGGGCTATCCAGCATCCCGTCGTTGAAGTTCCCCAGGATGAGGATGTATTGGGCTGTCATCTGGCGCTCTTCCGGACTTAACAGTGCGCTGTCGGAGTGTGCGACCAGCCAGCGGTCGGCCTGGTCGATGGCTTCCAGCCATATGCCCGGTGCGGCGCCGCTGGCCAGGTTGAGGCGGATGACGAGCACCTGCTGCCTGAGCTGCATGAGCAGGTCGCTGGAGGCGTCCTGCTCCAGGAGAAGCTGGGCCTCTGCCAGGCTGTAGAGCACTCCACCGATCCAGGCCTCCTGGATAGGCCAGCGCTCGCGATTGGCAAGCCAGTAAGCCGCCGAGCCAACGCAGCGCAGCTCGTCTTGTTCGGGCGGTTCGGGGGTCAGCCCATCGTCGCTGCACGCGCCCGGCCCGATCTCGCCGTTGTTGTAGCGGTCGAGCTGTCCGGCCAGCCTGATGCCGAAATTACGCGCCGGCTTGCCCGGGTCGCTGCCCAGTGGGTTAGCAACCAGCCATTCGTCGGCCTGCTGGAGGGCATTCGCCACCGCGCCCGGATTTGCCCCGGCAGCGATGTTCAATCTGGCGGCGATCAACTGTTGGGCCAGCAGGAAAGTGGCATCTCCGTCTGGAGAGATCTTAAGGATCGCCAGGGCCTGCTCCTGAGTGTAGGTGACGCCGCCGATGGCTACTGTCTGGAGAGGCCAGACCTGCGGGTGAGTCTTCCAAAAGCCGTGGGTGCGGGTGCAGTTGGCCGGGGTGGGGGTGGGCGTGGTCGTGTCCCAGGTGGCGGCGGCGAACTGCGCTTCCCCAACCACCTGGTCCGACATGAGCGCCAGGGTACTATTCAGGCGGCCCATCAGGACTAAAAGCACCAGCAGGCTGCCTGCAAGGGCCAGGCCAACCACCCAGAGCGGCAGCGTGTGTATAGAGGCCAGGCCTCCCGCCTGGGTTGAGGGCGCTTCGCGCTTGCCGGTGGCCTGCCGGTCAGTGCTCAACGCTTTGGCTCCCGGAAAGATCCTGACCGTCCAGACGGGTGCAGGTGCCGCCGGTCAGGCTGGGGGCGAAGTCCCCCTGCAGGCTCAGCGCGTCCACATCCTTCGCCAGCTCGCACTGGTATACGCCCCCGCTCCCCTCTCCTGGCGCCCACCCCCGGCGGATGAAGAGCGTGCCCGCGGCGCCTTGGCAGTCGTTGCCCGCCGCCAGGGGCAGCCCCACCTGCAGCGTGGCGACCTCGACCTCTCCCGGCAGCAGGTAGCGGTCGGCACCCGGACTCCAGGTGAGCCGGTAGGTCAAGTTGTTATCGCCTGGATCGCAGCCCCACAAGAGGCCCGACCTGACCAGCACCAACCGGTAGCCAAGCGGCTCAGAGCCCTGGTTGGCGATAACCAGGCGCTGGCTGCGGCTGAAGCCGGGAACAAGCCCACTCAACGAGAGGCTGGCCACCACGGAGGTGTCCTGTTCCAACTGCTGCGCCAGGGCTTTGTCCTGGGGAGGACGGGCCAGGCCTACCGTCACAACCAGGGCAAACGCCAGGCTGGCCAGGCTCTTCGCCAATTCTCGAGAGACCATCGGATTGCGCATCTCAACCTGTGGACTGGCGTTTGTGGGCGCTTTCCTGCGTCGTTTTATCGCCCATCCAGATCAGCCTCAGGATGTTGGCCAGCTCGAACAGCACCAGCGCCAGGGCGGGCGCCACCACCAGCGCCAACCAGCCCTGCCGCGTGCGCACATATTGAGCCAGGAAGCCCAGGTAGGGCAGGTGGAAAACGGCTCGCCCGGTGACGTCCGCCGCCGGGACCGCGTACAGGTCCGGCTCGGGGTTGGCGTCTCCCTTGGTGCGGAAGGCGTGCCCCTCGCCCTGCGGTACGACTTCCAGCACACGGTGGGTGACCACCTCGTCCGGCGCCTCCGGAGAGCGAAAGGTGATGATCTCGCCTGGCAGGATGGTGTCGGTATCCACCGACTGGACGAACACCACCGCTCCGAGCGGGATAGTAGGCCCCATGCTGCCGCTGGCGACCGACAGCAGCTCCAACCCCAGCCAACGCGGCGCTAGCAAGACCAACAATAAGGACAGCAACGGGGATATCAGCAGGGCGTTGATCGCCCAGCGCAGGAGCTGGGTGGGCAGAATTCGACGATGCATGGTTTAGATGCTGGTCACAGGCAGGATTGGTGGAGCGGGACAAGCCCGCTCCACTTGCTATGATCTAATCATCCATTATGGAGGACATGTAAAGGTAATGTTCTGGTAGTCCAGCTCGTCTAACTCCTCCAGCCAGGGCGAAGCATCCTGCTTGATCAGGAACTTGGTCTGCAATGTGTAATTCCCGATCGTGCAAGGATCGGCGAATGTCGCGGTCCACTGCCCGCTGAAGTTGCCATTGGCGTCCGTCTTGGCAGTCGGATCTGGGTTAGATCCATAGCTGCCGCCATAGGCAAAGGCATACACACCTTCTCCGGTGCCGGAGCATGTTGCAGACATCGCCGTTCCAGTCCAGAAGCCTCGATAGTACGCATCGAAGTTTTCTGATGTTCCATCCTTGTTGAAGTCGCCGGCAATGATCTTGTCTGCGTCTGTACATCCACCAGGTCCATTGAGCATGAGTTGCAGCGGCATGTTGGAGGTCATGCTGTAGCCATTGATGACGAAGTCAACAGTTCCATCTGGAGAGGTCGTCTCATAGCACTTGTTGCCATGCCCGGGCGGGGCATTCGGATCAGACTGTGGGTGCCAGTATGGGTCCGGAATCCAGAGGGGACCTTCTTTATGCAGCATCTTGACGCACTCCCAACCATCTAGGTTGCTGGATTGTACGGCATGGAAGAACATGCGCATGGTGCCCGTCTTGGCCTGGCACAGGTTGCCCGCACACAGCGGCAGGCAAGCGGTTAGTTTGTAGTCTTCATAACCACCTGCTTCGATATATTCCTCTGTAGCATTACTATCTGCAACGAGTTCCTTTTTGACACTCATGTTGCAGCCTGCATTTGGATCACAAGAGAAGATATCGCCCCAGGTGTAGATCCAATTCCAAAGCCGTACGTCAAGTGTGCCAACATTGGATACTCGGACGGTCTGCTCGGAACAGTCGCCTGCCTCCATATTTGGCATATCGAGGGTAGTTTCAAAGATCTCATCCTCCCCCCCAACTTGGATATCTACTGTCCCGGCTGTAAATGTTTGATCATCCGAGGCCACGTTGTCGCTGAATATGGCGAGGGTGATGCCGGCGACTGCTGCCAGCACCGCGCCGATCACCAGTAGGCTAAACAGGATCTTGCGAGTCATGGGTTTACCCCTTGTTCGATATAAATCAGATACTTGAGAATAGAATTCAGGCTGTTCTAACCTGGAGGGCGCGGCAGGCTCTCCATTCTCCCCCGTGATGGGTCTTCAGCCGGAGCCCGTAAAAACGCGTTGCCGCCAGGCCTGAAACCCCTCATGGGTGCCACCACAACCAGCTGCCCCTGGTACATAACACATGCTGCCTTTGGACGTGCCTGGCGTATCACCTCCTTGTCCCCGGGTGCGCGCCAGCTTGCGCCGTGTTATAATCCAAACGCGCTGCGGGTGCTGGACCACGCCCCAAGTGCACCGCCTCGGCTGGCTGCACCCAGTCGAGGCACTGCGTATCCCCTTGTCCATTCCACCAGCTACCAATCAAATGAAACAAAACAGACGCACCAGTAATGTCCACCCTGTAAAAGATTTACCCTGTTCGTCCAAAAACACCCGGCGCGACCGCTAATTAAAAACCGGCCCTCGTGGCCGGTTTCGCTCTTCGCTCCCCAGAAGCTGTGCCTCTACACATAGAGGCAAGCGACCAATTTAAGCTCCCGGATCAACGCTCCACACCCCACCCTTGATGCGGTCAGCAATACTGGGAAAAGCGAGAATTCCCTATTTAATATTGTAAAAAGTACAGCATAGATTTGTTAATAAGTCAATAATTTTACGCTGAACTTCGGACGAGAGTGCGGACAAAATGAAGAGGAGAGAGCCTTGTAGTCTCCCTCTTGAGTGCAGTTGCAAAGTGATGTAAGCTTATGGCAAATGTAGCCGAGGGAGCGCACTATGCCACAATTTGCCAAACCTGGAGATTTCCGTCCAAACCAAGCCTGCC
>Ga0073934_10006733_pt1 | contig 16487 bp, 10 predicted proteins | sample LarsenN4metaG_FD_76834 | JGI IMG/M metagenome (GOLD analysis project Ga0073934, IMG submission 76834) | Hot spring sediment bacterial and archeal communities from British Columbia, Canada, to study Microbial Dark Matter (Phase II) - Larsen... ...
CGGCGTGTTCGTCGGCGTCGCGGGCGGCGCTTCCGGCGTGTTCGTCGGCGTCGCGGTCGGCGCTTCCGGCGTATTCGTCGGTGTCGCCGTCGGCGCTTCCGGCGTGTTCGTCGGCGTCGCCGTCGGCGCTTCCGGCGTGTTCGTCGGCGTCGCCGTCGGCGGCGCGCCCTCACCGCATGTGATCGTGATCGGGCCAACGAGTGTGGTTGGCAGCGCAGCGCCGCCCGGCGCGAGCATCGTTGTCCCGAACTCTGTCTGCCCGGTTGTGACGAAAGAGACCGTCGTCGAGGTGCCGTCCGTCACGTCACACGCAAGCGTGATTTGCGCGACCTGCCCCGCGAACGAGGAAGGGCTGAGCCCCACGCATCCTGCGCCCAGGCCATACCATGTGGTGCCTGCCGGCGCAGCCGCATCTTCGTCCGGAGGCGCGCACAGCGTGAACCCTGAAGATGCGGCGTCCCAGATCGGGTTGCCGTCGTCGTTCGATGTGCCGCTGACAGGGCTGAGAATCGCCGAATCGAACGCGATCTGCCACTGGTAGCCCTGGTACTGCTGCGCAACGTTCGTGATGTCGATGCCAATCGTGAACTGCCCTGACGCGACCGTGCGGTTCGTCTGGACGCCGGCCGTCCCTGCGTCGGCGTCGAGCACCATCGTGCCCGCCGAGACGCCGGCGCTTACGCCACGAGCTGCGACGACTGCGAACGCGATCGCAGTGATCGACGCGAGCGCCAGGCCCAGGCCGTACGTCCTCGCTCGGGTATGGCGACGGGGTATTGCGTGTCGTGTCACATGCACCTCCGTGGTGTATCCGGCGGGGACTGGCGGATCATGCTGGACTCAGCGGGAGCGAACATAACACCCACTCCCGCCGACGGTCAATTGCGGGGGCGCAACAATTCGAGCCTTCCGGGCAACGCTCGGCTCTCCCGGAACCCGGAACTTGACGGGCCTCCCCAAATGAGAAGAGGGGCGTCAGCTTGACGCCCCTCTTCTGGAGGTCGATAGCCGCCCGGCGTTATCCCTGCCCTCGACCCTTCGAGTTGCACAGCGGCAAATGCACCACCACCAGCAGGTCGGCGAGGCTGATGATGCCGTCGTTGTTCACGTCGTAGGTCGGGTTGTAGCCCGGGTCGTCGTGGCCCTTGCCGATCCGCTTCGTGATCCCCTCGAGCAGGTGCTTCTTCTGACCGATCGTCAGACAATCGCCCGTCGGCGTCGCGGTGGCCGTCGGCGTGTTGGTCGGCGCCACTGGCGTGTTCGTCGGCGTGTTGGTTGGTGTGTTCGTCGGCGTGTTCGTCGGTGTGTCCGTGGGCGTCGGCGTGTCCGTCGCCGTCGGCGTGTCCGTCGGCGTCGGCGTGTTGGTCGCGGTCGCCACAGGCGTGTCCGTCGCCGTCGGCGTGTCCGTCGGGACGACGGGCGTGTTCGTCGCCGTCGCGTCCGGCGTGTTTGTCGCCGTCGCTTCCGGCGTGTCCGTCGGCTGCGGCTCCGGCGTGTTCGTCGGCGTCGCCGGACCGGCTTCACCACACGTGATCGTGATCGCCGGCCCAAGCGTCGTCGGCAGCGGCGAGCCTCCCGACTCGAGGAACGTCGCGCCGAACTCCGTCTCGCCGGTCGTCACGAAGCGGATGTCCGTCGTCGAGCCGTCTGTGACGTCGCAGGCAAGCGTGATGTTGGCAAGCGTGCCGGTGAAGCTCACCGGTCCCAGCCCGACGCAGCCGGCGCCGTTGCCGTACCACGTGAAGCCCGTCGGCGCGGCCATGTCCTCAGCCGGGGCCGCGCACAGCGTCAGCCCCGTCGGGTCCGCATCCCAGAGCGGGTTGCCGTCATCGTTTGACGTGCCGCTGACGGGCGAGAGCACGTCCGCGTCGAACTCGATCTGCCACTGGTAGCCCTGGTACTGCACCGGGTTCAGCGTCTGCTCCACGGCGATAGTGAAGTTGCCCGAGGCGATGTTGCGCGATGTCTGGACGCCGGCCGTGCCCGCGTCGGCGTCGAGCAGCATGTCGTTCTGACCCGGCACCGGCGTGTTGGTCGGCGTCGCCGTCGGCGGCACCGTGTTCGTGGCCGTCGGCGGTACCGGCGTGTCCGTGGCCGTCGGCGTGTCCGTCGCTGCCGGCGGCGGCGTGTTGGTTGCCGTCGGAGTGTCCGTCGCGGCCGGCGGCGGTGTGTTCGTCGGTGTGTTGGTCGGCGTATTCGTCGGCGTGTTGGTGGGCGTGTTCGTCGGCGTATTCGTCGGCGTGTTGGTCGGTGTATTCGTCGCCGTCGGCGGCACCGGCGTGTTCGTCGGCGTGTTCGTCGGCGTGTTCGTCGATGTGTTCGTCGGTGTGTTCGTCGGTGTGTTCGTCGGTGTGTTCGTCGGCGTGTTCGTGGGCGTGTTCGTCGGCGTGTTCGTCGCCGCCGGCGCCGGCGTGTTCGTCGATGTCGGCGTGTTCGTCGGCGGCGCCGGCGTGCCGCAGTTGATCGTCACGTCGTTGCCGATGTGCGTTGGGATTGCGGCGCCGCCAGCTTCGAGGAACGTGGTACCGAACTCTCCGGCTTCAGTCGTATCGGCAAGGTGAAGCGCGGTAGTCGTTCCATTAATCGCCGGGCATTGCAGCGTGATCAGCGCCATAGTGCCGACAAACGTAACGGGGGAGAGGCCGACGCACCCGGCACCCGTACCCCAGCGTTCGACTCCAGCTGGCGCGCTGCCGTCCTGCATGGCAGGTGCGCAAAGCGTCATCCCGCTCGAGGCGGGGTCCCATACCGGGTTGCCGTCGTCGTTCGTGGTGGACGCCGAGTAGTTGAGGATGGCGTCCTGCCACTGGAGCGCCCATTGATAACCTTGGTACGACGACGGGACCGTCGTCACAACGAGGGCCACCTGGAATGTCGCCGTGGAAGCAAGCGTCCTCGACGTCTGGATTCCCCCCGTTGCTGGATCGGTGTCGATCACGACGGTGTGCAGGTGGTCTGCCTCACCCCGTCGTGTATCAAGCGCCAGCGTCACCGCCGTGATCGTCAATGCGGCGGCAAACAGGGTCAGCAGCAGCCGGCTGGACTGGAATCTGCGCATGTAGATTCGCTCCACTAGTAGAACGCGGCGCCAGAACGAACAGACGGGGACACCAGGCCGCGGGGGGTGTGCCTGGCTGTGCCGGAATCTATCAGCTTTGCGAATGCCCCGTCAACGGAAAGACTGTGAAATGTTGACGCGAACTTGACTCGGCCTTATCGCGACCAGTATCTGTACGGGGCCGCAGGGGAGCAAGACGGCGCGCACAGGGAGGACAACCAGTGGACAGGGCGAAATGGGCCGCCCTGTCGCTGCTCGTCGCGGCGGGGCTCGCGCTCCTCACCGCGTGCGGCGGCGACGGTGACGGCTCGGCCGATGCGGGAGACGCAACCTCGACAGCCGTCGCGCTCACCCCGGGCGCGCTGCCCACGCCCGCCGTGATCGATGGCGTCCTCGACTCCGCCGCCTACGGCTACCGTGCCCGCGTCCCGGACGGCTGGACCGTGCAGTCGAGCATCGTCACCAGCGAGCTCGGCGGCGGCGATGCCTTCTTCGCGCCCGAAAGCGACAACGTCGAGGGCAACCCCGTCCGCACCAATATCAGCGTCCTCTGCGACCGTAACGTCACAGCCGCGTCGCTCGACGAGTTCGTCCAGCAGAAGGTCGAGATCTTTGAGTCGCTCTCACGCGAAAACGTGATTATCGAGGACCACGAGCCCGTCGCCGGCGCCCAGGCCAAGCTCGTGAAGTACAGCCTCTCCCGTGAGACCTATGCGATCGAGAAGGCGCAGCTGCTCTTCCTTACCGAAGGTTGTGGATGGAACGTCGCGGTCACCACGCGCATTGGCGAGCTCGACAGGTACCTCTCGACATTCGAGGAGTTCGTCGGCTCGTTTGAGGTAAAGGCGGAATCATAGAATGATGAAGATGCTCCACGGAAAGCACGCGCTCATCGCCGCGCTGATCGCAGCCCTGGCGTTGTTCGCCGTCGCATGCGGCGGCGACGACGATGACGGTGACAACAACAACGGCGACGCGACCGCGACGCGCACGGGTGGCACCGGCAACGTGATCGATCCTGCCGCCCGCACGGCGACCATTGCCGCGGCGCGCACCGCCGGCATCGACATCGAAGCGACGGAGTCCGCCGCCTACACCGCCGTCGCGCAGGGCACGGAAGTGCCGGGCTTCACGCCGCAGGCCGTCGGCGGCGACGCCACGCCGCCGGGCGCCGGCGACACACCCGCCCCCGGGGAGACCGCCGAGCCCGCGCCAACGGAGACGCCACCCGCGCACGGCTTCATCGCCACCATCACGCTCGACGGCAACCCCGACACGCCCGAGATCGACCACGGCGAGCTGACCGCCCCCGTCGGGGCGGCGCTGCGCGTCGCCGTCGTCGTCCAGGATCCGCCGAAGCCGTACCAGGGGTACCAGATCGGCTTCCGCTGGCAGGAGCCCACGCTCTCGTTCGTCGGTGAAGAAACGACCAAGCCTGGCGTACTCACGACCTGCCCGCCCGCGACGACGCTCGACTTCACGACGGGCATCTACAGCGGCTGCATCTCGGTCGAACAGCCGTCGACGTTCTCGGGCGTCGTCTCGTACCTCACCGTGCGCTGCGAGCAGGCCGGCACGGCGCGCATACATCTGATGACGCTGCTCGAAGCGCAGGAGTTCGGCACCTCGCTGCTCGAGCCCGGCGGCGTCGCGTTCGCAGGGGAAGTGGATGAGGGGATCCGGGTCCGATGCACCTAAACAGTAGAACGTCCCGTCGCGCGCCGTACATTCTGACCACCGCGGCCGCCGCGCTCGCGCTCGCTGTCGCGCTGACCGGCTGCGGCAGCGGCGACTCCGGCGCCGCCGACGACACGCCGACGGCCTCCGTGCCGACGTCCACGCCCCAGCCGGTCCTGCAGCCCTTCCCCACGCTCGGTGTCGACCCGCTCGACTACCCGCTGCAGCGGCGCGAGTCGATTACCGGCCAGTACACCATCGACGTGCCCGAGGGCTGGATTCCGGCCGAGAACCTCAACGTCGGCAACGAGGAGACGTTCGATCTGAAGGACGCGAACGGCCTCCTCCAGGCGCAGGTCGCCATCACCTGCGAGGCTGTGTTGCCGAAGAACGACGGCACCGTCTGGGGGCCGCGCGATTACCTCGAGCGCGACATGGCCTACGTGCGCCAGACCTCGGGCGGTGAGGTCGGCGAGACCGTCTCCGTCACGAGCGGCGACCTGAACGGCATCGCCGTCAACTATTCAACCAGCTTCGGCGGCTTTGGAATCCGCCAGCAGGCCGTCTACTTCGTGAACGACGACTGCGCGTGGATCCTGCGGCTCCGCCTGTTCGCACCGGGCGACCCCCGCGATGTCGTACGGCTGTTCGCGCGCATGATCGGTACATTCCGTCCGGTATGATTCCGCCGTTTTGTTTCCGCCAATTGAAGAAAGCGTCAACAACCCGTTACGCAGGGGTTGACAGCGCCGAGCCATCGGCCGAGAATTGGCATCGTCGCCAGAGGAAGGGCTTTTACCGGTAGCTCTGTGCCCCCGCCAGCAGAGCCGTTCGTTCCCCGCTTGCTTACGGTAGACGGAGAACAGGCGGTGTTATGCGGAAGGTTCGTGGTACCGGTTCTTGGTTTCTCCACGTTCCCTGTTCTTCTTCGCTAATCGTCACAGGACCATGTGTCGAGAGGAGGTGGTCCCGAGAGTCATCACGTGCTTTCCAACAGCAGTTGAAGGCCCCAATGCAGGAGGTGCAATGAAGAGATTGCTGGTCCTGGGAAGCATCGCCGTCACCGCGGCCGTGCTCCTGGGAGTATTCAGCCAGACCGCGAAGGTCACGGAAGCCGACACGTTCGACATCCTCTGGGACGTGCAGTTCTGTGACACCTTCACCCCCGGCGACGCCGGCGCGACGTGTTTGTCCACTACCGCCGGACCGACCACTGCCGGCGCGAACCCGACCTACGTGACGCACCTGCAGATCCAGCCGCTCGGTGGCGCCGCCGCCCAGCCGTTCTTCGACCTGGCGACGACCACGTGGTCGACGCAGCTCGTCGCGGCAGCCGGCAACACGGTCGACATCGGCGCGTTCGTCGGTGAGATCGACTTCGAGATCGAGTCGAACACCAACCTCGCGCTCGCCAGCAGCAACAACATCGACCCGACCACGGGCGCGCCGCCGGCCTGTGACGCCGTCGGCACGATCACGGTCGCCCCGCCGCCGTCACGCATCCTCAACTCGGTGACCACGCCCACCACGAACCCGACCATGACGGCCGCCGGGTTCAACCACGCCCAGTACGTACAGTCGTTCGACGACGACGACAACGACCTCGTCGAGTTCACGGCGGGCGTCGACCCGGGCGACGGCGGCGACACGTTCCCCGAGACCCAGGGCGACGACAACGGCAACAGCATTCCCGACGGCTCCGAGCGCATGCCGGACTTCATTCCGCGCCTGCTCAACGCCGCGGGCCTCACGCCGGTCTTCTCGGCGCGCGGTTACGCCATCGCGGTGGTCGTGCCCAGCGCCAGCCAGGTCGACGTCAACTTCCTCACGCTGAACCTCGGCGTGGTCGGCGGCGGCTACGTCAGCATCACCACCATCGGTGTTGTCGACCCCGCCTCGGTCTACAACCCGGCCACGGCCGCGCAGACGTCGCTCACCTGCACGCCTTTCACCAGCAAGACCACCACCTACGGTGTGTCGATGGCCAACGGCGTGGTGCCGGGCGGCGACACCGTCCGCACGGTTTCCGGCGCGGGCAACATCACCTACGTCCTCAACACCTCCACGACCGAGGACTACGACGCCGACGGTGTCGCCGCGGGCATCGACCGCTGCGCCACCGACCCGGCGGGTGGCGCGGCCGACGGTGATGGCGACGGCCTCAGCGGCACGTGCGACCCGAACCCCGGCAGCGCCGACAACGGCGGCGGCGGGCTTTCGGTCAACAACACCTACCCCTGGACGAACGACCAGGACATTGAGTTGGACGGCGTCCACAACTTCTCCGACAACTGCCCGACGGTTGCGAACCCGACGCAGCGCGACTCGGACAGCGACGGTGTCGGCAACGAGTGCGACCCGAAGCCGGCGCTCGGTAACGCCCGCTCCGGCGTGCCCGTCCCGGTCAACTCGATCCCGAGCGGCTGGGTGCAGAACGGCCACGACCACGACACCGGCTGCAACGACCCGGTCACCATCGGCGCCCTCGAAGGTCTCGACCAGGCCATCAACGCCGGCTGTGACCCGGTCACGTCCACGCCCAACGCGGACGCCAGCGACGACGGCGTCCAGGACTTCAGCAGCACCGTGGCGCAGGTCTGGAGCGCTGGCGGCGGTGGCACCGGCCACAACGACGTCAACAGCGACGCCGACCACGACGGCGTCTCGGATGCTGAAGAGGACGACGGCGACGGCAACTGCGACGGGAACCCGCTGAACAGCGACACCGACGGCGATGGCACGACCATCGACGGTGCCGAGGTCGGCCCCGGTGCGGTGCTGTGCTGGGTCTACGACGCCAACACCAACGCCACCTCGGGTCTCAACCCGAACGGCGCTGGCGGTCCGGACTCCGACAACGACGGTTGCTCCAACTTCGAGGAGCGCGGCGCTACGACGACAGCCGGCGGTAACCGCGACGCGCTGTGGCCGTACGACTTCACCGACGTGCCGGGCCCGGCGAGCGGCGGTCAGCTGACCCCGGCGTCGGTGCGCAACAAGAGCATCGCGCTCGCGGACGTGCTCACCGTGCTCGCCTACGTGGGCCGCACGAACGCGCACCCGCTCTACATCGCCGACAACAACGTTGACGGCATTCCGGATGGTCTCCAGCTCGACCGCGCGCCCGCGGGCGGCGGCAAGCTGGCGAACGCTCCGAGCGGCTCCGTGACCCTGACAGACGCCCTTGTGACGCTGTCCCAGGTGGGTCACAGCTGCACGGCGGCTCCGTGAGGTAACTCACAGGGCCAACGCACGGCACGACGCCGTGCGCTGACGACGAATCGAGGCGGGGAGGGCCGGCCTGCAGGCCCCAGCCCTCCCCGCGCGATCCCTGGAGGAAAGGGAGGCCAACAGAGATCGCGCCCCATGGAGGGGCCTCGGAAACGTGCTGGTTCTCGCGTCCCCGCCGCGAACCTGAAGGACGATCTTTCGAACATGCGTAGCCTTCCCCGCCAGGAGGGTCTGCCTATGTAGCACTGCGACCACGAAGGGGAACCTTAGTTCTCTCTCAACTTGCAGGAGGATCAACCCTACAATGTCTTACAAGCGAGGACTTCTCGCGTTGCTGGGGACGGCGTTGGTAGCCGTCGTTGTTGCGGCCGGCATCAGCCTCAACAACGCGTCCGCTAACCACGACTTCGACCCCAACAACGCGGAGATGATGATCACCCACTCCGGTGGGGACCCGGGTCCTGGCGGCGGCGGCAGTATCCTTGCCGTCCCGGTCGGCGGCTCGTTCAACGCCGAGATCAACGTGACCAACGTTGGTCCCACGGTCGACCCTATGCCGGACGGCATGTACCAGGGCTACCAGTGGGAAGTCGCGTGGCTCGACGCGGTCCTCAACCTGGGCACCGGCGGCGCCACGGAGCAGCAGATGAGCATCTTCAACCTCTGCGCGCCGCCGCCTCCGGCACCCGCGGTTGTCGGAACGCTCGAGGTCTACGGCCAGGGCGCCGGCTGCGTCTCCTCTGGCGCGCCGACCGCCTTCACCGGCCTCACCACCACGGTCAACCTGACCTGCGCGGCGGCCGGCACGACCTACGTCGCGTTGGTTGGTCTCGACGCCGACCCGATCTTCGGCACCACGATGCTCGACACCGGCGGTCCGACGATCCCGACGATTCTCGAGAACCAGCTGCCGAACCCCGTTCCGCCTCCCGACAGCGTTGCGGCCATCGTGGTTGCCTGTGTCAACCCGGTCGACGTCAGCGTGGCGAAGGCCGACACGGCTGACCCGGTCGCGGCTCCTGGCGCGTTCCAGTACACGATCACGGTCACCAACCCGGACTCCAACGCTCAGACGGTCGACATCTCCGACACGCTCAGCAATGGCGGCACCATCACCAACGCCGACATGGGCTGTGGCTTCACGGCGACGACGGTCACCTGCGTTGGTCTCAACGTCCCGGCGAACGGCGCCACGGTCGTGACGGTTGACGTCTCGGTCGGCACCGCCGACGCGGGCGCGCTCCTGAGCAACTCCGCGACGGCAACGGTAACGACGCCGAACTACGTCGACGTCAACCCGGCGAACAACACCGCCGTCGAGACGACCCAGGTCGCCCCGACCGCGATCACGATCTCGAAGACCTCCAACCCGCCGAGCCCGATCACGGCCGGCGACGTGGTGACCTTCGAGTACCAGGTCTGCAACGGCGTCGGCGCGTCCGAGGCCACGAACATTGCCGTCACCGACAACGTGCTTGGCGCCATCGGCGTGATCGCGTCGCTGCCGGCTGGCGCGTGCCAGACGCTCTTCTCGGCTCCGACGGCCTTCCCGAACGCCGGCTCGTTCAACAACACCGGCACCGCGGACCCCGACAACGGTGACCCCGACAGCGACGTCTACAACCTGGTCGTCAATGCCTCCAACCCCACGAAGGGCATGATCGACCCGGCCGACGCCAACCCGACGGGGAACGTCTGGATCTGCAAGTCGAACGCCGGCGCGCCGACGGTCGACTGCAACACCCTGACGATCACCGAGCTGATCGACATGGCCGACGACGTTGACACCTGCAACGACGACGACGATGGCGACGGCGCGGGCTGTGCCAGCGACGATGGCATCACCAGCGACTCGACCGACTGGGACGGCGACGCGCAGGACCTCGACACCGACGGTGGCGAGATCGGCGAGGGTCTCGGCGCGTTCGAGTTCCAGATCAAGTTCGACCACAAGCTCCTCCAGCACCCGACGTTCGACTTCTCGAACACGGTTCTCGACGACACGGGTCGCGTGCCGAACTGCACGCACGACATCGTGACCGAGAACTGGGTGACGGTGGGCTGCACCTCCAAGGACCCGACGCCTGGCGACGGGGACAACCCGGAGGGCCCGTCGGTGGACGGCCCTGGCAACATCCTGGCTGACGTCGTCTTCCAGATTCAGCCTGACCTGTTCCAGCGCATCCGCCCGACCAAGGACAACGGTGCTCGCGCCGACCTGCTCGACGAGAACTGTGAAGCGGCCGACATCCTCGGCTCGCCGTACAACGCCTTCGTTGAGCCGAACGGCCAGACCGAGTCCCCCAACGGCGGTCTCGCCGACAACTGCACCGACGTGACGGTGACGATCCGGATGCTCGAAGGTGACGTGGACCTCGACTGCGACGTCGACGTGACCGACGACCAGATCATCGCCTTCCGCTACGGCGCGACGTTCGGCGTCCAGTCGTACGTCACCTTCTTCGACCTGGAGCCCAACACGACGCCGGCTGACTTCGACGTCGACATCAAGGACCTCCAGTTCGTCTTCGGCCGCAATGGTTCGAACTGTGTTGCGCCGATCCCTGACCAGGATCCGCAGCCGATGGTTCCGGACCCCTAGACCGGAGGAAGGACGCTAGCTCGGTCAATGTGATCGGGTGACACTGGCAGGGGGAGCGCCAGCGACAAGCTGGCGACTCCCCCTGCCGTTTGTTGACACTTTGTTTGATCTGTTTCAACAACCGGATCGTTGGAACTCGGGTAGGCTAGGCCAACCAGACCTGGAGAGAGTGGGAGCGTGCGAATTCAGATCTTGACAGGCGTGCTGGCGCTCGTCGCCGGCGTCGCGTTCATCGCCACGTCCGCGGCATCGGCGACGACGGGCGCCACCCCGCATATGGCCGTCAAGCCGGCCAGCCAGAACGTAGAACTCGGCAGCGGAGACTTCACCGTAGATATCGAAGTGCAGAACGCAAGCGGAGTGGGCGCGTTCGAATTTGTCCTGAAGTACGACCCTTCCATACTCGAATACAAGGGCGTCATCGAGGGTGCGTTCGCCGACCAGTTCGGCGCCCAGAAATTCTGCGCCAAAGCGATCGGCGATGACTACGTCATGTTCGGTTGCGGCAGGACGGGCGACTTCCAGAACCAGACGGGCATTGGCGGGTCCGGCATCGCCGGCACCGTCACCTTCGCACCGAAGAAGGCCGGCACCTCGCAGCTACTGTTCTCAAAGGCGCAGTTGTCGGACCCGGAAGGCGTAGCCGACGCGCCCGGCGCTCCGCCCACCGTCTCGGACGGCGTCGTCCAGGTCTACGAGCCCGGCGACGAGCCCGACGAGCTCGCGCCCACGCCCCGCCCCGACGCATCCAGGCTTACCCCCACCGCCGTCGTCGGCGCGCCGACGGAAGAGAGCCTCCTCCTCACGCCCGTCCCCGGCAGCAGCGGGAACACTGGCAACAGCCGGGGCAACAGCAACAGCAACAGCCGCGGCTCCGGCCGCTCCGGCACCGTCGCCGGGCGTGGCGTCAGTGGCGCCGGCCGCGTCGCGAGCGATCAAAACTTCCCCGTCGCTGGCTACGGCCAGCAGCAGGACGCCGATGCGAGCGGGCTTTACGTAGGGATCGGCCTGGTGGCCGCGGGAGTGGTCTTGTTGGCGAGCGGAGGCCGCATGATGTCGCGACGCCGGGAACGGTAGCGCATCGCTGCTTCCCAGGCGTAACAGGCGCGGCCGGCGCGGCAACCGAACAGGAAACAGGAGGTTTCAGCCTTGGACGTTCGTGCCTTTGCGAAAGCCAGCGTGGTCGTCGCCCTCTGCCTGGCCGTCGGCGTGTTCGCCGCGCTCGGCGAACACAACCGCGCCGAAGCCGCACCGTCGGCGACCGTGAACTTCTCGCCCAATCCTGCGTTCGCCGCCATCAACGCCACGCAGTTCACCGTCAGCATCCGCGCCAACAACGTCACCACGCTCTATAACGACACGGCTGAGTCCGGCGCGCAGTGCAACAACAGCACGGACGATGACGGCGACACCCGCGTGAACGAGGGATGTCCGGCCAGTCAGACGGCCGAGACAGCCTCCAAGTGCACCGATGCGGCCGACGACGACGGCGACACCAAGGTCAACGACGGCTGCCCGCAGGCGAACCCCGAGCCCGAAAGCATCGTCTGCGCCGACAGCAACGACCAGGACACCGACGGCGCCGTCAACGACGGCTGCCCCGCCAACGGCGCCCCCGAAGTCAACTGCGGCGGCACCATCGACGACGACGCCGACAGCTTCATCAACGACGGCTGCCCCATCGTCGGCATCGAGGCAGAGTTCGTGGCCGTATGCACCAACACCACGGACAACGATGGCGACGGCATCATCAATGACGGCTGCCCCGCCAGCGGCGCGCCCGAGTCCGGCGGCCAGTGCAACAACACCCTCGATGAAGACAGCGACGGTCGCCCGAACGACGGCTGCCCAGCCGGCGGCTCGCGCCCGGAGGCCGGCGGCGAGTGCAACGATGCCATCGACAACGACGGCGACGCCCACACCAACGACGGCTGCCCCACCACCGGCGCCGCCGAGAGCGCCTGCACCAACGCCATCGACGACGACGGCGACCCCATGGTCAACGACGGCTGCCCGGCCGTCGGTGGCGCCGAGTCCGGCACCCAGTGCCTCGATGAGAGCGACAGCGATGGCGACAGCCGCGTGAACGACGGCTGCCCCATCGTCCCCGAGCCCGAGGTGATCTGCACCGGCGCCGTAGACGACGATGACGACGGCCTCGTGAACGATGGCTGCCCCGTCGAGCAAAACTGCTCGTCAACGCTCCCCGGACAGCCCGGCAACGAGCCCTGCGGCCTTGGCGCCTTCCAGGTCACGCTCAACTGGGACTACGTGAAGCTGAACTACGTCAACCACTCGGTCGGCCCGTTCCTCACCAGCACCGGCCGCTCGCTCAACCCTTGCTCGTTCTTCTCCGGCCTCGGCACCATCACCTACATCTGCTCCACCACCGGCGCCGTCCCGCTCGGCCCCGAAGGCTCCGGCACGCTCATGAGCGTCGTGTTCCAGCCCGTCACCGCCAACGTGAACCTCAACGAGTCCATCCCCGTGACCCAGGTGACGCAGCTCGCCGACATCACCGGCCGCATTATCCCTTCGACGACGCCCGCCGGCGCCGTCGTCATCCGCCGCTGCGCCGATGTCAGCGGCAACGGCACCGTCTCGTTGGCCGACGTGCTCGAGACCCTCGGCCACGTCGGGGAGACGCCGGCCAGCCCCGGCTGGAACCCCAAGTACGACCTCAACCAGAACGCGAACGTCACCCTCTCCGACGCCCTCTACGCGCTCGCCGAGGTGGGCCAGTCGTGCACCTTCATTCCGTGACGGCTGGACAACCGTTCATATAGATTCCGTAACAGGGGGTTGAACCTTCGTTCAACCCCCTGTATGCTCGCGCCTAGCTTCGGGCACAGACATAAACGGACGGTCCCCGCACGCCGTCGTCACCGAAACGTAGGAAGCGTAGTAACGGGACGGGCAGACATCCTCGATTGTCATGGGTTAGAGGAGGAGTGTTCATGAAACGCGCACTGCTGCTTTGCGCAGCGACACTGGCGGCTGCCCTTGTCACCGCCACCGCCATCCGCACCGCCAACGCCGGCACGCCCGCCAACAACAACATGCTGCTTGACAACGACGCAGGAACAGGTGGCGTCCAAGGCGGCCTCCGGATCATCGACACAAGCGGTGGTACGCAGTTCACGATCGCCATAGAGCAGACGGTGAATCCCGTGCAATACCAGGGCTTTCAGTGGCAGATTGAGTTTGACTCCGCAGTCCTCAGCCCTGTGAGCGGCACGTCGAACGACGACGGTAACCCTGTTTGGGACGCCGATTCGACCGGGTTCACACTCTGCGCAGCTCCCGCTGAGGATGCAGCGGCCCCTGCGGGGAAGACATGGTATGGAAACGGAGCGGGGTGCGTGGGACTGGCACCTATCTCGTTCACGGGCACACTCGCGCAGATTACGCTCCAGTGCGAACTGACCGACGCGAGCCAGACATCGATCAGGTTCGTGACAACGGGGGAAACCGAATTCGGCTCGACGTTCCTCGATGAAGGTGGTGGCGTCCTCCCGACTGATCTTGGGCCTTCGATCACCATCCAGTGTGGTGTCGGCACGCCGCCGACCCCCACCGAGACGCCTACAACAGCCCCGACGAACACCCCGTCACCGACGATCACGCCCACACCGTGCCCCGGCGGCGTGTGCCCCACCAACACGCCGACCAACACGCCGATCCCGGCGACGGCTTCGCCGACGCTCGTCCCGCTCCGCTCGACGACGGGCACAGCCACGTCCACGTCGACGCCGGGCGGCCCCGGTGAGGAGACGCCGGGCGCTGCCAGTCCCACGCAGCCGGGCGGCGGCCCGGGCGGCGTCGGCGGCTCGCCCACGCGCGCCGGCACCATCCGCCCGCCGGACACCGGCACGGGCGGTGACGGCGCCAACATGCTCATCGTCACCATCATCGGCCTCTCGGCCCTCGTCGCGGGCGCGGCCGGCGGGATCATGCTCTGGCGCGGCGCAGCCGCCCGGCGGGCGAAGTAGCCCCTGGCAAGAAGGGGAAGGAGTAACGACATGAAACTACTGGTACGCCTCGCGGCCGTCGCCGCCGTGCTCGGCATGATCTTCCTCGCCCGCGCGGGCACCGAGCCGCGCGAGGCCGAGGCCGGCCCCACGAACATCTTCATGTTCCACCAGGCCGCATGCCTCGCCCTCTCCGGCACAGCAGGCCAGCCGAACTGCCTCGCCGGCAGCATCGCACAGTTCGCCGCGAACATCGGCAGCTTTGCTCAGGTCCTCGGCGACGAAGACCTCGAGATCGAGCCCGAGGACTTCGCGCAGCTCAACCTCGATGCCAACCATCTCCACGAGGACGACGGGCTCCTCTTCGTCGTGGCTTTCGTCGATGACGTCGGACACACGTTGATCGAGATTCCGGATGACGCCGGGACGATCATTGACAACAACGGCACCGCCCGGGGAAACAGCTGGTTCTGCACCGACGAGTGGGCAGCCCCGGCGACGCCTGATGACTGTGATCCGAACTCGTCAGGCGGGGACGGCGTCATCGTGTTCGGCATCTGCGGGGGCAATGAGCTCTTCCAGTGCGGGCTGGCTACACCGGACGGGGCAGACCGCGGCGCCGCGACTCTTGAGGTGCGCCAGGAAGGCTTCATCATGGAGCAGGACTACACCGTCGTCGGTGAGCCTGACGAGATTGAGGTCACGTTCTTCGAGACGACCGTCAGCGCCGGCATCGTCGACCCCGACACGGAGTGCCCGCTCGCGGCATCCGTCGCAGGCTTCACCGAGGCGCTCGGCCGTGCCGAGAAGACCGTCGCCATCGCTCGCGTCAAGGACTCCGACGGCACGGACATCACCGGCGCCTGGGTGCAGTGGGACCCGATTTGGGACGACGAGAACATCACCGACGACGCAGAGATGGGCACGTTCGCAGGCGAATTCACACCGACGCTCGATCTCGGCTCGTTCGGGTTCGGCGCACCCAACATCTTCTGTGGCACGCTCAACCCGGGTCTTCTCGACATCACGGTTACCAACGTCCCCGGACTTGACGCGCCGGCCGCCGCGTCTAATCTCGACCCTAATGCCAGCTTCGAGGATCAGTCCGTGGAGATCACCATCGTCGATCTACCCGACAACGTCGCGCTGAGTGTTGCGCCTCAACCCGTCGTGTGTGACGGCGTCAACGCTGGGACAGTAAGCGCGACCGTCACGACGGCCGATGGCTCGAATGTCGCCAACGGCACGCGCGTGTTCTGGAGTGTGGTAGCGCTCGGCACGGCGAACCCACTGTCCTCGACGACGACGGACGGCGTTGCCACGACGAGCGTGGTGCCGCTCGCCGGCGCCGACCTCGGCGTCACCGTCCTGGCCACGGTGTTCGACGGCCCGGCGACGCGATTCGCCGTTGCGGACGATGACCTCGAGGACAACGACGAAGATGGGCTCATCGACGAGCAGGGCGAGCGCGATCCCGACGTCGTTGTGCCGAACCCGGACAAGATTGACGTCTCCACAATCGTGCAGTGCACCGCGGGCGCACCCCCGCCTCCGGGCACCACGCCTGGCGTCGGACCTGGCGCCCAGACGCCTACGGGGACGATTCGGCCGCCGGATACCGGGTCGGGCGGTGACGTCGACGGCCGCGGCGCACTGAGCGTCTGGCCGGTGATCGGGCTCGCGCTCGCGGGCGCGGCCCTCGCGGGAGCGCGCCTCGCCTTCCGCCGGGCATAACCGGCGCACGATACGGACATAAGAAGAGGGGCCGCGAACGCGGCCCCTCTTCCATTCCCCGTCCCGTCCCCATCAGCAAGCCAACCAGGAGTCGAACAGCCCGAAGACTCCACAGGCCATCTCGACCGGCTATTCACATAAGACCGCTCCCGCCTCCCTCCATCCTCTACCCTCCATCCTCCATCCTCCATCTTCCATCCTCCAGCCCCCAGCC
>Ga0073934_10006734_pt1 | contig 16484 bp, 14 predicted proteins | sample LarsenN4metaG_FD_76834 | JGI IMG/M metagenome (GOLD analysis project Ga0073934, IMG submission 76834) | Hot spring sediment bacterial and archeal communities from British Columbia, Canada, to study Microbial Dark Matter (Phase II) - Larsen... ...
CCAGCCGTTCCTCGCCGTGAACGGCGTGCAGACGCAATCGGCGGCGACCTACTGCCTCGCGGGCGAGCTGCCGGCGCTTGCCGCCGCCGGCGTGGACATCGTGCGCGTGAGCCCGCAGGCGCACGACACGGTGCGCGTGCTCGAATCGTGGCGCGGCTTGTGCGACGGCGTGCTCGAGGCGCGCGCGGGGCGCAAGGCGCTGGGCGCGCTCTCGCCCGGTGCGCTCGCCAACGGCTTCTGGCACGGCCGCGCCGGGCACCTGCTCGCATGATCGCCCTGCCACTGCCGCCGCTTCCGCTTCCGCGCACGCTTGCGCAGGCGCTCGAGCCGCTGCGCGGGCGCGTGCTGCGGCTGGAGATCCGCGGCCTCGGACTGGGGCCGCAGGTGACGCTGACCGACTGCGGGCTGGTGCCCGCGCTCGGCGCGCCGGACGTCACCGTGCGCGCGAGCCTTGCCGACTATGCCGCGCTTGCCCTCGGGCGCGAGGACCCGGACACGCTGTTTTTCTCCCGGCGCCTTGTCGTCGAGGGCGACACCGCGCTCGGGCTTGCGGTCAAGAACGCGCTCGATGCGCTCGACTGGCCTCGCGGACTGCTGCGTTGAGGCGAGCGGGCAAAGTCGCGATCGCGGTTCGCACGCATGGAGCCGGGGCAGCCCTGGAAAACGGGCGGGCCGGCGCCGGCGGGGCGCCTGGTCACGCGCGGTACGCGCGATCGCGCCGCCGGCGCCTGCGACGAAAGGGCAGCGCCGCGAGCACGGCTGCGGCCGCGCCGAGCGCCAGCCACTGCACTGCCTCCAGCCACCGGCTCGCCGCACTGATGCGAGCCAGCTCGTCCACGATCGCGCTCCTTTCACCGGGGGCGATGCGGGCGCCGTTCAAGTATTGCATGCGCACGACCACCCACCACCAGCCCAGACGCGTGCGCGCCCGAGCCGACCAGGCGTCGGAACCGTGGCACGAGGTGCACCGCTCGTGCAAAAGCCGCTCGGCGTACGGGCGATTGGGGATCGCCGCCGCGCGCCGCTCCCGCTCCAGCCGCTCGCGTTCCTCGCGCTCGCGCGCTTCGGCCCGGGCGCGCTCGGCGGCGAATTCGGCCTCGCGACGCGCGCGCTCCGCGGCCGGCAGAGTGCGCTCCGTCTTCGCTTCGTAGGCCGAGGCGTCCAGCTCCGCTCGCGCGGGCGCCGCAGGCGCCGCCGCCACGCCGGCGAGCGCGAGGACGCGAAAGATTACGCGGATGCGGCGGCAACCTCGCGTCGCGCGGCGATCGCGACCATTGCGGCGAGGATGTCGTAGGCGCGCGCCGCCGGGATCCGGGGTGCCGCCGCGCGCAGCGCCTGCCTGAACGGAACGAGCCATCGAAGTACGAACTGCGCCAGAAATTCGCGCGCCGGCGCCAGCCAGTCGCCTTCGCCGTTCGCGCTGCGGGCGAACAGGACGGCGACGTACTCGAGCTGCATCGTCACATGGTCGGGCAGGTCGCGAAACCGCTCGTCCGGCGCAAGACCCGCCTCTCGGTAGCGCTCCACAAGCGCCAGCGTGCTGCGACCGAGCAGTGCGCGATCGAGGTACAGCCCGGTGTTGAGCGGCACCGGGACCGGCGGAACGAGGAACAGTGCGCTGTATTGCGCGAGCAGATCATTCCGCGACGCGGCCGCGTGTGCCGCAAAGATGTGCGCCAGGCGCCCGATCCGGTACCCGGTTTCATCGGCGAGCTCGGCCAGGTCGTACGGCAGCGCCTGCGCGAACGCCTCGCACGCGGCCGGTGCCGCGGGCGCCCGAAACGCGCGCGCAAGGCAGAGATAGAAGTCCGCCTTCGCGCGAAGCGCGGACGCGGCGCCCTCCGGAAGGTGCGCCGGCAGCGCCGCGGGTGCGTTCATGCCGCGCGCTCCTTCGGCTCCGCCGACAGTGCGAGGGCGCGTTCGCCGAGCGCGTACACCAGGCCCATGAGGAAGATCGCCATCAGCAACAGCATCCATTCGGTGAGCGAAGGCTGGTACAGGAGCAGGTCCGGCGCCCAGCTGCCTTTGAAAAGCGGCACCCTCTGCCCGCCGATGATGTACTCATAGCGCGAGAGGAACAGCGACACCATCACCAGCGCCGCGGCGAGGACTTGGATCCCGCCCGGGCGGCGGGTGCCCTGCATCAGCATAAGCACGAGCGGCAGCGCCAGACCGACCCACAGTTCGAGGTGAAACAGCGCGCCGCCGACGATGTCCTGCCATACCTGCAGCCCTTCGGCGTTCGCGTAAAGTCCGGTGATCGCGCGCGTGCCGACGAAGAGTCCTTGCGCGAGGATTGCCACGGCGAAGATCGCCGGCATGGGCGACGCGAGGAGCGCCTTGAGCTGCGGCGGCATCGCGTCCGGGTCGAACCCGTAGGCGAGGTAAGTGAAGAATATCGTGAAGGCGATCCCGCCGAGCAGCGATTCGACGAGGAAGGCCATCGGCACGTCGGCGCTCGACCAGAACGGCCGCATCGTCATCGTGCCGTACACCAGCCCCGCGAGCATGGTCACGCCCAGCGCCGCGGCGAGCGTGGCGATCGCCGTGCCGCGCACCGATGCCAGGGTCCAGCCGGGCCGCGACAGTCGCGCGAAGAGCACGAGCAGCAGCACCAGATAGGCGGCGACAAACAGCACCTTCCAGAACAGCGGCGAGGCGGCCTGGGCGTTCAAAGGGATGGCCCAGAGCGCGCGCACCGGGTGCCCGAGCTCCAGCGCGAGCACGGCGACCCCGCCGATGAGCGCCGCGAGCGCGAGCCAGACGCATCGCTTTGCCAGCGCGGCGAAGTCGCGCGCGCCGGCAAGCAGCGCGATCGAGGCGACCATTGCCAGGCCGGTCGAGGTGAGCAGGAAATAGTCGTAGGTCACGATGGGCAGACCCCAGAAGATGCCGTCGCTCGTGGTGTTGAACGCAGCACCTCCCTTGCCGAGCAGTCCGCTGAGCGCGATACCCCCGGTGACGACGAGTCCGATCACGGCGGTCACGAGGACGCCGGTCGGCCTTGCAATGCTTGCGGTGGTCATGCGGCCCTCCTGTAGGTCTGATCAGGCTTTTGCCCTGGATGCGCGCGCCCTCGGTACCGAGGCGGCGGCGCCGCCCGACAGGTAGTACACCTGCGGTTTGTTGCCGGTTTCGTCCATCAGGCGTACGCCGTTCTTGTCGGCGATCAGCCGGTTTACCTTGCTCGCCGGATTGTCAAGGTCGCCGAAATAACGCGCCTTCGGCGGGCACATGCGCACGCAGGCCGGCACGAACTCCTTCAATTCCGGAATGCTCTCGTCGAGATCGGCGACGCCTTTGGGCGCCTTGCTCACACGGTGATAGCAGAAGGTGCACTTCGACACGACGCCCGGCGGCTGGATGCCGACGCCGTGCGCCGGGTCGTCCTGGGGCGCCTGGTAAGGCGGGCTCCACTGACGCCCTTCCTTGCCGGGAAACACGCTGCGGATGTCCGGTTCGACGACCGGTTTCTCGTCGGTGTAGAAGCGCACGCCATAGGGGCATGCCACCATGCAGTACTTGCAGCCGATGCACTTGTTCCAGTCCACGAGCACGAAGCCGCCGTCCTTTTCCTTGTAGGTCGCGCCGGTCGGACAGACCTCGACGCACGAAGGGTTCTCGCAGTGCATGCACGGGCGCGGGAACCACATCAGCTTCACGTTCGGATAGGTGCCTTCGTGATAGAAGAGCACGTCCTGCCAATTCTCGCCCGGCAGCCGCGTGTTCTCCATCGCGCAAGCCGTGGTGCAGGCCTGGCAGCCGGTACATTTGTCCAGGTCGATGACCATTCCCCACTTCGCCATACGGAGTCCTCCTTGCGTTGCGGCGGCGCTAGGCCTTCTCGATGGTGACCTTGGTGGTGTAGTACAGCGCCTGGCCCGTAATCCGGTCCGACTGGTTCACGGTGACTTCGCCGCTGTGACCCGGCGGGCGGCCCTTGGCCCAGCGCCCGTGCGCCCAGTGCCCGTGCTCCATCGGAAAGACGAGCGTGTCGGGCCGGCAACCCTCGTAGTACCTGCAGTATCCGTCGATCGTGCCGACCGCGGACTTGATTCGCACGCGGTCGCCGTCGGCGATTCCCTTCGCCTTCGCGGTACGCGGGTTGATCTCGATGTAGACAGTGTTGCGCCCGCCGAGCACCGGCTGGAGCAGCGAGATCGCGGTCGGGAGATTGGCGCCGCGACCCTCGGCATGCATCGCCACCTTGGGCGTCACCATGTACAGGTCGCCGCCGCCCGGGTGCTTCGGTTCCTCCCAGTGCGGGAACATCAGCTTCGCCTTGTCGCGCCCGGTCTTCGCGGCGATCCAGTCGGCGTGCTTCTCTAGGTAACCCGAGCGGAACTCGAACTTGCCGGAAGGAGTCTGCAGGAGCTTCGCCTTCACGTCCTCCGGCTTCATCGGCCTGGCGTAGTCCCTGCCGTCCCACTCGTAGAACTCGCCGTTCCTCTGCTGCCAGAGATAGGGCTTGCGGTACCAGACCCCCTTCGCTTTCCAGCTCTCGAAGTCCTTGACGCCGTTGTCGCCGGGATTCGCCTCGAATCCCTTGGCGAGATGGCGGATCACGTTCTCGGAGTTTCCGAGCGCCTTCCAGTACTCGGCCTGCGGACCTTTCAGGCGCTTGCCGATCTCGATGATCGTGTCGCCGAAATATTTCGTGTCGTAGAGCGGCTTGACCGCCGGCACGCGCAGCTGCGCCATCGGGAAGCCCTGGAACGGATACGTGGGCGCGTCCTGCAGGCGCTCGAGGAACGTGTGGTCGGGCAGCACGAGGTCGGCGAACATCGCCGTCTCGCCCGGAAACGGCGAGGTGTCGATGACGAAAAGCTCGGCGAGCGCTTTCTCCCACTCCTGGCCGTTGGGCGCCGTCCAGACCGGGTTGGTGAGATAGAACATGATCGTGTCGAGCTTGTAGGGCTTACCCCTGAGCGAATTGGGCCCTACCTCCTGCAGCATGTTCTTCGCGAGCAGGTAGCCGTCCTCGTGGCCCTTCAGATCAACCCGCGGAAACTTCTTCCATGGGCCGTTCTTCGCGTAGTCGTCCATGAAGTCCTCGGCCTTGACCGGCATCGGGCCGTAGGCCGGACCCATCTGGTACATCAGGCCGCCCTTGGCGAAGAGCGAGCCCACCAGCGCGTTGAGCGAATGAATCGCCATGCCGTTGTACAGGCCGTTCGAGTGCGCGTGCGCGCCGCGTTCGAACAACGCGATGGCCGGGCGCGTGGTTCCGAACTCGCGCGCGGTGTCCACGATGTCGCGCTCGAAAATCGTGGTGACCCCGGAGGCCCACGTCGGCGTGCGGTCCTTCAACTCGATGTTCCACCACTCGACGAGGCCCTTGACCCACTTTTCGTTGAAGCTCGAGGGATCCACCGTCTCTCCCGCCTTGAAGCGGTTGACGCCGTCCTTGAAGTCGCCGACGAACGCCCGGTCCCAGAGCCCTTCGGTGAGGATCACGTGCGCGATCGCGAGCGCGAGCGCACCGTCGCTGCCCGGCCGGATGAGCAGCGCCCGGTCGGCGGCAGCCAGCGTGGTGTTGATGTGCACATCCACAGCGGTGATGCGCGTCTTCGGCGACTTGTCGCCGCGGATGTAGCCCCAGACCTGCATGTTGTTGTTGTACGGCCGGAATGCTTCCAGGAACCCGACGCCGAACATCAGCAGGTAATTGGCATTGCGGTAGTCGTAGGCGCTGTAGGAAGCGTTGCCGTCGGTACATTGCTTGGCGATGATGCTGCCGTCCGAGCACATCGAGGAATGGCCGATCGGCACGTTCGGCGAGCCGTACAGGGCGCCGAAGGTGCCGAGCAGCCCGGCGCAGGAGGCCCCCCAACCGCGGCCGAAGCAAAGCGCGAAGCGGTGCGATTCGCCTTTCTCGCGCAGGCCGTTCAGGCGGTCGGCGACGATCTTGAGCGCCTCATCCCAGGAGATGGGGACGAATTTCGGGTCCTCGTGCCTGCCTTTTCTCGGGTTGGTGCGCTTCATCGGCCCCTTGAAACGGTCGGGGTCATAGAGGATGTAGGCGCCGAGCGGGCCCTTCGGGCAAAGCTTGCCGTTGGAAATGGGGTGATCGGAATTGCCGTAGATCGCGTGCACGCGGCCGTCGGTCACGTACACGTCGATGCCGCAGCGCGCCGGGCACTGATGGCAGATACTCTTGGTGATCGTCGTCGTGCCGGCGGGCTTCGCCTGCGCCCGCGCCTCGCGCAGCGTCGAGACGCCGCTCCAGGCGGCGCCCGCAGCACCCGCGGCGGCGCTCGCCTGCAGGAACCGCCTGCGGCTGACCGGCGCCCGGAAGATGCTGTCCATGATTCCCATTTCGTCCTCCTGATCTGTGCTTCGCTTCATCGCCGCGCCGCGTGCCAGAGGCCGGCACCGCTGCGCAGGAATCTCCTCGTCTTGCGACAGGCGAGGCAAAGCCCGTCGTCCTCGTCCTTCGCCGTGTACTGCTCGCCGCAGGCCGCGCAGCGCCGCGGCCGATGCATGGCGAGGACGCGCCGCGCCCGCTTGCCTCCGTGGGGGTCGAGCGAGAGCGCGCGCTCCGGACAGGCGCGCTCGCAGGCGCCGCAGGCGATGCACCGCTCCGGGTCGAATTCGAGCGCGGCGCCGGCGTCGCGCGCGCGCACGGCGAGCGCTCCGGTCGGGCAGATCGCCGTGCAGATGCGGTGGTCGACGCACGTGCCGCGGTTCGAAAGCCGCGGAAAGAATTCGTCGGGCACCGCCGTGCCTCGCTCGGCGGCGATCGCGTCGAGCGCGGTCAGCATGCGCCGGCGTTCGGCCGACTCGCGCCGGGCGCCGGCCGGAAACGCCGGCACTCCGGGTGCGCCGACCGGGACGGGCGCGGCAAGCGAGCGCAGGAACTGCCGGCGCGAGACCGGCCGCTCGAATTCCGGCGCCGGGATGTCCTTCGGCATCTCGCACGCGGGCAGCGGCTGCGAGACGAGCCGCGGCAGCCTATGTTCGGGAACTCCCACTTCCCGCAGCCAGAGCCGTGCCACGTCGAGCGTCTGTTGCGCCGGGTGGCGTTCCCCGCCCCCCGCGCTGCACGCGCTGCACCAGCCGCGATCCACCAGTTCCAGCGCACCGTCGCCAGCGATGCGCCAGAGCTCGAGCAGCCGCCCCGGACTCAGGCTGCCGAGGCAGGGCACGCGCACCGCTCCCGCTCCGGTGCGCGATACCGGCACCTTCCAGCACTCGATTCTCATCGCGCCGGTCGCAAGAGGATCCGCGGCGACAATTCCGTATCCCTCCAGGGAAAGCGCTTCAGTGGGACACGCCGCTGCACAACGGCCGCAGCCGAGGCATCCGTCGGCGAGCTCCAGCCCCGCGACGCTCACCCGCAGCACGCCGGCCGGACAGGCGTCGGCGCACGCCGAGCACTGTCCGAACCTGCTGCGCAGCGGAAGGCACGCACCCTCGTCAAGCCGCAAGGCGGCGTCTTCACGCAAGAAATGCATCGAGCCGTCCATGCCGGTCCCTGAGCACGGATCAATCACGATTCATGCCAGCGCGGCTCGCCCGTGCGAACCATGCAAACGGTTACCGCTCAGTAACAAAGCCACGCCTGCGGTTACCTTCCGGTTCCGTGCCACGAATGCAAACCGCATTTGACACAGGTCAAATCGAGCCTCGCTCGGCCGTTCCTAGAATCGCAAACGGCAATCCCGGTGCTGACCCGAAGGCGATTGATCGCGTCGCTACTGCTTGCGCCGATCGCGGCACAGGGGCGCTCGTTTGCCGGCGCGCCCCTCCATGTGGGCCTGACGAAGGTGTTCCTGGACGACCAGGTGGCATTCGTCCACGCGTGGCGGCGCTATCTGGAGACGCGGCTCGGCCGCCCGGTGCAGTTCATTCAGCGCCAGACCTACCGCGAGATCGTCGAGCCGTTGCGCGAAGGCCGCGTTGACTTCGCCTGGATCTGCGGCTATCCGTATGTGCGCCATCGCCGCGAGCTGAAGCTGGTGGCCGTGCCGCTTTTCGAGGGCGAGCCGCTGTACCGCTCGTACCTGATCGTTCCGGCCACCGACTCGAAGACCCGCGGTCTGGACGACTTGCGCGGCAAGGTGTTCGCGTTTTCCGACCCGGACTCGAACTCCGGCCACCTCTACGCGCGCTACGAACTGCATCGGCGAAACACCACGCCGGCCACGTTCTTTGCGCGCACGTTCTTCACGCTGGCGCATCGCAAGGTGGTCGAAGCCGTCGCGGCCGGAGTAGCCCATGGCGGCGCGGTGGACGGCTACGTATGGGAAACGCTCGCTCGCCTGCACTCCGGGCTGACGGCGCGCACGAGGGTGGTCGAGAAGTCGCCGAAGTTCGGTCATCCGCCGTTCGTCGCGAGCGCGGCGGTGCCCGCGACGACGGTGCAGGAGGTGCAGCGGGTCCTGCTCGGGATGGCGGCGGACGACGAAGGCGTCGGATTGCTGCGCCAGCTCAATCTGGATGGCTTCGTGCGCGGCGATCCGACGCTCTATGACGGCATCGCCGGCATGATGCGCGCGCTGGAAGGGGCCTGAGGCGCATGCGGCTGCGCGACCTGAGCCTGAAGTACAAGATTCCGCTGCGAGGAAGCGTGCTGATCGTGATCACGGCGTGCGCGGTTTCCGGAGCGCTGGTGGCGCGCGAATACGACGACTTCAGGCGCGACCTGGTGGAAACCGCCGACGCGATCAGCCGGGTGTTTGCGCAGACGCTGGTGGCGCCGCTGGTGCACGACGACGTCTGGCGGGCGTACGAAATCATCACTGCACCATCGCGCTCGGGCGCGCGCGCCAGCTCGCCGCTCGCGGCCGAATGGGTCGCCATCGTTGACCCGAACCTGCGGGTCTACGTCTCCAGCCGGCCGGAGCGCTTTCCCGTGCTGGCGGAGGTGGCGACGGCGCTGCCCGACGCCCGCCCGCTCGTGGAGGAGCTGCGTAGCCGCTCGCCCGGCGCGCCCCGGCTGGTGGACCGCGGCGACGCGCAGCACCTGTACATGCTGACGCCGATCGTCGCCGACGGCGTGCTGCTCGGCACCCTGGTCGCGGCGTTCCCGCGCGACGTCTTCCTGCCGCGCCTGCGGGACATCGTCTGGCGCGCAGCGCTGGTGACGCTGGCGGTGCTCGCGGTCATCATCGCGGCGAGCTGGTTCTGGGCGCAGCGTTTCGCCGCGCCGCTTGTTGACCTCGCCGAGCGCATGAGCCTTGTCGGCCGCGCCGAGCCGACCGACGTCAAGCTGCAGCTCGAAGAGTCGAAAGACGAAATCGGGCGGCTCGCCACGGCCTTCCGCGAGATGCTTTCGGGCCTGCGCGAAAAGGCCGAGCTCGAACGCCAGATCATCAGCACCGAGCGGCTGGCGGCGATCGGCCGGCTCTCGGCGGCCATCGCGCACGAGATCAACAATCCGCTCGGCGGCATGCTCAACGCGATCGACACCTTCCGTCGGCACGGCAACGGCGACCCGATGACGCTCAGGACGATGGCGTTGCTCGAGCGCGGCCTGACCCAGATCCGCGAAACGGTCGCGGCGCTGCTGGTCGAGGCGAAGGTCAGCGCTCACCCGCTTGCGCCGCAGGACGTCGAGGACGTGCGCATGCTCGTGCTCGCCGACGTGCACCGCAAGGGGGCGCGGCTGGAATGGGACAACCGGCTGGCTGAAAGCGTGCCGCTTCCTTCCACCGCGGTGCGTCAGATCCTTATCAACCTGCTGCTCAACGCGCTGCATGCGGTCGAACCGGGCGGCCGCGTGTCGTGCGCGGTGGAGCGCGTGGACGCCACGCTGCGCCTCGTCGTTGGCAACGACGGCGCCCACATCCCGGCCGAGCGCCTCGACCGTCTGTTCGAGCCGTTTGTTCCTTCGGCGAGCGGCGGCAACGGGCTCGGTCTGTGGGTCACATATCAGATCGTGCGCCAACTCGGCGGCCGCATCGCGGCCTCGAGCTTCCCCGGCGACACGCGCTTCGAGGTCGCCCTGCCGGTGGAGGGTGCCGCATGACGCTTCGCGAGGCGCCGCGGCTTTGCCTGGTCGAGGACGACGTGATCATGGGCGAGTCGCTGTGCGACCGTTTCCGGCTCGAGGGTTTCGCCGTGGACTGGCTGCGGGACGCCAGATCGGCGCGCCGGTCCATCGAGACCGCCGCCTACGCCGCGGTGATCAGCGACATCCTGCTTCCCGACGGCACTGGCGAGCGGCTCTACCGCGAGCTGCTCGCGCTCGGCCGGCCGCTGCCGCCGTTCGTGTTCATCACCGGCTACGGGACGATCGACGGGGCGGTCGAGCTGCTCAAGCTCGGGGCAGCCGACTACCTGACCAAGCCCTTCGACCTGGAGCAGCTGGTGGCCAAGGTGCGCACGCTGAGCGCGGCGTCCTGCCCGACCGATGGCGACCAACTCGGCGTCTCGCCGGCGATGCGCGCCATCGCCGCGCAGTTGCCGCGCATCGCCGCCCACGCGACCTCGCTCCTGATCTCGGGAGAATCCGGGGTCGGCAAGGAACGCATCGCCCGCGCCTTCCACGAGCTGGCGCATGCCGGGCAGGAGCGGCCGTTCGTCGCGGTCAACTGCAGCGCGATCGCCGAGTCGCTGATGGAATCGGAGCTGTTCGGGCACGAGAAGGGTGCATTTACCGGCGCGATCCGCGTCCGGCGCGGCCTGTTCGAACAGGCGCAGGGCGGGACACTGTTTCTCGACGAGATCGGTGACATGCCGCTCGGCATGCAGTCGAAGCTGCTGCGCGTGCTCCAGGAACGTGCGATCGTGCGCGTCGGGGGCGAGCGCAGCATCCCGGTCGAGTTCCGGCTGGTGCTGGCGACGCACCGCGATCTGCGCGGGCTGGTCGAGTCGGGACAGTTCCGCGAGGACCTGTACTACCGGATCAACGTCATCCATCTGCGGGTGCCGCCGCTGCGCGAGCGGCGCGAGGACATCCTGTGTTTCGCGCGCCGCTTCCTGCGCGAGTACCTTCGGGCGCATCCTCGCGAGCAGCGCTACCTCCATCCGCTCGCCGAGCGGGCGCTGCTCGAGTATCCCTGGCCGGGCAACGTGCGCGAACTCAAGCACTGCATCGAGCGCGCGTGCATTCTCTCGCCGACCGCGGCGATCCTTCCCGAGGCCTGCTTCGAGCCGGGGGTCAATCCGCACACGGCCGATGCGGCGATGCGCGGCAACCTGAACGAGTATTTGCGGGAGTGCGAGCGGCGCTACATCGCGGCGGAACTGGAACGCCGGGACTGGCAGATCGCGCGCACCGCCGAGGCGCTCGGCATCAGCCGCAAGAACCTGTGGGAGAAGATGCGCAGGCTCGGCTTGCGCGGCCCCGAGGCGGAGGGACTCGCCCGCTAGCGGATCCGGCAAAGAAAAGGCGAAGGGATCGCCCTCGCCTGCGAGACTTCGGCCTTCCTGGCCGGCGCTTTTACTTTAGAGCCAGGATCCAGGCCACCATTTTCTTGATATCGGCGTCCGGCACCGCGGCGTTGGGCGGCATCGGCACCGGGCCCCAGACGCCCTGGCCGCCCTTCTTCACCTTCTCTTCCAGCTTCGCCGCGACGTTCTGGCCGCGGTACTTGGCGGCGACCTCCTTGTAAGAGGGGCCGACACCCTTCTTGTCCACCGAGTGACAGGCGATGCAGTTGTGCTTCTTCAGCAACGCTTCGTCGGCCTGCGCAACCGGCGCGGCTAGCAGCGCGGCTGCGGCGACTGCGGCGAACGCGGGCAGCTTCACGTCCATGGAGTCTCCTTTCGTCGGTTCAGTAGACGTCGTGCTGCGTATTGTAGACGTTAAATTTCCCGGTCGGCGTGATCAGGCGCTTGTCCTTGATCACATGCTTGGGCTTGAGCGTCTTGTCGTCCACGATCACGATCGCCGACTCCTGCTCCTTGCCGTTCCACACCGAGAACCACACTTCGTCGCCCGCCTTGTTGAATTCGGGCTGAACGACGCGCCGCGGCCCTTCCTTGATCCCCGCCCACTCGGCGATCGGCAGGATCTTCGCCGGCTTGTCGAGGTCGCGGATGTCGAACACCGCCACCGACTGGCTGATCTTCGGATCCGGGTTGAGCGCGGTGTCCACGTACAGGTTGGTGGACTTCGGGTGCGTCTTGATGAACAGCGACCCGCCGCCCTGGCCCTTGAGCGTCCTCACCACCTTCCAGGCGTGCTGCTTGTTCTTCACCGGGTCGGTGCCGATCACCGAAATGGTCTCGTCGCCGAGGTGCCCGGTCGCCCACACCGGCCCGTACTTCGGATCGCGGAAGTTCGCGCCGCGGCCCGGATGCGGGATCTTGCCGACGTCAATCAGCGCCTGGAGCTTGCCTTCCTTGGTGTCCACCACCGCGATCTTGTTCGACTGGTTGGCCGCGACCAGAAAGTAGCGCTTGGTGACGTCCCAGCCGCCGTCGTGCAGGAACCGCGCCGAGTCAATCTCGGTGATCTTCAGGTTCTTGAGGTCCGAGTAGTTGACGAGCTGGATCTTGCCGGTCTCCTTGATGTTGACCACGAACTCGGGCTTCAAGTGATTGGACACGATCGAGGCGACGCGCGGCTCCGGATGGAACTCCTGCGTGTCCACCGTCACGCCGCGGGTGGAGACGATCTTGAGGGGCTCCAGCGTGTCGCCCTTCATCAGCACGTACTGCGGCGGCCAGTAGGAGCCCGCGATCGCGATCTTGTCCTCGAAGCCCTTGAACTTCGAGGTGTCCACCGAGCGCGCCTCCAGCCCGATCTTGATCACCGCGACGTTGTCCGGCTTGTCCATCCACAGGTCAATGAGGTTCACCTGGCCGTCGCGCCCGATCACATACACGTAGCGTCCGGAATACGAAATGCGCGAGATGTGCACCGCGTAGCCGGTCTTGACGATGTTGATGATCCGCTTGGTGTCGCCGTCAATCAGCGCCACCTCGCCGGTGTCGCGCAGCGTCACCGAGAAGATGTTGTCGAGGTTGTAGTTGTTCATCTTCTTCTTCGGCCTGGCTTCCGGCGGCACGATCACCTTCCAGGTCGCCTTCATCTCCTTCAGGCCGAATTCCGGCGGCGTCGGCGGCTCGTGCTGCAGGAACCGCGCCATGATGTCCACGTCCTTCTCGGACAACTCGCCCGAGCTTCCCCAGTTGGGCATGCCGGCCGGAGAGCCGTAATTGATGAACACCTTCAGGTAGTCGGTGCCGCGCGCCTGGGTGATGTCCGGGGTGAGGGGCTTTCCGGTCGCGCCTTTTCTCAGCACGCCGTGGCAGCCGGCGCAGCGCTCGAAGTAGATCTGCTTGGCGCGCTCGAACTCGGCCGCGGTCATCGGCGGGGCTTTCGGGCTCACCACCTCGGGTGCCTCGCCGGGCTTGAGGGGCACCGGCGCGCCGCGATACATCAGGTCTTCGGCCGGCGTGCCCGGATGCACCGGCTTCGCCGGCGGCTTCTGCTGCGCGTAGGCGGTGCCGACCGCGAATGCGGCGGCGACAGCGATCGTGACGGCGGAAAGGCGCAAGGAGGCGTTCATGGGATCCTCTCGGTCAAGACGCCGCCCAATCTAGGATGCGGTGCCCGACCCGCCTTTGATGTATGTCAAACGAACCGCAGCACGCGCTCAGCCGTCCGCGGAGCGCACGACCTGCACCGGCCGCGCGGCCGCGGCCGCGCTGCGCCGCTCGCGCTTGAGGCGCCGCTCGATGAGCGGCATGCACTTGCGGTCGTTGTAATAGGTCATCTGGCAGTCGAGGCAGTAGTGGCACTCGTTGTGGTTGATCTCCCCGGTCGGCCGGATCGCACGCACCTCGCAGTCGTTGGCGCAGGTCTGGCAGGGCCGGCCGCATTCCTTGCGCCGGCGCAGCCACCAGTCGAACACCCGGAAGCGCCCGGGGATGGAGAGCGCCGCGCCGAGCGCGCACAGGTACTTGCAGAAGAACTTTCGGTTGAAGAGCGACACCGCGATCAGGCCCGCGGCCCAGGCGACGTACGGCCACTCGCGGTCGAAGCGCAGCGCCACCGCGGTCTTGAAGGGCTCGACCTCGGCGTAGCGGACCGCCTCGCCGAGCGAATGCAGGGACACACCGAAGAGCACGATCAGGATCAGGTACTTCACCGCCCACAGCCGCTCGTGCACGACGCTCGGAAACTCGAACTGGCGCACGCCGAGGCGGCGCGCGATCTGCCCGAGCAGCTCCTGGATCGCGCCGAACGGGCACAGCCAGCCGCAGTACACGCCGCGCCCCCACAGCAGCAGCGTGAGCGCGACGAAGCTCCACAGGATGAACAGCATCGGGTCAATGAGGAAGTTTTCCCAGCGGAAGTCGCGCATGAACGCGTGCACGAACGTGAGCACGTTGACCACCGAGAGCTGCGCGAGGGCGTACCAGCCGATGAAAAGCACGGTGTAGAGCAGAAACCCGCGCCGCACATAGAAAAGCAGCCGCGGGCGCCGCGCGAACCAATCCTGCAGCACGAGGATCGTCGCGAGCGCGAAAAGCCCCGCCACGAGCAGCGCGATCTCGACACGCCGCGCCTGCCAAACCGCGATCCAGAGCGGCTCCTCGGCGATCGGCGTCGCGGCTGCGATTGCCGGCGGCGAGGCGGGCGCGGCCGCTGGCGGCGGCGCTGACTCGCGTACGCGAGCCTTCGGCAGCGGCGGCGCGCCCGGCGGTGCGTGCACGGCCTTGCGCTCGGCGACAGGTGCGGCCGCCGCGGGCGGCTTGTCGGTGGCGGCCGGCGCAGGCTTGCTCTCGGATGCCTGCGGCGCCGCAGGCACCGATGCCGGTTCCGGTCGCGGCGCAGCGTCAACCGCCGGCGCGCGCGCCTCAACGCCGGCCGCTGGACGCAGGCCGCGGGACTCGGCGACGAGCCGCACGGCGCGCATGATGGTCGCGTTCTCGACCATCACCGTGATCGTCGCCCCGGCGATCGTATCCACCGCCACGTGGCCCGGACGGGGTGCACCGACCGCGACACGGTCGAACACCGACAGACCGCGATACTGATCGGTGTAGCGGCGCAGCCGCTCGTCGGTGATGCCGATCACCAGAATCGGCTCCTCGTGTCCGACGATCGAGACGCCGGTGATGCGGCCCGCGAGGTCGAAGCCGACGAGCGTGTTGATCGGCTTGCCGGAGTACGCCGGGATGCGCACCACGTCGGCGGAGAGAAACGCATAGCCGAGGAGGCGCTCGCCGCGCCACACCGGTGCCGCGGGCGGTTCGCCCGCCAGTTCGCCGAAGCGGTCGGCTTCGGGGAAGAATTGCCGCACCTGCGGATACAGGCTCGCGACGTCGGCGGCGCGGACCGGCGCGTTCGCGGCAAGCAGCGCAGCGAAGGCGAGGGCGAAGCAATGCAGGCGGATCACTAGAATGTCCTGTTACGTCGGGTTCGGAGGCGCCGCTTTGACCGGGATCAAGCTCGCCATTGTCCTCCTTGCCGCGCTCGCCGCCGCACCGGGCGCATTCGCCGCGCGCATCCACGAGGCCCGCCCGCTCATGGGCACGGTGGTCGAGATCACGGCCGAAGGCGCCGACGAGCCGGCGTTGCGCGCCGCCGCCGGGGCGGCGTGGCGGGAGATGGCGCGGCTTTCGGACATGATGAACCACTACGACCCGGCGAGCGCGGTGAGCGCGGTGAGCGCGGCCGCCGGGCTGCGCGCGGTCGCGGTGCCGCGCGAGCTTGTCGAGGTGCTCGCGATGGCGCAGGCCGTGTCCGAGCGCACCCAGGGCGCGTTCGACGTCACCATAGGCGCGCTCACCGGCTGGCGCTTCAGGCCCGGCGAGGCGCGCCTGCCCTCGGCGGCCGAGGTCGCGGCGCAGCGCTCGCGGGTGGACTACCGCAAGCTCAAACTCGATCCCTCGACCGGCACCGCATTCCTCGCCGATCGCGGCATGCGCCTCGATCTGGGCGGCATCGCCAAGGTCTATATCCTGCGCGCCGGTCTGCGCGAGTTGGCGAACCGCGGCGTCGCGCGCGCCTTGGTGAACGGCGGCGGCGACGTGCTCGCCTATGGCGGCGGCTGGCGCGTCGGCGTGCGCGATCCACGCGCGCCGCAGATGCTGATCGGCACGCTGGAGATGGATCGGGGCGCGCTGCTCAGCTCCGGCGACTACGAACGCTATTTCGAGAAAGACGGCCGGCGCTATCACCACATCCTCGACCCGCGCACCGGCCATCCGGCCGAAGGTCCGCGCGGCGTCTCGCTGTTCGCCGAAGACTTCGTCGCGGTCAACGGCCTGACGGTCGCGATCATGGTGCTTGGCAAGGATGCCGGAGTACGGCTCATCGCCGCCTCGCCCGGCGTCGAGGGGATGATCGTGGACCGCGATGGCGCGGTGTGGATGTCGGCGGGCTTTCGCGCGCGGCTGCGTCCGCCTTCGGTGCGCTGAGCGCGGCGCGCCTTCAGCCGCGCCGGATCAGGATCTCGTAGCCGCCATCCTCGTGCAGGCGCGTGCGCCGCTGCCAGCCGCCGGCGGCGAGCATGGCGTAAAGCGGCCAGGGCTCGCGGCTCATTCGAACTCGCAAGGGCCGCGCCGGCTCCGCCTCG
>Ga0073934_10006735_pt1 | contig 16484 bp, 17 predicted proteins | sample LarsenN4metaG_FD_76834 | JGI IMG/M metagenome (GOLD analysis project Ga0073934, IMG submission 76834) | Hot spring sediment bacterial and archeal communities from British Columbia, Canada, to study Microbial Dark Matter (Phase II) - Larsen... ...
CAGTTAGTACAGATGTGATTTTGCTTACCTCTTCGCTTACCATTCTTCCGAATTTCCGTAGACCCACAGTATGGACATTGCACAGTAGATAACCCCAACTCATCCCTCTATTATGCAATGCCGCTAACATCATAAGAACGACCTTCAAAGCGAATATGAACCATACTACAACCTCCTTTACATAGATTTTTGGGAGGTAAGACTTTTTGTGTTTGTTTAACTTGTTTGTTGTTCTTATACTACTAACGTACTACAAAAAATGTCAAGGGGTAAAAGAAAGTTTTTTCAATTTTCACAATTTGATGTTTTGCACTTAACCCAAAAAGTAGGTAGAGACGCGAAAAATATTACGTCTGTACAATCGGTTTTTAAATGTTATACCAGTCTGCTTATTGATCTGAGCGATCGCTACAGATGTCAGCTTCCAAAGTATTTATACTTAGCGAATTAGGATTTTTTATATAATAAAAAGTAGCACACGCATCTTGACAATTATTGATTTGTAAATAACACACATGTAAAAATCATCAAAAGCTGCTTGATATATGGTATTTGAACCAGCTTCGCTTTTAAATTTAAGAACTTATATTTAAATATTATTAAATATATTAAGTACTTATAATTTATTTGTTAAACATTTTCTTTATTTTGTTTATAATCAGAAGGTGTAGCTACATTCTTTCAGCTTGATATACTTTTTCCTCTACATAGTGTTGTTGTTAGAGCAAAAAGTACCGACCTTGATAAAGTTGATAAACGAGCCAGTCTTGAATGAGCGTTAACCTACCGCTCTTGGAATGCCTCGTCTGTTCGTTCAGGAGGAACGACGAATGCACATCAGATTGCCTAGAGAAGGAATGGAACTGGCGCAAGTGTTTATGGCTGATGAAAATAGACAAATCTTCCAACCGCCGTTGATACTAGTGGTGGAAGACAATGATGACAACCTGCTACTGATGAGCTATGCTCTTGAGTTATTTGGCTGTAGGCTCATTTGTCAAACAGACAGTTCTACTACAGTGCTGGTAGCCAAAGAATATCAGCCAGATTTGATACTACTAGATATTTTATTACCAGCAATCAATGGTATTGATGTTGTACGCTCCTTAAAACAAGAACCGCTGACACACAATATTAATGTTGTTGCGGTTACTGCTTTAGCTAGTTTAGAGGATAGAGAGCGTATTCTTGAAGCTGGCTTTGACGATTACATCAGCAAACCTTACATGATTGAAGATTTAGAAGATATCGTTTCTCGTCATCTCGGCAGCAAATTAAAGCATAATTCAGCTCTTGACTTGTGTTAAGACCAAAGTATATGAGGGCAAGAATCGTTGATTGTTTATGAAGCCTTTTTCCTGATTTTAGAATTAGAAACAGAATCACGAAGATCAGGTGTATCGGATAAGATAGCAATAATTCCTGAACGGCCAGTTTCTAAAGTGGCATCACTCAATATCTCTACTACAGATACATGCAAAATCTCCTCAATTAATTCTTTTAATTGGGGTTGAATAGCTTCATCTAAATCAGAGCGCACTTGTTCTGCTAGTTCTTGTCTACCTGTTTGAGCCAATAACTGTTCTGGTGGTGTAATTGAATTTTCAATTACAATCACTACATTTGTCTCTGAAAGGCGAGATGTTACCTTGCTAGGTTGATGTCCGAGTTGTTCGCGATATAAAGCCTGTATACGTTGTGCTAAGGTGCGTTCTACTTGACCGCGAGTGGGAATTGATTCTGCCATATATTTTGTATAACTTAAGATATAGACCACTAGTAATAAGTCAACAAGTACAGCAACAAATTAACTGTTAAGAGTCACTAGTCATTTACCATTTGTTAGTAGTTAAAAAGCTAACAAATAACAAGCAACTATCAAAGGAAAATAAACTCTTAGTTATGAAATAATACCTCACTTTTTGAGTTATCACTAGCAGTGTAACCTAAAAATCATTGACGTATATTGGTGTTAGAGATGATTTAGTGAGCCTGCTGTTTCAGGTCGCTGTATTGAATAATAGTGGTACAAATTTTTCAGATCACCATCCCAATGAAGTATCTTCACTCTAGATCAAGTGATAAGTAAACTATCTGAAAGATATACACCTATGTATTAGCAGCATGGCTATTTCATTCTTGGCATAATCCGCCTGTGAAATAAATTTCACGAGTATTATAGCCTAGTCTGTTAAAACGGACTCACAGCTTATTTACTCGGTTTTAACCGACTTGAATTATGAGCCAATAATTTTAATTCTTGGCAGACTAGGGGAGAATCAAATAACCCTTCTTTGAATTCGCAAAGAAGGGTGTCCTCTCTTGACGGGGTAAGGTAAAGTTGCAAGTCATTTCTTTGGTAGATGTACTGTGAAAACGCTGCCTTTACCTAATTCAGAAGTGACTTCGATTGTTCCCCCGTGTAACTCGACAATGCGGCGTGATAAATGTAATCCTAAACCGCTACCAGCACGTTTATTTTTACCTTGGCGAAATCGTTCAAATAGTGTTGGCAGATCATCAGCAGCAATTCCGTAACCGGTGTCTTCTACTTCTAACTTGATCCAGCCTTGATCTCCAGAAGATGGAGGAGTTGCCGAAATGCGAACAGTTATGCTACCTGTATCTGTAAATTTCAAAGCATTTCCGACTAAATTACTGATTAAGCGACGTAGTTCTAGCCGATCGCCCAAAATGATACAATCATTTTCATCCTGTTGATTTAATTCACTGCTATCTACTTTGAGGAGTATTTCTTTTTCATCAGCCAATGCATGTAATTCTTCAACTACTTCTGTGGCAATTTCGCAAATATTGCAGTTTTCAAATTGCAGTGTTTTTTTACCTGCTTCTAGGCGATGAACTTCTAGCAATGTGTTAACCATGTCCAACAAGTTTTGGTTGCTGCGAATCATGGCCGCGATCGCCTGTTTCATGTCTGCCGAAATTTTGCAGAAGGTTTCCTGCTGAAATAAATTTAGCATTCTGTCAGCAGCAACTAAAGGAGTCCGTAAGTCGTGAGTTAAACGTAAAACAAAGTCTTCCTGCTGACGAAATAATTTTTTTTGTTCATCAAGACTACGTTTAAGTCTGAGTAGCGATCGCACCCTTGCTAATAGTTCATCTTGATCAAATGGTTTGCGGATAAAGTCGTCAGCTCCTGCATCCAAACCTTCCACAACACTCACATCATGAAATGCCGTCAATAACAAGATGGGAATGTAATCTAGAAAAGGGTGATTACGGATGCGCCGAGTGACCTCATAGCCATCTAACCCTGGCATCATCACATCTAGTAAGATTAAATCTGGGGGAGATTCTTCGACTTGCTTTAACGCTGTTACCCCATCTGCTACTAAATCTATTTCGTACCCTTCAATTTCTAAGATTGTCTGTAGTAAGAATAGATTATCAGGCGTATCATCAACAGCAAGAATTTTTTCTACTTTAGTATCTGTAGCTGAAAACATATTTGATTTAATAATAATATTGAGGAAAGCTGTATTGTCGTCATTTCTTATTTTTCTTTTTATGCACTCAGTCGCTAGTGCATCTATAATTATTTTTCATTTAACATTTCCACTTAATCAAAAATGACTAAATACATGAAATTACTTGCCCCTTTCTCTTGGTAGTTGCTGCACTTGTTCTTGAGCCAGATGAAGTGCCTCTGGCTGTTTACTTAAGGTCTTTTTTGGTGATATTATATTAGAAACCTTTGGCGCTCCATCTTGATTTTGCGTCCTGGATAACAGAACTTGGCGTGGCAGTGAAATCCGAAAGACTGAACCCCGATTTAATTCACTTTCTATAGCTATTTTGCCCCCCATCATTTGGACTAGTGCATCTACAATTGGCAAACCAAGACCTGTACCGGGATATTTACGAGTAATACTCTGGTCGAGTTGGCGAAAGGCTTCAAAGATATATTTTAGGTCTGAGGGGGCAATACCAATACCTGTATCCCATACAGCAATTTCTATCTGATTATCTGGTAGTTCTGTGACATCCACGCCGATACTACCTGACTCTGTAAATTTAATCGCATTCGAGAGCAGATTCATTAAAATTTGCCGCACACGTACAGGATCATTAAATACCATACTATTTTGTAAGTTATTTTGAACCTGTACAGAAAGTTTTTTGGCCTCTGCTAGAGATAAAGTTTCAGCAACGGTAGTTTTGACTACCTGTGATAAGTCGAATATTTCTGGTTTCAGACTTAATCTACCAGACTCTAGTTTAGAGAAGTCAAGGACTTCATTTAACAACATTAATAAATGCTTGCCATTATTGAGGATGCGTTCCACCATATCCCTTTGCTGGGGTGACAAATCGCCACATTTGGGACGCAGCAATAGCTGAGAAAAGCCAATAATAGCATTCATCGGTGTCCGCAGTTCATGAGATATTGTTGCCAAAAACTGGGATTTTAGCAGTGAAGCTTCTTTAAGCTTGATGTTTTGTAGTTCAATTTGTTGCTGTTGTGCTTCTAGTTCTTGATTTTTACGAAGTAACAATTCATTACTTTCTCGAAGTTGTTGGTTTACCAAAGCTACTTGCATTTCTGCCCGGTAAACTCGAATGGCATTTCGTAAAACCTGTGTCAGTGTGACTGGTGAGACTCTTGATTTGGAAAGATAGTCTACAGCACCAGCTTTCATCAATTCAACAGCTATTTGTTCGTCTCCTTGGGCGGTAAGTACAACCAAAGGCACTTTGATATTACGAGAACGTACATCGTTGATCAAGGTCAATCCATCTTGATCTGGTAGGCGATAATCGAGAAAAACGCAGTCAAAAGAATTATCCTGCAAATGAGCGATCGCACTTTTACAGTCATCGGCTTCAAACAGCTGTACACTTATCCCTGCTGCTTTCAAAGCCCGCCTGACTGACATGCGGTCTACTTCATCATCATCTACAACTAATACTTTTAGCGTTTCTTCCATCGCTTTTAATTATTGCTCTTATATACAGCTTCTCGTATAACATTGAAGTTTTCCAGCCATCTAGATATTTTTTAGTTAGTAGTTAGTGGTTAGTTAATAATTATTTTCAACTGACCAGTGATTCCTCAATAGAACAAGCCCCTAGATTGATCTATAGATTCAATTAGAAATCAGGCAATATCATAATTTCTCAATAGTACAAGCCGCCAGATTTATGTGTGGAACCAATCCAAAATCCAAAATCTTAAATCGGATGGCACTTCACCAACTAAGGCATTTCACAGAGAGTCCAATACTTATTGAGCGTTGCCATGAGTTCAAGAAAATTATTAAATGTCACAGGCTTCAGAAGATAACCAGCGACATTCAAATTATAAGCTTCCACTCTGTCTTTATCTTGATTGGAAGTTGTCATGACCACCACAGGAGTAGGTCTGAGTTGGGGATCAGCCCGTAGTTCTTGGAGAAATTCGATTCCACCCATTTTGGGCATATTTAAATCTAGCAATATCAAACGTCGGTCATTAGGAACCTCAGGAGGTTTACCATTACTACTACGCAGCATTGCTAGGGCTTCTATACCATTAGTGGCAACATATAATGGATTAATAATATTAACTTTTTTGAATGCCCGTTTGACATTCATGATATCTACTTCGTCATCCTCCACTAGTAGTATATTCATCACTCTTTCTGCCATCACTTGCTTTAAATTGATTCAGTTTTATCCTAAATTTACTTTCCTGACTAGAGTATTAGAGTTAGACTTATACCTAATTACCAAAACATTAATACTTCTTAAAAATTAGTTATCATGATTTGGCAATTACTTTTAGTGAATATAGATGCTCTGATTCTTGTCTACTATGAGTTGACTATTTGTTTTGCCTATGCAATTTTTAAGGAAAAAATTAGTTTCCCAAATTTTTCTCCCTAATAAAAGATAGACTAGATTAGCCTTGAGTATACATTCCTAAATCACACAATTTCAAAGCAAAATCTAGTAAAAAAAAATACCTCTAATACCAGTTCATCCCAATTGTAGATTCACTGGTTGAATATCGTCTTCAGCCATTGGTCAGAGGTGCAATAAACTTTTGCAATCAAAATCTTCAACAGAGTTATTCTTTTGGTTGCTTAGACCACCTGAGAGTTCAAGGTGATTGTACCTGTTTCAGTTTCGACAATCTTTTTCCGCCCCTGTACTTTCCTTATGAACGCGCGCTTCTAGTGTTTGGAAAATTACAAATGTCTTATTCTGAAACTCGAATTGCTTGCACAGAATATTCGATGGTCAAAGTTCTATTCTCTGTACCTAGAATATAAAGTCGATCGCTGATTTATTTTTCTTGAACTGCACAAGCGATCGCTTTATGTAAATTTAATATTGATTTATTAACTAGGAAAATTTTTGCCTGCCGCCTTATGCTAGCAATTTTTCTTCATTCGCAGTCTGTAGTAGCGGCAATTGTAGCTTAGTGTCAGTACTTTATAGTTATTTGTGATTTAGCCATATGTCCTGGGCTAGATTTTCTCATCTGAGGCAAGTAAAAAACGTGGAAATGACTATTTCTATTGGTGGATGCAAATTTATAAAAATATCATCTATCTTAGGTTTAGGAAAATAAAAAAAATAAATCACTAAATGTCGGCTTACGACAGATGGAATTAGTAGAGAGTACAAGTAGCGATGAGTGAAATTAGTATTGTTTTAATTGAAGACCATGACTTGACAAGAATGGGACTAAAAGCAGCATTGCAAACTGACAGTGCAATTAGAGTTATCGGCGAAGCTGCAAATGCTACCAAGGGTCTGAAACTTTTGGAAAGTGCCAAGCCAGATGTAGCTGTGGTAGATATAGGCTTGCCAGACATGGATGGTGTTGAACTCACCCGCAGATTTAGGCAGTGGCAGACTGAAACAGGAGATACAACAACTAAAATCCTCATCCTGACAATGGAACATTCAGAGGATACAGTACTTGCTGCTTTTGCTGCTGGTGCAGATTCTTATTACATGAAGGATACCAGCATTGAAAGATTAACAGAAGCAATCCAAGCAACATATGAAGGTAACTCCTGGATTGACCCCGCGATCGCTAATGTTGTATTACAACAAATGCGACAAGTTTTCCCAGATAATCAATCCGTTGACAAACCCAAGACTGTAAAAATAGATGCATTAGCGCCAGAATACGAGCAAGTCTTAGAAACTTATCCCTTAACTCAACGGGAATTAGAAATTCTAGAGTTGATTGTGGCCGGATGTAGCAATGGCCAGATTGCAGAAAAACTCTACATAACAGTTGGAACTGTCAAAACCCACGTTCGCAATATCTTAAACAAACTCTGTGCAGACGACCGTACCCAAGCAGCTGTTCGCGCCCTGCGTTCAGGGTTAGTAGCGTGAACTAATCCGCGCTATACCCTGAAGGTGTAGCGCAGGTTTTTCATTTAATCTGTTCATACTACTTAATTGATTCAAATAAATTTACTCGGTAATATCTTTATTGAATTATTTAGTCAATTTTATTTTTATTTACAAAAATTAAAACAATAGAATTTTGAGGCAGAATTTGTAATTGATGAAAACTCCTCAATACATATATTATCTGTAACCATTTTAAATTGCTTTCTCAAAGGAATAAGTATATTCACACCATTGCACCGTTATCAGTCAGATAATTTTGGATTACAAACTAATTGGACTAATTGTTGACACAGAATATTAAATAGATTCATTGGTTTGATTTAATACTAAGCAACAAAGATTTATAGAAGATTGCAATCATTTTATTAATAAGTGTATTTTACTATTAATTTGATGGGGATGCTTGCCTAGATATTATTTCTTGCGATAGACTCTCAACTGAACTTGAGATAGAACAAATAATATTTAGTAATTGTTATACTAATAGCAAAAAGTAAACTAATTGAGGAATACATTTATTATGATCGATCTTATTGCTTGGATCATTTTAGGTATTTTAGCGGGAGCTATTGCCAAAGCAATCTACCCTGGTCGTCAAGGTGGTGGGATAATTGCCACAATACTTTTAGGTATAGTTGGAGCCTTAATTGGAGGAAGCTTATTTAATTTGTTAACCACAGGTACTTTGACTATTACAGGAGTAGGTTTTAACTTTGGAGGTTTAATAGTTGCCATCATTGGTGCAATTATCGCTATTTTTATCTGGAGTTTAATTACACGGCGTAGTGCAGCTTAGAGTAGTGTTGAATATGTATAAACTATCTATGGTTAGCTCCAACTTATTTAGGAACTAACCTTTTTTATTATTAATTAAAAGCAGAAATAATATCATGTCCGCTTGAGGAATTATATTATTCTTTGGGGGCAGTAATGGTTAATTAAGATACTGATAATTTTCCAATGCCAAGCTTTAGATAATAAAGTAATTAGTCGGACATAATATAGTAAAAACTCCCCTAAGTGTATCTTGGGGAGAATTAAATCAGTACTGCTGTATAAAAATCTAGTAAATAGCTCTAGTATTAATGAGGATGTTGTCAACAATTTGGCTCAGATAATCCGTTACTACACAAGCTAACTTTATCTATAAAACATTAGGAAAAACCAAGAAATTTTTGAGCTTAGTTTTGCAAACCTGAGTTGTGTATAAACAAATTATAATTGCCAATATCCTCTAATTGCTAAAGCTCTAAACCTTGTTTTAGTGTGCTGATACTACTCTAGGGACTTTTTCACATCATCTTTGATGTTCTCAACTGTATGACGTAGCTGTGCTTCTGCTTGCTTCGCTTGACCTTCAGCTTTATCCTGGGGATTTCCAGTTACTTCGCCAACCATTTCTTGAACTTTTCCTTCTATGTTTTTAGTGGTTGCTTCTACTCTATTTTCGATACTCATAATTGTTTTTCCTCGATTATTTCTTGATAATATATTATTGTTATTAATTCAAAAAAAACTCGCTCCCCAGAGATAAATTTCTCGAACTACTCTTTGCCAAAAGATAGATTTTTTAATAAAAATCTTAAAACTAAACTATTTAATTTAAAGCTAATATCTTCCATATGATGGATACGACACACTTATGGAAGATTTCAAGCTTTTAGTTCTAAACAAGAACTGACATTAGAAACGGTTTACTATCCGAGTTGCCAGTTATAAATCACCGTAATTAGCCAAGTGTCAAGTGTTAATAGTTAAGAGTTTTTACTATTGACAATTGACAATTGACACTTGACTAAACACTTACTTTCTTCTTCGACCAAACACCATTATCATCTTCATCAAAATTTTGTTGAACAGTTTCCCAAGCAGCTTGTTCTGCCTTTATTTGGTCATTAGTCTCGTCTAACACAGCGTTGTAGCGCTCAATAAAGGTATTCTGAGCTTCACCGGAAAGATGAGAGCGTACTTCTGGAGATAAATCCTCGGGACTATTGCAACGACCAGGACAGGGACGGGGTAATGCTGTTTCCATCGTATGAATTTCTTCACCACCAGCACTTTCCATCAGTATTTGAAATTCCCCACTCCGATCAGCTGGAACTTCTGCCATGACTAAAAACTCTCCAGCTTGCAGACGAGTTTGATATACTGCGGCTTTATCTTCTGGCATACCTAGGGTGGCTAACACAGAAACTAAACCTGCACCGGCGCTACCTGCGATCGCTCCACTTGCAGCCCCTAATAACAAAGCACCAATTGGACCTGCTGCTACAATTGGGCCAACAAAAGGAATGAATAATACACCAACACCTGTAAGCAAGCTCAAAAAAGAACCAAACAAAGAGCCAAAAATTGCTCCTGTTCTTAAACCACCAAGAATTACATCTTTTTTAGTAATGAAACCAGCAATGCGAGTTTCTGATTTAAAGTTTCTGCCCATGACCGAAATATGATCTCTAGGCACACCCCTGTCAAGCAAACGCCGAATTACGTCATCTACTTGGTTTTGTTCTTTATAAACAGCCGAAATTGTCCGTTCAGCTTTGTATTCTGCCGCCATTGAACACTCCTGTTATATTGTTTTTGCATATATCCCAAACCAGTAGTTCGTAGTAAGTCTCTAGTCTTGATATATTTGGCGAAGATAACACTTACTACGAACTTTCTTATTCATGAGGTGTCAATTCTATCTACCTTTAGTTACACACCTACCGGTGTTTTTTCTGTTTGTGGTTGAGAACCATCAGCTTGCAATGCTTGTCCTTCGATAAATGAACGCAACATCCAAGCAGCTTCTTCGTGACCTTCCATTAATCCGGTTAAGAAATCAGCAGTTCCTTGATCGTGGAATTCTTCATCACAGCGATCAACATGTTCACGAAGATTGCGAATAATTTGCTCGTGGTTATCTACCAGGCGAGACACCATCTCGGTTGCCGTGGGTACATTACCACCTTCCTCCTTGATAGTACCTGCCTTCAAAAATCCCTCCATAGTGCCAATTGGATAACCACCTAAAGCACGAACCCGCTCAGCAATAGCATCAATATTTTCACTCAATTGTTCGTATTGTTCTTCCCAAATTTCATGCAGACTCCGGAACTGAGGCCCAACCACATCCCAGTGGAATTTTTTGGTTTTTACTATCAGTAAATAGGAATCTGCCAAATCTTGATTCAGCAAATTAATCACACCTTGACGTTGCTCATCTGTCAAACCAATATTTAATGGGCGCATTGTTTCTCAATCCTTAAGCTAACTCCTCTTATAACTTCAGCAATTCATTCGTGACATAACATCAATCCAAAGAATGATTATGTTTTATTTAGTAATAGATTTTAACCGACTTGAACTATGAGCCAAGAATTAAAATCCTTGGCGGACTAGGGGAAGAATGAAATAAACCTGGCTTTTTTAGCAATATAAATCTATAGCGTTCTTATTTTAATTGAAAAATTATCAGACACAGAGACCCGGATTTTTGGATAATTCGGGGATTTGACTTTCTGCTATATAGAGAAAGTTATAGAAAATAAATCCCCAGTTAAAAATTCTGGGGCAAAAGACATTTGATGTCTATTACTTATTACCGGTAACTTTTTTCAAAAAGTTGCTTACTTCTTCTTCTACTGAAACTGCTTCTTGAGAATTTTCAGGACGATTCATTTTTTCAGCATCAGCAGTACCTTGAACTTCGTTCAGTCCTCCTCCACTGGTACGCTGTTGAGTTTCTTTCAATCCCAGAGGAGCAGATTTAGCTACCTCGTCAGTTTCACGCTGAGTTTGAAGCAATTGATCAGTACCTTCTGTTGGATTGCTTTGATAGCTTTGTATTGCAGCAGCAGGAAAAGCATTAGAGAACAACAGCAAAGCACATGTAAAGGCTACAAACAGAAAACGTACGGGACGTAGAATGGAACCTAACAAAGAAATAGATTTTTGCATTTTAATTCCTCCAGGGACTGGTGTAAGTAATATAAAATCAAGAGAAAATTGAGTAGTCATAAATACTAAATTTTGTTGTTGATTTAGTATTCACTTTTATTTATCTGTCTCAATAAATTTTCTTGATTGCATTTCACATTGATTTTTTTCAATGTACGCATAGTAATTTTATAGTCGGGAATCTAGATTTATTGAATCGACCTGTAGACTGAAAGTCTGAATACAAAAATTTACAAAATACTCTCTCTAGAGATAGATATTTTGATATATATTTGTCAGGCTAGTTATTAAATTATTACTTATAATTAATACTAATAAATACATTTTTGAATTATCAAAAATGAAGAGGACGGGAATTGTAGACATCTGTAGAGCAGTTTCCCATCCTCATTTTTATGTATGATGATTGGTAATTGGTATTGATTTTTCCCATTACCAGCCTGCGATCGCCTCTTCAGTTCTTCAAACTCACCTCTTAGAAAAACAATTTACGTTCCAGATAGTAAGTTTGTTGGAGCTTATGAATAAATTCTATCGCTTTTTTACTTGCCTTATAGTCAGGCTGTAAATTGTCTTGAATATCGTCATTGAATTTGTTTAGGTTTTGGCTTGCTGACGGAGGTGGTTTCCCGGAAGAGAGGAAATGAATGTATAACATAACTATTTAAGTAATAAAATTTTTGTCTTACTTTGAATTATTTTGATACTACATTTATAATACAAAAGATGTCAAGGTGTTTAGGAAAAATTTTGAAATTTTCTAAACCATCCTAATTTATCGATATTTGCAGCTTGTCAATTGTCTGTGATATCAACTTCAGCTAATTGCTTACGATATTATGCTTCGTTGTTGGGTATTGGGCATTAGGCATCGGGCATGGAAAAATCATCAGTATCTTAATTACCCATTACCCATTACCCATTACCAGCCTACGCGACAGTATAAGCATTCAAGCGAACTAGATTATTCACTCAAAACAGACGCACAAGCTTGAGCAGCGACCCAGAGTTTGTGTAGTAAAAACTCAGTGCGATCGCTCAGTGTGGTAACAAACACACCTTGGACATTCTCAGAGCCATCCGATAACCAAGAACCGCTGAGAGTGACTTCAATGTACTCACAATCAGATGCACATAAAGCAAGAATTTCTCTTTCTTCCCATTGCACCTGAGTCTTGAGTTGTTCTAATCCTGGCAAATTCGCAGGAAGCAGAAAGGAAGCAGTGCTAGGTTCAACAGACAGACTTTGACCGACTCGCAGTGTCAAAATCACTCGCTGCGCGACCCACTCCTCAAGGGACTGAGCCAGACACTCTAGGTGAAAACTCGTTTCGGTGTAAGTTAATTTCAGCATTCCTCATGCTCTCCTGTTATTCCAGGTTTATTTGCACGTCCATCCAAAACTGTTCCGCAAAAGCAATCGTGGGATGGACAGGTGCTTTTGGTTTAGTACGTAGGCGCATACCCGCTTCTTGTGGGGTTTTATCTCCTTTTTTGGAGTTACACCGTTCGCAAGCAGCAACCACGTTATCCCAAGTGTGCTGTCCACCTCGAGAACGGGGAAGCACATGATCTAATGTCAAATGTTTGCTGCTACCGCAATATTGGCAACTGTGATGGTCTCGTCGCAACACTTCCCGTCTATTGACTGGTGGAACTTTCCACATCCGTTCCCGAGAAGCTATTTTCAAGCGAATTTGTTTTGGTACATCGATTACCAAGCTAGGAGAGTGAACTTGCCAGCCGCTATTAGTGGCAATATCTAGCGGTTCCGCCTTGTTTGTGAGCAAAAGTACAATAGCTCGCTTGATATTTACTCGACACAGTGGCAAGTAATTTTGAGAAAACACCACCACAGATTGATCTAAAACTTGCGTTGCGATCGTCACGGTTTGACTCCTCATTCAAAAACCCCCGCTTTTTTCTTTGTTAAAGCGGGGGTTGAGAATTGACTTTAAAAGTCTTTTATTCCTCTATCGGTACAGCATCTGGGTGTCTGTACCTCCCGCTTCTCTCTTTTAGTTGTGGTGCTCGATTAAGTACACCAATCCTGGCATATTTAGAATCATGATTACCCTCTGTAAATTTGCCCAGTTTTAGGCAAATCAGCCCCATAAATAAATACTCCACTCCCATAGGCGCTGATTCCCAACTGGTTCGGGACTGATCAGCACATAAAGAAGTAGAGATGGGGTAAATGGATATCACAGAAAATTTCACCTATTGAACATTCCTTTAAACATACTACACTTGTATTACTATCCTGTCTATAGTTTTAAGGAGAAAAACTCATGCATACCATCACTCGCACCCCCACCACCGATATGGAAGTCACCAGCATCCGTCTTGAGCGCGAATTAAAAGATAAACTTAAAGATTTAGCAGGCAATCAGGGATATCAAGCTCTCATCCGCGATATCCTTTGGAATTATGTCCAGCAAAAATCAGGAGAGTGGAAACCTCGATTTTCCAGATCTGATATTCGAGCAAGCATAGCTGCTACAGCCCAACAAGAAGAGCGTTGTGTACTCACAGGTCAATTAATTCAACCGCAACAACCGATGTTGTTAGGACTGACGAGGACGGGCGATATGGTTCCTCTAAGTGTCGAAAGTTTAGCCGGATAAATGGATTCAGGTGAATGCAGCCTGGTTAATTTTGTTTCAAGCAAAACTAGGCTGTATTCACCATAAAGTTATGAAGAAACTAGGCAGAAGGCAAAGAAAAAATAAGGAAGCCTATTAGGTATAATTATTGACTATATAAATTAATGCTATAATTAGTTATTTTATTTATCAAATCAATAAAAACAGGAAGTAACAGTCATAAACATTCTGCCCGAATCATCGGACTCCTTGCGCCAAAATTAAATTAGCTCAAAAAAATAAATATCTAACAGGAACAGAAATAACTTTTGCCTATTTCCCGTTCCCCCTTCCCTTTTAAATAATGTCGAAACTATCTAGAGGCTTAGTAATTTATAACACAGGGGGTCTGACTACACTTGACAGATCTAAAACATCAGCCTAAAGATTAAATGATTCTAAAGACAAGGAGTGAAGTAGCTAATCTCAATACAAATTTTTCCCTACCCCTTGTTTAGTTGTCGAAAATTTTGCTAAACCCTGACGCTAATTACATTTATTAGTGTCTGACCTAGCTAAAAAGTCAGCGATGGGAGCATAGTGTGAAAAAAAATATTACAATTTTTTAGAAAAATTCAGTATTAATGCGGAAGCTATTTAGGAAGTCTTGGCGACAAGTCTAGAGAAATTACGGTTTATGTATAGTTCTAGACAGGATAATCTAAGTAGATGTTAGTAACAAAATAGGCGTGTAAAAAGCTGTAACTATATTTGGCTATTTGCCCGATGCAACTAAACTAAATTTTTATGTATTTTATTGCTCAAAGTTTCTGATATGAGATGATTTGACGATCTGCAATAGAAAAGGGCTATAACAGGTGAGAGTAAAGTTTTGAAGACAAGATGAAAGATTCAATCACAGGGTGCAGGGTTACAAAGGGAGCAAGCATATGGCAGGAGGTTGGGTACAAAGGAAATGGGTTCAATATCCAAAAGCATACCAGGAATGAGAAAGCGTTTGTCTTCGTTGCCACAACGCCGAGATGAAATAGATAGACTCACACACTACCCGGTCAATCTGATGCAACATGAGGAAGAGGCAGCCCTCCAGTTAGCACAAAAAATCAATCACATCATTGCTAATAGCTCAACATCGGCAATGATGCTGCAAGATATTGCCCAATTGCTAGGAGTTGCATTCAAAGTAGATTGCTGCTGCTTAGTGACTGCCCACAAAGAGTTGACTGGTGGTGAAGAAATTGCTGCAAATTGGTGTCCCCAAGAGTATTTAGATTCGTCGACAGATGAAATATTTTCACTAGAGCAGCTGGATTTACCAGTGGTGCAATGCGCTGGTGAACCAACTATAGAGGACATTGCCACAATTCAAAACAGTCTGAAAATAGGTTGCCAACAAGTGCCGATACCAGTGAAATCGGTTCTGGCAATTACTACCCATTTTGGAAACAAAAAGAATGGTGTCATTAGCTTAATCAAGTCTCAGCTATATGATTGGAGTGAGTCAGAAAAATATTTGCTCACAGCAGTAGAGTCAGTTTGCGCGATCGCCTTAGAACAAGTAGCACAAGCAGAGCTGATCGCCTCACAACAGCAGTTTCTCCAAACTTGTGCTAAGCATCAAAATCTGATCAAGCAATTGACAATACTTGGTCGCAGCAACTTGGAGATTAATCAAATGCTTCAGGTGGCGATCGCATCTACTGCCGAGGCTCTAGAAGCAGACCGGGGTTTGATTATATTACTCAAATATACTGATCCGCTATTTAGAAATCTACCCAAAAAACAAATTCCCAAAGCGAAAGCTACTGTTATTGGTGAATGGTCCAGACAGCCAGAAGATTTTTACATTGATAAACAAGATAACCAAGATCATTGCTTCTGGCTTTCCGAGTGTGGAATTAGTCGGCGTGCCTTTACAGCAGAGTCTGGCAAGCCTGTAATTATTAATGACACTAAAGATAGACGCAAGGATACCTCCACAATCGCCCAAGTGTTTATTTTAGAAAAACTGCCTGCAATGCTGTTAATGAGGTTGGAGAGTCAAGGCAAAGTTTTGGGATTTTTAGCACTACAGCAAACCCAACCTCGTTACTGGCATACAGCAGAAATCAACATGGTAGAAATGGTCTGCGCTCAACTCAGCAATGCCATCATTCAAACACAGACACTACGGCAAGTACAAATGTTAGTCGATGAGCGCACATCCCAATTGCAGCGCAGTCTGGACGTTCAAGCAAAACTGTATGAAAGAACAAAGCAATATGTTGAGCAATTGCGAGAACTCAACAAACTCAAAGATGAGTTTTTGAGTAACATGAGCGATCGCCTACGTTATCCTTTAACCAACATGCGTATGGCTTTGCGTATGCTGCGTCAACCAGGAAGAACCCCCGAACAGCAAACCAGGTACCTAGATATTCTGGAGGAGGAGTGTACTAAGGAAATCAACTTGATTAACGACTTATTGACACTCCAGAAGCTAGAGAATCATCAAGAGCCTCCGCAATTTGAAACCTTAGATTTAAATAGCAGAATCCAAGACATATC
>Ga0073934_10006736_pt1 | contig 16484 bp, 12 predicted proteins | sample LarsenN4metaG_FD_76834 | JGI IMG/M metagenome (GOLD analysis project Ga0073934, IMG submission 76834) | Hot spring sediment bacterial and archeal communities from British Columbia, Canada, to study Microbial Dark Matter (Phase II) - Larsen... ...
CCATTCCACTGCTCCTTCCGCCCCGCCGCCAAAACTCCTCGAAGGCCCGCCGCCTGACCTGGTGCTGCTGCTCTCCGGCGAAGTGCACGGCTATCTGCAGCCTTGCGGTTGCGCCCGCCCCCAGATGGGCGGCCTGGAACGGCGCTACGAGCTCTGGAAGCAACTTCGGGACAAGGGCTGGGCTGTGTCGGCCGTGGACCTCGGAGAGTTGGCCCCAGCTCAGGCGACCGACCAGGGTCGCATCAAGTTTGAGACGGCCCTCGCTTCCCTGAAACTCATGAACTACGCCGCCGTGGGGCTCGGCCAGGCGGAATTCACGCTCCCTGCCGACCAGGCCCTGGGCATCGCCATCAACTATCAGCCGCCGGCAATGCTCGCCGCTAACCTCAATGACAAGGAGGAGCGCTTCCCCGAAATGTTCAAGCGCTGGACCGTCGACCAGCCTCGTCCCGACGGCCTGAAAGTGGGCTACTTGGCCGTGGTCGGCGAGCAGACTGCGAAGGCGATTCAAAACCGCGATCCCTCCCTCCAGTTCGATCCCATCGACTCGGCGCTCAGCAAGGCCATGGAAGAACTCAAGGCGGCGACGCCCGATTTGCTCGTCCTGCTTTTCATTGGGCCGCGAGACGAAGCCAGGCAGGTGGTCGAGCGCCACCCCGGGTTCCGGCTAGTGCTGACGCTGGACATCAGCGACGAACCCTCGGCGATTCCTCAAGTGGTCGGCGACACCTGGTTCATCAGCCTCGGCCACAAGGGGAAGTACGCCGGTCTGGTCGGCGTGTACAAGCACGAGGACAAGCCATTGGAGCTGAAGTATCAGCTCGTGTCGATGTCGCCGCACTTCGAGCTGCCTGGCGAGCAGACCAACCCCGTTCGCGAGGAGATGCGGAACTACGTCACACGCATTCACTCGGGCAACTTCCTGGCCCGTTGGCCCAAGACCGCCCATCCGATCCAGCTCGAACAGCCCGAGGCGAAGTACGTCGGCGCGGCCGCGTGCAAGGACTGCCACAAGAGCGCCTACGCCATGTGGTCGCAGTCCGGCCACGCTCGGGCCTACGAGGACCTCGTCAAGAAAGGCGAGCCGGTCGCCAGGCGCGAACGCAAGGGCCAGGAGCCTCTGCTCATCGGCCGGCAATACGATCCCGATTGCGTGCGCTGCCACACGACCGGCTTCGATTACAAGACCGGCTTCGTTGATGAAGCCACGACGGGGCACCTGCTCGGCAACCAATGCGAAAACTGCCACGGCCCAGCCAGCCTGCACGTCGCCGATCCGAAGAATCCGACGTATTCCAAGCCCTTGCACCTCTCCATCGGCAAGACCGTGGAACTGCAACTGTGCCGCAAGTGCCACGACGGCGACAATGATCCCAAATTCGACCTCGACCTCTACTGGCCGAAGGTTCGCCACGGCAAGGACTGAGCCTGGCCTGTTCATGAGCCGGTGTTGAGAACGAAGCAGTGCAGCCTGCCGTGCCGGTCACGGCAATACAGGCGTCCTTCCGCCAAGGCCGCGTGCGGCCAGACGTCGCTGTCGGAAAGCCCTTCTCGAAACGCCAGTTCGACGTACTTCGTGGCCCCGCTGGCTGCCGTCTCGGCAAGCACGAGTTTTCCCTGCTTCCCCCAGATGATGAGCCGCTCGTCGCCCGTCAGAATGCAGGAGCCGGCGTCGCCGAACGAGCCGCCGGCCCAGAGCAACTTCCCCGTGGCGAAATCGAGACAGTGCAGCTTCTTCCATGCCCAGTAAATTCTGCCGCCGTGGACGACCGGGCTGCACACGCCGGAAGGGTGCGGCACTTCCCAGACCTTGCGTGCGCCTTGCAACGTGATCTCCAGCTTGCACATGGCGTCGTGGTTGTAAGACGACGTGATGACGACGTTGTTGCCCTGGACTGCCGGCGTGGCAATCGAGTTGGCGAACTCGGTTTCCCAGGGATATTCCGCCACGGTCTGCCCAGCTTGCTCGCCGTCGGTGCGGACGACCAGCAGGCGGTGCAGCGTCAGCACCACGACGCAGGGCACCCCATCGACGGTCATCGGCGTTGGTCCACCGCTGTGCCCCGGCGGGTCCTTGACCTGCGACATCCAGACCTGCTTGCCGGTCCGCTTGTCGAAGCCGACGAGGCTTCCCGCGGGGGCCCCCACTTCGACCACCAGCACGTCGCCCAGCGCCAGCGGCGCCGTCGTGTAACCGTAGTCGCGAAGACCGCTGCGGCCTATCCGCCTTCGTTGCTTGACTCCGTAAGCCTCGTACAGATTGCGCCGCCAGACTTCCTTGCCGCTGGCACGGGCGTCCCAGCAGCGCAGTTCCCCGTCGACCCCGAGCGTGAAAAGCAGCTCGCTGGCTGGGTCGAATTCCGGAGTGGCCGAGCAGCCGCTGTACAGACCCTCGTCCCCGGCGGCATGCCGGCCATAGCGCGGAGCGGCGTAGCTGGCCCGCCAGACTTCCTTGCCGCTGGCGGCATCGAGGCAAAGAACGTGCTCCTTCTCGTCGCGCCAGCCCAGCGTGAAGACCCTGCCCCCTGCGATGATTGGCGACGAACCGCCCTCGCCCACGTTCGCCGACCACGCCGGTTTCGCAGGCGGCCACGATTGGCCAGGCTTCCAGTGCGAAAGCTCGGAAGTCGTCCCGTTCCGTGCTGGGCCGCGCCAGTGCGGCCAGTCGGCCGATTGCGTCGTCGAGCCCAGGAGCGAGCCCAGGAACAGTACCAGCAGGATCACCGTGGGCTGTCTCATGCTCGCTCCTCCGTCCGCCGCGCCGAGCCTGGGGTGGCAAGGCGAGTTCGCCTACGCTTGTTCCTTCCTATCATGAGTCAGGGAGGCTCGCCAGGGCGTGGGCCCTGCGCCGCAGTTTCGGAGGAACTGCCATGCTGACCGTTGACCCGTTCGAGATGTCGGTGCAGGTGGCCGACAGCGACCTGGACCAACTCGGCCACGTCAACAACATCGTCTACGTGCGCTGGGTGCAAGATGTGGCGGTGGCCCACTGGCAGTCGGCCGCGACGCCGGAGGAACAGGCCAGGGTGGCGTGGGTCGTACTGCGCCATGAAATCGACTACCACGCCCCCGCGCTCCTCGGCGACAGGCTGAATATCCGGACCTGGGTGGGGAAAGCGAGCGGGCTGCGCTTCGAGCGGCACACGGCGGTCAACCGGCCGAGCGACGGCAAGACCCTCGCCCGCGCACTGACCCTCTGGTGTCCCATCGACCCCGCGGCTGGCCGGCCTTGCCGGGTGCCGGAGAGCGTACGTCTTCGCTTTGCCGTGGCGAGTGAATAGAACCGTGCCAGGGGCATGTCGTTGGGATTGCACGAACCGAGCAGCTTGGCTAAAGTGAACCTGCGCCTGGCGCTTCGTTGGCCGACGGCTGGATGATGGATTTGGAGTCGCACACCGAACTCAAAGAGTCGGCCTTGCCGCCGGCTACCGCTCCCTTGCGAATCGCCTACGTCAGCTCCGAGGTAGCGCCGTTCGCCAAGACCGGCGGCCTGGGGGATGTCGTCGGCGCCTTGCCGCGCGCCGTCGCTGATCTGGGCCATCGCTGCGCCGTTTTCCTGCCGCTGTACCGCTCCGCCCGCGAGGCCCACCTGTCCCTGGAAGCCACCGACATCAGCGTCGTGGTCCCCATCGCCGGGCAGAAGCTCTCAGGCAGAATCTGGCGCAGCCGTCTGCCGAGTTCGGCCGTCCCCGTCTACCTGCTGGATAACTCCGAGTATTTTGAACGAGACGACCCAGCTGCAGGCCATGGGTTGTACCAATATCGCCTGCCCAATGGCCGAATGCGCGACTACGCAGACAACTGCCAGCGGTTCATCTTCTTCAATCGAGCCGTGCTCGAAGCGCTGCCGCAACTCGGCTTCTGGCCGGATGTGCTGCATTGCAACGACTGGCAGACCGGCCTGATGCCGGCCTACGTTCGCGAGTTGTACTCGGCCCAGGATCCTCGCTACGCAGCCATCCGCACGCTCTACACAATCCACAACCTGGCGTATCAGGGCGTCTTCTGGCACTGGGACATGACGCTCACCGGCCTGGACTGGCGGTTATTCAACTGGCAGCAGCTTGAGTTCTACGGCAAACTGAACCTGATGAAGGCCGGCATCGTCTTCGCCGACATGGTCAGCACGGTCAGCGCCAAGTACGCGCAGGAGATTCAGACCGCGGAGCACGGCTGCGGCCTCGAGGAAGTGCTGCGGCACTACCGCCACAAGCTCGTCGGCATCATCAACGGCGTGGATTACACCGATTGGAACCCCGCCACAGACAAGCGCCTGCCCGCGCAGTACGACGCCGACACCGTGGTGGAAGGCAAGGCCCGCTGCAAGGCCGCGTTGCAAGTTCGGCTCGGCCTGCCGGTGCGGGCCCAGACGCCCTTGATCGGCATGATCACCAGGCTTGTCGAACAGAAGGGGCTCGATCTGCTGGCCCTGGCCGCTCCCCAGTTGCTCGAGGAGAACCTGCAGCTCGTCATCCTCGGCACCGGCGACGCGATCTACCACGAGCTGTGCCGGCGCCTCATACACCGCAGCCCGCAGAAGGTGGCGGCGGTCCTCAAGTTCGATGAGGCCCTCGCCCATCAGATCGAGGCGGGCGCCGACATGTTCCTCATGCCCAGCCGATTCGAGCCTGCCGGGCTCAATCAGTTGTACAGCCTGAAGTACGGCACAGTCCCCATTGTCCGCTGCACCGGCGGCCTCAGCGACACCGTGACCGACGCCAACGCCCAGACGCTGGCTTCCGGCACGGCCACGGGCTTCGTCTTCAAGGACTACACCGCCGCGGCACTCCTCCAGGCAGTCCGCCGAGCGCTGACCGCCTTCAACGACGAAAAGACCTGGCGGCAGTTGCAGCGTACCGGCATGCTGCAAGACTGGTCGTGGCAGCGGCGAGCCGTCGAGTACGAGGCGCTCTACCGACGCCTGGCTGCGGGTTGACGCGGCAGCGCCGGATCGAGAAGCCTTTCAGGAAGTTGCAGGTTTCATCACGGGAGCGCTGAGCATGGCCGATATCGCACTGGCCTTTCTCTGGCATCAGCATCAACCGTACTACCCCGACGACATTGCCCGCGAGAACCCGATGCCCTGGGTCCGCTTGCATGGCGTCAAGGATTACTGGGGCATGGCCATGCACCTGCGCGAGGTGCCGGAGATGCGCTGCACGATCAACCTCGTGCCCAGCCTCGTGCATCAGCTCCAGGACTACACGGAGCGCGGCGCTACGGACCAGTTCCTCAGCCTCTCCCGCATTCCGCCTAACAGCCTGAGCTACGAGCAGGCTCTCTTTGTCCTCGACAACTTCTTCATGGCCAATGCCGAGCGCATGATTCGCCCCTTCCCGCGCTACGCCGAGCTGCTCCAGCGCCGCCACTTCGGCCGCAGCACGGCCCAGGAAGCCCTGAAGCGATTCCAGGAACGCGATCTCCGCGACTTGCAGGTCTGGTTCAATCTCGCCTGGATTCATCCACTCGCCATCGACCTCGACCCCGCGCTCACCGAGCTGGTCCGCAAGGGCAAGAACTTCAGCGAGGAAGACAAGCGGCGCGTGCTGGACAAGCACATCGAGTTGCTACGGGAAATCATACCTTTGCACCGTGAACTGGTGGAACGCGGGCAGCTCGAGCTGACGACCACGCCCTACTACCACCCGATCCTGCCGTTGCTCATCGACAAGCGGCTGGCGCGCGATGCCATGCCCGAGGTCCGGCTCCCCCGTTACCAGTCCGGCTACCCCGAGGACGCCGAGGTGCACGTCGCCCGCGCGGTCGAGCAGCACAGGGCCCTTTTCGGGGCGAATCCCATCGGCATGTGGCCGGCGGAAGGCTCGGTATGCCATGCCATGATTCCGCTCCTGGCGAAGCACGGCATCCGCTGGATCGCCACCGACGAGGAAATCCTCGCCCGCTCGACGCACGGCTTCGTCGGCCGCGACAGCCGGGGGCACGTCCGCAATCCTGATCACATGTACCGGCCCTACCGCGTTGCCGAGGGCGGCCACGAGCTGGCGGTGGTCTTCCGCGATCATGCCCTCAGCGATCTCATCGGTTTCCACTACCAGCGCAGCGAGGGCGAGGCCGCGGCCGAGGACTTCATCAACAAGGTCCGCGGCATTGGCCATGCCGTCAATGGGGCGCATCCGGCCCTGGTCAGCGTCATTCTCGACGGCGAAAACTGCTGGGAGCATTACCCCGGCGGCGGCGTGGCGTTCCTGCGCAACCTCTACCGCCTGGCGACGCGCACCAACGGCATTCGACCCGTCCGCATCGGCCAGTACCTGGAGGAGCATCCGCCGCGGAGCCAGCTGCCGCACCTCTTTGCCGGAAGCTGGATCAATCACAACTTTGACATCTGGATCGGCCACGAGGAGGACAACGTCGCCTGGGACCTGCTCCACCAGACCCGCGAGCACCTGCGGCAGCGCCAGGCCCAGGGCCTGGTAAGCCCCGAGCGCGCGGGCCTGGCCTGGAAGGAAATCTACATCGCCGAGGGAAGCGACTGGTTCTGGTGGTACGGCCCGCAGCACTCCAGCCCGCAGGACGGCCTGTTCGACTACCTCTTCCGCAAGCACTTGCAGAACGTCTATCTGCTCCTGGGCGAGCTGCCGCCGCCGGAACTGGCCAGGCCGATCAACAAGCGCACCGCCGGCCGAGCGGTCTACACCCAGCCGCGTTCTTTCCTGGAAGTGAAGCCCGACGGCCGACGCCGCCCGATCGAATGGATGGGCGCAGGGCGGTACGTCGTGCAGAATGAACGCGGCACCATGGCCATGGTCACGACGGGCCCGATCAAGGAGGTCTACTTCGGCTTCACGCCGGACGCGCTGCTGATTCGCATCGACTGCGACGGCGCGGCCCGCCCAGCCCTGGCCACCTTCGATACGCTCATCATCGGCTTCGTGGAGCCGCCCAGCCACGAGCTGGTCATCAGCAACCCCGGCAAACCGAATCAGCAAGTCCGCCTGCGCCGCCACGGCGAGATGGTGGAATGCCCAGGCGTCGAGGTCGGCATCGACCAGATTGTCGCCGTCAGCATCCCGTTCGATCTGCTCAAGGTCGGCGTGGACCAACCGGTCCACTTCTACGTCGAGATCCTCGAAGGCTCCCAGAGCCGCGACCGCGCCCCGCGGGACTCGTCGATCAACCTCGCCCGCCCCTCGCCGGAGTTCGAGCGGATCATGTGGGACGTGTGACCGGATCTGTCAGCTGACAGTTCCTACTGACCTCCCCAAATCGCCTGCCTCCCTGGTATACTGCAATTTAGTTCATATCACGAATGCCCGAACGCCGCCAGACGCGCTCTAGCAAGCGTGCCCGAGAAGGTGGAAACCCCGCCGCTCGACCGTCCGGCGCCGCTGGCCGGCTGGATTGCGAAAGTCACCGTTGAGGAATCCCGACCATCATGAGCAAGTATATGATCTTTAGTGCGTATACCGTCTTCCCGCCAATCGCCGGAATGTTGCGCTCTTTTTGGAGCCTTTTCGGCGTTGGCCCTGGAATTACTGGGAATAAGGGCCTGAATGCGAATTTGAAGTTGTTGCGCTTCAGCGACCTTGCGCCATGCACTGGGATGCCATTCTGGCAGTCGATGGCCCTACAGGAACTCCCTGCCAATTTTGGCAACGTACGTGAAGGTCGGGTTCACAAACTGGGTGCAGCGAGCTTCCAGCACTTGGCCGAGGTAGAGATAGGCTTCGCCGCGGCTGAAGCCGTGCTCGTGCTCCAGCCAGAGGACCAGGGCTTCGAGGGCGTGGCGGAAGGCGTCTTCACAGGGGCGGGCCATGGCGACGGTCATCACATGCGTGGCGTTCTCGATGCGCGGCCAGGTGAAGCCAGGCGGGGCAGGGGAGAGGCTGCAACGCAGCCGGACCCGTCCGCTGGCCTCGATACCGCCCGCTCCACAGATTTCGCCGTCGCCCTGGATGGCGTGCATGTCGCCGACGTGCAGCTTTGCTCCCGGCACGTTGACGCGCAAATGCACGGTCGCGCCGGTGGTGATTTCCTGGACGTCGAAGTTGCCGCCCCAGATGCCGCCCCAGGTGTTGCCGATGGTCTCGAATTGCGGTGCCACGCCGATGAAGCCGAGCATCGGCCGAGCGGGGATGCGTCGGCGTTCGCTCCAGACGATCTCGCCGTCTTCGATGCGGACAATGCGGTGCTGCGGCCCAATGCCGCTGGAGCCAAACCAGGCCGGCATTGCCCCATTCGCTCCGCGGAAGTTGGTGAAGCCGAGCGGATCGAGGTCGATCGGGCCGACGTGGACGCTCAGCACCATGCCCGGCTCGGCGCCTGCCACGTCGATGCACCCGCTCGACGGATTGCCGCCGCGCAGCAGCTGGCGAAGCCGAACTCCATCGGGATGAGTATCGAGCCAGGGCCCGCGGTTCAGCTGGGTCTCGACCTCGAACTCCTCGCCAGGCCGAACGCGCAGCGTCACGGCGTTGTGGGGGCCGGTTTCAAAGTAAAGCACGTCGCGCGTGGCACGCTGCACGATGATTCGCTCCTCAGCCGCTTGCGGCCCTGGGGGCCGGAGATTACCTTCATGATGAGCAACTGTAGTCGTCTGCTTCAACAATGCAATTCCGAACCGGAAGGAGTCATCCATGTCCGATGCCGAACGTCAGCAGCAGCGCGTCCGCGAGTTCCTTCAGCTTCTTCCCTTGACGCTGGAGCTGGCTGGGTTGCCGCGCTCCGAACACGGCCGGTACAACTCGCCGGAAGTCATCGAGGTCCGCGCGATCACCTTGCGCAACGCCTACAAGGTGGCCCGGCAAATGGTGATGGAAGTAGCGAACCAGCAGTGACTCGGCCTGGGTCACTCGGCCGGCGCGCGCAGCGCTATTGCATAGGCCGTCGCATAAGCCCGGCAGTGGGAGATGCTGAGCAGCACATCGGCTATGCGCGCCTTCTGCATGTATTCCTTGACCGCGCCGGCGACATGCACGTGCGGCTTGCCCAGGTGGTCGTGGCGGACTTCGATCTCCGTCCAGCACATGCCCTTCGCCCAGCCGGTGCCGAGGCACTTGTAGATCGCTTCCTTGGCAGCCCAGCGGCCTGCGAAGTGCTCCATGGCTCGATTCTTCGACTGGCAGTAGCTGATTTCCCGCTCGGTGTAGACCCGCCGGAGAAACAGCTCGCCATGGCGTTCGATCATTTTCCGTATACGAATGCACTCGACAATGTCGGTGCCTATTCCAAAGATTGGCATGGGGTCAGATCAACATCGAAAGGTCGGGTATCCAGGCCACGCGTTCATTCTAGCTCCCTGCCACCCCGACTCAAAGCTGGTATCCTGACCCCGTGCCCAGGGACGCCGCCCCCTGACCCCTGGCTCTGGACTCCGGAAAGCTGACTCCTGATTCACCGACTCCCATAACTCTGGTTCCTGACGATGGACCTACTCAGCGACCTGACCCCTGACCAAAGGCAAGCGGTGACGCACATCGACGGCCCGCTGCTGATTCTCGCCGGCCCAGGAAGCGGCAAGACGCGGGTGATCACCCGCCGCGTCGTCTACCTGATGCAGCAAGGCGTGAAGCCCTGGCAGATCCTGGCCATCACCTTCACCAACAAGGCCGCTGGCGAGATGAAGCGGCGCGTGGAGGAGCTTGTGCCCGGTTGCCGAGCATGGATCAGCACCTTCCACAGCTTCGGCGTGCGGATCCTGCGCCAGTATGCAGATCGGCTCGGCCTCGAGCGCAACTTCACGATCTACGACATGAAGGATCGCAACCAGCTCATCAAGGAATCGCTCGCCGCGGCCAACGTTGATAGTGCGCACTTCACGCCGGAGCGCATCCAGGGAGCGATCAGCCGCGCCAAGAATCAGCTCGAAGGGCCGGTCGAATACGCCCAGCACGCCGACGACTTCTTCGCCCAGACGGTGCTGCGGGTTTATCCGATCTACGAGAAGAAGCTCCGCGACGCCAACGCTCTCGACTTCGACGACCTGCTGCTGTGGGTCGCGCGGATGCTCCGCCAGTTTCCGGACATCCGCGCCGAACTCGACGCCCGCTTTCGCTACGTGCTCATTGACGAATACCAGGACACGAACAAGGCCCAGTACGAGATCGCCCGCCATCTCTCGGTCGATTTTCCGAACCTCTGCGTGGTCGGCGATCCGGATCAGTCGATTTACAAGTTCCGCGGCTCCGACATCCGCAACATCCTCGATTTCGAGCGGGACTTCCCCGCCGCGCGGGTCATCACCCTGGGGCACAACTACCGGAGCACGAGGTCGATCATCCACGCAGCCGACGCCCTCATCCGGCACAACACCAAGCGCAAGGCCAGGAAGCTGACGACGGAAAACGCCGAGGGGCAGCCCGTGACGGTCCTGCACTACGGCACGGGCGGCGACGAGGCCGACGGCATCGCCGCCCGCATCAAGGCCGCGGTGGAAGCCGGTCGGCGAAGGTACCGCGACTTCGCCATCTTCCTGCGGATGAACGCCCTGTCGCGGGCCATCGAGGCGGCCATGATCCGCCACCGCGTGCCCTACCAGATCGTCCGCGGCCTGGCGTTCTTCGAACGCAAGGAGAACAAGGACATCCTCGCCTATCTCCGCTTGCTGGTGAACCCGCGCGACGACCTGTCGTTCGAGAGGGCGGTCAATGAGCCGCCGCGCGGCATAGGCAAGGTTTCGCTGGAGCACCTGCGGCTGCACGCCGGGCAGCGTGACATGGGCCTGCTGTCCGCGGCCGCCGAAGTGGCCCGCATCCCCGCCATCAAGGGCAAGGCGGCCAAGGGCCTGGCCGAGTTCGCCGCTATGATGGCGGAGCTGGGCCAGCTCCGCGACGCGCCAGCCGCCGAGGTCATCCGTGCCGTCATCGATCGCTCCGGCTACCGCGAGATGCTCGTCTCCAGCCGCGACCCGGAGGATGCGGAGCGCCTGGCGAACATCGAGGAGCTCATCACCGCGGCCCACGAGTTCGAGGCGGAGGATGGCACGAACACCCTCGCGGCTTTCCTGGAGCACATCACGCTGGTCAATGACGTGGACGACTGGGACGAGGAACAGGACCAGGTCTCGATCATGACGCTGCACGCCGCCAAGGGGCTCGAGTTTCCCGTCGTCTTCATGCCGGCCGTCGAGCAGAACATCCTGCCGCACGAGCGGAGCATCCAGAACATCGACGAGCTGGAGGAAGAACGCCGGCTCATGTTCGTCGGCATGACCAGGGCCGAGGAGGAGCTCTACATCTGCCATGCCCAGATGCGGGAGTTCCGCGGCATGACGCTCTACACAATCCGCAGCCCGTTCCTCGATGAACTGCCGCCGGAGGTCAAGGTCGAGGGCGACGGGGGACCGTCGTTCCGGGCCCCCCACGATCAGGAGCGCTGGGACGACGAGGACTACGAGGAAGCACGCTATCGGCGGAGAGCGCGGAAGGAGTTCGCCGCGCGGACCCCAACGGCCAAGCCCAAGCCTGCCGCGCCCGTGCCCGGAGCGGACTACGAGGGCTTCGCCAAGGGCGCTGTGGTAAGACACAAGACCTACGGCATGGGCAAGGTGCTCGAGGTCAGCGGCTTCGGCGATGCGCGCAAGGTCAAGGTCCGCTTCGCCACGGAGGGCGACCGAACCTTCGTGATCGGCAAGGCCCCGCTGGAAGTGGTGAAGTGACCGTTTCAAGGCCCGAGCGGCGGACGTTGGTCCCCGTGAATGACGCAGTGGAGCACGACATGTTTACGCTCTCCGCTTTTGCTGATGAAATCGATCCCGATCCCGCGAAGCAGATGGACGTGCTGGACTCCTGTGGCGTCAAGCACATCGAGCTGCGCTCCGCGTGGAAAACCAATGTCCTCGACCTGTCGAGGGAACAGCTGGCCCAGTTCAAGCAACTCCTGACAAGCCGCGGCTTTCGGCTGAGCGCGATCGGCTCGCCCATCGGCAAGGTGAAGATCACCGACCCCTTCGAGCCGCATTTCGAGCGGTTCAAGCACGCCGTCGAGCTATGCCGCTACTTCGAGACGCCGAACATCAGGCTGTTCAGCTATTACCTGCCCGAGGGGGACGCCTGGCCGAAGCACCGCGACGAGGTCATGCGGCGGATGCGCGCCAAGGTCGAACTGGCCGCCAGGGAAGGGGTCCGCCTGCTCCACGAGAACGAGCATCGCATCTACGGCGAGGCGCCCGAGCGGGTGGCGGACCTGTTGAAGACGATCGACCACCCCAACTTTCGGGCGATCTGCGACCCAGCGAACTACGTCCACGGCGGGCACGATCCCTGGCACGGCTGGGAAATGACGAGGGACTGGACGGTGCATTTTCACATCAAGGACTGGGTGCATGGCGAGAGCCACGGCCGGCTGCCTGGCGAGGGGAACGCCCGGCTGGCAGACATCGTCGCCGACGCGCACCGCAGGGGCTATTCCGGCTTCGCCACCATGGAGCCGCATCTCCTCGGCGGGGGCCCCACAGGCGGCGTCACCGGGCCCGAGTTGTTCCCCAGGGCGGTCGCGGCCTTCCGAAACATCCTGGCGAAGGCAGGAGCGGCTTAAGATTCCGGAAAGAAGTTGCTGCGGGGCGGGCAGGACCGACTGGCCAGATTCTGCTCAAAACCGCTATAATGGGCTATTACTGTTGAGTTCGCGCGGGATCGGCGTTCGATCTCGGGAGCTCGACGAAGTTTCACTAACCACTCTCCCCGTTTCCGAGCGTGCTGCAGTGCTCGGGGCATGGGCCGGCGGCAGGCGGCTGCCGGCCAGGAAGGACGCATGGTCAACCGTAACCTCATCCAGGCCTATCAGGTTTCCGACGACGAACTCGAACAAGAATTCCAGGCCCAAATGGGCGACGCCTCCGACATCGTCATCCAGGACTTGATCCTGGGCGGCTCGCAGGAGTTTGAACCCAACCGCGTCGTCACCGGCCGCGTCCGCGAAGTGCGCGACAACGACGTCGTCGTCGACGTCGGCTACAAGAGCGAGGGACTGATCAGCCTGGAGGAGTGGCGCGACGAGGGAACCGAGCAGATCGTGCCGCCCCAGGTAGGCGAGGAGGTGCGCGTTCTGCTCGAAGCCGTCGAGGATGACGACGGCTTGATCGTCCTGAGCTACCGCAAGGCGAAGCGTCAGGAAGAGTGGGAAAAGATCATCAAGAAGCACAAGGAAGGCGACGTCGTCACCGGCCAGGTCACTCGCAAGATCAAGGGCGGGTTGCTGGTCAACATCGGCGTCAACGTCTTCCTCCCCGCCAGCCAGGTGGACATCCGCCGGCCCAGCGACATCGGGGACTACATCGGCCGCGAGGTCCGCTGCAAGATCCTCAAGATCGACGAGGCCCGTCGCAACATCGTCGTTTCGCGCCGCAAGCTCATCGAGGACGAGCGGGAAGAGAAGAAGAAGAAACTCCTCGCCGAGATCGCTCCAGGCCAGATTCGCAAGGGCGTGGTCAAGAACATCGCCGAGTTCGGGGCCTTCGTGGATCTGGGCGGCATCGACGGGCTGCTGCACATCACCGACATGAGCTGGGGGCGGGTCCAGCATCCCAGCGACGTGGTCAGCATCGACCAGGAGCTCGAAGTCTACATCATCAACGTGGACAAGGAAAAGGAACGCATCGCCATCGGCCTCAAGCAGAAGTCGGCCAGTCCGTGGGAAGGCGTCGAGCAGAAGTACCCGATCGGCAGCCGGCACATGGGCGAGGTCGTCAACGTCATGACCTATGGCGCGTTCGTCAAGCTCGAGCCAGGCATTGAGGGGCTGGTCCACATCAGCGAGATGAGCTGGACCAAGCGCATCAATCACCCCAACGAGCTGGTCTCGATCGGCGATCGCATCGAGGTCCAGGTCCTCAACATCAACAAGGACAAGCAGGAAATCTCGCTGGGCATCAAGCAGTGCCAGCCGAACCCGTGGGACAAGGTTGCGGAACGCTATCCGCAAGGGACGATCGTCACCGGCACGGTCCGGAACCTCACCAACTACGGGGCCTTCGTCGAGATCGAGGAGGGCATCGACGGGCTTCTGCACGTCAGCGACATGAGCTGGGTCCGCAAGGTGGCCCACCCCAGCGAGGTCGTCCAGAAGGGCGACAAGGTGAAGTGCGTCGTGCTGAACGTTGATCAGGAGCGCAAGCGCGTCGCACTCGGCCTGAAGCAGCTGGCAACCGACCCGTGGGAGACCGACATCCCCGGCCGGTACCACCCAGGCCTGGTAGTGACTGGCAAGGTCACCAAGCTGACGAACTTCGGCGTATTCGTGGAGCTCGAGCCTGGCCTGGAGGGGCTGCTCCACATCTCAGAGCTAGCCGATCACAAGGTCGAGAATCCCGAGGATGTCGTCAAGGTTGGCGACCCCATCGAGGTCAAGGTGCTCCGGGTTGATCCAGGCGAGCGGAAGATCGGGCTGAGCCGCAAGCGGACCGGCCACGAGGCCGGCGAACCCGAAGAAGGCGGGAGCGAAGCCGCGGCAAGCGTCAGCCAGGCCTCCGGAAGCAAGCGCGAACTCAAGGGCGGCATGGGCGGCGGGGGCGGCCAGCTCTTCAGCATGCCCGAAGCCGCCGCAGAGCCAAAGTCCGATTAAGTCCCTCAGCGCGGCGCGGCTGGAAGAACCCTTTCCTGCCGCGCCGCAAATATATCGCCCACGATGAGCCTCTCCCCGGCAGTGTAAGGCGAGCGAGTAGCGGCGTGCAGGACTTGCACACTCTGGCGATTATGTGCAAAGCTACTGGCAGAACACAGACGCCAAGGATGGTGATCGCTCACGGCAGGCAGGCAGGAACGTCTGGCCGCCAGAGCGAGTTCGAACCAGGACCGTGCTTGGATGCAAGTGGCCGCGCCGCGCGGACGATGAGTATCTGGGCAAGATAGCCAGCGAGCCGGCCGCTAGCGCGGCAAGCTTCCGCGGTTGTCGCCTCTGCGGGATGTTCGCTCCCTGCCGCGAATGCGGAGACTAGGGGCTGGCGAGTTGTCCCGCTGATCGGTATCGTCGAGAATCAGACTGGAACCTTACCTCGCGCTGGAACACCTCATGGCACGACTGCGTCGCATACGGGGCGAATCGGTCCAGTCCCCGCTGGAAACCTACCTGCGTGAAATCAACGAGACTCCGCTCCTGAATGCCAAGCAGGAAAAGGAACTGGCTCGGCGCATCGAGATGGGCGACAGCGAAGCCCGCGACCAGATGGTACGGGCCAACCTCCGTCTGGTGGTCAACATCGCCCGCGGCTACACGGGCAAGGGCCTCGCCTTGCAGGACCTGATCGAGGAAGGCAATCTGGGGCTGCTGCGAGCGGTCGAGGGGTTCGACCCCGAGATGAATACTCGCTTCAGCACCTACGCCAGCTACTGGATCAAGCAGTCAATCAAGCGGGCCCTGGTCAACACTGCCAAGACGATCCGCATCCCCGCTTACATGGTGGAGTTGCTCTCCAAGTGGCGTCGCGCTACCGCGAAACTCCAGGACGAGCTGGGCCGCGCGCCCACGCAGGAAGAGATCGCCCGCAGCCTGGATTTGCCAAAGAAGAAGCTCAACATCATCAAGAAGGCCATCCGCGTGTACAATGCCACTCCGCAGACCGATCAGGCCGAAACCGGCTGGTCGCTCGGGGAGATGGTCACCGATGAGCGGGCCAAGACCCCTGAGGTCGAGATGGTCGAGGCGGACGACCTCAGCCACGTGATGCAGTTGCTGGAGAAGATGGACAAGCGGGAGGCCACGATCCTTCGCATGCGCTTCGGCCTGGACGACGAGGAGCCGAAGACGCTCAAGGAAATCGGCGAGGCCCTCGGCCTGACTCGGGAGCGCGTCCGCCAGATCGAAAGCGAGGCGCTCAGCAAGCTCGCCGACGATCTTCAGGCAGACTAGGTCCTGGATGAACTGCTTAGCCGGCGGGCGGTCTCGAGCCAATCGTGGAGGGATCGCTGGGTGGCGGAAAGCTCCGCGTCCGCCTGCTTGACCAGTTCTTCCGCCCTAGCTTCAGCCGACCGAAGGGCTTGAACGCTTTCGCTGATCTTACCGGAATAAGTCAGCCATTGGCCCTGCCAGTCCGCCCAGTTCTCCGCTTGCTTGAGGGCTTGTTCCTCGATGCCTCCCTGGCGCACGCTGGCTGCCTCCGCAAGCCTGGCGAGCGTTTCCTTCAGTTCAAGAAAGATCGGATGCTCGTGCAGCCTGGTATCGCCTGGCATGGCTATCCTCCACGTTCGCCCATACCCAGGCCGCGATTTCCGGTCAAGCCGGCTTTGCTGCTGGCTCGACTGCCATCCCCGGCTACTGAGGCTCGTCCTGCCCATCATCGTCGTCGTCTTCAGCGTCCAGGTCGGGATGGAGAGGGTCGTCCTGGTCGAAGAACAGGTCGCCCAGCCCCAGCGGCACGTGCTGGCCGCCGAGCGCCTGCCGCTTCCGCTTCGCCAGGGCTTCCAGGTCGGCAGCCTCCTCGCCCAGCACGCACTGCAGCGCTTCGCGCCAGGCGGCGTCATGGCTTAGCGGGTGCTTCGCGTCCTGGGCCAGGCGCTTGAGGGCGTAACGCAACAGGTTAATGCCGTCGC
>Ga0073934_10006737_pt1 | contig 16481 bp, 17 predicted proteins | sample LarsenN4metaG_FD_76834 | JGI IMG/M metagenome (GOLD analysis project Ga0073934, IMG submission 76834) | Hot spring sediment bacterial and archeal communities from British Columbia, Canada, to study Microbial Dark Matter (Phase II) - Larsen... ...
CTCGGCGAGAAACGTCCACTGGTCGGAATACGGAACGAACCGCTTGTCCACGAAGACGGTATTCCCGCTCTGCCGTGGGCCGTGTTGGAGCGGAAGCGCGATGAGGTTGCCGAATCCTCCGCGGGGCAGCGTGTCCTGGTTGGGGAAGAGTCGATCGTACGACTCCATGCTCAGCTGATGGCGGCGACTCGTCGTTTCGGTGATGAGGTAGCAGCCCATCTTGCGAGCGATATTCACAGCCACGGGCGCCGAGAAAAAGAACCAGACATGCGCGCCATTGCCGGACCGTGACCGTTCGACAGCGGCAGGGAGACCAGCGATGCGACACGTCTCCACGAACGCCGCCACATCGTCCGTCCACGACGTCTTGTCGAAATCCGCTGCCAGGAACCAGCACGTCTCGTCCGTCAGCAGTGGGTAGACTCCCACGACTGGCGTCCCTGAAGGTGGTCGAGGATCACCCGGTCCTCAACCGGCAGGAATGCCTGGTTCGGACATTCGCCGCACTTCACGCGGGGCTTCTCGCAGATGCCGCGGGCCCATTCGTTCCCGCACGCCGGCGCGTAGCCTTTGCGCCCCGTCCGGGCGTTCGTCCAGAACCTGGGATAGATGTCGTCGCGCCCTCGAAAGCGCGAGCGGAAGAGCGCGACCTTCTCGAGGGCCGTCGAGGGCGCCGCCGACGATATCTTTATCGACGCGCGCGGCTCGTCCAGCGCAATCTTGAGCGCGGCCAACCGCGCCTGCGCTTCGGCGCGTTCCTCTTCGAGACGCAGCAGGCGAGATTCTTCGCGGGCAATCGCGTCACGAATAGACTGGTGGTCGGGAGGTGGCATCGCCGGTTTGAACTCTAGCACCGGCGCAGAGCGTCAGAGTGCCGAAAGGCCTTGCGCCGGCTCGTCAAGATGCCGTAAGAAGCGCCGGGGCCTGCTACTCTCGGGGGCCGCATCCCCGAAGATCGCGGAGGGCGCAGTTGGGCCTTCCAGCGGCCCGGCTCAAGGAGTCGCAGCGAGCCGTCGACGTGCCGGATCGCGCGGCGGTGGCCGTAGGGCGCCGCTTGCCGACCCAGTGGCCGAGCGCCGCGTGGGCGCGGAGCCCGCGCTGCACGACTTGGCTCAGCTTGTGCGAGAAGTCGTGCGCGAGAACGCGCCTCTTCGGGATCGAGCCGACTGAAGCGGCTCACGTCGAAACAGAGGACGATGTCCGCCGCCCGAAGGTCCGGCGTGGCGCAGATCTCCATGAGCTTCGGAAATTCCCGACGCCGCTCCGCTCGAGGCCGCTCACGTCATCGGCGAACTCGCGCACGATTGGGCGGCGTAAGGCCTGGCTGTGGAGCTGGAACGCATAATCGACGGCCTTCTTGGGCTTGACGAGCGGCCAGGACACGTCCGTCTCGCGAACAGATTGCCGATCGCGAACGCACTCGGATTCGCCACACCTGCATCGCGCGCACGAGGTCCTGTGGCAGCCGAAGCCCCGCCGGGAGCGCGGCGACCGCCTGTCCATGCCGACCAGGAGATCGAGCGGCGTCAGCGCTCCCTCGGTAGAGGCCATGCTATACTGAGCGCCGTGCACGTCTCGAAGACCGTCCTCGTCTGGACGCTGCTGATTGCCGCCGTCATGGCGCCTGTCGCGGAGGTTGTTGCCTTCGGAATCCACGAGCATACGAGCGTACCGAACGCGAGTGGTGCCCCGACGGGGAACGGCTCCGATCCCGGGCGCAGTCATCACTGCGAGTTCTGGATGAGCCTGGGCACTGTGCCGGTCGTTCAGGACTTCTCGCCGCTCGCCCAGGTCGCCGCGCTCGATGCTGCGCCGGCGCCGCGACGCGGGTCGCCGACGCTCTCCGTTCCTGTCCCGCCTCCCCGCTCCTAGTCCTCCGACCGCGCCCTTCGGTCCTCGCGAGCCCTCGGCATGCGAGGCCCTGATGCTTCTCCATCGGAGGACAGGTTCATGGAAGTGCGACCTATTGCGGCAATCTTGTGCGCGATCACGGCGCTCGCTGTGCCCCATGTCACACGCGGCCAGGAAGCGCGAGCGCCGGCGGTCATTGCGCTCGACGAGGCGGTTCGTCAGGCGCTCGAGCGGAACCGGGAACTGGTGGTCGCGCGCCGGGAGGTGGACGTGACGCGCGGACGGTTGCTCCAGGCACGGCGATATCCGCTCAACCCTGAGCTGTCGGTCGAAGGCGGGGGCGGCCAGGCGCGCGGTCGGGAGGAGCGCGAGCGGCGAACGGTCGGCGGCGGTCGTGTTGGACTGTCACAAGTCATCGAGATCCGCGGCCAGCGCGGCCTGCGTGTTCAGGGGGCGGAAGCCGACCTCAGCCGGGCCGAGTGGGTCTTGCGCGACCGCGAGCGCGAGGTGGCGGCGGCGACGACCCGCGCGTTCGTCGAACTGCTCAACGCTCAGGAGCGGCTGGCCCTGTCGCGGGAGCTGCTCGAGCTCGCACGCGGGCTCAAGGAGACCGCCGATAGGCTGGTCGAGGCCGGAGAAGTCCCCGAGCTCGACGCGCTGAGGGCGGCCGTCGAAGTCCGGCGGGCGGCCAACCGCGTCACCCAGGAGGAGGCGGCGGTCTCGACCGCGGCCCGCGCACTCGCGCTGCTGGTCGCGGCACCGGCCGACGCCGCCCTTCGAGCGACAGGACCGCTCCTGCTCCCGGCGATTCCCGGAGCGCTCGAGGAGCTGCTCGCGCGGGCCTCGGCCGAACGCGCCGACGTCAAGGCGGCGGAGGCGGCCACGGAGGCCGCGCGCGCGGCGCTCCGGCTGGTTCAGGCCGAGCGCTTCGTCCCCGCCGTCACGCTCTCGGGCTCCTACGGCGAGGACCTCGAGTTCGACGCGCGAGCGCGTACCGCCATCCTTGCGCTTTCGGTGCCGCTGCCGCTGTGGAACCGACGGGATGGCGACGTGCAGGCCGCGGAGGCCGAGGTCGCCAGGCTCGAGGCGGACCGAGAGCGCCTGCGCGCCGAGATCGCGAGGGACGTCGCCACGGCGTACCGGCAGTTCGTGGCCGCCACACAGATCGTCGAAGAATATGTCCAGCGCCTCCTGCCGGAGCAGGGGCAGGCCGCCGGATTGATCCGGGAGGGCTATCGGCAGGGCGAGTTCAGGTTGACCGATGCGCTGCTGGCCCAGCGGGATCTCTTCGATGCGCGCAGCGCCTATCTCGAAGCCATCGCCACGTACAACGCCGCCCGGACGGACCTCCAGCGGGCCACCGGGCTGCGGCCATAAGGGGAACAGCAGTCATGCGAGTCGTTGCAATCGTCGCAGTCGTCGTGGTCGCCCTTGGAGTCGGCGCCTGGGCGCTGGTCGGGGCGCGGTCGCCAGCCAAGGAGGCAGCGAGAAAGCCGCACGGTGGCGAGGCCCACGGTGAGAGCGAGGCCGAGGCGATCCGTCTCTCGCCGGAGCAGCGGGTGGCCCTGGGTCTGCGTGTCGAGCCGATGGGAGCGCGCACGCCCGAGGCTCAGCTCGCCGTGACCGGGACGATCGTGGCGAACCCCGACCGGACGGTCGTCGTTGCCCCCAGGACGCCTGGCCGGATCGTCAAGGTGACGGCGCGACTCGGCGACCGTGTCGCGGCCGGAGCGCCACTCGCGTTGCTCAACAGCACGGAGGCCGCCGAGTTGCTCGCCGAGGCTCAACACGCCGAGTCGGCGCTGTCGCTTGCGCAGGGGCAGGCCGACCGAGAGCGTGCGCTGTACGAGGCGAAGATGCGGATGCTCGAGACGGCGAAGGGGCAGCCGACTGCCGAAGCCGCGTTGCGCGAGCTGCAGAAGGTCGAGCTCGGACGTGCCAAGCAGGAGTACATCGGCGCGCTCGCCAAGCTCGAGCTGGCCGAGGCGGAGCACGAGCGCGCCCGTCGCCTGGTCGAGGGCAAGATCGGCGCTCGGAAGGACCTCGTCCGCGCGGAGAAGGAGCTCTTCACGGCCCGCGGCGAGCTCGAGGCGGTGGCGGAGACGATTCGCCTGACCGCGCGTCAGGAGCTCCTCACCGCCGATACCGCGCTGGCCCAGGCGCGCGCCCAGCGGGACAAGGTCCGCCAGAAGCTCCGGCTCCTCGGCGTGACCGGTAACGGGTCGATCGGAACGAGCACCGGGACGAACGACGGCCTCGTCGCACTCCGGGCGCCGTTCGCCGGCACGGTGATCGAGCGACAGGCCTCCGAGGGCCAACTCGTGGACCCCGCCGCGACGCCTTTTCGGCTGGCTGATCTCAGCGTGGTGTGGGCGCTCCTCGACGTCCTCGAAACCGACGTCGACAACATCGCGCGCGGTCAAGCGGTGACGATCGAGGCGGGGCGGGACACCCACACCGGCCGCGTGATGCACATCGCCGACGTGCTCGACGACCAGACACGCACGGTCAAGGTACGTGTCGAGATCCCGAACCCAGACGGGCACTTCAAGCCCGGGATGTTCGTCACGGCGAAGATCACCACCCGAATGGCCGGGCCGGCCCGGCTCATGGTGCCGAAGGAGGCGCTCTTCCTGCTCGATGACAGCCAGGTGGTGTTCGTGGAAACGGACGAGGGCTTCCGCGCGCGCCCGGTGGAGGCCGGGCCCGAGGTAGGCGGCTGGGTGCCGATCCAGAAGGGCCTCCTTGTCGGCGAGCGCGTGGTGACGCAGGGCGCGTTTGCGCTCAAGGCGCAACTGGTGAAAGCCAAGCTGGGGGAGGGGCACTAGGGTGCTGGCTCGGATCGTCTACGCCTCCCTCCGCTACAAGTACCTCGTCATCTTCGCGACGCTCTTCGTGGTGGTCCTTGGCGCGCGGGCCATCACGCGCATTCCGATCGACGCTTTCCCCGACGTGACGCCGGTCCAGGTCCAGGTCTTCACGGAGTCGCGGGGGCTGTCGCCCGAGGAGGTGGAGAAGCTCATCACGGTGCCGGTCGAGTCGGCGCTCGCCGGTCTTCCCCGGGTCGAGACGATTCGCTCGCTGTCGATGTTCGGCCTGTCCTTCATCACGGTCTTCTTCCAGGACGGGACGGACGTGTTCTTCGCCCGTCAACTCGTCCTCGAGCGCCTCGGGGAGGCCAAGGAGCGCATCCCCCAGGGGTACGGCACGCCGGAGATGGGACCCAACACGACCGGGCTGGGCCAGGTGTTCCAGTACTACCTGAAGCCGCGGGACGGCCGCATGTCGCTCATGGACCTGCGCTCGATGCAAGACTGGTCGGTCCGGCTCCTCCTTCGCACCGCGCCCGGCGTCGACGACGTGCTCTCGTTCGGCGGCGACGAGCGCCAGTTCCAGGTCCTCCTCGACCCCTCCCGCCTCGTCAAGTACGGCCTCTCCGTCGCCGACGTGCTTCCCAAGATCGCGGCCGGCAACCGGGCGGTCGGCGGCCAGTTCCTGGTGCGGAATCGCGAAGAGTACCTCATCCGCGGCAGCGGGCTGGCCCAATCGGTCCAGGATCTCCAGTCGATCGTCCTGAAGGAAACGAAGGGGACGCCGGTCTACCTGCGCGACGTGGCGCAGGTGGTCGACGGGCCGGCGCTCCGCCGGGGCGCCGTTACGCGCAACGGAGAGGAGGTCGTCACCGGCATCGTGCTGATGCGCAGTGGCGAGAACACGCAGCAGGTCATCGAGAACGTCAAGACCCGGGTGACGACCGCGCAGAAGGCGCTTCCTGCGAACGTCAAGGTCGAGCCCTTCTACGACCAGACCTCCCTCGTCGAGAAGGCCGTTGGGACCGCCGAGCGGGCGCTGCTCGAGGGCGGCGTCCTCGTCGTCGTCGTGCTGTTCCTCTTCCTCGGCGAGGTCCGCTCGGCGCTGGTCGTCGTCTCGGCGGTTCCCCTGTCGATGCTCATCGCGTTCCTGCTGATGCAGCTCACGGGCCTTTCTGCCAACCTGATGTCCCTCGGCGGCCTCGCGGTCGGCATCGGGATGATGGTGGACGGCGCCGTGGTCATGGTCGAGAACAGCTTCCGCATCCTCTCGGTGCGCCGGCCCCGCGCCGAGGGGCGCGACGCCGCCATCCTCGAGGCCGCGCGGGAGGTCGCCAACCCGGTCGCGTTCGCCATCCTCATCATCATCGTCGTCTTCCTGCCCCTGTTCGCGCTGACGGGTATCGAGGGCAAGCTCTTCCGGCCGATGGCGATGGGGATCAGCTTCGCGATGGTGGGCTCGCTCGTGCTGTCCATGACGTTCATTCCCGCGCTGTCGAGCCTGCTGTTGCGGCCCAGCGGCCACCACGAAAGCTTCCTGTTCCGTATCATCCGGCCGGCCTACACGACGGCCCTTGAGTGGGCCTTCGCCTGGCGACGGCTGCTCCTCGGGGGGGCGGTGTTCCTCTTCGTCGTCAGCCTCGCGGCGTTCCCCTTCCTCGGCACCGAGTTCGTGCCGACGCTCGAAGAGGGCTCGATCATGTACCGCATCACGAACATCCCGAGCGCGGCGCTCGATGAGAGTCTGGCGGTCGCCAAGGGCGCGGAGAAGGCACTCGTCGGGCTGCCGGAGGTCGAGTTCGTGCTGTCCAAGACCGGCCGCGCCGAGCGCGGCGACGTCGAGGACGTCAACAACACGGAGGCCTACGTCGCGCTGAAACCGACCTCCGCCTGGCGCTCGGGAATGACCAAGGCCGCCCTCGTCGACGATATGCGCGAGAAGCTCGAGGCGGCCTTCCCGACCGCGCTCTTCAGCTTCGGCCAGCCGATCCAGATGCGCGTCGACGAACTCATTTCCGGCATCCGGGCCTCGCTCGCCGTGAAGATCTACGGCGAGGACCTGCGGACGCTGAACGGACTGGCCGAGCGGGTGAAGGACGTCCTGGGGGCGGTGCGGGGGGCGACGGACGTCCAGGTGGAGACCCTCACCGGCAAGCCCATGCTCACGCTCCAGGTGGACCGGGCGGCGGCCGCCCGCTTCGGGCTGAGCGTCGCCGACGTGCTGCAGGTCGTCCAGGCGGGGCTCGGCGGCGAAGCCGTGAGCACGTTGATCGACGGCACGAAGCGCTACGAGATCGTCGTCAGGTTCGCCGAAGCCGCGCGGTCGAACATCGAAGACATCCTGCGCATCCCGCTGCGGACGGCGGAAGGGAATCTCGTTCCGCTCTCCCGCGTGGCCGAGCCCGTCGTGTCATCGGGCGTCGCCAGGGTCCGGCGGGAGAACCTGGCGCGACTCATCGTCGTGCAGGCCAATGTCGAGGGCCGAGACGTCGGCGGGTTCGTGCAGGAGGCCCAGGCGAAGATCGGCCAACAGGTGAAGCTGCCCGCGGGGTACTACACGGACTGGGGCGGAGCCTTCGAGAACCAGCGCCGGGCCATGCAGACGCTGGCGATCATCGTCCCGCTGACGATCGTGTTGATCCTCGTCCTGCTCTACACGGCCTTCAATTCGCTGCGGCATGCGCTCCTCGTCATCTCCGGGGTGCCGTTCTCCGTCATCGGAGGCGTCTTCGCGCTGCTGATCTCGGGACAGACCATGTCGGTGCCGGCCGCCATCGGCTTCATCGCGGTCTTCGGCGTCGCCATGCTGAACGGCGTCGTGCTGGTCTCCTACTTCATCCAGCTCCGCGACGAGGGGCTCGACGTCGAGACGCTCGTGCGACAGGGCTGTCTCCTCAGGCTCCGTCCCGTGCTCATGACGGCGACGGTCGCCATCCTCGGCCTCGTGCCGCTGCTGCTGGCGCGCGGCGTGGGGGCGGAGGTGCAGCGGCCGCTGGCGACGGTCGTCGTGGGCGGGCTCTTCACCTCGACGCTCTTGACTCTCTTCATCCTCCCCGCGGTCTACCTGATGCTCGAGCGCCGACGCGAGCGACGGGGCGGGGAGCCCTCCGGGGAGGTGGCGCATGCGTGAGATCAAGGCGTTCATCCGCGTCAACGTGGTCGATCGCGTGATCCAGGCGCTCGAGGCTGCACGCATCACGAACATCACGGTCATCGACGTGCGGGCCGTGTGGGTGGGGCACGAGCGGCCACCGCACGAAGTGCACTATTCGCTCGAGCTGGCGGAGCGCTACATGAACGTGGCGAGGCTGGAGACGCTCGTGTCGGACGAGGATGCCGAGGGCGTGATCGAGCTGATCCGCAAGTCGGCGCACACAGGACGCCCGGGGGACGGCGTCGTCTACGCCGTGCCGGTGGAGGGCGTCGTGCACATCCGGACCGGTCGGCGCGACCGCGAGGCGGTGGAACGGAGGATGACGGCGGATCGGGGCCCGGCCAGCGGAAGCGTCGCAGACCGGAAGGCCTCGCCCGGCTCGGCGACGCGCGATAGCATGGATTCATGAAGGATTGCTGCAACATCGCGTCCGACATCGCCGCTCGCCATCGGCGCGTGCTGCAGGTCGTGCTTGCCATCAACGCCGCGATGTTCCTGATCGAGTTCCTCGCCGGCCTTTTGGCCCACTCAACGGCCCTTCTCGCGGACTCGGTCGACATGCTGGGCGACGCGATCGTCTACGGGTTGTGGCAGGGGCGGGGCGCGCTCCTCAAGGGCGCGATCATGGCTGCGTTCGGCGGCGCCGTGCTCGTCGAAGTCGCTCTCAAGATCGCGCGCGGCCTCGTCCCCGCCGCCGACCTGATGAGCGCGATCGGCGTCGTCGCGCTGGCCGCGAACGCGTCGGTGCTCGTGTTCCTCTGGCGCCACCGGTCGGACGATATCAACATGCGCTCGGCGTGGCTCTGCTCGCGGAACGACGTGATCGCCAACGCCGCGGTCGTGCTCGCCGCGGGCGGCGTCGCGCTCTCGGGCTCGGCGTGGCCGGACATCGTGGTGGGCCTGGCGATCGCCGCGCTGTTCAGCGCGTCGGCGGTTGAGGTCATCCGGAAGGCCCGGAGAGAACTGCACGCCGTCACTGCTGGCTAGCGCGGATCGGCGAGCGCCGCCGCGCCGTGGCCTCCTGCGAGGAACTCTCCGAGCGATAGAACGGACGAAGGGGGCAAGGCATGGAGCATCACCACGCTCATGGCCACGGAGAGCATGGGCACGCGCACGCGCATGGGGTCGTCGATCCATCTATCGCCTCGACCGACCGGGGGCTGTGGGCGCTCAAGTGGTCCTTCATCGCCCTCATGGGCACGGCGCTCGTTCAGGTGGTCGTGGTGCTGCTGTCCGGCAGTGTCGGCCTGCTCGCCGATACGATTCACAACTTTGCGGACGCGGCGACCGCCATTCCGTTGGGCATCGCGTTCTGGCTGGCCCGCCGCGGGGCGACCCGACGGTTCACGTACGGGCTGGGTCGTGTCGAGAATTTGGCCGGCCTGGCGATCGTCCTCACGATTCTCGGCAGTGCCATCGTCGCCGCCTACGAGTCGATCGATCGTCTGCTCCAGCCCCAGCCGATCCGGCTGCTGTGGGCGGTGATTGTCGCTTCCCTCGTCGGCTTCGCAGGCAACGAGGCCGTTGCCATCTTCCGTATCAAGGTTGGCAGGCAGATCGGGAGCGCCGCGCTGATCGCCGACGGCCACCACGCTCGCGTGGACGGCTGGACGAGCCTCGCGGTGTTCTTCGGCGCACTGGGCGTGTGGGCGGGATATCCGCTGGCCGACCCGCTCGTCGGCCTCCTGATCTCCGCGGCGATCTTCGTCATCGTCTGGCGGTCGGCCCGCTCCGTGTTCACCCGGATGCTCGACGGCGTCGACCCCGAGACCGTGGACGAGATCATCCATGCCACCGGACACGTTGCCGGCGTCGAGGACGTCACCGACGTTCGGGCGCGCTGGATCGGTCACCGGCTGCATGCGGAGGTCAACGTCACCGTGGCCGGCGGTCTTTCGGTTGCCGAGGGTCACGAGGTCGCCAAGGAGGTCCGTCACCGGCTCCTCCATCACCTCGCCCATCTCGGAAGCGCCACGGTCCACGTTGACCCCGACGGTCAGGGTGGTGAGCGGCACCATCGGATAGGCCAGCACGTCCACGATGGCCTGCCGGTACACTCTCACCACTGACTCGGCGAGCGTGAACGTCCTGGTCGGTCAGCCGGATCATGCGCCTCCCCGCCAAGGACGTGGAGAAGCAGGCCGAGGCGACCCGCGAGGCGCGAAGATGCTCGCGGAGAAGCTGTAGAGGCTGCGATGACCGCGGCGCATGCACGAGTGCCAGCCGCCAGCGCCCGTCGCAAGCGGCGCCGCTTGGTCGCCGCACTCGTCTTCGCTGCCATTGTTGTGGTTATCGCCGCAGGAGTCTTGCTCGCGTTGCTCGCCTTGCTTGCCGTCCGGTGGGCGACGTAGCCGCCCGAGTCCACAGACATCGGATGGCTGAGCTCGGCAGTCTGTCGCACGAAGGGATTGGAGATGAATCAGGCGAGGTTGATGCTGCGGGACGTGCGGTCGAGGATCGAGATGCGGAAGCGAGTGACAGTGACGTCGCTCGTCGTCGTGCTGTGTCTCGTGACGACGGGATGCGCGCCTCTGCTACGGGAAGACCAAGAGCGTCCGGATCGCCCCCGACTCATCGACTTTCGTCTCGACGCCGCAGCCATCTCAAGCGGATGTCCCGTCCACGCAACACTCCAGTTCAAGGATCCCGATGCGGACGCAGTGCAGGCGGTCATGGGCTGGGTACACAAGCGCGGAACGCGCACCGTCGATCGGGGCGTCATTCCCCTGTCGATCGATTCCACAGAGCTGCGTGGCAAAGCCTCCGGCGAGGCGCACGCACGGTTGATGTTCCTGCAGGGCGGAACCTATTGGCTCACGGTCCAGGTCGTCGACGCGCGCGGAGGGCACAGCAACGTCCTCGAACGCCGCCTGAACGTCTTCGCGCAGCCGCGCTCGCTGAACTGTCCGAAGCGCAGCGACGCCACGGGCTAACCGCGGAAGGGGTGGACCATCTCCCGACCGGCGGGCGTGCTCTCCCGCAGCCGAGCGGGCTCATGACCGCGGCGCCGACTCGGCTCCGGCGCTCGTCCATTGTGCTGCTCGTCGTCGGCCTGACGATCCTGACGCCGCGTCCGGGATTCGCCGAGGAGCGATCTGCCTGGCACCGTCACCAGCAAGACGGAATCGCCGCGCTGCGCCGAGGTGCGCCGGCGGAGGCAGAGACGGCCTTTCGCGCAGCGCTCGCCCTCCTGCCTCCGGACGACTGGCGACTGGTGGAGGGCTGGCAACTGGTCGGCCAAGCGGTCTACGCGCAAGGCAGAACTGCGGAGGCGGACGAGACCTACCGGCGCGCCGTCGCGGTCGCTGAACGCGTCGCCGGGGGCGACGACCGCCGGATCCTCGTGCCCCTGACGACGCTCGGCTCCTTCCTGGTCGCCGAGAAGCGTTACGCGGAGGCCGCATCGGTCTACGATCGCGCGCTCGCGATCACCGAGGATGCCTACGGCCAGTCCGATTCGCGCACGAGCATGCTGCTCAATGTCCGGGCGGATATCGAGCTGATCAGTGGTGATCTCGCGCGTGCCGAAGCACTGTATGGCCGGGCGTTGATGGCGGATGGCAGGCGCGGCGTACCGGATCAACTCTTGCGACAACTCGATCAAGCGTGGGTGCTGCGTGCGCGCGGTCGCGCCGCAGAGGCAGTGAAGCTCGAGGACGAGGTGAGACGGTCGTTCCGTGCGCGCGGACGGCAGTGGGAACCCGTCCTCCAGGGCGCCGTCCGCCTCTACAGCGGCATGCTGGGTTCGAGCCACCCGCTCGTCGGGCTGAGCATGCGCCATCTGGCAATGTTCTTTGACGGCCAGGGGCGGCTCGCTGAAGCCAAGCAGGCGCATGGAGAGGCGCTTCGGCTTCTGGATGATGGGAGGCTCGGTCACAGCCTCCTGTTCGCCGCCGCGCTCGACATGTACGCCGACCTGCTTCAGCGAAGCGGTGAGGAGGCGCCCGCACGACTCGCCCGAGCGCGCGCCGGCGCGATTCGAGGCAGAGAGGACGAGCGTGGACTCAGGCCTTAGCGCCCGAGCAACACCGTGGCGCCAATCCTGAAACCGAAATCGGGTCCGCGTCCCACGAGCGTGGTCTCGACGGCGACGTCCAGCGCCACGCGATGATGCACGACCCAGATCAAGCCGGCGTCCGCGCCAAGCATTTCGCGACCATCGCGCTCGGCGCGAGAGGCAAAGAACAGTTCACCGAACCCGGTGACGGTCTCGAACAGCCTCCGTCCAAGCGACACGGCGGCCAGGCCCTGCATGAGAAAGCCGCTACGATCCGCCTGGCCCAGGGCGGCGACGCCGAGGTTGACGTCCAGCGCGAGCGCGGCGGGAAGTTCGAAACTCAACAATCCCAGCAGGCCGAAGTCAACCTCCTCACTGCCGATCGGTGCGTCAGCGCTCGGAACTTTCACGAACGGGAAGACGCCCACCGCCGGTGCGCGGCCCTCGTCCGGAGCGTCGAGCAGGCGCCACTTCGCGCCGAACACGGCGTCGCCCACACCATGGGTGCGCTCGCCGTTGCGCAGATCGACGTACGGCTCGGCGTCCAGCCGGAGCTCCAGTGAGGGCGTCACGCCGACGCGAACCGTCGCCTCTGCGGACGAGCGTCTCGTCGCGTGTTCACCGCGGACGCTCGCAATGGTGTAGCGATAGCCACTCTCGAGCTGCACGTAACCCGGAGGGACTGTCTTCGTACTATTCGCGACGTCCGGGCGGTCGGTCTCGACGGTCACCTGGCCGGAGCAGGCCGGTGGGAGCAGGAGGAGCATGGCGATCATCGCGGCGATGAGTGCTGCCACGCGGGCGATGGTAGCACGCGGTTGGAGCCGTCCCGCACGCGCGCGCACGCGCAGCGGTCATGGACTTCAACCACCGGTGGTCCATCGCGCCCTGCTCGCCGTCGGCCGCGACTTGGGCCCGGCATGAGACGCCCACGGCCGGTGCCTCGATGGCAGGTCGTGGTCGGTGCCGTGCTGATCGGGTTCGGCGTGGCGAGCATCGCGTCGGGTGGAACAGGAGGCGGCGGGCGGGACCCGCGTTGCGGCGACTCGCGCGTCGATGTCGCGTACGCGACGCCTGCAGAAGCGGGCGAGATCTGTGTCGCCCTGGCCGATGTCGTGCGGTACTTCCGGGCCGTCGGCTTCCGCATCGTCCCCCGTATCTCCGTGATCGTTCAAACCCGACCGGCGGCCGGCGCGTCACGTGACGCGCGCATGCACGGGTTCTTGGACACGCCCGGCCAGAAGATCGTCGTGTTTCGAGCGCCGGACCTCGCCCCGTGGGGAGTCGAGCGGGACCGCGATCTCGCTTCGTCCTTCATCCGTCACGAATTCGTCCACATGGCTATCCTGCAGGTCCTCCCGACCGACTACGTGCGCCTCCGCCCTGAGTGGCACGAGTTCATCGCGTACGTGGCCCAACTTGCGCTGATGGACGACGCCCTGCGTGATCGTGTCCTCGCCCGATATCCTGATGTCGAGGCGGCCACGGAGTTGACCGCCATCAACGAACTCACCTATGCAATGGACCCAGACCGCTTCGCCATCACGGCCTACAGAACGTACCTCGCCCGGGGCAGAGACCGATTCGGTCGAAGCGCTGCTGAGGTTTCAGATCGTCCCACCGCCGATGTCGTATCCGCACCCACATTGATTGCGAGTCACGCGACATTTGCCAACGACCGTCATTGCCGCGGTGCATAGCTCGCCCGGCGCACGGTCGCAGGTCGGGGCGGCCCGGAAGGCGTGGCGAGTGCGTTGCACGCACGACAATGGCCCAGGGCGGGATACATCGACGGCTTCCCTTTAGCGCACGACCTCTCGTGTCGATAGACGAGACGACGGACCGGATACCCGCCGTCAGGCGCGCAATGGGAGGAAGCATGCTCGCGAGATCGCTACGCACGGGCGTCGTGATCGCCGCGGGATTGTTGGCCCTGATCATGACCGGGCTCCCCGCGCTGGCCGCGCCCAGGCCGCGGGCGGCTGGGAACGGCGGTTCCCTTGCCCGCGAGGACCGCATTCCCCGCGTCGTGGCCCGCGTGCTCCCGACGGTCGTTCGGATCAATACCATCACGACCAGGCAGGACGAGGCCGGGCTGACGACGCAGAGCCGTGGACTCGGATCCGGCGTGACCGTCGATCGTCGCGGATACATCCTCACCAACAACCACGTGGTGGAAGGGGCGGAGAGGATCACCGTTTCGCTGTCGGACGGACGGAGCTTCGTGGCGACCCTCGTCGGCGCGGACGCAGACAACGACCTGGCGGTGGTCAAGATCGAGGGACGCGACCTCACGGCCGCCGCCCTCGGGGATTCCACGCGGCTGACGCTCGGCGAGACCGTCGTCGCGCTCGGCACCCCGCTCTGGATCGAGGGTGCCCCGACCGTCACGGTCGGTGTCGTCAGCGGTCTCGGCCGCTCGATGGAAGAGCCCGGCCTCCCCATGCTTCACGACCTCATCCAGACCGATGCCGCGATCAATCCCGGCAATTCCGGTGGCCCGCTGGTCAACCTGGCGGGGCAGGTCGGGGTCTCAACACCGTCGTCGTCGCGTCGGCGCACGGCATCGGCTTCGCCATCCCGACGAACACGATCAAGCCCATCGCCCGCGACCTGATCACGTCGGGTCGGCTCGCGCGGCCGTCGCTCGGTGTCGTTGCCGTCAGTGTGACGCCCGAGATCCTCGATGCCACGAACCTGCCCCTGCGGCAGGGCGCGCTCATCCTCAAGGTGGACCCTGGGGCGCCCGTCGATGCGGCGGGGGTCAAGCCGGGCGACGTCATCACCGCGCTTCGTGGACGGCCGGTGGCGAGCCTCCGCGACCTTCGCCACGCGCTCTCGCAGCGGCGAATCGGAGAGCCCGTCGACGTGACGATCTGGCGTCACGGTCAGGCGCTGACCGTGAAGGCAGTGATCAGGTGAGCGGCATGAGGGGGGCCGTGCTTGCAGTCGTCGTCCTCGCGACGGCAGGATCCTCCGTCGCGTGCGCCCACGTCCACGGTGTCATCGATGAGGGGCAGGTGACGCCAAAGGAGGTCAAGACGACGATCGAGCAGTTCGGCGTCGCCCTTCCCCAGCCGTCATCCGTTCGTCGTGCGCGTCGCGAAACACCCGCAGCAGCACGTGCACGACGTCAACGCGCGCGATGCGAACGCCCGACCGGGCGACCCACCGATCTGCTATGGGCCGCCGCGCGCCGGCGACTGTCTGATACCTTAGCGCCTCCGCCTCACCGTCATTTCACGAGCCAGGCGCAGCCCGAGCCGGCTCCTCCTGACCCCGCGCTGTCGTTGTGAGGTGACCGTGGACCCATGAGGACCCGCGTGCCCGCCGTTCCGTTCCTGTTGGGCGTCGTGATCGTCGCCGGCGTGATGCTCTGGCGGTGGTGGCCGGAACCAGCGTCGCCGCCCCTGCGCATACCCGAGCTCTCGGCGGAGGCGCTCGCGGGAAAGGCCCCGTTCGACCGCTACTGCGGCCGATGTCATGGCGAGAATGGTGCCGGGACCACCGTTGGACCGCCGCTCGTCCATCGCACCTACCGTCCCGCGCTGCACGGGGACGTCGCCTTCGAGTTGGCCGTGCGGCGCGGCGTCCGGGCCCATCACTGGCGGTTCGGCGACATGCCGCCGCAGCGGACGGTGTCCCAGGCTGAGGTCGTGCAGATCACGCGCTACGTCCGCGAATTGCAGCGAGCCAATGGCATCGAGTAACGAAGGAAGTCCGGGAGGGTGGCGCGCTTCAGGGATCGTCGCGTCCACCGCGAGGCCACCGATGCGACGAGACGGCGGACGCCACCGGCGATGCCGTCCGGCAACACGAGGACGACGGCGACGAGGACGACGCCGAGGATGAGCCGGTGATAGAGGGCGAAGCGCAGCGCCAGCTCCTGGAGGCCGGTCAGGGCGAACGCGCCGGCCACCGGTCCAAGGAAGTGGCGGCTCCCGCCCAGGACAGTGGCGACCACGAGCTGGGCGGAGAGGAGCCAGTCGAGCTGGGGCGGAGTGACCTGACGCGCGACCTGGCTCGCCAGCGCGCCACCCGCGCCGGTCACCGCCGCGGAAAGTACGAACGCGCGCCAGCGGTGGTCGCGCACAGGGACCGCCACGAACGCCGCCCGCACCTCGCTGTCACGGATGCCGCGCAGGGCCAGCCCGAAGGGCGAGTGGACCACGAGCCAGAGGACGCCCGCGCACAGCGCGAGGAGCGCGACGGCAGCATAGTAGAGGGCGATCGAGAAGGCCGGCGACTCGAGCTCCTGCCCGGCCATGGTGAGCCGCGGGAGGTACAGGCCGCCACCGCCGATCAGGAAGTAGCCCTTGCCGTGCTCGCCGAACGGACGGAACGCGGCGCCGCTGATGACCAGCGCGTGGAGCATCTGGGCAAAGGCCAAGGTCAAGATGCCGAAGTAGCCGCGCGTGGCGCGCACGCAGACCGTGCCAAGGACTGCGGCGAGGCCGGCCGCGGCGGCGACGCCGGCGAGCACGTAGGCTTCAAAGCCCGTGAGATTGCCGAAGGTGAAGAGGAAGGCGCCCGCGTACCCTCCGACACCGAAGAAGGCGGCGTGGCCGGGTCAAGTCCGAAGGTTGCTGGATAATCGGGGCGGCGACGCACTCGGTGTCGAGTGAAACGGGTCGATTTCGGGGATAGGAGGATAGCGGCCCACCCCGAG
>Ga0073934_10006739_pt1 | contig 16474 bp, 15 predicted proteins | sample LarsenN4metaG_FD_76834 | JGI IMG/M metagenome (GOLD analysis project Ga0073934, IMG submission 76834) | Hot spring sediment bacterial and archeal communities from British Columbia, Canada, to study Microbial Dark Matter (Phase II) - Larsen... ...
CATCTCGTGCGCGGCATGCACGTGCTCGTCCCGCGCAACATGACGCAAGCCGCCGGATTCTACAACACGCTGCTGCGCGGCGAAGATCCCGCCATCGTCGTCGAAGTGTTGAATGGCTATCGCATCAAAGAGAGAGTGCCAGACAACATCGGCGAATTTACCGTGCCATTGGGCATTCCCGAAATTCTTCGCGCAGGAAAAGACATCACGGTTGTCACTTACGGCGCGTGTTGTCGCCTCGTGATGGAAGCCACCGCGCTTTTGAGTAAAACGAACATCGACGCCGAAGTCGTCGACGTGCAATCGTTGCTCCCGTTCGATCTTCACGGCGTGATTGTCGAATCTCTCAAAAAAACGAACCGCATTGTTTTTGTCGATGAGGATGTGCCCGGCGGCACGACGGCTTATATGATGCAGGAAGTGTTGGAGAGACAAGGCGGCTATCGTTGGCTGGATTCCGCGCCGCGCACGCTGCCGGGAAAAGCGCATCGCCCGGCTTATGGTTCCGACGGTGATTATTGGTCAAAACCGAATGTCGAAATCATTTTTGAGACGGTGTATGAGCTGATGCACGAAGCGGCGCCGGGAAAGTATCCGATTTTTTTTAAATAGGCCCGGGTTTTCACATATAACAAAATTTCCACTTTGGAGGAAAATATGAATCGACAAAAACTACTGATTCAATTCATGGGAATCGGTTTATTATGGGCAAACTCGCTTAAAGCACAGGGGAGATTGGAAATTCATCTGAGGATCAATGAAACGTATCAACAAAAAATAGGCGAATTCATTGATTTCAGCAACAACAGCGGCCCCAAAGAGCAGGATTATATTCTTAGTCTCGCCGCTGACAGCGATTCCGGCATAGCGCGCGCCTCCGGTGGAGTTCTTATCAACGCACGCCGGCTTAAAACGCCGCGCCATGCTTATCAGCTAAAAATAGATACCAATGGCGATGGCAGCTTTGCTGATGAAACAGCTCAGATAATTTCACCAGGTTCTTCGATTACAGTAAGTGTCAATCGTGAAAGGCAAAGCGGCAGCCGGCAAAAGCTGCCTTACACGCTCAAGTACTATCGTGAAAAAAACCGCAGAGGCGATCGCGAAGAAAGCTTTTCGTGGAGTCCCCATTATCGCGCCGAGGGCACGCTGAAAGTTAAAAATTGTGAAACGCTCTTTGTGGTTTTAGACCTCGACGGCGACGGCAGCTTTGATAGATCGGATTTTGCGCGTGGAGCAAATATAGGCATAGATCGCAACGGTGATGGGCGTATCTGGGGAGAAGGAGAATGGCTCAAGGGCGAGCAAATCATCGAATATTGTGAAAATTACTTTTTAGTCGACTCGCTGCGTGAAGATGGAACGTTGATCTCGCTCGTCCCAACCCTTCTTCGCGTTCCCACGATTGGCGAATCATTGCCGAAATTTTCGCTCGCAACGCTGGAGGGGAAAATAATTAACGCTCAAGATCTAAGGGGCCGGACGCATTTGATAGATTTCTGGGCTTCTTGGTGCAAACCGTGTGTTGAAAAATTTGCTGCGATTAAACAGCTTGAAGCCGAATATCAAGGAAAACTTTCGATCATCGCCGTCAACGTCGATCAAGAGTCGCGGGTAGAAAAAGCCAAACAAGCCATCAAAGACTACGAATTGTCATGGCCGCACGCCATGAGCGGGAAGGGCGAGGCCGATCCGTTATGGAAAATGTTTGGGGGAATGGAAGGGAATCGCTTATCCATTCCACTTTATGTGCTTGTCGATGCAGAAGGGGTATTGCGATACGCCGGAGATGGTGGAAAGGGACTTTCCGAATTGCGCGACCATGTACGGCTTTTGCTGAACAAAAGATAATCAGCAGTACGCTTTGATCGGCCACGATTCATGAGCGGATGGCCGCCTCGGCAATGGGAGCGCCTCGCAAGTGGAGTTGAATGATTATTTTCTGATAAAGGAGCTGACCGGTTTGTCCCGGCAACGCCGTTTCACGGAACTTGCCAAACTGGGAGACCAAGCCGCAGAGTATTTCCGCAAGCTTTTGCCGCAAGCCTGTGCGCGTTTCAAGAACATTATTTTGTTGACGCACGTGCCGCCGTTTCGCGAGGCCTGCTGGCACGAAGGCCGAATCTCCAACGATGAATATCTGCCGCATTTCGCCTGCAAAGCCGTTGGAGAGGTATTGGCGAGCGTTATGAGGAAACACCCCGAATGCAAATTGACGGTTTTGTGTGGGCACACGCACAGTCCGGGCGTCGCGAACCTCCTGCCGAATCTCTGCGTAAAAACCGGCAGTGCTGAATACGGTCACCCGCGCTTGCAGGAACTGATTATTATCGAGTGACTGGCGCGCACACAAGGCTTGACATTGCCGCGCGAGTTGCGTATCTTTTAGCGTAATGAAAGACGGCGTTATGGCAAGAAATAGCAAAAAAATGGCACTTCCGGAGAATATGACTGTTGAAGAAGCTTCGGACTTTTTTGATGAGCACAGTCTGCTTGAATTTGATGGCACTGAGGAAGTCGCTGTCAAATTCAAGCTGAAAAAGAAACACTATGTCGGCATTGATCGCGAGGTATTCAAAAAGTTGGAAGCGCAGGCACGACGCCAAAAGTTGAGCGTCGAAACCTTATTTGAAAATTTGATAACAGAAAGGATTTGACGTGAAAACGTTCGATGCTGGAGAATTAAAGCACTGGTGCCAAGCGCGTGGCATCGATTTGTGCATTCTCTTCGGCTCGCAAGCAACCGGCAAAGTCCGAGCGAACAGCGACGTGGACATCGCCTTGTTTTCTGCGACTGACTCCACTCTGAAAGACCGCCTGCTTCGTTTATACGGCGAACTTGAAGATCTCTTTGGCTATGAAGTTGATTTGGTCATCATCGACAGAGATACCGATCCGGTTTTGCGATTGGAAATTTTTCAACACGGCAAGCCCCTGTACGAGTCGCAGCCGGGGTTGTTTACCGACCAGCGGATCCTTGCCGTTAAAATATTTGACGACACAGAGCCGTTGCGGCGCGTGCGCCGACGCATACTCACGCAACGTATTCTCAACTTGAAATATATAGACAAGAAAAAAATATGTCGCGACTCATTTTTGCGCGCCGGTGAGTTAAAAATTCTTCCGGATGATCTCGCGCAACGTTTGTCAAAAGCGGCGGGAATGCGAAATGTGCTTGCCCATAAAATGAATCTCATTCAAACAGAAACTTCCGAACCTCCGCCGGATGAAAAATAACGGGAAAATTATCCCTAACCTATGACGTTTTACGTCTCATGTCTTACGTCTTCCGCTTCTTCTTCTTCGCCGCTGGAAACAAAATATTGTTCAAAATCAGCCGATACCCCGGCGAGTTTTTGTGCAGCGAAAGCTGCGTCGGCGGATCGTAAACCATGTGCTGATAATCTTCGGGATCGTGCCCGCCGTAAAACGTAAACGTGCCGCGGCCGAAATTGCCGTGGAGATATTTGACCTCCGGCGAGTTGGGGACCTCGCCTAAAATGGTTACCGATTTTTTGATCAGCGAACGCTTGTAGCCCGTGGTTTGCCCCATAAAGCCGTTGACCACGGAAACGTGATCTTGCGTGAGCATCGTCGGCACCGGATCGTATTTGGCGGAGAATTCGAAGAGCGTAAAATAATCGGCGTCGGCGCTGCGCATGCGCGGATTCGTGCTCGGCGGATAATCAATATCGGAAAATTCGTAAACCAGCGGATTCATTTCCAAAGTGAAATTCTCGAAGGCAAAGGTCTGCGAATAATCCAGCTCGTTCTGCGCATTCGGCGAGGGCGGATCGCCGTCAAAAATGCTGGCGCAAATATCAGTGTTCTGCGCGGCCAAACCCAGGTCAATCGTGTCCGTCGCCGAGCACATCGCAAACAGAAAACCGCCCCGCGCCACATAATCTTTAATCGCCCGCGCCACCGCTCGTTTTAACTCCGAGACTTTCGTGAATCCTAATTTGCGCGCCATCTCCTCGTTTTTCGCCACTTCTTCCTGATACCACGGCGTCGCATTGAAGCTCGCATAGAACCGGCCGTACTGCCCGGTAAAATCTTCGTGATGCAGATGCAGCCAGTCATATTTTTCCAGATCGCCGCGCAACACCTCCTCATCCCAAACCGTTTTATAGGGAATCTCAGCATACGTCAACGCCAGCGTCACCGCGTCGTCCCACACTTGCTTGTTCGGCGGCGTGTAAATGCCGATCTCCGGCGCTTTCTCCAACAACACCACTTCCATATTTCCGGCTTCGATGTCGGCGTAAATTTGCGCCGCCTCGCCGCCCACCGTTGAAAACGCCACGCCGCGCACGCGGCACTCGCGTTCGATCTCGGCGTTGTACTCCACCATAAACGAGCCGCCGCGATAATTCAGCAGCCATTCGACATTCACGCCGTGATCGAGCGCCCAATACGCCACGCCGTAGGCTTTGAGATGGTCGGTTTGTTTGAGATCCATGGGGATGAGCAGCTTCTGGCTCCAGGCAAAGGCGGGGAGAAACAAAATAATTCCCATGATTGCGCGGCGGGTTATCAGACGACGCATAGACGAATGCTCCTCATTGATGACGATCGCTCAGCTTAAAGAGTTTTAACTTCTTGCACGGTGATCAATATTTCTTTTTGCTGAAAAACTTCTTTAAGCGTCTCCTTGTAATCTCTGAAAAATTTCTCCATCTTTTCATCGTCGGAAGTTATAATCTCCAATTTCCTCATCGCTGTACGCTTTCGGCTGAGCTATCTTTACCTCCTGCGGCTTGAGCTTTTTATAACGAATTTTGTGCTTGTCAAGGAGCTTGAGTTGGTCTTTATTGACCACGTAAACGTTATCCGGCAGACATTTCACGGTGCCATTGGTCATGAGCAGATAAAGTCCCTTGGCATCATGCTCTTCAGTTATTTTGATATAAGTCATATTCGATTCTCATAAAAACAGTTAAAAATATGGACATGCGTTTTGCCTGATTTTTTAATAAAACCGTCATCAATTTACTGAATCTTCAGTTCTTTGTCAATAAAGGAATTTTCATTTTACGACGATTTGTTCTTCTCCGCCAGCTCTCGTGCGCGCCGGCGCGCTTCTTCCAAAAACAAACTCTGCGGATAATCTTTCAACAGTTGCTCGTAAAACGATTGGGCTTTGCGAGAGTCGTGCAAGCCGTTTTCATAAATTTCCGCCAAGCGAAACAGCGCGCGGTCACCGACGACGCTTTCCGGATATTGGCGGAGAATCGTGCGAAACCGATCGATTGCCGCATCATATTGCTGTTGCCCGTCATACAGATTTCCCAAAACGAACAGCGCTTGCGGCAAGAGGGCGGCGTCCGGAAAGCGTTTGGCCAAATTTTCCAGCGTATCGATAGCGGCAAACGGCTTGTTTTGAACATCCTCATACTCGGCATGGGCATAACTCAACAGCGCGCCGGCGGAATCCGCAAAATTGACATCGAGCAACAGCAGCAACTCGAGGGCATCATTCACCATGCTTTCGGCTTCACTTGCACCGCGCGGCGAGTTGATAATGGCCTCCAGCAAATTTTTTGTCTCACTGAACCGGCCGCGATAAAACGCCAGCCGCGCCACGCGATAATTCACTTTGTCAGCGACGAGCTGATCGTTGCGCCCCATTTGCCGCGCTTTCTCATACCACGAAATCGCCTGCCGTTCATCGCCAAGCGCGAGATAACAATCGCCGAGGCGGAACAGCGCTTCCAGATACTCACCGCCGGCGATTGACGCGAAACGTTCGTTGATTTGCTGATAAATCGCAATCGCATTTTTGACGTCGTGCAAATGCTCGAATAGAATTTCACCCTGCGCCAGCAAGCCGCGCAGCGCCCATGGATTGCGCGGGCCCGAAGCTTTTTCAATCACTGCGCTGAACGCGGTTTGGGCCTCGGCGTATTTGCCCTGCCCCTGCAAGCTTTGACCCAATCCGAATTGCGCCGGCAGCCAGTAAGGTGAATTCGGCAGATCGCGCGCGATCATCAAATAAGCCTGTTCGGCGAATGAAAACGCGCCGGCGTTGCGCGCCTGCTCGGCGAAATTAAAAATTTCGCTGCCGACGTTGGCTTTATCCGCGGCGCTGCTGAGGCGCTCGAGGGTTTGATACGCTTGCAGCGCGCGGCCAAATTCGCGGCCTTGAATGAAAATCCCCGCCAGCAAGCGATGCAGCGATTGCTGCTGCGAAGATTGCGGCAGCGCTTGCTCGATGGCATGGGCGACGGCTTCGAGATTTTTCTCGTCATCGCGCGTCATTTCCAGCGCTTTGCTTTGCACGAAAGGAAATTGCCGCGGATTGGCTTCAAGAAAGCGTAGATACTCGGCCGTGGCCGCCGTGTAATTCACCCGCAGCGTGTAGAGATTGGCCAGCTCCAGCATGAACAGCGAGGGATTGCGCAAGTGCTGCCGCGCCTGCAAATAAATCTGCATCGCCTCATCGTAAGCGCGATTTTCGATCAGCGCATTGGCCACCGCCGCATAAGTTCCCGGCTGCGGATGTTTTTGCAACAGCTCTGTCCACAACGCTTGCGCCCGCGCTGTCTGCCCACGTTTGAAATCGATGTCACCCAAATCGACGCGCGCGTTGAGATCCTCGATCACTTCCAAACGGCGATTGATCGCACCGACCAGATCATCGTACCGGCGCAATTGCAGCAGAACGCGCTTGAGGCCGAAATAATAATTGCCGTTGCGCGGATCGCTGTTAAAAAGCGCGGCGTAAATATCGGCGGCTCGTTCGTACTGGCCCAGCCGTTCCAAATCCTGCGCCAGCCGCAGTTGCGCCGCGTTTTGCTGCGGCGTTTGGCCGAATCCATTCACGGCCAACATCAACCCCAGCAGGCTAATAATCGCAATAAAATTACGTTTGAGGTTTTTCGTTTTACGCTTCATCGCTGCACTTTCTCGTCGCTTTTCTGCTGCCCCTTCGTCAACGCCTCGAAATAACGTTGGATTAAATCTTTATAATCGCGCGTATAATTCTCGCGCATGGCGCGCATGAGATCTTCGTACAGCCGGCTTTTCTTCTCGCCGAGATCGGCCGGCAAGCTGCCCGGATCGACGGCGCGATAGTTTTTGCCGGTTTGCGCCTGGCGGTCTTTGCTGTGATCGCGCTCGCGCATCGAACGCTGCGCATCGAGCATGCGCGAAAGAATTTGTTGTTGACGCTCGATCGTTTGGCGGTTGGCGCGATTCTGTTGCAAATCTTTGACAACCTCTTCCATATCTTTCGCGGTTTGATCGAGCCGGCCGAGAATCTCCCCGCGCTGGCCAAATTCCTGCATGAGCTGTTCGAGACTCTTTTTCACCGCGGCCTGCTCGACGGCCAGACGCGCCATCGCCGCCTGCCGCTGCATCGCCTCCATGCCCTGCTCGCCGAGGCCCTGCGTTTCCTGATTGATGCCCTGCTGCTTGCCGGAAAGTCCCATCATCCGCTGCATGAATTGCTCGAAGCCCATCGCCATCGACATGCCGGCGCCCTGCTGCATGGATTGCCGCAAACCGGCGACGGCCTGATCGAGCGCCTGCATCGCTTGGCCCTGGCGCTCGCCCGCGGCCTGGCCGTTGCGCTGCTCCAGCTCGTCGCGCGCCGCTTGCATCTCGTTCATCGCCTTGCCCATGGCGCGCGCGATATCGGGCGTCACCGCGAAACTTTTTTGCGAAAGCTGAAAAAGCTGCTCGCCGGCGCGCTGCAAGCCCGACATCAATTCCTGCTGGCGATCCGCCGCTTGATTCAATTGTGGCGAGTTTGAATTCATTCCGGCGGATTGTTTGAGCAACTGTTCCTGCTGCTTGGAAAGCTGCACCAGATCGCTCGAGCTGCGCTGCAAGGCTTGCATGACTTCGCGGCGGTTGCTGTCGCGCATTTCTTTTTGCGCGCCCTGCAAAGCTTGCTGCATTTGTTGAAGCGTGCTGGCGATGCGCTGTCCGCTCTGCTGCGCCTGCGACATGTTGCCTTGCTGCATTTTGTTCGCCATCTGCTGCATCTCGCCGGCGAGGTCGGGCGAATTCATCATCTGCGCCGCGTTCTCGATTTTTTCCGCCGGCCCTTGCTGCTGCAATTCCTGCATCAATTTATTCAAATCACCCAGCGATTTTTCGAGCGACTGCGCATCCTGCTTCATCGCGGATTCTTTATTGGCCAGCTCTTCGCGTTTGTCGGACGACGGATTCTTGGCCGCTTCTTGATTGACCTCTTGCTGGCGCTCCAGCAAATCTTCCGTCTTTTTGATCGCTTCGTCCAATTGTTGCTCGGCCTGCACCTGTTTCAACAAATTGATCGTGCGTTCCAAGCTCTTCAAAAACTCGTCCTGCGAAAATTGGAAATTCTTCATCGCCTCCTGCAGCTTCTCCGGATCGAGATTCTGCATGGCTTTCTGCATTTCTTCCAGCGCTTTTTGCAATTCCGGCGACTTCATTTCCTGCAAAAGCTTTTGCAGCTCCATGTACTTTTCCAGCGTCTGCGGGCTGAGCAGGTCGTTGCGCTCCATCGTGTCGATCATTTCCTGCAGCTTCTCTTGAAGCTGCTGCACCTGCTCCTGCATCTTTTGCGTCGCGCCGGCGCTTTCCGCGAGTTTTTGCTTTTGTTCCCAATTCAGATTGGGATCTTTTTTCATTTCCTGCGCCAGCTTGTCGATTTCCTCCTTCGTCTTTTTGGCCTGTTCGTACATCGCCTGCAAATCCTGCGAGGCCTCCTCCTGCGTGCTGGCGATTTCCTGATACATTTCATACATCGACGGAAAACGCAGATGAAACGTCTGGCTGCGGCCCGTCTTTGGCCCGGAGATCACGTCGTTGTCGAAAACCTCGGCGTAATAGCGCACCACGTCTTCCGGCAAAAGATTCAGCGGCGACAAATCCCAAATCGGCTGCTCGCGAAAAGCCCGGCTATTCTTATTCGAAATCGGCACTGCCATCACGCCGCGCTTGCCCTCAGGCGAGCCGCCTTCGAGAATTTCGTAAACGATTTGCAATTTGGAAAAGCCGTAATCATCTTCGCCTTCGAGCACCAGCGGCATGCGCATGCTCTCATCGAGATCGGCGTCGCGCCCCGGAAACGTGAGTTGCACCGCCGGCGCTTGATCGGTTTCCAATTCGAGGCGATACTGAATCGCATCCGTGTTGGCCAAACCTTTTTGATCTTTCAACGCGATTTGATACGTGCCCTGGCGCCGCACGATAAATTCGCCGCGAAAATCATCGCCGGCGGCAACGAGCGGCATCACCTCGCCGTAACTGAAAACGAGGCTGGCGTTTTCAATCGGTTTGTTGGGCCGAATGTGCAGCGAAACCGTCGAGCCTGGCAGCGCCAGAATATCACCGACGTTTTCGTCGAGCTCCAGCGGCTGGCGTCCGGTGTAATTGGGAAATTTCACCGTCACCCGCAGCGAGCGCACCATCGGCGGCTCGATCACGTTGACGTTGTACCAGCGGCTGTTGTCGCCGCCAAGATGAATGCGATACGACAACGGCTCGCGAATATTTTCCAGCGTATGCGCAAACTGCGACGCCGCGCCCGATGCGGCGCGCGCCATCGCCGCTTGTTCGGTCGCGCGGCCGTCGGTTTGCCGCCATTCGAGCTGCGCCGTTTCCGCCACGAGACGATTCATTCGCGCCACGACGCGCAAGCTTTGGCCTTTGATGATTTCGGCGTCGCCCGGCTGCACCTCAAACTGCAACGCCAGCGCCTTTGGCGTGCGATGTGGCGCGAGCAAAATCGCCGCGCCCTGCGCCATGAAATTCGGCGCAAGGCCCCAAACCACCGCCGCCATGATGATCGCCAGCGCCGCCGCGGTCAAACGCCGTTTCGGCGTGCGCCGGTCGATGATGTGTGAAAAAATAATCGGCTCGACGGTTTGATACGCGTCGTCCAACGCCACGCCCGCCAGTTGCCGCGTGATGGCGCCGTTTTGGCTGTCTTGCGCGGTTTCATGATACACTTGCAGCGCATTCGCAAACCGATCTTTGACTTCAGGATGTGAATGGCCAACGCGCAGCGCCAGATCGATTTCAGAAGGAGAATTGGGACGGAGAATCCACGACAGCGGCGATTGCAAAACAAATCGCCCAATTAAAAAAAGAAAGCCGAGCAGGCCGAGTCCTGAAAGCAGCCAGCGCATGCCGGAACTCGGCGCGGCGAAATTCGCCAGCATCGGCAGAACGATGCCAAGCGCCGCCGTGAAAATCAAAAAAACCCCGAGCGCAGCCAGCCAGTTGTGCAATCGATCTTGGCGGCGGAGATTGCGCAAGCGGGAAAGGAGTTGTTCGTAAATTTGATTAGGAGGCATTTTTATTTGCGCTTTTTTAGAGTAACCGTGCCGGCTTCATAATCACAGCAAAACTCAAATAGGAATACCAAGATATTCTAAATCACGATCAAGAATTGCCGTAGGTGATGCACCAACATCCGCAAGTAACCACACGACTCCTTGGTGCTCACCAATGGTTATGGTTGCCGGAAAATATGGCGCATCGTCGAGAAAGCGTCCCGCAATTATCAAATCATGAACTCCACAGGTTTACGCGTGATGAAATCAACACAAGTGAATGCAGGATTCGCCAGCTTCTTCCGCAAGGCATGAACATCCGGATCGCTGGCAATAACTTTGCCTTTTTCAACGGCAATCCATTGCTCCGCATATTGTTCGAGTAGTTTCTCGCGATTTCGGGCAATCCAAACATGATCGTCGGCGAATTGTTCGAGAATACGACCAGTCTCGGTTCGCGGAACGATCTTCGGTTTTTTGCTCGCGTTCTGTTTCTTGTTTGCAGTTTTAGTCTTGACGTTCATACGCAAAGCTCCATTTTTATTATTCCTCCAACATCCATTTTCCGTTCACGTCTCGTATCGTTAATATTGAGCAACAAGCGACCAGCAACCAGCCGCCTACTGTGTCAACGCAAACACCACGATATTCGTTCCCATTTTGAGCGCTTCTTCGCGCGTGGCCGGCGGGTCGTTGTGAACGTCGGGATCGGCCCAGCCGTCGGAGATGTTGGTTTCCCACGTGTAATACGCGATCATACGGCCTTCGTGAAACAGGCCGAACGCTTTCGGCGGGCGGCCGTCGTGCTCGTGCGTCTTCGGCACGCCGTTGGGAAAATCAAAATGGCAATGATAAATCGGATGATTGAACGGAATCTCAACCCACTGCTTGTCCGGAAAAACTTTTTTCATTTCATCGCGGAAAAATTTGTCCATGCCGTAATCGTCGTCCGCATAGAGAAATCCGCCGCCGAGCAGATACTCGCGCAAGCGCCGCGCTTCTTCTTGCGAAAACGCGATGCGCCCGTGCCCGGTGAGATAAACCACCGCATAAGAAAAAAGCGCTTCGTTGGTCAATTCCACGTGCTGCTCGTCATTCGCCAGATTCATCGTCGTGTGCTGCCGCATGAATTTGAGCAAATTCGGAATCGCCGAGGGATCGTTATACCAATCCCCGCCGCCGTGATATTTCAGGCGCGCAATGGTGAAGGCGCTGGAAGTTTGTTGCTGGCCGGAAGCGGTGATTGTCATGGTGGTCGCTAAAATCCAAAGCGGCAAAATGAATGAAACTCTATTTTGACTCATGAAGGTGGGGGTAAAAAGTTATCCAATTCCGAAACGAATAATACTGATTGGAATAATGCAAGAACTTATTGTTGATAATTCGTACACCTTTAAAAAAAGCTTTCAAGTCACTTACAGATCGGCCTCGCTACCGGCAAGCGATGGCGGCTGCTATGACAAAAATTTACCTGCACTGTACCAAGTTTACGAACTTTTTCCGTATTTAAGCAATCAAATTTTTGAGATTTTTGCGCGGTAAGATGAAGGCAAAACCAGCTCGAAATTCGACGAACCGCCACGCAAAGTCAAATGCGCGAATCGTGGAATAATTGATGACGCATTTTTATTCTCCCAAAAGAAACTTCCACACCGGCTGCAGCCGAATCCGTGAATTCCCGAGTTGCTCGACACGTTCCACATCATCGGTGAGAAGAAGCCCCTCCTTCTGTTTCAACTGCTTCAGCGCCGCGAGCAAACCTTGAAATTCCCTGGTTTTGGTTTTCTCGTCCGACAGATCGCTGTACGACACTTGTATGGGAAAAAATTTCCCGCTTTGTTTAACGGCAAAATCGCACTCGCTGCCGTTGCCAAAATAAAACAGCTCACGTGCCTGGCGAAGCAGGTGCATGGCAACGACGTTCTCCGCCAGCCGGCCGAGATCTTGCGAAAAGCGAAAGCTGATGGCGTTGCGCAAGCCCGTGTCCGCCACATAAACTTTGCGATTGGCTTTTTGCCGCCCGCTGGTTTTGTAGGAGAATTTTTCGAGAGAAAAAACGAGCTGCGCCTCCTCCAAAAAATCCGTGTAGCGCCGCACGTTGTCGATCGACGTGTCAAAAATATTTCGAATGCGATTGAAGGCGTACTGGGTGGCCATGTTGGTCATATAGTATTCCGCCACACTTTGCAATAATTTGACGTCGCAAACCTCATGGCGCAACACGATGTCGCGAAACAGAATGTCGTCAAAATAATGGTGCAGAATTTTGCTGCGTTTCTCATCGCTATCCGACAAAACCACTTGCGGAAATCCGCCCCATTCCAGGTAATCAATAAGAGCTTTGTAAACAAAAAGATTGGAATGAATTTCGCATTTAATGAGTTTTACACACTGATCAAAATTCAGGCGGGTAACTATTGGCGCTCATTCGCGTTTATTGGCGGTTAAAGAGTTTCTGCCAAAAGCGAAAAACCTAAATTCTTCTCCGCATCCAAACCGGCGCCGATAAAAACCACAAGACCGCACCGGCCAGCATGAGATTGGCGTGCGTTTGCCAGGAGATTTTATTTAGAAAAACGAAAAGGGCGGGCAAGACGGTTGAGGTAAGACCCAGAAATGACAGGAGTTTCATGATCGTTTTCATGTCCGGCTCCGTTTCTGTTGAATGTAACTCAACGTGACAAAAAGCGCCACGGCAATAAACCAACCGGGAAGGCCCTTGAAGAAAATTTCCATGGGCAGCCAAAAGCAGACGGAAAGTGTTAGCCCCCACGTTATTGCGGCCGGCCAGCTCAACGGCAAATTTTTCCATTCGGCAAAATTGCTTTTCACTCCGAGTTTGGGGAGCAGCCAGAAATCCGCCAAGATCACCGCGCCCATGGGCATCAGGATGAGGCCGTAGAGCGCGACGAAATCGAGCAGTTTCATCATGAGTGCGGGAAAGATGGCGGCGAATGTGGTGACGCCGCCGGCAGCGAGCGTGACTTTCCAACGTTTCCAATTTGGTGTGGCGGTTTGCAAGGCGAGGCCGGCGCGATAAAGCGTCGGATTCGCCGTCGTCCAGCTCGCGAGCACGACGCAAATCGCGCCGGCGATTCCCGCGCCGAGGTACGCAATCGGGCCGGGGGCAACTTCGCCCAATGCGGCGGCGCACAAAATGCCGGAGGCGATCCACGCGATGAAATGCCCGACATACATTCCAAAGGCGCTCAAGAAACCGTACTGCCATTTCTTCGCGTAGCGCAACAGCGTCATGTCCGACATACCGAGGTGCATGGCCATGTTGCAGAACCAGGCGAAAAACATGACGTGCCAGAAGGTGAATTTGGATTGCCCGGCGAGCGGGACGCCCGTCCAAATTTTTTCGTTCGCGACTTTCCAAAAATCACCGAGCGAGGTCACGCCCAGCTTTGGCAGCACCGCCACCGCTGCCGCCACAAACACCAAAACCATCCACGGCGCGGCGATTTCTGAAAACAGCGCCAGCTTTTCAAAGCCGAGAATGGCGAACGTGGTGACGGCCGCGCCCACGGCGAGCACAACCACAATCCATTCGAGGCTGTTGGGGTAGAGATCATTCAATGCCGGCATTTTCATATTGAAAGGAAGGCCAACCGCGGTCGCGGCGACGGAAATCATCGCGCCGGCAAGAAAGCAAAACATCAACGCATTGATCAGGTTGTAGACGAACAAAACCCGCGGGCCGGTGATTTTGCGCAGATGCCAATAAAGATTCAAGCGGGTTTTGACGGCAATGGGCGCGGCGATGAACGCCCAACTGAGCACGGCGAGAAAATTGCCGAGCAAAAGTCCGGCGAATAAATCTCCCGCGGCCACGCCGTGGGCAACGAACAACGGCCCGATCACGAACTCGGTGCCGGCCACGTGCTCGCCGGCATACACGCCGATAAAACTTCCCGGGCCCTGCAGCTTATTTTCCGGCACCGGCTCGCGGTCAAATTCGTACAGCGCATCAAGACGTTCGGTGATGAGGCTCATGTTGGTCTTTTTAAAATGGGATTTTTGCAGAAGCAAGAAGTTGGCCGGTTAGCCAGTTTGCCAGTCAAATGACTAACTGGAAAACCCACTAACATTTTTCCGGTTCATCGGACTTATACTAAAAAACTATCACGACCGCGAAGATCTTTTAACCACCGAGACACGAAGGCGCGAAGAAAAAATCTTCGTGTCTCGTGGTCTCAATTTGGTTGCGGCTACAGCCACGCTACGAGACCATTTTCATATTCTCCGCATCCCATCCGATCACGCGCTTTTCCAGATGGCTGTGGTTGGTAAGCAAGGCCGGGGCCGCGGCGCGAAAGCCGAAGGCCGCGTCTTCGGTAATCGCCTTGCCCGTGCGCATCGCGGCAAAAAAATTATGAAAATGATCGAGGCGATCGTCGTAGCCCTCCGGCGCTTTGTATTCGCTCGAGCCTTCGAGCTGAGGCCGAACGGGATTGGCGGCCATCTGCGCGTGATACTGTTCGGCAAATTTTTCCCGCGTTTCCTGTGAAAATGTGCGCACCGAATTATAACCTTCGACGACTTCTTTCTCCGACGGATGGTAGAGACCGCGCCGCGCCAGCTTCAAGCTGTCTCCAATAATGGTCATGATGCCCTCGCTGCCGACAAACCGAATGCCTTCCTCGCCGCCGCTGCCGTCCACAAAATTCGTGGACAGCGAAATCGTGAATGCCGGATGATTTGCCGTTTTGGGATAATCGTACAAACCGAGAATCACGTCCGGGACATCGCGGCCGTCTTTCCAATAACGCAAGCCGCCGGCGGATATGATTTGCGCCGGGCCGCTCGATCCAAGCACGTGATGGATGCCGGAGAACAAATGCACGAACAAATCGCCGGGAATGCCGGTGCCGTAGTCGGAATAATTGCGCCATCTGAAAAAACGCACGGCGTCGAAGGGCCGTTTCGGCGCCTCGCCGAGAAAGCGATCCCAATCAATCGTTTGCGGCGAGGCATCTGGCGGAATCGAATATTGCCACGCGCCAATTGCGGAGTTGCGCTTCCAGCTCGCTTCGACCAAATTCAGCTCGCCGATCGCGCCGGATTTGTACAGCTCTTTGGCTTTGTCGTAGACAATCGAGCTCACGAACTGGCTTCCGACTTGCAAAACCTTTTTCGTCTTGCGCTGCGCTTCAATCACGCGCTGCCCATCGGCGATTTTTTGCACCATCGGTTTTTCGCAATAAACATTTTTGCCCGCCTGCATGGCCTCGATGGCGAGTCGCGCATGCCAGTGATCCGGCGTGGAGATGATGACGGCATCGACATCCGGCCGCGAAAAAATCTCGCGATAATCGCGCGTGGTGAAAACATCCTTGCCAAAGACTTCGTTGACGCGAGCGCGGCGCCCGTCGTACAAATCCGCCGCCGCGACAAGCTCAACATCGGGCACTTGCAGCGCCGTCCACGTGTCGATAAAACCGATGATGCCCATGCCGATGGTGGCGAGGCGAATTTTGTCGCTGGGCGCTACGGGTTTCCCTGGCTTTCTTAAAGGAATCTCTTTGACATGAGCGGAAAGAATGGTTGGGACTGCTCCCGCAGCAAACGCTGAGGTTTTCAGAAAATCCCGCCGCGAAAAACTTTTGTTGGTCTGCATAGTCTCACCTTCGGGTTGAAATGAACAACTTCGATTTAATTGAATTCCATGCAATGAAAATCTTTTCATTTTCGGTCTCGCCGATTTCGTGGATGGTACAAATGTTGGGATGGTCGAGCGCCGAGGCCGCCTGCGCCTCGTGTACAAAGCGTTCTTTGGCCTCATCATCGCGGCTCAACTCCGGCGGCAGGAACTTGAGCGCAACCGGGCGTTTGAGCTTGGTATCCTCGGCTTTGTAAACGACGCCCATGCCGCCACCGCCGAGCTTTTCGAGGATTTTGTAGTGGGAATTGGTTTTGCCGATCATATCATGCCGTCTTGCGCATTTAAAATTTTGAAAAAATCAATCTTGTTTGCATTGGATGAAATGCTAATATTCTCCGTTGAATAAGAGGCGTTGGCAAACCCTAAGGCCAATCCGTAACGAAACGGTCGGCATAATTTGTTATATTTTGCGCAAAAAATCAAGCAAAAAAGGGGTGAAAAGGTAATGCCTCAGTATTCGGTGGAAAAACGTAGCGCAGTCATCCCTACGGGCGTAGCCTGACTGCAAGCAAGATGCTTGCGCTACCCACCTGTA
>Ga0073934_10006740_pt1 | contig 16474 bp, 13 predicted proteins | sample LarsenN4metaG_FD_76834 | JGI IMG/M metagenome (GOLD analysis project Ga0073934, IMG submission 76834) | Hot spring sediment bacterial and archeal communities from British Columbia, Canada, to study Microbial Dark Matter (Phase II) - Larsen... ...
CACTGGCGGAACAGATTCTCACGCCTGCCGCGCGGCAGCAATTGAGCGCGAGCGGATCGGCCAGCGAGCCGGTGCATTCATCATCGTTTCCACATCCACTGACAGCGAGAGCCGAGCGAGTCGGCGACGACTTCTGCATCGAGTTGCTCGTCTCGGCACCCGCGCCCGCGGAGGTGGCACCTCCGGTTCATGGCGCACCAGAGATCGTTTATACGTCCTATCAACCCGAGGTCGGTTCAGTTGAGGAGCCCTCACCGGTCGAGGAGTTGAGACACGACGAGGCACCTTACGTCCACACAATCGAGGACCCGACGCCCATCGCGTACGAGGCTCCCGTTGCGCCGGTACCCCCCACGCCATACGAGCCGCCGGTAGCGTCGGTCGCTCCGGCCTCGAGTGCGAGTGAGGCTCCGTTTGCATCTGTGGGCCCTGCGGCGATCCCTTACGAGGCTCCGTCAACGCTGTCGGGAGCCGAGCCACCTCCCGCTGCGGAACCCGTCGTCGATGCGGCCGGCGATGAGCCGCCCGCGCCGATTCGCCGGCCCGAAGTCGTTCCAGTCCGTCAGCCCGAGGTCACGGTCGTCACGCGTGTGCAGGAGTCGGTACGCGCGGCGCGTCCTGTCCCCGCCGCGAGCAGCTCGACGCTGGACGTGTTTGCGTGGATTGGCCACGCGGCCGACCTTGGAGCGACCACGTTGTATCTTCGAGCCGGTTCGCCTGCTGCGGCCCGAATCGACGAGCGCATTCAGCCGATCAGCCAGGAAAAGCTGTCTCCGTCAGTGATCGAAGAGGCCATCGGGATGTTCACGCGCGGTGGTGACGGAGTGTGGGAGCCGCGTGGTGATGGCGAGTGGGCACGCGAAGACGACGACCTCGGTTACGTCAGCTGCCGGGTCTTTGCCGATGTTCAGGGGAGCGGCCTCATCATCCAGCTCCGCCCGTCAACGTCGCTGAGACTCCTCTACAAGCACATTCCCCGGCAGGTTCGGACCGCGTGTGAAGGCAACGGGCTCGTCGTGGTGGCGGCTTCCACCGAAACGGACGTCGAGGCGCTTGCTGCGGCCGTGGCGGACTGGAGCGGCCGCGACCGCGGCGGCTACCTCATTTCTCTGCAGCGCCGCAGCCGCTCACATGGAGAAATGGCGGGTGCCTTCGTGAGTCAGCGCACGATCGCCGGCTCCGACAAGGACTTCGCTGCGGCGATTCGACGTGCGGCACAGGAGGGGCCCGACATCCTCCTCGTGACCGGCCTGCAGTCGGAGCATCCTGTGCAGGCAGCCGCCCTCGCAGCGGCTGGCGGTCGTCTCGTCATTGCTGGTGTCGTGGCGCCCACGACCCTTGATGCGCTGCAGATGATGGCTGGCAACGACTCGCACGTCCGGCGGGCAATGGCCGCTTCGTTCCGCGCCGCGATTGGCTACCGCAGCCTGCGCAGACTTGGCGGTGGCCGCACGCTGATCCAGGACGTTCTACTTGCCACCAGTTCTGTTTGTGGTCTGCTCGAGGCCGGAGATTTCGCAGGACTCGCTCGCGTCCAGAACGACGTCGCGTCCAAAGTGCGCTCGGTGGATGAATCGCTCGCGCGTGCAGTGACCCGTCGCCAGGTGTCGCTGCGAGAGGCGGCGAGCCATGCGATCGACCGCAGTCACCTGGTCGCGTTGGTGCGCTCGCAGGCGAGAACGAGTTCGTCCGGAAGGCTGGCGCTTGCCGGAGGCCGTGACGTCGTTCGCACCGCCGTACATGACGATCGCGACAACCGCGTTGCTGCCTCCGCCGCCGGGATGATTAGCGGCTTCTCACGATACTGAAGCCTGCCCGAAGAGCCGCTGCTCTAATGCGCCGCAAATCGCATGGAAGGTCACGAGGTGCACTTCCTGGATTCGCGGCGTCTCCTTCAAAGGCACGGCCATCAGCACATCACAGAACTCGGCCATCCGACCGCCGCCTGATCCGCTCAGGCCAATCGTTCTGAGCCCCAGCTCGCGAGCCCGGCGAAGCGCATTCACCACATTGGCAGAATTGCCGCTCGTCGAGATTCCCCACGCAACGTCTCCCCGACGGCCCAGCCCTTCGACCTGGCGCGCGAAGACGTCGTCGAATCGGTAGTCATTGCTCCACGCCGTCAGCAGTGCCTGATTCGTCGTGAGCGCGATGGCCGGCAGCGGTCGCCGGTCGAGAAGAAATCTGCCCACCAGTTCGGCGCAGAGATGCTGCGCGTCAGCGGAGGAGCCGCCGTTGCCGAACACCAGCAGCGTTCGCCCGTCTCGAAAGGCGCTCTCGAGCAGGTCGAGTGCCTGTTCGACCGCAGCCGGATAGCTGCCGTCCGAGAGGCTGCGAAGAGTGTCTGCTGTTTCACGCAGCAGACGTGACATGTCGGAAAGCATCGAAGCCTAGACCGTTGCCGGCATCGTCATGAAGAACTCGTCGACGATGCGACGGAGCTGCGAGACGCTCTCGGCACTGTTGACGGCAACCCGGAGGTGAGAACCTGAATCGAGCCCTTTCGAATACCACGCGCACAGTGCGCGCAGTTTGTTGATGACCCAGCGCTCGTGGCCGGAAGCCTTAACGGACTTCTGCTCGGCGCCCGGCGCAACGTGCCGGAAGCCTTCCTTCTCGTTGTCTCGCTGCTCGAGCAGGAGATCGATATAGTCGAGCAGAAACTCCCCTCGCTCACGCAGCGTCACCACGCGCGGCGGCCGCCCGGCCGCGATATCGGCAGCTTGAGCGAGGATCCACGGATTGCGCAGGACACCTCGCCCGACGAGAACGCCGTTCACACCGACCTTCATCTTTTCGATGACCTGTTCGGGCTCGACGCAGTCGCCGCTTCCGAAGACCGGGATCCGCAGATCGCGAGCCACCCGGCCGACCAACTCCCAGTCTGCCGACCCAGTGTAGGACTGCTCGGCGGTCCTGCCGTGAATGGTTACGGCCGACGCACCTGCCTCCTGCACCATCCTGGCAAGCATGGGAGCGTTTCTGTCTTTGTCATTCCACCCGGCGCGCATCTTGACGGTGACCGGGATTTTGACTGCCTCCACCATGGCCTCGACAACGCGGGCGGCGTGCTCGGGCTCACGCATCAAACTGCAGCCGGCATTGTGCTTCGCAATTTTCGGAACGGGACAGCCCATGTTCACGTCCACGATGTCGGCACCCATGTCCTGCACGATGCGCGCGGCTGCCGCCATCTTCGGCGGGTCGCCGCCGAAGATCTGAATCGAAACCGGTCGTTCCTCTTCCGTATACTCAGCGTACTCGAGCGTGCGATCGATGCCTCGCACGAGGCCTTCAGACGAGACCATCTCGGTCACCACGAGGCCGCAGCCGCCGCGCCGTTTGACGAGACGGCGAAATGCCGTGTCCGTCATGCCGGCCATGGGTGCGACGACAAATGGCGACGGAATCTCGATCGATCCGATCTTCATGGGCGTCAGTAAGGCCGCACGTCGGCGGCATCGACTTCGACGCTGACCGCCTGCCCGATTAGATCGACAGAAAGCACGAGTCGGGCCTTTTCATTCTTGCGAACCAGACGGCCAATGACGCCTGTGAGGGGGCCATGCACGACTTCAACCATCGCACCCTCGCGGATCATCGGACAAGGATCGTAGGCGAGATCGCTCTCGACGAGCCGTCGGATCCCGTCGATTTCCTGTTCCGGAATCGGCGCTGGCTCTCCTTCGAACGAGATGATGCTCACGACTCCCGTGCACTTGAGAACGGGAAGACGCTCGCGAGGATCGAATCGCGCGAAGCAATACCCCGGGAACAACGGCCAGTCGATCTTCTTCTTGCGATCCTTCCAGCGGCTCCACCGAGTGACCGTCGGCAGGAACGTCTCGATCCGTTTTTGCTCGAGTTGTTCACGAACGACCTGCTCGTGGCGCGAGCGGGTCCACAGGGCGAACCAATTCCCTTCGGAGTCACGCTTTACGGAGTACTCCGGCACGAGACTCGGCTTGTCGGGATTCATCGGGCAGTCTCGGCTGCCTGTAACCCGCTTGCTTGACCCGTCGATTGCCGGCGTTTTGCCAGCGCCGTTTCGTAGGCTTTCTGCAACTCTGCGTTGCGCCAGGTGATCGTCGCCTGGGAGCGGAGACGATCCAGGTACTTCTCGCGCTCGCCACGCAGTTTCTGCTCGCCAATGCGATTCCCGATGTCCCCGCGCGCCTCCTCGAACGAGCGCAGCTTCGCATCCGTCCGCGACTCGAGCTTGAGGATCTGATAACCACGTTGGGTTCGGATGGGCTCGGTGATATCACCCACCTGCATCTTGGCGAGCAGGTCGCGAAGCGCCGGCGCCAGCTCATCGTTGTTCAGCGGCCCAATGAGACCACCGTTCGAGCGCGATGCCGCCGCCGAGAACTCACCCGCCAGTCGAGGAAACGGCTCCCCCCCAAGCAGCCGCTTGCGAAGCGACTCCGCCTGCTCGCGCGCGGCATCATCTTCCGCGACGTTCACACCGCGATCGGTGTTCTTGACCTCGAGAAGGATCTCTCGCAGCGTCACCTCTGTGGGTGAGGTGAACTCCTGACGATGCGCGTCGTAGTAGGCGCGGGCCTCTTCATCGCTGATGCTGATCTTGTCGAGAATTTCGACACGTTGCACCTGTTGCACGAGCATCTGTCGCTCGAGGTTGCGACGCAGATCCGCCAGCGTCAACCCCTCCTGCTTCAGCGCTTCCTGAAACTTCGCATCGTCCTGAAGGTTGTTCGATGTCTTGATGTTGTCGAGAATCTGCGCGAACTGCTGATCGCCGAGCGCGTAACCCGATTCGCGTCCTCGCTGCACGAGCAGTAGTTCGTCAACCGCCGCCAGAATCAGGTCTGGAGTGATCTCCGCCACCGCTTTCTGAAGTTCCGGGCTGACCGGAGAACTGTTCGCCAACTCCGGGCGGTTGCGAAGCTCGGCCACCTGCCGGGCTTCGAATTCGGTCTTGGTGATGATCTCGCCGTTCACTTTGACCAGCACCTGCTCCAGGATCTCGGCATGGAGTCGGTGAGAGAGGGCGATGCCGCCCAGCACCAGTGTCGCCGCCGCAAGCCGCTTTAGCATTACAATCCCTTGACTTTCAATATCTTATACGACCTGCGACGCGGAGCCCTATTGCGAGTCCAGCGCGTCAAACAGCGCGATCAGCCGCGCGAACATCCCGCCTTCCGCGCGCGGATCCGTCTCGGGTTTGCGGAGAATCTCGGCCTTCGTAAACCCAGCCTTGACTTCGCCGGCAGTAGCCCGGGCCGTCCACCAGCTCCCTTCTCCACCCCGGTTACCCAAACCACGCCCCGACTTTGCCTTCGGCGTGGGAGGGCTCTTGACCGCGGCTGGCGGCGCCTCGAGGTCGAGCTTGATCGATACCGGGGGCACCAGTACCGCGCCCGGCAAGCTGCCGACGACTTTCACCACTCGTAAGCCATCGATCCGGGCGTTCGGCCTGAACTTAATGACGATCAAACGCCCTTCCCGGTCGATCGACTCGATGTCGAGCTTGTCGGCCCGGATTCGAATCCGGCCGTACTCGGCCAGATTGAGGACGGAGTCGGGCGGCGGGCCGTAACGATCCCGCACCTCGTCCAGGACGGAGGCGAGCTCGTGCTCGCTGCGTGCGGATGCGACCTTGCGGTAGACCGTGAGTCGCTGATTCACGTCGTCGATGTAGGCCGGGTCGATCTTCAGATCGATTCGAAGGTTGACCGTCGCGCGCGTCTCGTCCTCGAGTTCCTCACCGCGGAGCTCTCGAATCGTCTCCTCCAGGAGTTTGGTGTACATCTCGAAGCCGACAGCGTCGATGTGGCCGCTCTGCTCGCCTCCGAGGAGATTGCCCGCGCCGCGAATCTCGAGATCGAGCGCCGCCACGCGGAACCCGCTACCCAGATCGCTGAACTCCTTGATCGCGGCGAGGCGCTTCCGAGCCACCGGGGAGAGCGACTCCTGCGGAGGAATCAGGAGATACGCGTATGCCGCTCGATCGGACCGGCCGACGCGACCGCGCAGTTGATACAGCTGCGCCAGGCCGTAACGATCGGCCCTGTTGATGATGATGGTGTTCGCGTTCGGGATATCGAGACCGTTCTCGACGATGGTCGTCGCGAGCAGGATATCGTAACGCCCTTCGACGAATCCCAGCATCGTCCGCTCGAGTTCTTCCTCGCCCATCTGGCCATGGCCGATCGCCATCCGGGCCTCAGGCACGAGTCGTTGGAGCAGGTTGCCGATGGAGTAAATGGATTCCACACGGTTATGGACGACGTAGATCTGACCGCCGCGAGCCAGCTCGCTACGGATCGCCCTCTCGATCACCGGCGCGTCGAACTTGACGACGTTGGTCTGAATGGACAACCGATCCTTGGGCGGAGTCTCGATGATTGACATGTCGCGGATGCCAACGAGCGACATGTTCAGCGTTCGTGGAATCGGCGTCGCTGTCATGGTCAGCACGTCGACGCGCTTCCGCATCTGTTTGATGCGTTCTTTGTGAGCGACGCCAAACCGCTGCTCCTCGTCTACGACGAGCAGCCCGAGATCCTTGAACGTGACGTCCTTCGACAGCAGCCGGTGCGTACCGACGATGATGTCCACGCGTCCAGCAGCCAGGCGGTCGAGAACCTCTTTCGTTTCCTGCTTGGTCCGGAAGCGGCTGACCATGTCGATGGTGACGGGAAATCCCGCAAACCGATCGCGCAGCGTCTTCGAGTGCTGGAAGGCGAGAACCGTCGTCGGCGCCAGGAAGGCCACCTGCTTCCCGTCGAGAACCGCCTTGAACGCGGCCCGCATGGCGACTTCCGTCTTACCGTAGCCGACGTCACCGCACAGCAGGCGATCCATCGGCGCGGCCGCTTCCATGTCGCGCTTCACGTCAGCGATCGCGGCAGCCTGATCCGGCGTGGGCTCGTACGGAAAGGCGCCCTCGAACTCCTCCTGCCAATGCGTGTCGGGAGGGAACGCGTGCCCGGGAACCGCCTTGCGCTGTGCGTACAGCTTGAGCAGCTCCTCCGCCATGTCCCGCATCGCCTTCTTGACGCGGGTCTTGGCCTTCTCCCACGATGTCCCGCCGAGGCGATCGAGCGCAGGACGGGTGCCCCCGGTGTACTTCTGAATGAGATCCAGTCGTTCAACGGGGACGAACAGCTTGTCGTCGCCTTGATAGCGCAGCTCGAGGAACTCCTGGATGTCCGCGCCGGACGCCGAAACTGCTCTGGCACCGGTCGCCAGCTGTTTGAGTCCGACGAATTCACCGATGCCGTGGTCGACGTGAACGACGAGATCGCCAACCTTGAGGTCACGAAGATCGGAGAGAAACGTCCTCGCGAGGTTGCGCCGCTGCTCGGGGGCGCGGCGCTCTTCTTCGAAGACGTCGGTCTCGGTGTAGATCTGCAGGCCCGCTGCGTCGAGCCAGAAGCCCTTCGAGAGATTGCCCCGCGCAACCAGCACGGCAGCGGAATAGGCGTCTTCCGATCGTTCGACCGGGACGGCGACGACGGCGTAGTCGTGAAGAATCTCGACGGTGCGTTCGGCACGACCCGCGCTCTCTGCGACAACGATCACCGTCGCCCCGCGCTCTCGTGCGCGACGGATGTCCGCGACCCAGTCGCCTATCCGGCTGCGAAACTCCATCGCCGGCTGACAGGCGACCTGATGCACGCCGCTCTCGTCCACGGCCAGCTCTTCGAGGCGCGGTGCCGCTGCGATGCGCCCGGAAAGCTCCTCCCAATCGGCCAACGACTCCTCCGGCGGCAACGTCGCAACGTGCCCTCGCTTCCTCGCCTCCTCGTAGCTGTTCTGGAGCTGCTCGCGAACCTTGTCGATCTGCTGACGAACATGGTCGCTTTCCGAGATCACCCAGTGCACACCACCAGGGGCCGCCGCCATGAAATCCGTGATCGACAGAAGCGTCCCGTTGTCGAAGCGATCGCGCGCCGGCACGAGCTGCACGAAATCCGTCGGGGCCGTCGACCGCTGGGTTGCCGGGTCGAACTTGCGCAGCGTCTCCACTCTGTCGCCGACGAACTCGATGCGAACCGGCTCGAGATCCGTCGCCGGGAAGACGTCCACAATTCCGCCCCGGATGGCGAATGCGCCGTGCTCGTCCACGGGATCCTCACGGGTGAAGCCTCCGTCCACGAGCATATCGGCGAGTCGCTGCGGCTCGATCTCCGTGCCAACGCGAATCTCGATCGAGCCTTCGAGCATGCGCTCGGCGGGACTGATTCGCGGCAACATTGCAGCAGCCGACGCGATCACGACCCGGGCTGACCCGGACGCCGCGGCGTGCAGCGCGCGCGCGCGCGCGGCTGACACGCGGAAGTGCGGCGTCATGCCGCGATATGGATCCACCTGCAGGCCCGGCAGAAAGAGCACGGCCCGATCGATGGCACTCTCCGAGGCGGCTTCGAGGCCACCGTAGAAGAACCGGACATCGGCCGCGAGTCTCTCTGCGTCCGTATCAGTTGGCGTGATTACCACGGTCACGCCAGGATTGCTGCGGGCCAGACCCGCAATGGCGAGCGCCTTTGCCGCCGGCGTCAGGCCGGCTGTGACAGGCGCTGAGCGGTCGAGTCCCGCCGTTGACACCGCGCGCGCCAGAATCGAGCGGAGTGTGAGAGAGGGAGTGCTCGTGGTCATGAACGATCGGCAGGGTGGGCCTTCGTGATCAGCTTCGTGGTCGAGAAACCTTCCGCCAGCGCGAGTCGGACCACCCGGCCACCGCGTCGTTCAACGACGTCTCGCCCGACGATGTTGTCGGCCCCCCAATCCGCCCCCTTGACCAGAACGTCTGGCTGGATCGCCGTGATGATCGCCAACGGAGTGTCTTCGTCGAAGGCCACGGCCACATCGACGCAATTCAGCGCGAGCAGCACTTCGATTCGCTCCTCGGCTCTGTTGATTGGTCGATCCGGTCCCTTGTTCGCGCGGACGGAGCGATCGGAGTTCACACCCACGATCAGGGCATCGCCCAATCGGCGCGCCTGGTTCAGATAGCGAACGTGACCCGGATGTAACAGATCGAAAACACCGTTGGTGAACACGACGAGGCCGCCGCGCGCGCGTACGCTGGCGGCCAATGCTGCGGCGTCTTCTCGTGACGATGGCCGGGGGCTGGTGGTCCTCACATGCGTCGGTGGCTGAAACGATCTTGCCACCTCGGGCCGCGCCCCGCGCGGGCGATCAAGCTCGAGTTCGAGCGCGCGAGGCCACCTGAAGGCGGATCAGGGATTTCATCAGGGCCACGCGGGCGCGTTCGAAGTCCACGGCCGCCTGGGGCCGCGCGACGCGCTCTTCCGCCCGCTTCTTCGCCGCCTCGGCCCTGGCGACGTCGATTTCGTGAGCCTTTTCAGCAACTTGCGCGAGGACCGTGACGCGGTCCGGCAGAACCTCGACGAAACCGAACGAGATCGCGAGGTAATGCGTCTCCCGCCCTGTGCGGTACCAGAGCTCGCCAACCTGGAGCGATGACAGCATCGGCGTGTGACCGGGCAGCACGCCGAAATAGCCTTCCGATCCAGGCAGCTGGACTTCGTCCACCTGCTCGTTCACGAGCGCCCGATCGGGTGTGACGATCTCGAGGGTCAGTTTCGCAGGAAGAGCCATTCCGCTGCTACTCCGCCTTCATCGTCCTGGCCTTCTCGACCGCTTCTTCGATGGTCCCGACCATGTAAAACGCCTGCTCCGGCAGATCGTCGTGCTTGCCCTCGACGATTTCCTTGAAGCCCTTGACGGTCTCGGCGATCGGCACGTACTTGCCCTTGAAGCCGGTGAACTGCTCGGCGACGAAGAACGGCTGCGAGAGGAATCGCTGAATCTTGCGCGCCCGCGCGACCGTCAGCTTGTCGTCCTCCGAGAGCTCGTCGATACCAAGAATCGCGATGATGTCCTGCAGATCCTTGTAGCGCTGCAGAATCTGCTTCACGGAGCGCGCGACGGAATAGTGCTCGTCGCCGAGGACTCTCGGGTCGAGAATGCGTGACGTCGAGGCGAGCGGGTCGACGGCGGGATAAATTCCGAGCTCCGCGATCTGTCGAGAAAGATTCGTCGTCGCGTCGAGGTGCGCGAATGTCGTCGCCGGCGCGGGGTCGGTGTAGTCGTCGGCCGGAACGTAGATCGCCTGCACCGAGGTGATCGACCCCTTCTTCGTAGACGTGATGCGCTCCTGCAGTTCGCCCATCTCGGTCAACAGCGTCGGCTGGTAGCCGACGGCGGACGGCATGCGGCCGAGCAGCGCCGAGACCTCGGAGCCTGCTTGCGTGAACCGGAAGATGTTGTCGATGAACAGCAGCACGTCCTTGCCCTCTGCGTCGCGGAAGTACTCGGCGACGGTCAGGGCCGACAGGCCGACGCGGAGGCGAGCCCCGGGCGGCTCCGTCATCTGTCCATAGACGAGCGCCGCACGCGACTTCGACATGTCGTTGATGTTGACGACGCCGGACTCCTGGAATTCGAGCCAGAGGTCGTTGCCTTCACGTGTGCGCTCTCCGACACCGCCGAACACGGACACGCCCCCGTGCTTGGTCGCGATGTTGTTGATCAGCTCCATGATGATGACGGTCTTGCCGACGCCGGCTCCGCCAAACAGGCCGATTTTGCCGCCCTGCAGGTACGGCTCGAGGAGGTCGATGACTTTGATGCCGGTCTCGAACATCCGCAGCTCTGTTGATTGATCTTCGAGCGACGGCGCGCGCCGATGAATCGGCCAGTGCTCCCGCGCGCGCACTGGCCGATCGGGGAAGTCCACTGGCTCGCCGAGAACGTTGAGCACGCGGCCAAGCGTCTCGGGTCCGACCGGGACCGAGATCGGCGCGCCGGTATCGATGACGTCCATCCCGCGCGTCATGCCATCGGTCGGCTTCATGGCAACTGCTCGCACGCGATTCTCACCCAGATGCTGCTCGACCTCTGCGACGACGTCGATCTTCTCGACCCCGACACCGCCCTCCGACACGATGCGAACGGCGTTGTAGATCTCCGGCAGGCCTTCGGGGAATTCGACGTCGATGACCGGTCCGATGACCTGAACGACCTTCCCGACCTTCTGCGCTGTTGCTGTTTGTGCCATAACTCAGTTCCATGGCCCTGAAGCGGGCCCGTGTCTCTGCGTGACCGATGTTCGACGTCTTCTTACGTCGCTGCCGCACCGGAAACGACTTCTATGATCTCTCGCGTGATTGCGGCCTGGCGGACCTTGTTCATGTACAACGTCAGGTTGTCGAGCATCTCGGCCGAGTTGCGCGTCGCCGCGTCCATCGCGGTCATCTGGGCCGCGAAGAATGCGGCGTTCGACTCGAGCAACGCGCGATACACTTGAACCTGCACATGCCGTGGCAGGAGGTCCTTGAAGATCACCTCCGGCTCAGGCTCGTAGAGATAGTCAACGCTCGCGCCGGCGGTCTCGGCACTCTCGAGTCTCGGAATCGGCAGCAGGCGCTCAACCACGATGCGCTGCGACATCACCGACTTGAACTCGTTGTACACGAGGTACACGCTGGAGGCGGCGCCCGACGTGAAATCATCAATCGCCGCATCGGCCAAAGCGGCCGCCTCGGCGAACGACAGCTTCTGGAAGATCCCGACCGCTTCGTAGCGGACGTCGAAGCCGCGCCGGCGGAAGAAATCCCGACCTTTGCGGCCAACGAGGCCGAGGGCAATCTCCCGTCCTCGCCCTTCATTGACAACGAACTGCCCGGCTGCTTTGATCACGTTCGAGTTGAAGCTGCCGCACAGTCCGCGATCGGCCGTGATGACGACCAGCAGCGGACGCCCCTGCTCCGGATTCGGCATCCGGAGCAGCGGATGCGCGTCCTGATCGACCCGGGACACGAGGCCGTTGAGCACCTTGAGCATGCGCTGAGCAAACGGCCGTGCGGCCACCACACGATCCTGCGCGCGGCGCAAACGCGAGGCCGCAATCATCTTCATCGCCTTGGTAATCTGCTGCGTCGACTTGACCGCGCGGATCCGGCGCCGGAGATCGATCAGTGATGGCATGACGTCGGGCTAGGCTGCTGCCCCGGCGGACGCCCGAAGCGCGCCGAACTGCTGCCCGAACTCCTTCACCGCCGCGTCGAGTGCACCCTTCGACTCGTCGTCCAGGATCTTCTTTTCCGCGATTGCGGTCAGCACCCGTGGATGCCTCGTTTCCAGGAAGCGGTAGAGCTCCTCTTCGTAGCGGCGGACATCCTCGATCGCGACCGAATCCAGGTACCCCTTCGTCGCGGCGTAGATCACGGCGACCTGCTTCTCGACGGGCAGCGGCTGATACTGCGGCTGCTTGAGGATCTCGACCAGGCGTCGGCCGCGATTGAGCTGCGCCTGTGTCGCCTTGTCGAGGTCGCTGCCGAACTGCGCGAATGCTGCGAGCTCGCGGTACTGCGCGAGATCGAGTCGCAACGAACCGGCCACCTGTCGCATGGCGCGAATCTGCGCCGAACCGCCCACGCGCGACACCGAGTTGCCGACGTTGATCGCAGGGCGCACGCCCTGGTGGAACAGATCGCTTTCCAGGAAGATCTGTCCGTCGGTGATCGAGATGACGTTGGTCGGGATATACGCCGAGAGGTCGCCGGCCTGGGTCTCGATGATCGGCAGCGCGGTCAACGAGCCGCCACCAAGTGACGCGTTCAGTTTCGCGGCGCGCTCCAGAAGCCGCGAGTGCAGATAGAAGACGTCTCCGGGATACGCTTCGCGGCCGGGCGGCCGGCGCAGCAGCAGTGAGATCTCACGATACGCCTGAGCGTGCTTGGAGAGATCGTCGTATACGACAAGGGCGTGACGACCACTGTCGCGGAAGAACTCGCCGATGGCACACGCCGAATACGGGCTGATGTAGAGCATCGGCGCCGGGTCGGACGCAGCGGCCGCCACGACGATGGTGTAGCTCATCGCGTCGTATTCCTCGAGCGTCCGCACCACCTGCGCGACGGTCGACTGCTTCTGCCCGATTGCGTTATAGATGCAGATGACGCCCGTGCCGCGCTGGTTGATGATCGCGTCAACGGCAACTGCCGTCTTGCCGGTCTGCCGATCGCCGATGATCAGCTCGCGCTGACCGCGGCCGATCGGCACCATGCCGTCGATCGCCTTGAGACCGGTCTGGAGCGGCTCCTTCACCGGCTGGCGATCGACCACGCCTGGTGCGAGACGCTCGATCGGGAAGAACTGTTTCGTCTGAATAGGTCCTTTCCCGTCGATGGGTTGACCCAGCGCGTTTACGACGCGGCCGAGCATTTCTTCGCCGACCGGGACGGAGATGATCCGCGCGGTACGTTTGACCGGATCGCCCTCTTTGATTTCCTTGTAGTCGCCGAGCAACACGGCGCCCACGCTGTCCTCTTCGAGGTTGAGCGCGATCCCGTAAACGCCGTGGGGGAACTCGAGCATCTCGCCCGCCATTGCCCGCTCGACGCCATGCACTCGGGCGATGCCGTCACCGAGCGAGATCACGCTTCCCACTTCGGCCACGTCTACCTGCACCGCGTAATTGCCGATCTGGTCGCGAATGAGTTTGGAGATTTCTTCCGCTCTGATATCCATATCAATCCTGACCGCGCCGGGGACCTCGTCCCTCTTGCAGTTTCACGCGCGGCTGCGTTCGGACAGCCGCTCTCTCACTCTGGCGAGTTGCGTGGCAACACTCCCGTCATAGACGGTGCTGCCGATCCTGGTCACGACCCCGCCGATGATCGCCTGGTCGACCTTCGCCGTCATGTTGACGGTGCGTCCGGTAATCCGGGCGAGACGCTGCTGCAGGTCGGCGATGCGCTCCGGCGACAGCGGCGCCGCCGTCGTCACCTCTGCTTGAACGATACGCAGATGCTCCATCAGCCGCTCGCGATAGACGTCGAGCACCTCCGGAACGAGCTCGAGCCGCCCCCTCGACGCGAGCATCAACAGCAGCTTTCCGACCGGAGGGGCCGCCGGCTTCAACCGGGCGAGGAGCTGTTGCACGACCGCTCGTTTCGAAGCCGCGCTTACGACCGGGTTGGCGAACGTCCGCTGCAGGTCCGGGTGCTGCCGCACGAGATCAACAAAGGCAGCGAGATCCCTCTCCGCGGCGACGGGGTCCGATTCTTTGATCGTGATGTCGAGCAGCGCTCGTGCGTATCGCGCTGCGGAGGCCCGCATGCTCATGCTTCTGTCTGCTGCAGTTCGAGCTTGTACCTGAAAGGCACAAGCGTCTATTTATACCACGGCCGAGTGGCCGGGCGCAGGCACAACAGGGCCCGAACGCACCTCAGCGTGTGGAGGTGATGTGCTCGTAAATCCGGTTCAACTCGGCTTCAGAGCTGAAGTCGATCTCGATCCGACCACCCTTTCCGCGCCGGACAATGCGGACTTTCGTGCCCAGAGCGAAACGCAGGCGGTCTTCGGCAGCGCGAGTATGGACGTCTTTCGGTGCCTCGTTCGATCGCGCGGTGGCGGTCGGCTTTCCGGAGTGTGCAAGTAGTTTCTTGACCAGCGCCTCGGCCTCGCGCACCGATAACCCGCGCGCGATTACTTCGCGCGCCGCCTGTCGTTGCGCGGCGGCGTCCGGCAATGACAACAGCGCGCGCGCGTGGCCGGGCGACAACGACCCTGCGGCGAGGTCGCCTCGGATCTCCTCCGGCAGCCGAAGCAGGCGCATGAAATTCGCGACCGAACTGCGGTCCTTTCCAACCGCGGCCGCGATCTGATCCTGTGTCAACCCGAAGTCCTCGGCCAGGCGTTGATAGGCGAGCGCCTCGTCCACGGGATTCAGGTTCTCGCGCTGGAGGTTCTCGATCAGTGCAAGCTCCAGCAGCTGTTTATCACCGGGCGCCACCTCGCGCACGATGACCGGGACTCGCTGAAGCCCGGCACGCTGCGCGGCACGCCAGCGACGCTCGCCGGCGATGATGCGATACGCCGCACCATCCCGACGGACGAGAATGGGCTGAAGGACTCCGTTCGACTTTATCGACTGCGTCAACTCGTCGAGCCGCGCATCGTCCATGGACAGCCGCGGCTGCTGTTCGTTGGGTGACAGCAGGTCGATATCGATCTCCGTCGTGCCGCCGCGAACCGGTTCAGGAGCATCGGGAATCAGTGCGCTGAGCCCTTTTCCGAGAGCCGGACGACGTTCAAGCATGGCGAGCCCTCCTAAGCCGCGTAGCGAGCGAGCACTTCTTTGGCAAGCGCAGCGTATGCGGCGGCGCCGCGCGACTTCGCGTCGTAGAGCGCCGCCGGCATGCCGTGACTGGGCGCTTCGCCGAGCTTGACGTTGCGCGGAATGATCGTGTTGAAGACCTTCTCTTTGAAGAACTCGCGCACGTCACGCGCCACGAGTTGGCCGAGATTAGTGCGGTCGTCGTACATGGTCAGCAGCACGCCATCGATTTCGAGCGACGGATTGAGTCCACCACGAACCCGGCGCAACGTCCCGACGAGATCGGCCAGACCTTCGAGCGCGAAGTACTCGCAGTGAAGTGGGATGAGAACGGCATCGGCCGCAACGAGCGCATTCAACGTCAGTAGTCCGAGGGACGGTGGACAATCGATGAAGACATGGTCGAAGCGCGCTCGAAGTGGATCGACGATTCGCTTCAGCCGATGCTCGCGATCGGGCAACGACACCATTTCGATTTCGGCGCCGGTGAGGTTCCGGTCGGCGGGGATGAGCGACAGGTTAGCTATCCGCGTCGGCAGCACGAACGACTCGGGAAGACCGCCTGCCAGAAGAGCCTCGTAAACAGTGCCCGCGGATGAGCGCTGCGACTTCGCGCCGACTCCGCTCGTCAGGTTGCCCTGGGGATCGACGTCGATGAGCAACACCTTGCGTCCCGCAAGGGCCAGCGACGTTGCCAGATTGATGGCAGTCGTTGTTTTTCCGACTCCACCCTTCTGGTTGGCAACGGCAACGACTCTGGCCTGTGCATTGCCAGCTGACGACACGAATTCTGTCATATGGCCAATCTAAACGACTTGTGTTCGATGAGACTCTAGTACGCAATACCTTGCGCGTCAAGCGCCGTTTCACGTGAAACAAGCGAAGGAATGGCGATCCCAATCTCTACGTTTCACGTGAAACAACCTGACGTTGATGGCCGACGTGGCGCTTTTGCACCACGATCAGGCTGCTCGTTTGCTCGAGCAACGGATAGGACGCCTTCCACGCCAATGGCGGAGTGATCGCGTTTGGCCCCGACGCCGCTGCCGCGGCGCGGAACAGGAATATCTCGCCACCCGGACGCACAAAGGCCTGGAGGCTCATGAGAACTCTGGCCTCGATTCTCACGGCACGGATGGTGAGCAGATCGTGAGCCTCGTGCAGCCTTGGTTTCGTGAGCAACTCTTCAAACCGGGACGTGATGACCTCGCCACGTGTCAACTCGAGTGCTCGAAGCGCTTCTCGGAGGAACACCGACTTTCTCGTCTTGGCTTCCACCATCAGCATGTGGATCTCCGGCAGCGCGAGGGCGAGGGGAATCGCCGGTGAGCCGCCGCCGCTCCCGACATCGAC
>Ga0073934_10006741_pt1 | contig 16473 bp, 14 predicted proteins | sample LarsenN4metaG_FD_76834 | JGI IMG/M metagenome (GOLD analysis project Ga0073934, IMG submission 76834) | Hot spring sediment bacterial and archeal communities from British Columbia, Canada, to study Microbial Dark Matter (Phase II) - Larsen... ...
CGCGAAGACGGGGACTTCGGCGACGGCCTTCTTGACGATCGCGGTCGCCCGGACCCCGACGAGGTGCGGCACGTACATCGGCCGCACCATGCCGACGCCCGACGTACCGATGCTCACGTTGAGGAAGTCGACGAGGCCGACGTCCGCGAACGCGGCTGCGATCTCCGCACAGTCGTCCGGCGTGAGCCCGGTACCGTCCCGGTGCTCCTCGTCGCCGACGAGGCGCAGGCCGACCGCGATCCCCTCGCCGGCTGCGGCGCGCACTGCCTCGAGGACCTCGACGCCGAAGCGCATCCGGTTCTCGAGCGATCCGCCGTACTCGTCGGTGCGGCGATTGCTCGCCGGCGAGAGGAACTCGTGGATGAGGTACCCGTGCGCGCCGTGCACCTCGATGCCGTCGAACCCGCTCTCGCGCGCGTGCCGCGCGGCGCGGGCGAAGTGCTCGATCACTTCTCGCATCTGCGCCCGGTCGATCGCAGTAGCGGCCTCCATGTGGTTGGCAAGACCCGACGCCGACCACACCGGCAGGCGCGACCAGGTCGCGTGGTTCACGCCACCGTTGTGCGCGAGCTGGAGAAACGCGAGCGCGCCGTGCTCGTGCACCTGGCCGCTGACTCGCGCGAGGTGCGGAACGCACGCGGGGTCCCACACGTTGGCGTTGTTGTGCATCTGGTAGGCGGTCGTCGGGTGCACCTGCGCCTGGCCGGCGACGACGATTCCCGCGCCGCCCCGCGCGATCTCCGCCAGGTACCGCCCGTAGCGCTCACCGTAGAAGCCCGGTTCGCCGTAGGTCGGGTGGGGCTCGGTGTACATCGTGAAGTGCGCGCCGCAGACGATCCGGTTGCGTGCGCGCACCGGTCCGACCGGGAGCGGTGAGAAGAGCAGCGACGCCGTCACGGGCGACAGGATCGCATGCGGTGCGACGACCGTGCCCTCCGGGAGATGTCAACCCTCATCGAGCGCTGAGTGACAAACCATCCATTCCTCAAGCGTCATGGGCGCGGGACCGAACCCTGCACCCAACGAGATGGACGGGGCCGGCCGGTGCCGGCCTCCGGGCAGCCCGTCTCATCTCCGCGACGCAGAGGTGCGGCGTGGAGCCGACGGCGAGCCGTCGCTGCAACAACGTCGTGGCCCTGACTTCTGCGCGATGTCGAAAGGGAACACGAACATGAACACCACGTGGCGGGCCGCCCTCGCTTCCACCGTGCTCGCGACGGCGGCCACGCTGACGGCCGCGGCTGGGCCTGCCGGTGCCGCGCTCGTCGACCTCCAGCTCGCGCCCGCGTCGGGCCATCCGGGAACCGCCGTGACGGTGACGGGCAAGTGCACCGACTTCATCGCCACGTCGGTCGAGCTGGTCGTCGCGACGATCCCTCCCCCGGTCCTGCTTCCCGTGCCGGTCGGCAGCGGGGGCAAGTGGCAGGCGAGCTTCACCGTGCCGCCGGGCGCGCTGGCCGGCCCCGCACCGGTCACCGCGACGTGCCTCCCGCTGCTCGGAACGTCGGTACAAACCTTCACCGTCACGTCGCCACCTGCTTCGACCACGACCACGCCGACCACGCAACCGCCCGCCGGTGACGGCATCCCGAGCCCGACCACGCAACCGCCCGCGGGCGGCGGAGACGACGGCGGCGGCGGGAACCCGCCCAGTTCGGCACCGAGCCCGGGGGCGCCCGGGTCGCCCGGGACGACGGTGCCCTCCCGCAACGGCGCGCCGCGCGCGAGCGAACCCGCGCCGGGCGGCGACTCGGGCGACGATGAGCACGACGACGAGCACGACGACGGCGAATCGGCCCCGCCGGAGGACGGCGACGCGACGGGCGACGCGCGCGAGTTCTCGCCGACCGCGGGGTTCGTGGAGGAGGGCGAGTCCGACGCGGGCGTCATCGACGGGCTCAGCTGGCCGGTATGGGCGCTGTTCGTGCTGCTCGTCGCCGGAGGCATCGCCGCGCTCGCGTGGGACCGGGCGCTGTGGCGACGCGAGCCGCGCGACGACACGTGATCCACACGGGCAAGGGACGTTGGTCCCTGTTCGCGCCGGTGCCCGCGCGTCACACTCGATGCATGACCGACATCGACGGCAGGAACCGGGTGCAGCGGGTCGCGACGCGACCTGCCGTGTTCGTGCACGCGAACGAGACGCTGCGCGCCGTCGCGGCGACCCTCGTCGAGGAGTCGATCGGTGCGGCACTCGTCCGCGGCCCGCATGGGGCGGTCGGCCTCGTGTCGGAACGCGACATCGTGCGCGCGCTCGCGGACGGCGCAGATGCCGACCGCACGAGTGCGAGTGAGGTCATGGCCGAGGAGCTCGTCACGGTGCACTCGAGCGACGACCTGCTCGACGCGGTCCACCGCATGCTGGACAACGAGGTCCGCCACCTCCCCGTGCAGGAGGGCGGCGTGACCCTCGGCATGGTGAGCGCCCGCGACGCGCTGCGCGCGGTCACCGAGGAGCTCGAAACGCGCGCGCCTACACCCTGACCCACTCGAAGTGAGCAGGGTCGGGGACCAGCCACGGACCGCTCCACGTGAACCCGTGCGCGGTCATGGCGTCGATGAGGCGCGTGTCCTGCGTTCCGGTCTCGCCTTGGCGGTTCTTGGCCCAGTTCACGTCGAGCGCGACACCCCAGGCATGGCGCGACACGCCACCGTCGGGCGAGATCAGCCGGGGGACGAAGCAACCTTCGTACTGATCGGGCGCAACCAGGTACGCCAGGTTGCGCTGCTCCAGTTCGAGCAGCACCGCGCGCAGCTCGTCGACGATCGCGCGGTGACACCGGACGACACCGATGATCGGCACGTCGGCTTCCACGACGTGCTCGCGCACCCACGCCGGGTCGAGCTCGAGCCGCTCGCCGGTACGACGGTACGAGAACTCGCCGAAGTGCACCTTGACGGCCGCCTGCGGCAGCACCGCGTCGCCGTGGCGGAGGAGCGGCGTCTCGCCGGGCGCGCGAAAGCGCACCGGCTCCCCCGGCGGTAGGAGCTCGCGGATGGCTCGCTCGATCGCCTCGCGTGGTCCGTCGTACGCGACCAGCAGGAAGCGGGGCGTGTCGATCGCGGCCAGCGTTCCGTGGGGCACGACGAGCTCGGCGGCTCCGACGAGCGCGTCGTCGAGGATCGCGGCGACGCGCACCTGCTCGCCGGTCGCGAGCCGGATGATCGAGCCGGGCCGTGCATCGCGGAGTTGCGCGGACGTCGTCCCGAGCACTGCTTCACCCGGCGCGAGCTCCGCGACCGTCTCGGCGGCGCCTTTCGGGAGGAAGGATGCGTAGGAGGAAGCGTCGATCGACAGCGCGTCGAGCGGTACGACGAAACCGTCCGGTGCATCCGGGTCGATCATCTCGACGAGGTCGCCGCGCACCTCGGTCGTCCGCGTCGCCGACGCAAGGTCACCGACGCGCGCCGCGAGATCGGGTGGGAGCCCACCCGACGTCCACACGAGGAGCACCGGATCGCTCCGGACGGCTGGATCAGCCGCCTCCGGAGGATCGGAGATCGCGACGGTGCTGCTGCCACCGTCGCGCGCGCCGTCCAACGCGAGCACGGCTCCCGCGCCGAGCACCGCACCGAGCACGACGACACCCGCGACGAGCGCAACACGCTTCACGGCTGCGCCATCCCCTCGGCGAGCGCGACGACCTCGCCGAGTGCGAGCGTGCGACTGGTCAACGCGATGACGAGGCCGTCCTCGACCCACTCGAGCGTGCCGAGCTGCGGGCTCCAGCGGGCGATCGTGCCCCGCAGCTCCACGGCGCGCGCGTCTGGGTCGAACGGCGGCGCGAGCTGGGTCCCGGGAGCCTCGACCACCAGGAAACCGCGCGCCCCGGGTCCCGCGTACGCCAGCGTGACCGTCTCGCCCGTGCGGCGCGCCGCGGGCTCGACCTCGCTCGCCGGGAGGAGCAGGTTCGCGCCGCGCAGCTCGTCGAGGTCGACGGTCGCTGCCTCGTCCCAGCTCGAGGGGACCGTCTCGCCTGCGACACCCAGCGACGTCGCCACGCGCACGAGCTCGTCGGTCGCGACACTCCCGGTGACGACGAGGTCCTGCCCGGGCGCGTGGAGCGCCACTCGTTCGCCACGCTCGTCGACGTAGACCACACCGCTGGCAGTCGCGACCTCGCGCACGACGGGCCCGAGGTCGCCGAACAACCGGCCGCCCGCCCACTGTCCGGTGACGCCGACCTTCACCCACGCAACCCCGTCGGACCACGCGCCGACACGTACCTCCGGACCGTCGGCGACCCGCACGACTCCCTCGCGCACGGGCCGCATCCCCGGCGGCAGCCATCCCGGATCGAGGTGCGGTTCCGAGACCGCGAAACCCGCGTCGCGCACCACACCGCCGGAGGGTGGCCCGTCGAACGCGCCGGCGGGCACCGGTCCGTCGATGACCACGCCCGACCAGCGCACCGACAGGACTACGGCGCTGCCGTCGTCGTAGCCGTGGCGCGCGCCCCACTCGGCTCGCTCCTCGGTGGGCGCGGCGCGCACGTCGAGCGCGAGCGGCACCATCGAGTCGCCGTCGAGCCACAGCTCGACCAGGTCGGTCGGATGAAGCTCGCGGGCGTTGCCGAGGCCGCGCAGCCCACGCAGCAGCGGGTCGACCTGCGCGGCCGTCACCCGCACTCCCACGGCGTCGCGGCTGCCGATGCGGCGCGTCCCGAGATCCTCGACCGCCGCGCTGCGGGCGAAGCTCCGCACCGGGACGACCAGGTCGAGCGGAGCCGGTGTCGCGTCGGGGAACGGTTCCCGGCCGACGAGCGTACGCACGCGCGGCTCGCGGGGCGTGCAGCCGGGGAGCGCGTCCCGCGGGCACCGGACGACCGCGCGCTCCCAGGATGTCGCGCCGTCGATCACGACGTCGACGTCGTCGCGCACCCAGTCGTCGGACGGATACGAGGTGTCGTCGCGCAGGGTCAGCGCGAACGATTCCGGAGCGCGGTACACGACCCTCCCGCGCAACACGCGCTCGGGCACCGCAGGATGCCAGCCTCGCTCGACGATGCCGACCTCGGCGACGAGCGACTCGACGGAACGTTGGGCGCGCACGACCGCACCCGAGAGGTCGCGCGCGCCGACCGGATCGGGACCGTCGGTCAGGCCGACGAACGACGCGCCCGCAACGAACGCGGCCGCGAACGCGGCGACGAGCGAGCGGGCGCGTACGGGCCGGGGGCGCGGTCGGTACTCGTCGAGGCGCGCGCGGACGCGCGTGGCAAGGTCGGGGACGTGCTCGACCGGCGCGATTCGCAACGCGGCGCGCACGGAGTGCAGATGCTCGTCGTACGCGGCGCAGGCGCGGCATCCGCCGACGTGGTCGCGTAGCGCGCTCGCGCGCCGAGTGTCGAGCTCGTCGTCGAACCGGGCCGACAGCGCCCTGCGCGCGTCAGCGCACCGCATCCGACTCATCCTCTCCTGCGCGCATCCAGGCGACGAGCCGTTCGCGCGCGTGTGAGACACGACTCTTGACGGTTCCCTCCGGTACGCCCAGAACGTCGGCCGCCTCTCGGTACCGCAAGCCCGTGACCTCGACGAGCAGGATCGCGGAACGCAACTTCACGGGAAGCTGCGCGAGCGCTTCCGCGAGCTCGACGCGCATGGCGGGGTCGGACGACGGGCGCGGGGGTGGGAGCCGCGCCGTCGCCCGTTCCCCACGCGCTCGTTTGCGCACCGCGTCGATCCCCGCGTTGTGCGCGATGCTCATCAGCCACGTCGAGAACTTGCCTTTGAACGTGTAGCGGCCGAGGTGCACGTAGCACCGCAGGAAGGCCTCCTGTGCCACGTCCTCGGCCGCGGCGCGGTCGCCCAAGAGGCGCTCCAGGTAGCGAACCACCGGTAGTTGCCACGCGCGCACCAGATCGGAGAACGCGTCGTGGTCGCCGCCGGCGGCGGCACGAATCAGCCGCGGATCCGGCTCGTCCACGTTCGCATTCTCGATCAATCCCCCGCGCTCGGGTCAACACGCGCACTTCACGACGTCATTCGTCGCATCGAGCGGGACGTCGCTCGGATCGAAGTACTCCACGGGCTCGCTCCCCACGACGAGGTCGTCGAGCCGCTCGTACCAGCCGGCCGATCCGAGCCGCGCAAGGTCGTACACCTCGACGCGGTCGGCGAGCGCGACATAGAGGCGTGCGCGCGTGACGTGCAACGCGCCGACCGGTTGCGTCGCTCGCAGCGTCGCCGTGACGGTCAGGCCACCACGCTCGACGGCAAGGAGGTCGTCGTCGAACGCGAGCACGAGCTCCCCGCCGGTCGCGGCGGCCGACGCGGCCGCGCCCGGCCGCATCCGCCCCACGTCCGCGGTCCGCGTTACCCGCAACAGCTCGGTGTCGAGCTCGCCGACCATCCCCAGGTTCGGGTCGGCGACGAACACGTGCCGGCCATCGGGTGAGACGGTGAGCCCGGGGTTCATGGTCCCGGTTGCTCCCGACGCTCCCGGCGTTCCGAACGGCTTCGGGAGCACGACGCAGTGCGCCCATCCCTCCTCGAGGTCGAGCACGTGCACGAACGCGTAGTACGGCCCGCGGAGGTGTTCGTAGTACGGCTCGCCGGTGATCGCGTAGTACGTGTAGAGGCGCGTCCCGTCGGGTGAGTACACCTGCGTGCGCGCCGAGCCCCGCATGGGTTCGCGATGCCCGCCGTGCGCGTCGTACACCTCGCCGACCTCGCCGGTTTCGAGATCGAGCAGGCGGAGCGTGTACTCGACCGGCGCGAGCGCGGGAAGGTAGTCGATCAGGAAGAGCTTCGAGCCGTCGATGGAGAACGTCTCCGGCTCCACGTTCCCCTCCACGTCGTAGCTGCGGACGTCGTCGGCGCCCACGACGGTCAATCGAGTGCGCTCGCGCGCGGCGACCGAACCGTCGTCGGGTCGAACGGGACCCAGCACCGCGCGGCTGCCGTCCTGCGCCGCGATGCGCAGCTCGAGCGGCTCGGGCAGCAGCGTCGACCAGCGCGCGTCGCCGGACTCCGGGTCGAACGCCGTGACCTCCGTCCCACCGGCGCGCGGGATGGCCCGGAAGACCGCGGTCCCCTGCTGCGAGGGCACTGCAGGCTCGGCCTCGAGCGTCACCGACGACGACGCGGCGTCGAACACGCGGACGCCCGTCCCAGCCCCGAGGAACAACAGGTCACGCCCGCCGTCGGTCTCGACGGGCATGGGGGGTGTGCCGCCGACCTCGACGGTCGCGGGCGGATCCCCGCAGCCCGCGAGCACCAGCACCGTCAGCCCGAGCAGGACGATCGTTCGCCGCATGCCCGTGAGACGCCGGGCACGCGGCGATCGTTCAGTCGGGCCGCCGACGCGTCAGCGCACGGCTTTGAGGAGCGCCTCGTTCGGTTCGGCAGGCAGCTCGTCGAGCGGCTGCGCGAGCTCGGCGACCGTCGGGCCGTACTTCGCCGCGATGGGTGCGAGCGCCTGCATGTCGAAGCCGTAGAGCGCGGCCGCGTTGCCGCCGAGGATCTGCTGCAGCTCGTCGGGGTGGGCGTCCGCGAAGAGCTGGCGGAGGTGCTCACGCGTGAACGGGTAGGTGCCCTCGTCGTGCGGATAGTCGCTCCCCCACATGAACTTGTCGACGCCGAGCGCATGCCGGGCCGCCGCGTCGTCGGGGCCGGGCTGGCTGACGCCGACCCAGCAGTTCTGGCGGAAGTACTCCGTCGCGGAGCGCGGAAGAATGTGCTCGGCCGAGTAGCGCATCTCGCCGATGGCGCCCTTGTCACGGATTTGCGCCAGCACACGGTCGAAGTGCTGCAACATCGGAACCAGCCACGCGCAGCCCATCTCGGTCATGACGAACTTCAGGCGCGGGTATCGCTCGAACACACCCGACAGCAGGAGCTGCGCGAACGGCCGCTGCGAGTAGAACCCGACTTCGGTGATGAACAAGAGCGCCGCGACGGGGAACTTGCCATAGTCGGGGCCGCCCGTCCCCCCGTGCGAGTTCACGACGAGATCGAGATCCTGCAACGCCGCCCACAGGCGGTCGTAGTCGGGGTGGTAGAGCGGCTTCACGTAGTCGACGTCGGGCGGGATCGCCGAGATGAGGACACCGCCGCGCAGGCCGTGCTCGGCAATCCAGGTCGCGTCTTCGATCGCGTCGTCGACGTCGTTGAGGAAGATCTGCCCGATGCCCGCGCGCCGTTCCGGAAAGCGAGCGCACCAGTCCGCCATCCAGCGGTTGTGGGCACGGATGCCGGCCCGCCGGTGCTCGTACTCACTGGGCTTCGGCGGCCGCGCGAACAGTACGAAGCTCGGGAAGAACGGAGGCACCGTGTTGGGGAACACGACCTCGGCGACGACACCGTCCTCCTCCATCTGGCCGTTGCGGTAGTCGTCGTCCCAGTTGCGCGTGCGCCGCTTGCCGCGCAGATCGGAGAACGGGTTCCGGTACTTCTCGCGCCACGCGTCGAAGTCGTCGAGGTACCTCTCCTCGAGGTACTCGCGGTACATCTCGTGGCTGCCGCCCGCATGGCAGTCGGACGAGATGATCGTGTAGTGGTCGTCGGGTTTCATCGGCACGTCAGAGTCCATTCGAGATCGACCAGCCCGATGCGTCGGTGCGGGTCTGCTGGAGGCCGGTGCGAAAGCGGTCGAGCAAGGTCGCGAGCGCGGCGCGGTCCTCCGCGGACCAGTCGCCGAGTGCGACGTCGAAGTCGTTCATGATCACGTCGTCGAGGCGAGCCAAGGCGTTGCGGCCCTTCGCCGTCGCGCTCAGCCACGCGACACGGCGGTCGTTGTCGTCGCCCGCGCGCGTCACGAGACCGTGCTCCTCGAGCGGCCGGAGCTGGCGGCTCGCGGTCGACTGATCGACGCCGAGCCGCTTCGCGACCTCCGACACCGCGATCGGCCCGTGCCGCGCCACGATGCGCAGCGCGACCACGTTGGCCGACGTGACCGGGACGCGCGCCGCGCGCACGATCCGCTCGCGCTGCTGGAGCGAGCGCGCCTTCGACCCGACGAACTCGGTGAATTCGAGGATCGCTCGGAGGTCCCCGCGCTCGGTCGCGGGCGCAGGATCGGCCGTCACGACCGGCATCGTACCGCACATACTTGCATGCGTACAACCATGTTCTCGCTCCGGCGTTCGCGGTGCGCCGGATACGCCGTTCGCCGGGTCCAGCACGCGCGCCGGGAGTGGTGGTGTGCGCAAATGCGCCGTATCGGTGGAGCAGTCCTCGTGGGAGTCGTGGTGGCGGGGTCGTGGATGACGCGCGCGGGAGCGGCGGAACCCCATCCACCGACGGAAGCCCTGATGCTCGTGGGCGTGCGCGAGGCCGACGAGTTGCCGCTGGCGGTCTCGGCTACGTCGGGCCTCACCGCGCACGACGAGGCCACCGGGCAGCAGTACGTCCTCGACGAAGCGGCGGCACGGCTGCACGCCATCGGACCGGACGGCGCCGTCTCCGCCGTGTACGACCTGGCGTCGATCGGCGTCCTCGAACCGCGCGCCGTCGTCGTCGGCCCCAGTGCGGACTCGACCGACGCGCCGAGCGAGGCGAGCTTGTACGTCGCGAACGGCGATGCCGAGGTCGTCGAGCTGTCGCTCGGCGACGACATCGCACCCAACGCCGCCGCGCTCGAGCCGTCGGTGCTCGTGCAGACGATCGACGCGTTCAGGTGGTCGCCCGCGTCACCGGACACGTCGGCGATCGTGTATCTCCCCGATCGCGGCCGGTTCGTGGTGAGCGACGCCGAGGTCGAGGAGGAGACGGGCGCGGGATACCACGGCGTGAACCTGTGGCAGATCCAGCCCGGCGGGGCCGTGACCGCGACGGGCACGACGCATCCCGCGTTCTCGTCGGAGCCGACAGGGCTGTCGTACCGGCCGTCGGATCGTGCGCTGGTCGTCTCGGACGACAACGCCGACCGGATCACGTTCGTGCAGCCGGGACCCGACGGGCGCTACGGCACGGCCGACGACGCGCGCAGCGACTTCAGCACCTCCGCCCATTCCGGCGATCCCGAGGACGTCGCGTACGACTCCGCGTCGGGCGACGTCTTCATCGTCGACGGTGTCGACGTCGAGATCTACCGCGTCGCGCGCGGGGGCGATGGCGCGTTCGGGACGGCGGACGACGTCTGGTCGAACTTCGACGTCGCCGTCCACGGACTGCGCGACCCCGAGGGCATTACCTACGACGCCCGGAACGACACGCTGTGGCTCGTCGACCAGCGCTCGCACGCCGCCTACGAGCTCGACAAGAGCGGCGCCCTGTTGCGGATGGTCGACATCCGGCCGACGGGGGCGCTCGCGGCGGCGGGGATCGAGATCGCCCCCGGAAGTTTGCATCCCGACCGGCGCACGTTGTGGATCACCGACCGCGGCGTCGACAACGGTCCCGACCCGGCGGAGAACGACGGCAAGATCTACGAGCTGTCGATCGACTTCGGCGGGAACAGGGCGCCAGTGGTCACGAGCGCGACGATCGTTCCCGCCGCGCCTCGCACCGACCAGATTGTGTCCGTCGACGTGAACGCGCACGATCCCGACGGTGACCCGATCACCCTGCGCTACCAGTGGCGGAAGAACGGCGTTGCGATCGCGGGCCAGACGGGGTCGACGCTGGATCTGTCGGTCGCGGGTCACGGCGACAAGGGCGACGCGATCTCTGTACGAGTCGTGGCGTTCGACGGCATCGCAGAGGGCGCGCCGCGCACCTCGGGCGCGGTCACGGTGGTCAACTCCGCGCCGGCGCTCGCCACGCTCGCCGACCGCAGGAACGCCGAAGGGGACGCGGTCGCGTTCCTCGTAGGAGCGACCGACGCCGACGGCGACCGCCTCACCTACGGAGCCGCGGGCTTGCCACCGGGCGTGGCGATCGACGCGGCGAGCGGCTCGATCTCCGGCACGCTCGCCACCGGCGCGGCCGGCCGTTACGCGATCACGACGACCGTCACCGACGGCGCCGCGGGCGCCTCCGGCACTTTCACCTGGACGGTGGACACGCCGCCGGCGCCGCCACCGCCGCCACCACCGCCACCACCGCCGCCGACGCCGGCGACGCCGGCGACCGGCTACTCCATGGTGAGCCGCGCGGGCGTCGTGTATCCCTTCGGCAACGCGCCGCACCTCGGCAACGCACCGACCAACTCGGCGGTCGACCTCGAGCCGACACCGTCGGGCCACGGCTACTGGATCGTGAACGAACACGGGCACGTGTTCGCGTTCGGCAACGCTGCGTACCTCGGCGGAGCGACTGGTCTGACGCCCGGAGAGACGGTGACCAGTCTCTCCCGGACGCCGTCGGGCGGCGGATACTGGATGTTCACGAGTCGGGGCCGCGTGTTCGCATTCGGCGACGCGCGCCACTTCGGCGATCTCGGGAGCATCCCGCTCAACGGCCCGGTGCTCGACTCGATCCCCACGCCTTCGGGCAACGGCTACTACATGGTCGCGTCGGACGGCGGGGTCTTCGCGTTCGGCGACGCCCAGTTCTACGGATCGATGGGCAACGTCCGCCTCAACGCGCCGGTGATGTCGCTCGTACCGGACGCCGACGGGGTCGGGTACTGGCTCGTCGCGTACGACGGAGGGGTCTTCGCGTTCGACGCGCCGTTCCGTGGTTCGATGGGGGGCACCGTGCTCAACAAGCCGGTGACCGGGATGGTTCGCTTCGGTGACGGCTACCTGATGGTCGCCGAGGACGGCGGCATCTTCAACTTCTCGAGCCTGCCGTTCCTCGGCTCCCTCGGGGCGAGCCCGCCGCCGTCGCCCATCGTGTCGGTGGCGGGCATGCCGTAGGCGCGAGACCAGCTACCAGGTCTTTCCGCGCGCCGGGCCGTGACGCGCGCGCCTCAGCGCTCGCGCAGCGCTCGGCTCAGCTCCTTCTTGCTCATGCGCGAACGCCCGCTGATGCCGCGCTTCTCCGCTTCGGCGAGCAGCTCGTCGCGCGAGCGCGAGTCGAGCTCGACCTCGTCCTCGACGATGAGCGGCGTCTCCGGCAGCTTCCATTGCTGGCCCGCTTCGGTCGGCGCGTCGTCGGGCAGCGTTCCGAGCCGCTCCTCGATGCGCCGCAACGACGCCTCGAGCTTCTCCTCACCGTCCTTCGATTCGGCGCTGTTCTTGTGGATGAACAAGGCCGCCAGCGTGACGAACGAGAACAGCTGGAGAAACTCCGACTGCCAATTCTCGAGCGTCGACTGCCCGAACTCCGACACGAAGTCGCCGAGCTCGACCGGTTCGCCGTGCGTGCGCTGCTCGTCGGTGTAGGTCTGCCACTGGGTGATGGCCTGGCCGATCCAGGTCACGAAGAACAGGATCATCAGTGCGAGCCCGAGGCCGAACTCGCGCCAGACGCTTCGGCGGGGATTCCGTTCGTTGAGGATGCTCTTGACCGTTGTATAGATGAGGAAGGCAAGTGCCCCGAGCGCCAGCGCCAGAGCGACGGCCATCATCAGTGCTCCACTCTCCATGGCCGCCGTGTACCCGGCCGCGACCGGGCCGAAGCACCTCGGCTACTCGCCGAGGCCGCCCGCCATCTTCTCCACCGTGTCGACGTACTCCTGCACCATGTCGAGCACGACCTGGCGCGTCGTGCGGACTTGGTGCAGCGAGCCGACGATCTGGCCGACCGGCATGGCGAACAGCTCCGGTCGGGATCGCGCCATCCGGGCGCGCGCCTTCTGCGTCGCCATGAATTGGAGGGGCATCGGGAGCGTGCCGGGGCAGTCGTCGCGCTCCCACGCCATCGTCCACTCGTTGCGCAGCATGCGCGCGGGCTTGCCGGTGAGCGAGCGTGACCGCACGGCGTCGCGCGAGGACGCGTCGAAGAGACGTTGCATGCCGTCGGGTGACGTGTTGCTCTCGGCGACGGTGAGCCAGATGGACCCCGTCCATACGCCCGACGCGCCGAGCGCCATCGCCGCAGCCATCTGTTTGCCCGAACCGATGCCGCCGGCCGCGAGCACCGGAGTCGGCGACACGCGCTCCACGACCTCGGGGACGAGGACCATCGTCGCGATCTCACCGGTGTGCCCGCCGGCCTCCGTGCCCTGCGCGACGATGATGTCGACGCCCTGTGCGACCTGCTTCTCGGCCTGGTCGGCGCGGCCGACGAGCGCGGCGACCATCACCCCGTGGTCGTGGGCGGCGTCGACGACGTCCTTGGGCGGCGGCCCGAGCGCGTTGACGAGCAAGGAGATGTCGTGGTTCAGCGCGACCTCGACCTGCGGCGCCGACGTCGCCGTCGTCCAGCCGAGCAGGCCGCCACCCATCATCCCGCCGCTGCCCTCGTCGGTTTCGGCGGACGCGCCCTCGGGGAGCGGCGCGACCCCCAGCTCGTCCAGCACGCTGTCGATCCAGTCGAGGGTCGCTTGCGGCACCATCTCCTTGAGCTTCGGCATGAGGTCGCCCACATCTTCGATGCCGCTGCCGACGTGCGACGCCGGGATCACCACGTCGACCCCGTAAGGCTTGCCCTTCACCTCCTGCTCGATCCAGTTGATCTCCATCTCGAGCTGCTCGGGCGTGAACGCGAGCGCGCCGAGCACGCCCATGCCGCCCGCGTTGGTCACCGCGGCAACGACGTCGCGGCAGTGGCTGAAAGCGAAGATCGGGAACTCGATCCCCAGCTTCTCGCACAGCTCGTTGTGCATTACGAGATCCCTCCTGTCGCGACCTTCTTGGCCCACGGGTAGTCGGGTTTGCCGCTCGGCGAGCGCTCGATCGCTTCGACGAGGTGCAGCTCCCGGGGCACCTTGTAACCGGCGACGTGCTCACGACAGTGACGGTCGATGTCTTCGAGCGTCAGGTGCTTGCCGTCACGCGGCTGCACCACGGCCGCGACCCGCTCACCCCACCGTTCGTCGGGGACACCAACGACGACCGCGTCGAACACGCCCGGGTGCGCCTTCAAGGCGGCCTCGACCTCCTCGGGAAAGATCTTCTCGCCGCCCGAATTGATGCACACCGAACCGCGCCCGAGCAGCGTCAACGATCCGTCCGGTTCGACCAGCGCGAGGTCGCCCGACACCGCCCAGCGCTTGCCGCCGACCGTGACGAACGTCGCCGCCGACTTCTCCGGGTCCTTGTGGTAGCGCAGGGGCACGTTGCCGCCGCGCGCCATCTTGCCGACGACGCCCGACCCGGGCTGCACGATGTTGTAGTCGTCGTCGAACACGACGGTGTCGGGACCCATCCGCACGGTCGGCAGGCCGGGCTTCAGCTCCTGGCCCTTCACGATGATCGTCGCACCGTTGTATCCGGTCTCGGTCGAGCCGACGGCCTCCGCGATCACGAGATTCGGGAACCGGTCGAGGAACCGCTCCTTGACCGCGCCGGAGAACACCGCGGCCGTACTCGCGACCGACGCGAGCGAGGAGACGTCGTAGTGGGCTTCGTCGAGTGCCTCGATCAGCGGGCGCGCCATGGCGTCGCCGGTGACGTTGAGGCTCGTGATGCGGTGCTTCTCGACCGCCTTCCACACCTCGTGCGCGTCGAACTTCGGCATCAGGACGATGCTGCGGCCATTCGCGAGACCGTTGATCATCCCCCACTGGGCGGCACCGTGCATGAGCGGCGCGATGATGATCGTCTTGCCCTCGTCGGACTCGGCCGCGGCTTTCGAGAAGCGGTACTCATCCTCGATCTTCTCGCCGGTGTTGAAGTCGATCCCACCGCCGAGCACGCGCAGCACGTCCTCCTGCCGCCACACGACGCCCTTGGGCATGCCCGTCGTGCCGCCGGTGTAGAGGATGTAGATGTCGTCGTCGCTGCGCGGCCCGAAGTCTCGCCCTGGAGCAGCCGCCGCAAGCGCCGCTTCGTACTCGGGACCGATCGGGAGCAGGTGCTTCAGCAGCGGGAGCGAGTCGCGCACGGCCGCGATCCGGGGGGTGAACTGCTCGTCGTGGACGAGCGCGACGAGATCCGCGTTGTCGAACAGGTAGCGCAGCTCCGCCTCGACGTAGCGGTAATTGACGTTGATCGGAACCGCCCGCATCTTGTAGGCCGCCAGGATCGTCTCGACGAACTCGAGGCTGTTGAAGCCGTAGACGCCCACGTGCTCGCCCGGGCGCACGCCGCTGGCGGCGAGATGGTGGGCGAGGCGGTTGGCGCGGTCGTCGAGCTGCGCGTAGGTCTCCTCGCGGTCGCCGCAGATGATCGCGACACGATCGGGAACCGCGTCGACGGCGTGCTCGATGAGGTCGGCGATGTTCCAGGCCACAGGCCCAGTGAAACATGTTCTACGACGTCTTGCCCAGCCGGTGACCGCTCTGATCGAATCCCGGTCGTGGCAACGTGGACGTTGGAGTTCCCCTACCGCCGCAGCGTCGGTCCGGTGATCGGCGCCTTCCTCGGCGGCCTGCGTGACCAGAAGGTGATCGGCGCCAAGACCGCCGCCGGCCGCGTGCTCGTCCCACCGCTCGAATACGACCCCGACACGGGTGAGGCGATCGCGCAGACCGTCGACGTCGGGTCGGCTGGCGTGGTGGAGCGCTTCGCCTGGGTGCACGAACCGATGCGGACCCACCCGCTCGACCGGCCGTTCGCGTGGGTGCAGGTCCGCCTCGACGGCGCCGACACGACGCTGCTGCACGCCCTCGACGTCGCGTCGCCCGCCGACGTGTCGCCCGGTATGCGTGTCCGCATCCGCTGGGCCGACGAACGCCAGGGCCACATCCGCGACATCGCCTGCTTCGAGCCGGAGGCCTGAGGTGAACCAACCGGTCCAGTTCATGAGCCACCACACCAAGGTCGAGTACAAGGTCCCCGAGCCGTCGGTGCTCGCCCGCCGCTCGGCGAAGCAGCTCGCGGAGGGACGCATCGTCGGCCACGAGTGCCCGTCGTGCGGCAAGGTGTACGTGCCGGCACGCGGCTACTGCCCGCTGTGCGTCGTCGAGACCACCGACCAGCACGAGGTCGACATCGCGCCGCGCGGCACGGTGACCACGTTCTCGGTCATCACGCCGCTGCAGTATCCCGGGCAGGAAGAGAAGGAGGACTACGTCCAGGCGACGATCCTGCTCGACGGCTCCGACTCGACGATCTCCATGCAACGCCTCGACGGCATCCCCATCGCCGACGTGCACACCGGCCTGCGCGTCGAGGCGGTGTGGCTGCCCGAGGACCAGCGATCCGACAAGCCGGAAGGCGCGGCGCGTGGCATCGGCCTCGGCAGCGCCGTGACGGGCTGGCGCCCGACCGGCGAGCCCGACGCCCCGCTCGAGCAGTACGCCGAGCACATTCTCTAGGGAGCTCCGATGCGCGACGTCGCCATCGTCTCGTTCGCCCAGGCACCACTCGACCAGCCGCCCGGACAGACCGAGACGCTCATGCTCATCCCCACGATCACCGAAGCCCTCGGGAGCGTCGGCATGACGCGCCGCGACGTCGGGTTCACGTGCTCGGGGAGCGCCGACTACCTGACCGGCGGCACGTTCACGTTCGTGCAGATGCTCGAAGCCGCGGGCGCCTGGCCGCCGATCTCCGAGTCGCACGTCGAGATGGACGGCGCGTGGGCGCTGTACGAGGC
>Ga0073934_10006743_pt1 | contig 16471 bp, 15 predicted proteins | sample LarsenN4metaG_FD_76834 | JGI IMG/M metagenome (GOLD analysis project Ga0073934, IMG submission 76834) | Hot spring sediment bacterial and archeal communities from British Columbia, Canada, to study Microbial Dark Matter (Phase II) - Larsen... ...
AGCCGCGGGATTCTTTTCGGCGGGGCTATCGCCGAGGACCGCCTTCTTCGACGATTGTCAGGCCGAGCCGATCTAGGCGTTAGGGAGCATCTAGTATCGGTTGAATAGGGCGACTACCCAATTAGCCCCAAGAGTTGGGCAACCGTCAGACTGGCGAACGTCGTCACCACCGTTGTCACGACTGACGTGACGATTGCTGCCAAATTATCTCCGATTAATAGCTGAACTTTCCTCAGAGCACTAGCTCTGAGATATTCAGCCTTATCTAGTCCGGCACGAGTGGGCCAAATCCCCAGGATGGGATAATCAGGCTGTCTCCGGGCGCGCCAAACGTAGCCTGCTTCCTGAAGGTTCCGCGCTGCCGCCAAGAATTCACCTGGGGGACTGTTTTCTTGCAATTCGTATCCGAGCCTGATTGCAAGCTTGTTCTCATAAATGCCGCCAGTTTCAATATCGTGATAGGCGACCTCTTTGAATCCGGATTCCAAAAAGAAATCGGTCAAACCAAGAAGAATTTTGCGTTCGTGCCGGAGAAGCGTCTTCCGGTCCATGATCTATATCGTACTAGGATGATGGCCTTGCTGTTAAGGCTGTATGCGGGAGGGCCAGCACCATGCACGGCTGTTGGTGTCGTCAAAGCGTGCGACCGAGAGCGGCCCTCTACTTCGGCGCCAGGACGCCGCCGTCCACTTCCTGCAAGAACCGCAGGACGACCGCGTTGAATTCCTCCGCCTTCTCCCAATAGGCCGAGTGCCCGGAGTCCGGCACCAGGTGATAGCGGGAGCCGGGGACGAGGCGGTGGCACATCTCGATCATGTCCGGCGGCGTGATCATGTCGTGCTCGCCGACGAGGAAGAGGACCGGGACCCGGGCGGCGGCGAGGCGCTCGTGCATCGGCGTGCGCCGCGGCTGTCCCGGGGGCAGGGGAGGCGGGTTGGGCGGGCCGAGGAAATCCCGCGGCCGGGGCGGGTTCATGCGGCTGATCTGGCGGAGGAGGAAGTACAAGCGCGGCTCCTCCTCCCGGAACCGGGCCGATACGGAAAACGCGCCCAGCCCCTTGCCGCCGCGCGCCGCCGCCGCATCCTCGCGGCGCTGGCGGACGGCATCGTCGGCAACGGCGCCGGTCGTGCCGGCGAGGACGAGCGCCCGCACCCGCGACTTCGGGTCGCGCGTCGCCAGGGCGGTGGCCGGGCGGCCGCCCATCGAGTGGGCGACGACGCGCACGTCCTCGACGCCGAGATGGTCGAGCAGGGCGATGGCGTCGGCGCCGAAGGCGCCCCGCCCCAGGCCGTTCGTATCGTGGCTGGCGCCGAAGGCGCGCTGGTCGTAGGTGATGCACGTGTAGTGACGGGAGAGGATCGGTATCTGCTGCCACCAGCTGAGGTGGTTGCCGCCCTGGCCGTGGGCGAAAAGCACCGCCGGGCCTGAGCCGTGCACCTCGTAGTAGAGGTTGATGCCGTTTATCGGCGCGAAAGGCACGCCCAAAGTCTAGCAGCGCGAGGAAACGCGGTCAGCAAAGGGACACGGGCTACCGGCAGGGCCCCACGGGCAGGCCTGGAGAGGCCGCATTTTCGGCCTCCGGCGCTTGTCAGCCTGGCAGACCGAGGCTAGAATGCGAAACGATGTTCGACTCTCAGCCCGCCGGGACTCGAACCCTATTCCGCATCGACCCCTGGTCTGCCGACTACGGCGCTTCCTTCGAGGCCGAGCCGGAGGCCGAGGACGAAAGCGGCGACGTAGCGGACGCGTTCGTGGAGACGGACGACTGGTCGCACGGCATCGACCCCGTCCCGCGGCCGCGGCCCGCGCGGGTGGTCTTCGTCGATGGCGTCCAGCGCATTGAGGCCTGGGGGCGGCTGCAGCAAGGCGACCGCCTCGTGGAGGCAGCCCTGGCCTCGATCGCTGTCGGCGCTTCGGTGTGTATGGACGGGAGCGCCGCCTTCGAGCGCCTGCAGGCGTCGCGCGTGCTCGCCGTCTCGTCCAGCCTGACCGTCGATCCCATCGACGTGCGCGCCGGCGGGCAGGACCTTCACTTCGAGCCCCAGCCATCCCAGCGGGCCGGGCGCGAAGGCGTGCTCGACGCCGTCCGCAACCGCCGCTCGCAGCTCGAACGGCGCCTCGCCGAGTCGCTCATCGCCCCTGACGCCCTCGTCGTCCTCGACGGCCGCCTTTCCTTCGACGCGTCGCGGGCGACGCCCGTGATCGGCTTCGCGAAGACCATCCAACGCTTCTACCTCCCCGAACCGCAGAGCCGGCTCGTCCTCCGCCTGGAGGAGCGCCAGCGCACGCCGGTCTTCCGCATCGTTTTCGGGGAAACGGTCCGCTACTCTTGGTACCTGAGGCTTCCGAACACACGGCCCATCCACCACGCCCTCGCCGGCGTCGTGCGTCTGGAGACGCCGGAGATCGGCCGCGACGCGGCGATCGACCTCGCCGGCCTGACCGCCTGCCACCTGCCGTCCTTCGCCTCCCTGCCGCAGCACGACCCGCGCGCGCCCCAGAACCTGCTGCCCGTCGGCGGCCTGGAGCGCCGCCTGCGCCACGAAATGGGCGACCCGCAGTTCATCCGGCGGGCAATCGAGGACTACCTGACGAGGGAGGTACAAGCCGGTGCCTGAAAACGTCGGCCGCGTCATCGGCACGCGGAGCGCGCAGCCGCTGGAGTTCTGGCTCGCCGTCGACGAGGCGGATTACGTGCAGCTGGACGAGGTCGTCGCGGTCACCACCGAGCTTCCTCAGCCCCTGGCCGACGGACGCACCCAGGTGGACCACTTCGGCGTCGTCGACCAGATCGAGTCCGCCTACGAAGGCGCCAGCTTCCACTCCGACGTCTTCCGCGACGCCGAAGGCACGCTTCCCGTCTCCGTCTCCACCATCGCCCACGTCTCCGTGACGCGCGTCTCCATGCGTCCGGCGCAGCCGGAGTCTGAGGTGCTGGTGCCGCCGAAGCCCGGGCGGCTCGTACGACGGGCGTCCGCCGACGACCGCGAGCTGGCCCTCTATTTCGACAAGATGCGCGACGCCCGCTTCGCCGCGGGCCTTTCCCGCGACGGCCTCCCCGTGTACGGCAACCTGGAATTCCTGGACGGCAGCCGCGGCGCCCACGTCAACATCTCCGGTATCAGCGGCGTGGCTACCAAGACCACCTACGCGCTGTTCCTGCTCTACGGCCTCTTCCACTCTCCCTCGCTGCGAAACGCCCACTCCACCCACGCCATCGTCTTCAACGTCAAGGGGGAGGACCTCCTCTGGCTGGACAAGCCCAACGCGAAGCTGCCGCCGGACGAGCACCGCAAGTACGAGGCGCTGGGCCTGCCGGTGGGGCCGTTCGCGAGCGTGGGCCTCTGGGCGCCGCCCCAGCGCGGCGACGTTGTCCTCCCCGACCTCGGCTCACGCTCGGAGGGCGTCACCGCCTACTACTGGACGCTGCGCGAGTTCTGCGGCGACCGCATGCTGCGCTTCCTCTTCGCCGACGCCGACGACGAGACCAGCCAGCTCGGCTTCGTGATCACGCAGGTAGAGCGCTTCCTGGAGTCCCAGGTCAAGGACCAGCCCGCAGAGCAGGCCGAAGTCGTGCTCCACCTGCCGGGCCTGGACGCCGGCCTCCGCGTCGATTCCTTCGACCGCCTCGTCGAGGTCATCTGCGACTTCATCGACGGCATCGCGCCGCGGGCGGCGCAAGGCACGCAGCAGGCCTTCGCGCGCCGGCTGGAGGCCGCGGCCGCCGCCGTGGCGCCGCTCATCCGCGCCGCCCGCGAATCGGAGGCGAAGGAGAACCGCTTCGACTGGGCCCGCCACCAGGTCAACGTCATAGACATCAACAAGCTCCCGGACCGCGCCAAGCGCTTCGTGGTGGGCGTGGTGGTTAAACGCCTCATGGAGGAGAAGGACACCGCGGGCCGCGAGCCGCTCGTATTCCTCGTCCTGGACGAGCTCAACAAGTACGCGCCTCGCGAGGGACGCAGCCCGATAAAGGACGTCGTGCTCGATATCGCCGAGCGCGGGCGCAGCCTGGGGGTAATCCTCGTCGGCGCGGAGCAGACGGCGAGCGAGATCGAGCGGCGGGTGACGGCCAACGCGTCCTTCCGCGTGGTCGGCCGCCTGGACGCCGCCGAGGCGCAGCGGGACGAGTACGGCTTCCTCACCTCCTCGGCGCGCGTCCGCTCCGCCATCCTCAAGCCCGGCAGCATGTTCCTGCAGCAGCCGGACGTCCCGGTGCCCCTCCTGGTCCAGTTCCCGTTCCCCGCCTGGGCCACCCGCGCCGACGAAGTCGCCCGCGGGGCCCTGGCGAACGGCAGCAGCGTATTCGGCCGCGGCGACGGCCGCCTCGACTGAGATGCGCTTCCTCCACACCTCAGACTGGCACCTGGGGCGAACGGTCCGCGGCCGCTCCCGAGAGTCGGAGCACGAGGCCGCCCTTCGGCAGGTCCTCGACTACGCCCGCGAGCAGGCTGCCGACTGCGTCATCGTCGCGGGAGACGTCTACGACACGTCGGCGCCGCCGCCCGAGGCGGAGCGGCTGCTCTACGACTTCCTCGGCGAGCTGCACGGGGCCGGGATCCCCGCCGTCCTCATCGCGGGCAACCACGACCACCCCCGCCGCTTCGAGGCGATAGCGCCGCTGCTGCGCAGCGTCAACGTCCATGCCATCGGCGACCCGAAGCCCGCCGGCCAGGGCGGCGACTTCGCGGTCCGCTCCCGCGACGGGCGCGAGACCGCGGTCGTGGCCGCGCTGCCGTGGGTGACGGAGCGGCGGGCGGTCGAGTTCGCGCAGCTGCAAGCCGGTCCCAGCGCCGCCATCCTCCGCTACGCCGACCAGGTCGCCGCGGCGTTGCGGGACCTGAGCGACGCCTTCCGCCCGGATACGGTCAACGTCCTCGTGGCCCACGCGCTCGTCGATGACGCCATCGTCGGCGCCGGCGGCGGCGAGCGCGCCCTCCACATGGCGATGGGCATCTACGGCGTCCAGCGGGGCCAGCTGCCGGCGTCCGCCCAGTACGTCGCCTTCGGCCACGTCCACAAGGCGCAGGAGCTCGTGAAATCGCCCGCTGCCTGGTACAGCGGCTCGTTGCTGCAGCTCGACTTCGGCGAGGCGGAGCAGGGGAAGTACGTGAACCTGGTGGATGTGCACCCACGCCAGCCGGCCAAGGTGACGCAGCTGCCCGTCACCGCCGGCCGCCGGCTGATCGACGTCGGCTCGCCCCTGCGCGGCGTGGCGCTCGCCGATCTGCCGGCCGTCAGGGAGCGGGTCGGCGACGCCTGGCTGCGCGTCTACGTCGACCTCGACATGCCGGTCGCCAACCTGCCCGCCGTCGTCCGGGAGCAGCTCCCGAACGCCGTCCACGTGGAGCGCGTGCGGCCGGGGCAGCCGGAGGAAGAGGCCGCGCCTGTCCAGGTCTCGACGCCGGAGGAGATGTTCGCGGCCTTCTACCGTAGCGATCTCGGCCACGGGCGGGAGGCCTCGGCGGCGACGCTGGCGCTCTTCCGGCGGCTGCTCCAGGAGGCCGAGGAAGATGCTAATGAGGCATAGCCGCGGCAAAGCGCCTTCTCAGCCTCTTCGCCGAAAGGGGTCTCCAGGGAGGTTCGTCCCATGCGGCCTTTGACGCTCGAGATCGAAGGCTTCACCGCCTTCAAACAGCGCGTCTGCCTGGACTTCTCAGGCCTGGACCTGTTCGCCGTCACCGGCCCGACGGGCGCGGGCAAGTCGTCGCTCATCGATGCGATGTGCTACGCCCTCTACGGCGAGACGCCGCGCGTGAAAGACAAGGTCGGCGCCTGCATCTCCCCCGGGCTGGACCGCATGCAGGTGACGCTGGACTTCCTGGCCAACGGGCAGCGCTACCGCGTCCTGCGAGAGACGCGCCGCAGGGGAGCGGGCAACACGCGCCTGGAGCAGCTGGCGCCGGACGGCTGGAGGCCCCTCTCCGACCGCGCCCGCGAAGTCACCCAGATGGTCGAGCGCATCGTGGGGCTCGACTACGACGCCTTCACGCGCTCCGCCCTCCTTCCCCAGGGGCAATTCAGGAGTTCCTGGCCGGCTCTCCCGACAACCGGCGCGACGTCCTCCGCCGCCTGCTGCGCATGGAAGTCTACGAGCGCATGCAGCAGGCCGCCGGCCGGGAGGCCGCGAACCTGCGCGCCCGCATCGCCGACATCGACGCGCGCCTGGGGGACGAGCTGGCGGACGCGACGCCCGAAAACCTCAAGGCGCGAAAGCAGCAGCTGGCCGTGGCCAAGGCGGAGCTGCAGCGCCTCGCCGTGGAGCTCGTCGGGCTGCAGCAATGCATCGACATGGCGAAGGCGCTCGAGGACGCCGAGCGCGACCTCGCGGGGCACCGGGCGGCGCGCGACGCCGCCGAGGCCGAGCTGCGCGCGGCCGCGGCCGCCCTCGAGGGCGGCGACGCCAGGCTGGACGAGCTGCGCTCTCAGGCCGAAGCCGTCAAGGCGGACCTGGCGCGCCTCCCCTACGACGACCAGCTCTTCGCCGACCTAACGCTGGCGGCGAACATCGCCATCAACCTCGAGCGCGCGACGAAGGCGGCCGCCGAAGCCAAACGCTCGATCCAGACGCTGGAGAAAGCGGCCGAGACCGCCGCGAGCGCCGCCGCCCGGGCCCTGGAAGCCGCCGACGCCGCGGCCGCCGAGCTCGAGGCGGCCGAGACCGCCCTGCGAGAGGCGGAGCGCCACGACCTGGCCGCAGCCCTCCGGGCCGGCCTGCGGCCGGGCGATGCCTGCCCCGTCTGCGGCGGCGCCGTCGGCGAACTGCCGGCTTCGAAGGCGCCGGGCCTGGAGGCGGCCCGCAGCGCGGTCAAGGGAGCGCGCGCGGGGCACGAGGCAGCCCGTGCCGCCGCGGCCAAGGCTTCGACGGACGCGGCCGTCGCCGCCAACAAGGCCGCCAACGCCCGCGAGCTGTTCGACGGGCACGCGATCCAGGTCCGGCAGGCCGAAGCCGAACTGGCGGGGGTCCTCCCGGCCATGGAGGACCGTTCCCTGGCTGCCATTCAGAAGGCCCTGCACGAGCAGAAGCAGGCCAGGGACCGCCGCGCCCTCCTTCAAGACCGCCTGGCGGGGCTGGAAGACGAGCTATCGCGCGCGGAAAGCGGCCTGGAGGCCGCGCGCAAACAGCTCGCCTCCCTGACGGCCCGGCGCGACGCCTCGTCGCAGGCGATCGAAACCGCGGAGCAGCGCGTCGACGCCCTGGCCGGCGGCCTCGCCGAAAAGCTGCGCTTGGTGCTCCCCGAGGTCGAAGTCCGCGGCAGCCTCGCGACCCTGAGGCAGCGCCACCAGGACGGTTCGCAGCGGCAGGCCCGGCTCCTCACCGAGCAGGGCAGCCTCCAGGCCCAGATCGAGCGCATGGAGGCGGACGTCGAGCGCGCGAAATCCCTGCGCGAGGAACTGGCGCAACGCAAGGCCGCATACGACGTGGCCGACGACCTGGCGCGCATGCTCCAGGCCAACCGCTTCCAGGCCTTCGTCCAGGCGGAAGCCCTCCGGTCGCTTGCCCAGGACGGCTCCCGCAAGCTGCTCCAGCTTTCGGCCGGGCGTTACGAGCTGGAGGTGGCCGCCGGCGGGCAGGACTTCCTCGTCAAGGACAAGTGGAACGCGGACGACCTCCGCTCCGTCCGCACCCTCTCCGGCGGCGAGACGTTCCTGGCCTCGCTAGCGCTCGCGCTCTCGCTGGCGGAGACGCTGCCGGGGTTGGCGCCCGGCCATCGCCTGGCGCTGGAGTCGATCTTCCTCGACGAAGGCTTCGGCTCCCTCGACCCCGAGGCGCTCTCGCTGGCCGCCGACGCCCTCGACGCGCTGCGAGACGAAGACCGCCTCGTCTGCGTGGTCACCCACCTGCCGGAGCTGGCGCAGCGCCTGCCCGCCCGCGTCGTCGTCCAGAAGTCCGAAACCGGCAGCACCCTTTCGGTCGCCTAAAAGGCCGGCCATCGGCGCGAGCCGGTGACGCATGGCGCACGGCGGCCGCCGACTGACTACAATGTCGAAGCTGAACAGCGGTCTCGACAACCTCGCTGGTTGATCGGCTAGGCAGGAGCGAATGAATGAAGGCAGCGCGTCTGGTGGGCCCCCGGCAGTTCGAAATCCTCGACGTCGACACTCCCGCGCCCAAGGAGGGCGAGGTGCTGGTGCGCCTGGAGTACGCCTCCATCTGCGGCAGCGACCTCCTCACCTACGACCGCGTGTTCCCGGAGGAGGAATATCCGCTGCGCGTGGGCCTGCCCTGCCATGAGACCTCCGGCGTCGTCGAGGAGAGCAAGGACGACAGCCTTCAGAAGGGACAGCGCGTCGTCGCCCTGACGTACACGGGCGGCCTGCTGCAATACACGGCCATCGCCGCCAACCGCTGCATCCCTGTCCCGGACTCGATCGATGCCCGCCTCGCCGTCCTCTGCCAGCCCATCGGCACGGTCATCTACGCGGTGCAGAAGCTCGGCAGCGTCCTCGGCAAGCGGGTCGTCATCCTCGGACAAGGCCCCATCGGCCTCGGCTTCACGGACTTCCTCTCGCGCGCCGGCGCCACGCAGGTGATCGTCACCGACGTGATCGACGCCCGCCTGGACCTGGCGCGCAGGTACGGCGCCACGCACACGGTCAATGCCGCGCGCGAGGACGTGGTGGAGCGGGTGAAGGAGCTGACGAAGGGCGAGCTCGCGGACGTGGTCGTGGAGGCATGCGGCCTGCCGGAGACCTGCAACCAGGTCTTCCACTGCCTGAAGATGCACGGCACGGCCTGCATCTTCGGCATGCCCCACGGCGAGCCCGTGTTCCCGTTCGACTGGGCGTCCATGTACTACAAGCTGGCGAACGTCGTCGTCACCAACAGCGCCCGCGCCGGCGAGGTCGCCGGGTCCGTCAAGACGGCGGTGGAGCTGATCGCGCAGGGCCGCATCGACCCCTCGGCGATGATCACGCACGACGTCCCCTTCAACGACGTCGGCCGCGCCTACGAGATGTTCAGCCGGCGGACGGACGGCGCGGTGAAGGTGCTGATCAAGCTGTAGCGCTGTCCCGGAAGCGGGCCCCGGGCCAGGTCCGCGCCCTCGCTCCTACGGCTTGGCGGCGCTGACCAGCGAGTAGTAGCCGTAGGTGTGCTCCGCCTCGATCTCGGCGAACCCGGCGCCCTCGAGGAGGCCGCGGAGCTCCGGCAGCGTGAACTGCTGGCCCTGCGTGCCCAGCAGCATGAGCATCGAGAAGGAAGCCGCGGTCAGGGGGCCGCAGCCGTCGTCCTGGAGGAGCATTTCGTGCAGGAAGATGCGGCCGCCTGACGGGAGGGCGTCGAACGCCTGCCGCGCCAGCCAGGCGCAGGTCTCGAACTGCCAGTCGTGCCAGACGTTGGAGAAGAAGAGCGCGTCGTAGCCGGTGGGCCACGGCTCGCGAAACATGTCGACCGCCACGGTGTCGACCCGGTCCGAGACCTCGCCCGCCTCGATGTACTCGGATGCGGCCTCGCACATCGCCGGAAGCTCCATGACGGTGCAACGCAGCTCCGGCCGCCGGCGGGCGAGGGCGATGGCGTAGCAGCCCGAGCCCCCGCCGACGTCCAGCAGACGGCTCACTCCCGCGAAGGCGGGGCTGCGGGCGAGGGCGATGGCCGCGGGCAGCGAATGGGACTGCATGGCCGCGGCCACGCGCCGCGCCCGTTCGAGGTCGATCTGGCCGCTGGCCCAGGCGTCGACCGAGCCGCCGGAGCGGCGGAGGCCGGGACGGCCGTCCGGGTCAGGCCTGGGGGCGCCGTTCTTGCCCTGCAGCACGTCGCGCAGGCGCTCGTGGATCGTCGGATTGCGCCCGCCGAGCATGTAGCCCCAGTAGTAGGGGCTGTCGCGCAGCAAGTAGAGGCGGGCGGCGTCGGCCGGTTGGAAGCGGCCCTCGTGCGGGATGAGGAAGCCCAGGGCCGCCAGGAGCCGCAGGGTCGTGAGGGTCGCGCGCGGCTCGAGGCCGAGGCGCCGTGCCAGGTCGTCGGCCGAGGCGGGCGCCTCATTCAGGGCGGCGAAGATGCCCAGCTCATCGGCGACGGTGACGGCCGGCTGGTAGTGGATCGAAAGCCAGAGGTCCCAGATCGGCGTATCGCCGGAGGAAGGCATCTCGTAACTGGTCGGCAGCGTGCTCATACCTTCTCCCTGCCCGAGGCCGGATACTGCCAGTCGCCGCGGGTCATCCACAGGTCCGGGTGATTGGCGTGCAGGTCCAACTCCTGGAACCAGAGGCCCTCGTTCGTGTGCCGCTCGCAAAGGCCGATCGTCGTGCCGGTGGCCCGCCACTTGTCGTACAGCTCGATGTGGAAGCCCTCCCCGGGCGGCACGTCCTTGCCGCAGACGCTGCACCGCTGCGGGATGTCGGGCTTGCCGCCCAGACGGACGGTCAGCGTGTGGCGCTGCTCCAGGAGCATGTCTTCCAGGAACCACAGCGCCGCCTCCCGCACGCCCCAGTCCTGCTGCGTCAGGAGCCGCAGGTAGAACTCCTCCGCGATCGCCTTTCCCTGCTTGGCGACCTCGGGCTTGTAGGGGCTCCAGCCCTCCGTGGGGTCCTTCTTGCATTCCGGGCACAGGGCGCCGGAGCGGGGGAGCCTCAGCCTGTCGTCCTCGATAGTCGTCTTGCAGTGCACGCACTGAAAAGCCATCCGCGGCCGCCTCCAGTCGACGCTTCTGGGCGCAAGTATGACTCACCTGAGGCCCTTCGGGCAGCAGGACGGCCTCGACGGCTGCTCGGCTATCATGAGGCTGTGCCTGAGCTGCCGGAGGTCGAGACCATCCGCCGCGACCTGGAAGGGCGCCTGACGGGCCGGCGCTTCACAGCCGTGCGCATCCCGCCGGACTGGGGAAAGCCCGTCCCCGTGATCAAGGGCATCGACGAGGCGCGATTTCGCGAAGGCGTCATCGGGGCGCGGGTGGAAGGCGTGGAGAGGCGGGGGAAATACCTGGCCTTCCGGCTGGACAACGGCCTGCAGCTCGCCGTCCATCTGCGGATGACCGGCTCCCTCCTCCATCGGCCCGCCGGCGCCGGGCCGGACCGGTTTCTTCGCGCGACCCTCGCCCTCGACGACGGAACGGAGCTGCGGTTCGCGGACATGCGCAAGTTCGGCGGGCTTTGGCTCGTCGAGGACGTCGCGGACGCGGTCGCGGGCGATTTGGGGCCGGAGCCGCTGAGCGAGGGGTTCACCGAGTCCGTGCTTGCCGGCGCGCTCCGCGGGCGCAAGGCGCCGGTGAAGGCCGTCCTCCTCGACCAGAGGCGGGTCGCGGGCATCGGCAACATCTACGCGGACGAGGCCTGCTTCGCCGCCGGCATCGACCCCAGGCGCCCGGCTGGAAGCCTTTCGCCGGAGGAAGTTGCGGCCCTCCACGCGGCCGTGCGCAAGGTGCTGCTGTTCGGCGTCGAGAGCCGGGGCGCCAGCTTTCGCGACTACCAGGACGCGGACGGCAACTCCGGGAGCATGCAGATGCACGTGCAGGTCTTCCGGCGCAACGGCAAGCCTTGCTACGCCTGCGGTGCGGCGATCGAGCGGGTGCGGCTCGGCGGCCGCAGCACGCATTTCTGCCCGAAGTGCCAGCGCTAGCCTTCACAGACCAACGTTTGCGGCTCCGCCGCATCCTCGCCAACGCCCTGGAGGGCGCGGCCTACGATTCCTCGCGGACAGAGGAAGGCGGCCGGACGCTCGTCATTCGGGCCCGCCGCCGCGACGGGCAGCCGGTGACGGTCCGTTTCAGGGGCGTGAGGCAGTCGGAGGCAGACGTGGAGCCTGCCGCGGGCAGCAACGTCCGCGTGCGCAGCGTGGGCGCCGCCAACAGGCTCTCCTTCCTCGCGCTGCTCTTCCCCTTCCTTGCCCGGGACGCGGGCGCCAGCCGTGTTAGGATCGAAGCCGGCGCCGCGCGGCTAGACATCGTCTGCGAGGACGCGGAATGGTGGGAAGACCAGGCGCCGGGCAGCCGATGAGCTCCTATCCCAGCCCGAACGACCTCTGCAGCGACTGTGGCAGCCAGATCGAGCCGCACGCGGGGGAAGCGCGCTGTCCTGCCTGCTTCGACAACTACCTGTACGACCTGGACGTCGGGTTCCTCGACAGCTACCGGCGCTTCGGCTGCCGCAGCCGCCTCATCGTGGCGGAGACCTGTCTTAGGGGGCTGGCCCTGGAATCGCCGGAACACCGCAAGGTGCTGGCGATGACGATCTTCGAGCAGTACGTCCTGGCGATGACCGACCTCGCCGGCCTCTTCCACGCCTTCGGCCGCCGACGCGAGGCGCCCATCGTCCGCTCCTTCCTCGAATTCAAGCTCGACGCCCGAACGTCGATGGCGTTCTTCGACGCCGTCCGCGGCGTGAACGACGCCGAGCTCTGCGGCGCCCTGGACCTTCCCCTTCCCGCCGAGGTAGCCGCCTCCTGCCGGCATCTGGACCGGGAGGACGCCTACTCCCTGTCCGTGGCCATCCACCACCTGCTGCAGGACCTGCGAAAGGTCACGGCACAGGGGGAGTCCGGCGCCCTGGCGCTGGCGCAGATGTCCGGACAGGTCGGCGGGGCGGTGATCGCCGCGGATGCCAAGTGGCTGAACGGCGCGGCGGCGGACCTGACCCCGGACCAGGTTGCCCTCCTCGTCCTCGACTCGCGCCGCCGCAGCCTCTTCGTCCAGGGGTTGACCGCCGAGGAAGGCGCGATGGGCCAGGTCGTCGATGCCATCGATACGGCGACGCGCGCGGCCTCGAACCTGATCTACGCCTATCTGCAGACCAACGGCCTGTGAGGCGGCGGCTCCTCGCCGGGGCGGTCGCGACGGGGCTGCTCGTCCTCGCCTGCCGAGGCGGGGATGCGACGCCGCGCCCCACGCCCACCCTGCTGCCGCCGGCGCTCGACCCACGCCTCCATCTCATCGGCGAGGGCAGCGTCGCGCTGGACGTCCCGCCGAACGGGCGCCAGACAGTCGAACCGCTGGGCCTTGCCCAGGCCTTCGGCGCGCCGCCGCCCTGCGCCCAGTTCGTTTTCCTGTTTCGCTGGCGGCTGCACGGACAAGCCGAGGTGCGCTGGGAGAGCCAGCTGCGCGGCGCCACGGTCCTCGTGGGCAGCGGGAACGAGGGCAGCGCCAGCGTTGGTTGTATGGTTATCGAGGCGGTGAACGAGAGCGACCGCCGCGTCACCGGGGACCTCCGATACTTCCTGGCCGAGGCGAGATGAAGACGCCGCACCCGCGCTCCCGATTCGACGCGATCACGGACGTGCCCGGGATCAAAGTCGGGCACTGGACGGACCGGCGCGCGGCAACGGGCTGCACCGTGGTGCTCTGCGAACGGGGGGCCACGGGCGGCGTGGACGTGCGGGGCGCCGCCCCCGGCACGATCGAGACGGATTTCCTGCGGCCGGGCAACCTGGGGCCGCCGCTGCACGCGGTCCTGCTGACGGGCGGCAGCGCCTTCGGCCTGGCGGCGGCCGTCGGCGTGATGCGCTGGTGCGAGGAGCACGGCATCGGCTTCGAGTTCGGCGGGGCGCGGGTGCCGCTGGTCGCCGGCGCCGTCATCTTCGATCTGGCCACGGGCCGCGGCGACGTCCGCCCCGACGCCGCGGCGGGCTACAAAGCGGCCGCGGCCGCCAAGGCGGGGCGGGTGGCCGAGGGCAGCGTCGGCGCGGGCACGGGCGCCACCGTGGCCAAGCTGCTGGGCGGCGGCCGGGCGCTCAAAGGCGGAGTCGGCTCGGCGAGCGAGGCCTTCGGCGGCGGGCTGATCGTCGGCGCCCTCGTCGCCGTCAACTGCGTGGGGGAAGTCGTCGATAGCCGGGACGGCAGCGTGGTCGCGGCGCCCAGGGAGGCAGCCGCGGCCTTCGCCGCCATAGACCAGGCGCTGCGCGAAGGCGCAGAGCCGCCGCGCGGGAATACGACCATCGGCGTCGTGGCCACCAACGCGCGCCTGACGCGGGAGCAGGCGAACCGCCTGGCCGCCGTGGCGCACGACGGCCTGGCGCGGGCAGTCCGGCCGGCGCACACCCAGCATGACGGCGACACGCTGTTCGCGATGGCGACCGGCGAGGCCGAGATGGCCGCGCGGCAGGTCACCGCTCTGGAGCACTTCGCCTGCCGCGCCCTCGAACGGGCGATCGTCAAGGCGGTGCTGGCCGCGACGTCCCTGGCGGGCGTGCCGTCGGTGCGAGAATGGCGGGGCAAGGCGTAGCCCGCACGCGGCGCGCCGGAGGGCACGATGGCGGTCCGGTTTCCCCCCGATGCCTTCGCCCGTGAGGACGAGAGCGACGACGCGCTCTTCTATCAGACGCCTCGGCTGGTAAACCACATCGATGACCACGCGATCGCCGCCGTGGGCGAGGCCTACCGCCGGTTCCTTCCCCCAGGCGGCGCCTACCTGGACCTGATGAGCAGCTGGGTGTCCCACTTTCCCGAAGACCTGCCCCGCACCCGGATCGTGGGGCACGGCATGAACGAGTTCGAGCTGCGCTCGAACCCCGTGCTGGCGGAGTACTTCGTCCAGGACCTCAACCAGGACCCGCGCCTGCCATTCGAGGACGCGACCTTCGACGGCGTCACCATCTGCGTCTCGGTGCAGTACCTTACCCGCCCGGTCGAGGTCTTCGGCGAGGTCGGGCGCGTGCTGAAGCCGGGATGCCCGGTCATCGTCAGCTTCTCCAACCGGTGCTTCCCCACCAAGGCGGTGCGCATCTGGCGCATGCTGGACGACGGCGGACACGCACAACTCGTGGCGGCCTATCTGAACGAGACCGGGTCCTTCGAAGCGGCGCGGGCGTTCGACTTCAGCCCCAGGGTCACTTTCTTCGGCGTGCCGGAAGACGCCGCGCTCCGGCAGCGGATCGCCTCCGGGTCCGTGCACACGGACCCTTTGTTCGTGGTCGTGGGCGTCAGGAAGCCTTCGTGAGCCGGGCGGCCCGCCGCCGGCAGGAGCCTGCGGGACGGAGTCCCGCGGGCGATGCCGAAACACCCGCTTGGGGCCGCGGGAGAGCTTTACACGCCGTCAGTTCGCGCGGCCGAACTCGCTGAAGCGGCGCCGGTAGTGCAGCCGGATGCGCTCCTCGATCTGCGGCGTTTCCTCGGCCAGGATTTCGGCCTCCCGCTGGAGGCGGGCCAGGGCCGAAGGCGTCTCCAGCAGGTCCTGCTTCACGTGCGGCTGCACGTTCAGCTCGCTGGCGATGACGTTCGCGAGCTGCACGGGGTCTTCCGGCAGCGTCGGCACCACGATCGTCCGGGCGCGTTCCTCGCCCTCGGTCTCGGAGCCAATGCGGGCGGAGCCCGCCCTTAGCGTGGCCATGTCGAACATCATCGTGCGCTCGCCGGGCTGGGCGCTCCGCTGCCAGCCGCCCATCAGGGCCACGACCTCGCGATAGTACTCGTCGAAGAGCGACGACACGCGCCGGCCGACCATGAGGAGCGCCGGCGGCGGCGCCGGTTCGTCCGGATAGAGGTCCACGTCCGCGACGAGGTATTCCGCCTCCCGCCGGTCGAGCGACGTGATCCGGAAGCGGTCCTCGCCCCGGCAGGCGATGTGATAGTAGACGTCGCGGCCGGGCGGGCCCGCGGCGCCGCATACCTGACACGGCCCCGGCTGCATCTCCTCCACCGAGAGGATGCGCGCGAGCGTGCCGACGGAGTGCGGCGTGCTCCGGCCGAACCTTCCACCGTCCTTGATTAGCACGATGCCGAAGGGGATCTGCTCCTGCAGGCAGCGGCGCAGCATCTGCTTGTAGCGCTCCTCGAAGATGTGGAGCGGGAGCATTTGCCCGGGGAATAGGACGAGGCTCAGGGGGAAGATCGGGACTCTCATCGTGGTGGGGCCGGTCTCCAGTCCGTCGGCAGACGTAGGTTGCCCAGCGCAATTTTAGCAGGCGGCGATTCTCCGGACGCGCCCCCGCAGGCATCGATCCCGGACCGCGCGATGCGCTCGAGCAGCGCGGCAGCCGGGGCGGGGCCGGAACCCCGCGGGATGAATCCCGCGGCTAAGCCGCCGGCGCCTTCCTGCCGGAGCAAGACGGTCCGCCGGCCAAAGCCCCTCGCCGCGTCGCGGAGAGGGACCCGCGGCAGCGGGGGTGAGGCCGGAACCCCGCGGGATGAACCCCGCGGCTAAGCCGTCGCAGCCTTCCATGCCGAAGCAGGACGGTCCGCCGGCGGCAGCCCCTCGCCGCATGGCGGAGAGGGGCGCGCGGCAGCGGGGGTGAGGCCGGAACCCCGCGGGATGAATCCCGCGGCTAAGCCGTCGGCGCCTTCCATGCCGGAGCAGGACGGTCCGTCGGCGGCAGCCCCTCGCCGCATCGCGGAGAGGGGCGCGCGGCAGCGGGGGTGAAGCCGGAAAGCAACCCCGCGGGATGAATCCCGCGGCTAAGCCGTCGCAGCCTTCCATGCCGGAGCAGGACGGGCCGCGGGCCAAAGCCCCTCGCCGCGTCGCGGAGAGGGGCGCGCGGCAGCGGGGGTGAGGTCAGGACGGGCCGCGGGCCAAAGCCCCTCGCCGCGTCGCGGAGAGGGGCGCG
>Ga0073934_10006744_pt1 | contig 16471 bp, 17 predicted proteins | sample LarsenN4metaG_FD_76834 | JGI IMG/M metagenome (GOLD analysis project Ga0073934, IMG submission 76834) | Hot spring sediment bacterial and archeal communities from British Columbia, Canada, to study Microbial Dark Matter (Phase II) - Larsen... ...
CGATGAGGAAAAAAAGCAGGAGATCGTCGATGTCGCCCACGAAGCTTTGATCCGGACCTGGCCGAAAGTGCAGGACTGGCTGAAAGATGAGCGTGAGAACACGCGCCTCATCGGCCAGTTGCGTCAGGCTGCTGAAGAATGGCATCGCACCGCCAAAAGCCCGGATTATCTCTATACCGGCGCCCAACTTGCGCGTGCAGAAGAGCTGTACACCACCTTTGCGAAAGATCTCACCGCAGCGGAAAAAGAATTTATCGAGGAAGGGATCGCCCAACGCGACAGTGAAGCCCGCGCCGTCGAAGCGCAAAGGCAAAAGGAGCTCGAAAATGCGCAACGCCTGGCGCAAGCCCGCACGCGTACTGTCAAACTGCTTTGGAGCGTTGCGGTGACCATTCTACTCGCTCTTGTTATCACCGCTTTACTATCCCTCAATTTAAAGAAGGCGAAAGATGAATCCAATCTGCAACTGGTGCGCTCCTATTGGGAGAACGGTCGCCAGGCGCGTGAGCAGACCAATCCACTGCTCGCTTCTCACTTTATGACCGAGGCCGGCAAAAGTGCACCCACCCAAAATGTTGCTGCCGTTTTCATTCAAGATATGAGCGCAGATCTACAGGGCATTGCTTTGAAAAACATTTTGCCACACGAAGGAAGTGTTGATGGTGCGGTATTCGATCAGGTACAAAAGCGCATTTTGACCTGGAGTCGGGATAGCACGGCGCGCTTGTGGGAGGCTGAGACAGGCAAGCCCATGAAGGGAAGGGAACCATAAAGGAATTTTTAGTTTCTAAGGCGTTATGCCTGGTTGGAAAAACGTCACAATGTCATAAACTATGCCATTTTTCCCATGCCGCCATACCAGTGTTCACATGAATCGCCACCGTATCGGTGGTATCATAGGCGTACCCGCCGCCAAGTGTAACAGCGATTGGAATGTTTCGTTCCTTTGCCCATTGCAAAATGTAACGATCTCTCTCCGCCAAACCCGTCATGGTCAATCGCAAATCGCCGAGTTGATCGTGCTCATAGGGATCAGCCCCGGCTTGATACAAAATCAACTCGGGGCGGAACTCATCCAAAATTCTTGGCACATGCTCATGCAAATGCTGCAAATATTCTTTATCCTTAATTCCATTTTCCAGATGAATATCCAAATCACTTTCTTCTTTGACCGGATAAAGCTCCCACTGGTGAATGGAGAACGTAAACACGGTTGGATCGCGCTGAAAAATTTTGGCGGTGCCGTTGCCCTGATGCAGATCGCAATCGATCACCATCGCTTTCCGAATTTTCTTCTCCGTCTGCATCGCGCGGACGGCGACGGCGAGATCGTTCAAATAACAAAAGCCTTCGGCCTTGTCGGCAAAAGCATGATGAAAACCGCCGCCGATATGCACCGCCGCGCCGTGTTCCAGAGCTGATTCCGCCGCGCGAATCGTTCCGCCGCAATTCAGAATGGACATCTCGACGATCTCGCGCGTCAGTGGCAATTCGGAAAACAGCGTGCGCGGCGTCCACCGCAAATTATGAAGATCGTCGAGATATTTTTGGGTGTGAACCAGCAAAAGCTGATCGGGCCTCGCCGCCGCCGGCTCGATAAACGCGGAGTCAGGAATGTGATGGCGCTCACGCAAAGCCTGCGCCACGAGACGATATTTTTGAACCGGAAAAACGTGAATGCCGATGTCGGCCTGATAAAGTGGCGAATAAACAAAATGCATGTTCGTTCAAATAAGCTGCGTCGCGAAACGCAAAGCGCCTTCATAAACCGCCTCGCGACCGGGTGACGCAATTTTCTGCGCCAACAATTCCGCGGCTGGCGTTTCGGAAAAATCCGGCGTGGATTCGGAAATGGTTTGCCCGCCCTGGGTGACTCGCAAGACGGCTTGCGCCTGACGCCAATTTCGCTGCGCCGAAAACACCAGCGCATCGTCATCCGGCTGAAACCGAATTTGCACGGAGAGAATGCCGCTCGGCATAGTCGTTTCATCGGCGCCGAACTCGGACTGGCGCAAAACAATTTTGGCCATCACTTCCCGGCTTGGGGTTTGCCAGCTTGTCCGGAAAATATTTTCATTCCCGGCCGCGGTCTCCGCCGTCAACGGCTCATTGAGCTTCCAACTCAACAAATTGGCCAGCCAGCCGAGCAAAAGCAAGGGTTGAGCGAAATGCACTTCGCCTTCCGGCGCCGCGACGGCTTCAACGCTAATCTCTGCCAACTGTTCGCGGCGCGACGCGGCCGGCGGCGATTCCAGAAATTCCGCGATCAATTCGCGCCAACGCGCCATTCGCCGCCAGTTGAGATCGCCGCAAACGCCGTTTTCCCAGTTCAAAGTCAACGCCCGCGCCTGGGAAAGCGTATTGCCCACATCGCGGCCATCCGCCGAATCAAAAACCAATTGCCGGCTGGCCGCAACCAGCTTCTCAAAGAGAACACTCTCTTCGGGAAGATCGCCCTGCCACCACAATACCGCCGGCAAATCACCGGCGATGAGCGGTGGGGCGATTTCAGGCAGCTTGTCAACGGCATTGCCCTTGGCGCTGATCGTGATTTGCTCGCATCCCGTTTTCTTGCCGCCGGCTTCATGAAAATGCGCCGAAATATAGGAAGAAATTTCATTTTCCTCCGCTTCCGGCGCAGCGATCAACGCGATGATGCGGGCGGGATGGCGTCGGGTCAACTCGGCGAGAAGATGCGCCGCGCCTTCGTAAGCGCCTTCGTTGGGGGAAAACACCAGCAGATTCAAATTGCGCACGCGCGTGCAATCAAGCTTCTTGGCGGCGAGGCCTTGCCACAGCGCATCAAGTTCCTCGGCAATCATCTCGACCGCGACGGCGAGAGGTTCTCCTTTAATAAAGCCATCAACCAATTCATCCGTGGACATACATTCCCTTCCTAAGCAACCGTTATTTCATGGCTCAAATAAACACTTTGAATCGCGTTCAACAACTCCACCCCGTCACTCATGGATTTCTGAAAAGCCTTGCGGCCGGAGATCAACCCCATGCCGCCCGCTCGTTTGTTGATGACGGCGGTCTTCACCGCCTCTTTCAGATCGGACTCGCCTTTGCCGGTCGAGGCGCCGCCGGAATTAATCAAGCCAATGCGGCCCATGTAGCAATTGGCCACTTGATACCGCGTGAGATCGATTGGATGCTCCGAGGTTAATTTTTCGTACACCGCCTTGTGCGTCTTCCCGAATTTCAACGCATTGTACCCGCCGTTGTTTTCCGGCAATTTTTGTTTGATAATATCCGCCTCAATCGTGACGCCCAGATGATTCGCCTGGCCGGTCAAATCAGCCGAGGCATGATAATCCTTGTCGCCCTTGACATTGAAGGCGGAATTTCTGAGATAACACCACAGAATCGTGACCAGCCCAAGCTCGTGGGCGTGGGCAAAGGCCGAAGAGATTTCCTGGATCTGCCGCGACGATTCATCGGAGCCGAAATAAACCGTGGCGCCGATCGCCACCGCGCCCATATTGAACGCCTGCTTGACGTTGGCAAACAAAATCTGGTCGTATTTATTGGGATACGACAAAAACTCATTATGATTGATTTTCAAAATGAACGGAATCTTGTGCGCATACTTTCGCGAGACCGCCCCCAAAACGCCGAGCGTCGTCGCCACTGCATTGCAACCGCCCTCCATTCCCAGCTTGATGATATTCTCCGGGTCAAAATAAATCGGATTGGGCGCAAACGAAGCGCCGGCGGAATGCTCGATGCCCTGATCGACCGGCAGGATGGAAAGATAGCCCGTGCCGGCCAGCCGGCCGTGATTGAAGATCATCTGCACATTTCGCAAAACGGAATCCGGACGATCCGAGGGGACAAAGATGCGATCGACAAAATCCGGGCCGGGCAAATGAAGCTGAGCTTTGGGAATCGTCGCGCACTTATGCTCCAAAAGCGGCGCGGCATCCTCGCCCAGAATTTCTGCAATGTTTTTGAAAGTCATTTTCAGTTCCTCCTTTTTAGTGGTAATGGGATTGGTTTTAAAATCAGCCGATGGTGATTACGATGAGCATCTAAAAACTCGCGCACAAACAAAATACAGCTTTGGGCAGAATTACGCAAGCGCTTTCTCCTCAGTTTTTCACACTTCGACCAATTCCATTATTTGCTCTTCAACGATCTCTTGCCCTATTTCATATAACGTATTGGGACAAATATCAGCGCTATTTTCTCAGACAATGGTGTCTAAATCCGAATCGACACGCACTTTTTTAAAATACTCGTAATTCTGCAACGGAACATAAATTTTGCGCTGAAGGAAGCCGGCCATATCGAGGACCTTAATGACGCCATTATCAAAACCAACTTTTAACTTGTATGGCTCTAATGGTTCGACTGTTATAACGTAACGCATAAAATCACCTCAAAGGTTCAATCTTATCTATTAATTTTCAATTCCTGATTTCCGCAACGCCAGCAGCGCCTCGATATCCAGCGGCTGCGAAAGCCCTCCCCATTTCGACCGCTCGCGGCGGGTGTCGACGTAAAGTTCGAGGCCGTTGCCGTCGGGATCGGAAAAGTAAAGGGTTTTGCTGATGCCGTAATCCACCGCGCCGGTGATTGGCACATTCGCTTCACGCAGCTTGATATAAGCTTCGGCCAACGCCGGCAAATCCGGCAGCTCGAAGGCCACGTGAAAAAGGCCGATGGCATGAGGCATGGGACGTGGCGCACGCGGGCCCACTTCCTGCAGCGCCAAATCATGATGCCGGTTGCTGAATGTGAGAAAAACAAAATTTGCCACGCGCTCGGTCACGCGGAAGCCCAGCACCTCGGTATAAAATTTCACCGACCGCTTGAGATCGGCGATTTTGAGGTGCACGTGTCCAACCATGTTAAGCTCGATCATAGATTGTCTCGCTCGGATTAAAATAAAAACACTACGCCGCGATGACACGCTCGATAGATGGATTGATCACTGCAAACTGGTGAAACGTACTGGTATTAATTTCTATAAAGCGGGACACGGGATCGGAAAGTAAAATCTGGCGCACTATTTTTTCCAAATCTTCTGGTAAAATCGATAGATCATTCAGAGGGAGCGAATCGAGCGTCCTTAATTTGGAATAATCAATAAAGGTCATCCCCAGTGGTTCACCGGAGTGCCGATCAAAGCGTAGAAGAATATTGTTATGTAAATTTACCCCCATACCTTTCCGTCCTTCCTGTCCAAACGTGACATACAAAATGTCATCGTCACGTTGATAATGTAAAATAATTCGGTCTGTTTGCATATTGAGCCTATTAAAAGAAATTTTGATACGCCGTTAAAACAAAGTTGTTGGGAATCTCCTGATCGTTTTCATCCGTGACCCATCCAAACTTAACCACAACTACGACATGGTTATTCAAATCACTCAAATCACCAAACGATTTGTTATAAAAATATTTGTTCGGGTTTAATTCGTCTTGTATGCGCTTTCCATGGCGTAACGTTTCAAGCACATGCCGGTCATAACCAATCATGTCCGGATGCTCTTCATAAATATGTTCCCATCGCTCATCGGTAATATAGATGGTATTGCCATAACGATCTTGAATATATTCCTTGTCCACCTCATCCTCCATTTTGCTATTTGCCAAAATATAACACTCTCCCGGCGCAATCGCAATGTTTTTTTTCGCCTTCGTCGAAGCGACGGCGCCGCATGACCCCTCCGCTTCCGCAAAATCTTTGTTGCGAACGTACCTTTCAGGCGTAGCCTTTAAAGCGCAACGTTAAACGCGCGGCGACGAACGTAAATGAACGCCGCAATAAAAAGCGCAAACTTTTTCGGCGGGCGCGAAGATTTGTCTTGCAATTATCGCCGGCGATTTATATCATTGAACATGACAAGAAAATTTGCGACGCGATCTTGCGAGCAAAATAAAAATCAAAAACAAAAACACGGCGGCTGTTCGCCCAAAAGGCTCGACGGTTTCGCGTTCCAGGAGGCATGATGCACGTTGCAGACGAGTTTTGTACTCGCCAGATCATTCTTCTTTACAACCTCGATGCAAGCTGGTCGGACAGCGATCAAGCTTACGTCAAGCAGCTTGTCGATCGCATGCAAGCCGGTTTTGAAAACTTCGGCTTTGCCGTGCATCCCCTCGCCGTGCGCCGCGATTTGAGCGTATTGGACCATTACGACCCGCGACAATGGCTGGTCTTCAACTGGTGTGAAGGATTCGAGGGCATGCCGTGGTCCGACGCCCTGGTGGCCAAGGGCCTCGAAGCGCGCGGCTTTACCTTTACCGGCGCCGATGCCAGAACCATGACCATCGCGCAGGACAAATGGCGCGTCAAAAATATTTTGCTCGCCGCTGGTGTGCCCACGCCGGCGGGAATGATGATGGACGAGACTACGCCGGCCGGCGATTGGGCGATTTTCCCGGCGCTCGTCAAACCCGTCAACCAGCACGGCAGTTTCGGCGTCACCAAAGATTCCGTCGTCGAATCCAAAAAAGATTTGAGCCGGCAGGTGAATTGGGTGAGAAAAAGCTTTGGGTGCGCCTCGCTTGTCGAGCCGTTTCTCGACGACCGCGAGTTTCAAGTGGCGGTGTGGGGAAATCACAAACTGCAGGTGCTGCCGCCCATGGAACTCGATTATTCCGAATTTACCTCGTTGAACGAACGGCTCTATACCTTCGACTCGAAGTTCGACCCGAATTCGCCGGGCTGGTTCGGCATCAAGTGGGTTTGTCCTGCCCCGGTCGACGAGCCGTTGCGGGAGGAATTGGCGCGCGTGGCGGCGGCGGCGTTTCGCGCCATGCGCTGCCGCGATTATGCCCGCTTCGATATTCGCCTGTTCAAAGGCCAGCCGATGATTCTCGATGTCAACCCCAATCCCGATCTCGACCCCTCCTCGGTTTTTCCGTCGGCCGCGGAAACCGTCGGCCTGAGCTACGCCGACATGGCGCTGCGCATTTTGGAGCTGGCCGGCATGCGCATGCGGCGCCGACTTTCGCTGCTCAAGACCAAAACGAAACGAACCCCAACCTCGGCGGGCGTCCCTCTGCGTCTCGCTGCAGCCGTTTAAAATTTTCGTCCACAAAATAAAAATCCCTACGGGCGCAGCCCACAGAAAATTTAATTTCATTTCTGTGGGCTGCGCCCGTAGGGATTTTTCATTCAGTGGGCGAATTTCTGTTTTATTTTTAATCTCCCGCCTGCGCCATCAGCTCTTCCGGCTTGTAATACGTGTGCAAAACCAGCAGCACGGCAATGTCCATCAGCACCTGCTCGCGCCGAGTCGGCATGTAACGCAACTGCCGGCCGCGCGCAAACGCCACGAAGTTGCGCAGCTCCTGCCGGATGCGGGCGCGGTCGATGCCGGCCCACCAATAATCGATGCGTTCCAAAAGATACGGCGAATATTCCGACAACAAATCCGCGAGTTTCTTGCCTCTTTTCGTCCGGCCAAACACATCGATCAGCGACTGCGAGACCGGCAGCAAATCGTTCGAAGCGTCTTTCAGGCGGTTCAACACCTCCGGGCTCGTCAGCGGAATGGCGCTCAACGCATGGCGTTTGGCGTTTTTGTGGCTCGGAATCACCGCCATCGCGTAATAGCAACCATCCTTTTTCTCCTTATCCACGCTCCACCAGCGCTTGGCCAGGGCCGTACGCGAATAACTTGAGGCCGTGGCGCCTTTGTGGCTGCCATAGGGATCCAACACGATGATCGCCTTCTCGGTCGAGCCGGCCGCCAGAATCCAATGATCGAAATTATCCACGCACAAAATTACCGGATGGTTCTGGCTGTGTTGCTCGCGCAGCCAGGCCAACGCTTCTTTGCGGTCTGCACGGTGCGGCCATTGTCCCTCCAAACCTTCATAACCCAGCCGCCGCAAAGCCCGGCGCAAACCGGATTCGTCCGTCCCGTTCCACCAGCGTGTGCCGCAGGCCAGTTTGATTTTTTCAAATGAAACCTTGCCATTCCCGAGCAAATACAACGCGTTATAAATGCACGTCGGACCACAGCTATAAGTGTCTGGTTGTTTGGTGAGTCCCATTTCTCGATCCCGCTTGCGCGGGTGTTATAAGCCCTTGTTTATATATACCTAAAATTTACAGCATCAAATTTGAATAACCGGCCATAATATAACATTCTTGGGCATTCAAATCAATCCCTTCGGCAAAATTTTTTTTCTTTTTATCCGGCTTGGAAAAGAAAAAACCGGGTTAAATATTTATTTTATAAATTTAAAACAAAATAAAAATAAAATAAAAATATATAATTTGTGAAAACCTAAATGAATTAAGTATAAAAAGCAATGAAAGTATTTTAAATTGGGGTGCGGTCGTACAGCTTTTTCGAGTGACTGCCGACAAGGATTTTACCCAAATCCGAGTAAGCCGAGTTGATCGCTTGCGGCTCAATTCTGGCGGCGCTTTCTTCGCAAAAATGAAGTGATTTTGCCCATCAACTCATCGAGATTGGACGATTTGAGAATGAAGGCGTCTGCAAACCAGCGCCGCGTGTGTTGTTGGGAGTAAGGGTAGGCCGTATTAATGATGATTGGCAGGCGGCGGCCTTTAGGCCTCCGGCGATTGGTGGAGATTTGTTCGATAAGGTCGATCCCGCTGATATCCGGCAGGATGACATCGACAACGGCGACGTCAAAACGCCGTTGTTGCAATTGCTGCAGGGCGTCATGCCCGTTGTGAGCGCAGACGACTTCATAACCCTGCGCTTCCATTTCCATCCGGTACAGCAAACAATGCCGCACATTGGCATCGACCACCAACACCTTGGGCGGCAAAAGCTCCGCTTCGATTGGCATACACTTCCTCCTTACTACAAAGCTACGACCGCAGGTTTTCTACAAGAACAAGGTGGGAAAACGCGCTTGAAAATAATAGCGTGGTTTTGTCGAGTCCAACACAAAACGTCACTAAAATAATCCCGAAGAAGTCAAAAAGCAAGTGACAAGATTGTTACATTCGGCAAGGGGCAAAGGGCAAGTTGCAAGAAGATGATTTATCCTTCACGCCACAATTTTCAGCAGAAGTTGTGGCGAGGCTGCTTTGGCTGAAGAACGTTTTTAAAATTTCGCCATTTCCTCCCCTGCGTACTTCATCGTCCGATACGCTTTCAACCGCTTTTTAAACATCCGCGACAGCATCGGCACCCGGCTGTCGACGTAATCATAAATTCGCACTTCATCTTTTCCCTGATGCGGACGGAGAATCCGTCCGGCATATTGCTCCAATTTCCCTTTAAAAGAAATTGGCAAGGCAAGGAACAACGTGTCAAGATGGCGGTCGTCAAATCCCTCGCCGATATAGGCGCCGGTGGCGAGGAGCACGCGCGATTCGTTTTCCGGAATTTCTTTGAGCTGTTGCATAATGGCATCCTGCTCTTTGACGCCCTTGCCGCCGTGCAAGATGATCGAATTTTTCACAACTTTTTCCAATATGCCGTGCAACAATTCAAGATGCTCGCGACGCTCGGTCAGGATGAGAGGAAAACGCTTCTCTTGTAAAACTTGGACGACGTCATTGATGATCAACAGATTGCGGCTTTCGTTTATCGTAAGGGCGTGCAGGATTTCGTGATGCGGCACCTCTTGATGATCGGGCAAAACGAATTCGGTTTCCCGGCATATCAGCCGGCGCTTAAACGACCGCACGCCCCTATCGTGAGAATCAATCTGGCAGCGCACCGGCCCGCAATGCATGGCAATGATCGGATGATGTCCATCGCGGCGATAAGGCGTCGCGGTCAGGCCGGTCACGTATCGCGCGCGCACATTTTTCAAAACCTGCTCGAAAGAGAAAGCCGAATAGGAGAATGGGTGTTAATCAAAATTTGGCGTGTGCCGTCAGCGGAATTGAGAAGAAGTTCTGCGATATTGCGAAGACGTCTAGGATGAACGCCATTTTCAGGTTCTTCATAGCCGATTGTCGTGGACTTGCTGGCAGGCGAGAGAACGGCCAATAGTCCCAATATGCGCAAAGTTCCTTCAGAAATCAAACGATTTGAAAAAGAGGTATTATCTTCCAAAATGCGAAGATAGAGTTCGGCCTTGTCAGTTCGTTCAATCTCAAGATTCTGCAGGCGTGGGAGAAGTTGTTGCGCGGCGCGTTTGACCGCATCGAATTGTTTGGGGTTTTTGAGAGAAAGCGTGTGGTAAAAAGCGGCCAATTCTTCGCCGCGCGGACCGAGCAAAGTCACATCGGCAATGGCGTTTGCTTCTCGCATCAGAATACGGGGTTCAAAATAATAAAATTGGCATCGCGACATTTCTTCTCGGAAGGCCGTCAAGTGCGGATAATGTGGTGCATAAAGGGAAGTGGAAGCGATGGTGTAATCCAGTCCCATTTCATGCATGATAGGATGAGCTTGGCCCTCCATGCGCAAACTCAGCTTATTCCCTACTTTTTCGATAAATGGGTTGCGAACCTTTTCCCCATCACCGCGCTTGCGCAAAGCGGCGAGGCGCTCGTTCATCACCCGCAACACTCCCGAAATCGAATGAATCTCCAACTCTAAATTGTAGCGGAGCAAACGGTGCGTGATTCGGCTTTTATCTTGATTACCGCCGTTTTGTTCTTCAATTCCTTTGCGTAAATCGCGGATTCGCTGTTCCGTCTCCTGAATAACTGCGTCACTGAGTTCAACATCAATTTCAAATGAAATTCGAAAGTGCATTTTACGTTTCACGTTTTAATCAATAATACCTCGGCATCAAATACAGCGGAATCCCATCGAGCCGCGTGCTGATTTCGTGCATGTCGAAGCCGCCGATGAAGCGCCGGGAGACGCGCTCCCAGAGTTTCGGCTTGACGCGGCCGACTTCGATGAGGTCGGGTTCGACGGTGATGTGCGCCAGTTGCTTGGCGACTTCGACGGCGCGGTCAAAGCCGCCCAGCTCGTCGACAAGCCCGCAGGCCAGCGCTTGCTGTCCCGTCATGACGCGGCCATCGGCGAATTGGCGCACTTTGGCAGGCGCCAGATTGCGCCCGCGCATGATGGCGTCGACGAATTGATCATAGGTGTCGTTGATCATTTCCTGCAACATGCCGCGCTCGGCTTCGGTCAAGCTGCGATAATACGCCGGCGTGTCTTTGAACTGGCCGGATTTGACGACTTCGGCTTCGACGCCGACTTTGCTGAACAGTTGGCTGAGATTGCGCGAGCGAATGATGACGCCGATCGAGCCGGTGACGGTGCCGGCATTGGCCAACACCCGTTCGGCGGCCATGGAAACGTAAACGCCGCCGGAGGCGGCCACGTCACCCATGGAAGCGACCAGCGGCATTTTTTTCTCCGCGCGAAATTTGCGCAGGGCGTCATAAATTTCCTGGGTGGCGCCGACGGTGCCGCCGGGCGAGTTGATACGCAGGATCAAGGCCCGGGCTTTGACATGTTCGACGTCTTCCAACGCCGACGAGACCCGGCGCGGCAGGGAATCTTCGTCACTTTCTTCGATGACGCCGTCGATGCGCAAGACGGCAAAACGCGGGATTTTTTTACGGCGAAAACGAATCATGATAGTTTTGAGTTGTGGCTTTTTTGCGAACGAATAAATTGTTAAAATCAATATGCAGAAATTTTTCGCGAAAAGCAAATGGAACGAGATGCGGCTCGGGAAAATAAGGCGCCAGGCCGAGAGTCCGGCAGGCCAAAACAATCAAAAAATATTTTTTCATGGCAAGACGAAATTATAGTTTTGCTAAAGTGAATCCCACAGCAGTTTGCCCGCAAAGATAATGACCATCATGATGACAAAAGCGCGAATCCAGTCATGCCCCTTTTTGACGGCGAACCGCGTTCCCAGCCAGCCGCCGGCGGCGCTGCCCAGGCCCAGGCTGATCCCCAAAAGATAATTCACTTCGCCGTGCAGGATAAAAACAATCAAAGCCGCAACAGTGAAGATCAACGTCACCAGAACTTTCACGGCATTGGTTTTCACCAGATCAAAGCCGGAAAGCAGCATCAGGCTGATGATCAAAAAACCGACGCCGGCCTGAATGAAGCCGCCGAAGAGGCCGATGCCAAAATAGCCGATCATAAAGAAGACGAGCCGCGCGCCGGCCAGGGGCTTGGGGTTGGCGCGAAAGCGTTTGCTGGGATCGAAGCCGATCAAGACCAACACCGCGATCATGATGCCGGCAAGAATTTGCCTGAACAAGGCGTCGGGAACGTCGATGGCCACACTGGCGCCGATCAGCGCGCCGATGATCGCCGGAATCGCGGCGAGCAGGCTGAGGCGCCAGGGCAAAACATTAAGTTGATGAAATCCTGCGACGGCCACAATGTTTTGAATCAGAATGGCGATGCGGTTCGTGCCATTGGCGGTAGCCGCCGGCAGGCCGAGGAAAATCAAAACCGGCAAAGCCAGCAACGAGCCGCCGCCGGCAAGGATGTTGATGAAGCCGGACACCGCGCCGACGCCGAAAAGAATGAACAGTTGGGCGGGAAGTGAAAGCATTATGGCCACTCGTTCCAGCAACCTTCCAATTCCACGCCGAGACCGTCGGCGAGACGGTTGACAAAAGCGAAGTAGGCCGTAACCTGGCAAACGTCGAGAATCGCGGCATCGGAATAACCGGCTTGCCGCAAAACCTCGACGTCAACCGGTTTCATGGAAGCCGGTGCAAGGGTCAGTTTGACGGCGTAATCCAACATGGCGCGATCGGCCGGTGAAATTTCGGCTTGTCGATAATCTGCTGATAACGCCTCAACGAGCTTATCGTCACGCGTTAATCGCCGGAGTCCCGCTCCGTGATGGCGTATTCAATAATGGCAGTGATTGGCGGCGGAGACCACGACGGCGATCATCTCGCGTTGAATGCGCGACAGCGGGGAGGGCCCGCGCATGAGGTGGCGATAAAATTCATAATGCTTTTCCATGGAGCCGGGATTGTGGCTGTGAATTCGGATGATGTTGTCCACGCCGCCCGATGGCTCGCGATAATGTTGATAAAGCTGGCGCAGCTCGTCGGAGGCTTCAGTTTCGGGGATATAAGAAATGAAAGCCATGCCTGGCGCTCCTTTCGGATGATTGGCGATGAAAACCTGATGAAAAACCAGGGTGATTTGTGCTCAATCAATTTAAAAATAAACGCCATTCATCGCAATAAATATTGTTCGGCAAGCTGACAATTTTTAAAACAACGTCCGGAAAATGAAAAAAATCCTGTTGCTTTTTTCCTTCAAATTACTTACTTTCTAACGTTCGGTGACAAGGACATTCCCATCATTAAAGTTGCCCGACAACTTACCCAGGACCCGCCGGGATAACCGGACCAATAGGAATAGCCAGGTAAGGCAGAGGATATTGGTCATTCTCATAATATTTTACCAGTACCCTGGTAAGATAAAGCTTATCTTACAACAGGCAGCATTGCACGTACAACTTTGGCAGAGAGGGTACCATGGCAGGTCAAGCGCATCTTCATTCTTTGAGCGCCCAGGCTCGTGCCGTCAAGGGCATTTTATTTCTGGGAACAACTTTGGCCTTTGCGCGAGACGATTCCAGCGCGCGGTTCAATTTAAAAAGCACAACACCACCACACCCGCCGTCCGGCACCACAATCACGAGCGAGGCCCAAGCCGGGCCAAGCTTGCCCACAGCCGTTTCGCTTTTCTCCGCCAATTTTCGTAGCGTGTCTGCTCTCATTATGATTGCATATCTCGGCAGCCCCTTGGTCAGATAAAATTTATCTTACAATTCACGCAGCATTGCACGTACAACTTTGGCAGAGAGGGCACCATGGAAGGTCAAGCGCGTTTTCATTCTTTGAGATCCCGGGCTGGCGCCGCCATCGGCATTTTCATCCTGGGAACAACTTTGGCTTTTGCGCAAGACGATGACGAATCGCGGTTCAGCTTAACCACTACGCCTGCAACCGCGGCAGTTTTGCTTTATCAACCCTTTGAAGTGCAGCTTTCCAGCGCAGGAGACTCTGGCAATCCTTATCTCGACGCCAGCGTCACTGGTGTGTTCACCTCACCGACCGGCCGGGAAATGCGGCTGAAAGGGTTCTGGAACGGCGGGCGGAATTGGGTGGTGCGGTTTGCGCCAACCGAGGTCGGGACTTGGAGCTATCGCACCGAAAGCTCGGATGGAAGCCTGGTGACGTCCGGAACTTTCGAGGCGCAGCCCAATCCCGCCAAACGCGGCTTCGTGCGCGTGAGTCCGTCGCGGCGGTATCAGTTTGAATACAGCGACGGCACGCCGTTTTTGCTGATGGGCGACACAAATTGGGATGCGATGACTTCCGGCGTCGGTTTTGAGGCGCGCTTCAAGCCGTTTATCAATTTACGCGTATCCCAGAATTTCAACGCCTTTAACACGATGGTCGTGCAAAACCGGTATGATTATCAGTCCAACGAAGGCGGCGCGCCCTTCGAGATGTTCAATCCCGACACGCGCAATTTTGACCGGTTGAATCCGGGATTCTTTCAGTGGGTTGACCGTCGGGTGGAGTATGCCGACAAAATGGGCATGGTGTCGATCCTGTTTTTTACGTGGGCGGAAGAGCTGCGGCGAATACCTGCCGATGCCTACAAACGTCTGGCGTTATACATCGTGTCGCGTTATGCCGCCTACAATGTTTTTTGGGTTCTCGCCGGCGACTATACCGTGTATTTTTATGACCCGCCGCTCTATCGCGAGGTGGGCAATGCCGTGGCCGCAGCCGATCCTTACGATCATCCCATTTCGATCCATCCCGGCGACGGCCGCAGCAATCGCGAATTTGGCAATGACGGGTGGCTGGGCTATGTCATGTATCAGCACCGCGATGCCGGCGAGTTTCTGGCCGATTCCATTCGCGCCGCCCGCATTTTTAACAAGCCGGTGGTCAACGCGGAATATGGTTATCATCTTCCGAACTATGTGCATGCGCACGGCATTCGCCAGGATGCCCATTACACCCGCACCGGCGGCTGGATGATTTTCAACGCCGGAGGTTATTTTGTTTCCGGATTTGAACACACGTATTATGATCCGGACGAGCATTACGACGACGAGCTGAACACCAGTTGGGATTTGAATGATCCGCAAGATTTGGAAGCCGGGCGGCAGCACACGGTTTTTTACCGCTTTTTCCGTGATCACACCTCCTGGTGGGAGCTTGACCCGCATCCGGAATTGGCCAGACCCGGTGGGCCGCTTGACGGCCAAACCGAGCTGCTGGCCAAGCCGGGCAGCGAATACGTCGCGTACAATGTGCGCGGCGGACGCATGCGTTTGCAACTGCCGGCGAACCAATATTTTTCTCTCGCCTGGCTCGATCCGATCGCCGGCGCGCTGCAGCCGGGGCGCATCTTCCAATCAACCGGCGAAGCGGTTTTGCTGATGCCTTCGAATAATTTGGATGCCGCGGCTCTGCTGCGGGCGGCCGCGGCGCCGGCCATTACCGCAGCCGGCGGCGTCACGAATTTGCAAAGCCGGCAGCTCAACATCCGCCAGGCGCGTTTTACCTGGCAAACGCCGGAGCCTTCCGACAGCCGTCTGGATTTGCAAAAGCCGGATGGCTCACGCGTGCAATACCTTGATAACCGCGAAACCACCCAGCACGAGATCATCGTCGACGGTTTGTCGCCCGATATAAATTACACCGCCACCGCAGCCTCGCAAACCGCGGATGGCCGCGAGTGGAAATCTTCCCCGGCCAGCCTGCGCACCTCGGTGGTGGTGATGGATGAGTGGATTGAAGCAGAGAACATGCCCACCAAAACCGTCGGTCGCGCCGAGCCGCCGGGCTGGAACCTGGACGCCAACGGCCATCTCGCCATCACCTTGAATTTTCCGCAAACCGGGCCTTATCGCTTTGTGGTGCGCAGCCGCAGCGAGCATAGTGACGGCTGGCCCAATCTTTCGCTCCAGCTTGACAACAACACACTGGCTAACGTGTCGATCAACTCGGCGGTGTTCAAAGAGTTCGCGGTGGAAAAGGACATTAACGCCGGAACGCGCCAGGTGAAGCTCGCTTTCACCAATCATTTTGAGAATCGGCAGCTCATCGTGGATTGGCTGCATGTGCAGTTCAATGGCGTCACCGAGACCCAGCCGCCCCTCATCTCGAACGTGACCGCGACCAACATCACCTCGTCTTCGGCCCGGATCACCTGGAACACCGACGAGCCGGCCGACTCGCAGGTGGAATATGGCTTGAACACGAATTACGGCTCATTCTCGGCGATTGACCCGAGCCGCGTCACCAGCCACGCCATTACTCTCGCCGGATTGGCGGGCAATACCACCTATCATTATCGCGTCAACTCCAAAGATGCGGCCGGCAATCTCGCGATGAGTGATGATTTTACCTTCACCACCTTGATTGATGTAACGCCGCCGGTGATCTCGAACGTGACCGCGATCAATGTCACGACCGGGACGGCGACGCTCACCTGGAGCACCGACGAGGCCAGCGATTCACAAGTCGAATACGGCCTCGATACCAATTACGGAACGACTTCGCCGCTGGATGTCAATCGCGTTGCCTCGCATA
>Ga0073934_10006747_pt1 | contig 16463 bp, 15 predicted proteins | sample LarsenN4metaG_FD_76834 | JGI IMG/M metagenome (GOLD analysis project Ga0073934, IMG submission 76834) | Hot spring sediment bacterial and archeal communities from British Columbia, Canada, to study Microbial Dark Matter (Phase II) - Larsen... ...
AGGGACTGACCAGCGTTGATGTCGAAGACGAGATCTTCGGGCGTATCTCGTTCCCGACGAGCGATATAGACGACTTCGTCCTACGTAGAACCGACGGCCGCGTCACGTACAACTACGCGGTGGTGGTGGACGATATCGAGATGGAGATCACCCATGTCGTGCGAGGCGTCGGTCATCTCTCGAACACGCCGAAGCAGGCACTCCTCTTCGATGCGCTCGGCCTGCCGCGACCCGTGTTCGGCCACCTGCCCACGGTCCTGGGCCCGGACGGTAAGAAGCTCTCGAAGCGTCTGGGTGCGACAGGGGTCGCCGAGCTGCGGGCGCGCGGGTACCCGCCCGACGCCGTCCTCAACTACCTCTCGCTACTCGGCTGGTCGCACCCCGAGGAGAAGGAGGTCCTCACGCGCGCGGAGCTCGTCGAGTCGATCAGCCTGGGCCGCGTCGGGAAGAGCGACACACAGATCGATCTCGAGAAGCTTCGGTGGGTGGCTGCGCAGCACCTCGCGACGGAGGGCCTTTCCGACCTCGCGGAGCACGTGCGGCCCTTCATCGACTCCGACCGCTTTCCGGGCGCGACGGACAACCTGGAGCGCGTCGTGGAAACCCTGCGCACCCGCCTTTCGACCTACGCGGACATCAACGAGCATCTCGGGCTGCTCTATCCCCCCGAGGGAGAATCCGCGGAGAAGAGACGCGCCCTGGGTGCCGATCCCACGGTGCGCCCGGTCCTGGAGGCCGTCCGTGCCCGCCTCGCTTCCCAGGTCGAGTGGGAGCCGATCGCGCTCGACCAGGCCGTGCGGGCGGCGGGAGCCGATGCCGGGGTGAAGGGCGCAGCGCTCTTTCATCCCGTGCGGGTCCTCCTCATCGGCAGCGAAAAGGGCCCCGACCTGGGCAAGATCCTTGCAGCAATCGGCCGAAATGAGGCCCATCGGCGCGTGCAGCAGGCGCTGGGCTGAGGCAATCCAGGGTTCGGAGGGGTAGGAGTTTTTCAATGAAACCGGGCCTTGGCGGTCTTTCCCGGGCTCTTTACGTTTCCCGGTCTTTGCCAACGCGGGACCGCTTCGATTTAGGGAGGTAAACCGCATGAAGATGCGTGGCGTATTCGCTCTCATCATGGCGCTCTGCACCGTCGTCGAAGGTTGCGCCTCGGGAGGCGGCGGTGGCAGCGGCGGCACGACGACCACCGCTGGACCGACCGGAAGCGGTGCGAACCTGCTGACCCAGGGCGCCCGGCCCCGCGAGACCGACAATACGGAGGCTGCCGAGGAGGCGCTCGAGGCGGCGTACGAGGCGCTCGAGGCACAGAACGAGGCGGGGGCGCAAGCACAGTTCCAGGCCGCGATGCAGGCCTCCCAGGCCGCGATCACCGAGGATGCCACGAACCCGCTGGCGTACCGGCTGGCCGGCGAGGCCGCGCTCGGGCTCGAGGACTACGATCAGGCCGCTCAGCACTTCGACCGCGCGACCGAGATGCGGCCCGTCTACGATCTCGAGATCGCACCGCAGCGCGAGAACGCGTACATCGGGCTCTACTCGGACGCGATTCCGCTCCTGCAGGCCCAGCAGTACATGGAAGCCGCAGAGATCCTGGAGGACGCGAACACCATCTACCCGCGGCGCGCCGAGGCCGTGATCACGCTGGCGCAGATCTACGCTCAGGAGCGGCAGCACGATCTGGCCATCGAGAAGATCGATGAGGCGAGGACGTTCCTGAACTCCGAGGAGCGCATGGCGGAGGTCGACTCCGCCACGGCGGCTCAGTGGCGTGAGGACGGCGGCAACCTGCTGCTCATGCGCGGCCAGGTGCTCGCGGACGCGGGCCGTTTCGAGGAGGCCGTCGCGACCTATCGTGAGGTGGCGGCCGAAGATCCCAGCAACATCGCGGTGCAGCAGGACATCGCCGCGATTCTCATGACGATGGGACGCGAGGACGAGGCGCTGGCCGAGTACGAGCGGCTGCTCAACCAGCCCGGCCTCAGCGGCACCGACTACTACCGCATCGGCGTCGGCTTCTACAACAACGAGGACTACGCGCGTGCGGCCCAGGCGTTCGAGCGGGCCGTAGGGGTCAGCGCCAGGGACCGCGATGCGCTCGAGATGTGGACCCGTTCGCTCTACCTCGACTCCGCGTATACTGCCATACCGCCCGTGGCCGAGCGGTGGATCGAGCTCGATCCGTCGAGCCAGATCGCGCTCTCGCTGCTGGCGCAGTCGACCAACCAGTCGGGTAACGCGCAGGGTGCGGCCGAGATCATGCGGCGCGTCGAGCAACTTTTCGTGACCGTGGACGACCTCGAGATGCGGCGGGGCGGCAATACGGCGGTCGTGAACGGCTCGGTGTCGAACCGGACCATGAACCCCGGCGATCGAGCGACGCTGACCTTCACGTTCTACAATGCGACGGGCCAGCCTCTCGGTACCGCCACCCACCAGGCGACGGTGCAGGCGCCCGGTGAGAAGCAGGTGTTCCAGGTCGAGTTCTCGGGCAACCAGGAGATCGCGGGTTACAGCTACCAGGTGACGCGAGGATAACGACCGCCGACGGGGCGACTTTCGCACGAAGCCCCCTTATCTTGGGAGCCCGTGCGGGAGTAGCTCAGTTGGTAGAGCATCAGCTTCCCAAGCTGAGGGTCGCGGGTTCGAATCCCGTCTCCCGCTCTGGAAAAAGAGAAAGCCCGGCGAGGACTTAGATCCTAGCCGGGCTTCTCGTTTTGCTGACGACCCCGCCGAGGCGGCGGGTACCTCTCAGCTACCGACCGCGTCGGGCTCGCTCTCGGACTCGAGGCTCGCCATTTCCGCGGTCAGCAGGATCTCGCCCGCTCCTCGCGGCACGCCGCGCGAGAAATCGACGCTCGGCAGGAACCAGCACGCGACCAGAGCCGCCGCGGACATCGCGGCGCCGGCCCGGAACACGCCCCGGAGCGCGTCGGCCAGTTCCTGGCGCGCGAGGCCATCGAGCGGCCCGAGTCCCGATTCCACCGCGCCGATCGCGCCGGGGTCGACGACGCCCGCGAGCCCTCGCGCCAGCAGCGCACCCATGAGCGCGACCCCGACCACCGACCCGACGCTGCGGAAGAACTGGTTGAGCGACGTCGCGAGCCCCAGGCGCGAGCGATCCACGCCGTGCTGGATCGCGAGCAGGAGAGAGAGCAGCGAGAGGCCGAGGCCGCACCCGAGCACGAACAACGCTGTATACATCGCCGCGCGCGTCGTCTCGACGTCCACGAAGCTGAGAGCGACGTAACCCGTGACGAGGAGCACGGCGCCGACCGTGGTCGTTGGCCGGTAGCCGACCAGGATGACCAGGCGCGCGCTCAGCACCGACGTGATCACCCAGCCGAGGAACAGGGGTGTGAGCGCTTGGCCGGCTGCAGTAGCCGTGCCCCCCATCACGCCCTGCACGAACAGGGGAACGAAGGCGATCGCCCCCAGCAGAGCGGCTCCGACCAGAAACACCACGACGAGCGTGCGCGTGACGAGGCCGTCCCGAAACAGGTCGAGCGGCAGGATCGGCTCGGCGACGCGCCGCTCGACGAGCGCGAACGCCGCGAAAAGGAGCGCGGTCGCGGCCACCCAGCCGAGGGGACCGCCGGCCACGTCGCTCAACGCGATCAGCAGCGTCGTGACGCCGGCGAAGAGGAGCACCGCGCCCATCCAGTCGACCGGGGCCGTCACCTGACGACGCGACGCAGGGTAGGCGCTCGCCAGGACGACGGCCGCCAGGACGCCGACTGGAAGATTGATGAAGAACACCCACCGCCACGACAGCGCGTCTGTGATGTAGCCCCCGACGAGCGGCCCGCCGATCGACGCCACGCCCCACACGCCGCTGAAGAGCGCCTGCACGCGCGCGCGTTCCTGGAGCGCGTACAGCTCGCCGATGATCGTCATGCTCAGGGGGATGATGGCGCCCGCGCCGAGCCCTTGGATCGCACGAAAGGCGATCAGCTGCGGCATCGACACCGCAGCGCCCGAGAGCGCCGAGCCGACCAGGAAGACCGCGATGCCGGCCAAGTACAGCCTCCGATGACCGACGCCGTGGACGTCAGCAGATACGCCGAGAACACCCAGCTGTAGTGGGCGAGGCCTCCGAGCGTCAGGATCACCGTCGGCAGGGCCGTGCTGACGACGGTCGCCTCGAGCGCCCCGAGGCTCATGCCCAGGAGCAGGGCGGCGGTGATGGCCCGCCGGCGTGCCAGGCTGAGCGGTGTGTGGTCGGACATCGCCGGGCTACGTACCGACAGGCTCAACCTCCCGCGATGCGCGGCACGAAGCAGATCTCACTGTCGGCGTCGAGCTTCAGGAACTCGGGCTCCTGGTGGACCTCGCCGTCCACGGCGATCGCCATGATCTCGAGCGGATCCGTGAGGGCGGGAAAGCGCTCCTTCACCGCCTGCATCAGCTCGCGCACGCGCGGTGCGTCGAGCGTCAGCGACTCCACGCCGCCGGTGTACTCAGCCAGGCTACCGGAGAAGTGGATCGTCGCCATGCGCTCAGCCTTTGCCCAGCCGGTCGAGCACCCGCGGAGGCGAGAGCGGCAAGTCCATGAAGCGCACTCCGGTCGCTCGCGCCATGGCGTTGGCGACGGCGGCGAGCGGCGGCACGATCGGGACCTCGCCCACGCCCCGCACCCCATACGGGTGGAGGGGGTTCGCGATTTCGACGATCACGGTGTCGATCATCGGCAGGTCCGACGCCACGGGCATGCGGTAGTCGAGGAAGCCGGGGTTCTGCAGGTGGCCGGACTCGTCGTAGATGTACTCCTCGTTGAGCGCCCAGCCGATACCCTGCGCTGCGCCACCCTGCATCTGCCCCTCGACGTAGGCCGGATGCACGGCCTTGCCGACGTCCTGGATGGCCGTGTAGCGGACCACCCTGCTGACGCCGGTCTCCCGGTCGATCTCGAGGTCGCAGATGTGGGCGCCGAACCGGGTCCGGCCATGGGGGCGCTGACCGATCCCCGTCCCACCACCGGCCCGCCGGTCGCGGTCATCTTGGCGGCGAGCTCGCCCACCGTGAGCGGCTCGTGGTCGGACGCGCCGTTGAGCGGCACCGCTCGCCCGTGCTCCCAGGCCACGCAGCTCGGGTCCACGTCCCAGATCTTGGCCGCGCGGGCGCACAGCTGGTCGCGCGCGTCCTGCGCCGCTTTGATGACGGCCATGCCCGTCGCGTAGCACACGCGGCTCCCGCCGGTCAGGTCGTTGTAGCCGATGCTGTCGGTGTCGGCGACCGTGGGCCGCACGCGCTCGACCGGGATGCCGAGCTCCTCGGACACCATGAGGGCCTGCGCGACGCGCGTGCCACCGATGTCTGGGTTCCCCGTGACGAGCGTCGCGCTCCCGTCCGCGCTCAAGGACACCACTGCGGTCGAGTTCAGGCCCGCGTTGAACCAGAAGCCGCACGCGACGCCGCGACCTTGGTTCTCGCCGAGCGGCGCCGTCCAGTGCGGGTGCCGCTTCGCCGCCTCGAGCACCTGCACCAATCCGATCGGACCGAACTTGGGCCCGTAGGGCGCCAGGTCTCCCTCCACCGCCGCGTTCTTCAGGCGCAGCTCGATCGGATCCATGTCGAGCCGCTCGGCGATCTCGTCGATCACCGACTCCGTGGCGAACGCGGCGGAGGGCGAGCCCGGGGCTCGGTACGCCGCCACCTTCGGGCGATTGACGACGATGTCGTACGCCTCGATGGAGAAGTTGGGGATGTCGTACGGCGCGATCGCGCACATGGCGCCCGCCCCGGCCGGCGAGCCCGGATACGCGCCGGCCTCGTAGTACAGCGAGCAGTCGGCGGCTACGAGCGTGCCGTCCTTCTTCGCGCCGATCTTCGCGCGGATCTTCGTGCCCGACGTCGGTCCCGTGGCTCGGAACACGTCGGCCCGCGACATCACCATCTTCACCGGCCGGTGCGCCTTGCGGGACAGGGCGATAGCGAGCGGCTCGAGGTACACGGGGATCTTGCCGCCGAAGCCACCGCCGATCTCGCTGGGCACGACCTTGATCCTCGCCGCGTCCATGCCGAGGATGCCCGCGCTGGCGTCGCGCACGACGAAGTGGCCCTGCGTCGTGGTCCAGACGAGCACCTGACCATCTTCCCCGTAGCGCGCGACGCACGCGTGCGGCTCGATGTAGCCCTGGTGGGCCATCGGCGTCGTGAACACGCGCTCGACGATGACGTCGGCTTCGGCGAAGCCCTGGTCCAGGTCCCCGCGCTTGAGCTGCATGCGGAGCGCGACGTTCGTGCGCTTGGGCGCGTCGGGGAGGGGTTGTCCTTTCGTTACCAAGTCGTCGTGCAGGATCGGCGCGTCGGGCGCGAGCGCCTGATCGACGTTCATCACCGGCTGGAGGGCCTCGTACACGACCCGGATCTTCTCCGCGGCCTCCCGAGCGATATCGACCGAAGCCGCTGCCACCGCCGCGACCGCGTGGCCCTCGTAGAGCACCTTGTCGTGGGCGAGCGCGTTGTCGCCCATGGGCCCGAGCTCGAGCGCGGCTTCGCCGAGGGAGAGCTTCCCCTTCGTCTTCGGGATGTCCCGCCCCGTGATGACCGCCTTCACGCCCGGTACCGCCTCGGCCGCGGACGTGTCGATGGAAACGATGCGCGCGTGCGCGTGCGGGCTCCTCAGCACGTACCCGTGCAACATCCCCGGCAGCGTGAAGTCCGCGCCGTAGTTCGCGCGTCCCGTGACCTTGTCGAGCCCGTCGTGGCGAATCGGACGCGTGCCGACGTACGTGAAGCTTCGCTCGCCGCTCATGTCGTCACCTCGCTCGTCTCGCGTCTCATGACGTCGGCCGCGTCCAGCACGGCCCGGATGATCTTGTCGTAGCCGGTGCAGCGGCAGAGGTTGCCCGCGAGCCAGTAGCGGACCTCCCGCTCCGTCGGGCTCGGGTTGAGGTCGAGCAGTGCCTTGGCGGCGACCACGAAGCCAGGCGTGCAGACCCCGCACTGCAGCGCGGCGTGCTCCAGGAGCTTCTGCTGCACGGGGTGGAGCGAGTCGCCTCGGGCGATCCCCTCCACGGTGAGCACCTCCCGGTCGCTCACCTCCGCGGCGAGCACCAGGCACGACGGGACGAGGCGGTCGTCGAGCAGCACGGAGCAGGCCCCGCAGTCTCCGGTGCCGCATCCCTCCTTCGAGCCCCTGAGCTCGAGGCGATCCCGCAGTGCATCGAGCAGCGTCTCGGCCGGGCCGCAGAGGAACTCGGCGGGCTCGCCGTTGACGCGCGTGCGTACGTGAAGGGTCGACACGGATCCTCGATCGCTCATTCCTGGGTTCTCATGCGAGCGCACGGGCGCGCGCGGCCGCGACCTGCGCCGCGCGTCGCGTCAGCACGCCGACGACGGTCCGGCGGTAGGCGACGGTACCCCGCTTGTCTTCGATGGGCCTCGCGGCGGAGCTGGCGGCGTCACCCGCACGCACCAGGGCCGCGTCGTCCAAGCGCGTCCCGACGAGCGCTTCGGCCGCGGCGCTCACCAGGAGCGCCGTCGGTGCCACCGCTGCGATGGCGACGCGCGCCGCGGTGCACGTGCCCCCTTCGTCGAGCGTCACGCTGACCGCGGCGCCCGCGGCCGCGATATCCATCTCGCTCCGGGGGATGAGCCTCAGGTAGGCATCCGCGGTCCTCGGCGCCGGCCGCGGAACCAGGAGCGCGACGAGCACCTCGCCGGGCCGGAGGACCGTTCGGCCCGGCGCGGTCGTGAAATCCTCCACGTCGACGCTGCGCTCGCCCTCGGCCCCCGCGACGAGCGCGCGGGCGCGGTTCACGATGAGCGGGCACGTGGTGTCGGCGGCGGGAGACGCGTTGCACAGGTTGCCGCCCACCGTGGCCCGTCCCTGGATCTGCGTGGAGCCGAGAAGCGCGACCGCCTCGACGAGGCCCGGCCAGAGGCGCCGCGCCTCCGCGTGCTCGCAGATCTCCGCGGCGGACGTGGCGGCGCCGAGTCGCATTCCCTTTCCGTCCAGCGTGATCCCGATCAGCTCCGCAATGCGCTTCAGGTCGACGAAGGCCGACGGGCGCCGAACCCCCGCACGGTACTGGACGAGCACGTCGGTCCCGCCGGCGAGGGGCCTAGCGTCCGGATCGGCGTGCAGCAGCCGAACCGCATCGGCGATTGTCGTGGGCGCTTCGTATCGTTCGGTCTGCATCTAGTGGCTGAAGTGCCCCGTCAGGGTCGCGGCGGCCAGCGCCCGCGCGGCCGTCCGGTGAGAGCGGAGGTCCGTGGCTTCAGCGAGAGGCGAACAGCGTCCGAGGGTCATCATGGGTCCGGGCTCGGCTAGAGGAGTCGCCACCGCAGGCGCCGGAAGGCTCACGTCGCGCCGGAGTGCCGAAGGCATTATCAGGGCGATCTCCGGGCGAGGCAAGCGATGGGTCGACTGAACACGCCACCGCAGGCGACCTCAGGGCCGCACGACGCTCGTCCGTACGAACTAGTCTCGGTCCACGGCGAAGTCGGCTGCGCTCCCGAGCGACATCGGCGTGCTCCGCCACGCTTCGGTGGGGCGAAGCGTCGCCGCGACGCCCGGCCCGAGTGTGGCGTCCACCGGCTGGGCGAATACCGGTACCACGTCGGCCCAGCGATACCAGAGCGTTCCATGACTCCGGCGGGCTTGCTCATGATCGTCGCACCCGAATTCTTGCGGTCGGCGAGGCAGCGCGCGGGCCAGCAGCACAACGCCAAGGGCCAGATCATCGCCGTTCCGCTTTCTCGAGCTCGTCGCCGACGTCTCGGAGCTTCTCAATTCCGGGGCGCCCAGCTCACGTAGAGGTCTTCGATCGTGTTGGTGGTCACGCGTTTGAACCCTGTGCCATCCGGCTCGATGACGAAGATCTCGTAATCCCAGTCCGCTGCGCCGAACGACGCGCCCGGCGGCCGCGACGAGTACGCGAGGTGAGTTCCGTCCGGAGACCATTTCGGGCGTTGGTCGTAGTCGGTGGTCGTCGCGATGGGAGCCAGCTGCGTTCCATCGGGGCGCACCGTGTGCAGATGCAGGGTGCCGTTCGCGGTGACTCGAGAAAACACGATGCGGGATCCGTCCGGCGACCAGTCGGGCCCGTCGTCGTAGACGTCGTCATCGGTGACCCGAGCCTGACTCGATCCGTCCGCGTTCATGGTGAAGATGTCCATGTAGGGATATGGATAGACGCAACACGCGACGGGCTGCTTCCTGCTCGAGACGAACGCGATGCGGGTGCCGTCGCTCGACCAGCTCGCGTTCCAGTCTCCCCCGAACGACTGCGTGAGATTCTCGAGACCCGTGCCGTCGACAGCGACGGCGAAGATGTCGAACCACGTCGAGTCGTTCCCGGTAAATGCCTCGAAGGCAATCTTCGACCCGTCGGGACTCCAGTCGGGCCGGTACGCGTTGCGCGCGGGCGCGATCGCGATCCGGGTCGACTCTCTCGTCGCCAGCGTGAGAATCACGAGCCCGTCTGACTCACCGTACGCGACGCGGGTACCGTCCGGCGACCACGCCGCAGGCGACTCGGGCGGCAACCCCAACACGGAATCGAGCGTGAGCCCTGCGCTGTCGAGCACGGCCATCCACCACGAATTGTCCGAAGCGCCGCTGGCTGAAGTCGCGCTGCGTACGACGGCGAATTGAGGCGTCTGCTCCGTCTCGGTGGGCGCGGTGGTCTCTCGACACGCTGCGAAGCAGAGTCCGCCCAGCAACAACGGGAGGCTCAGCCGGCGAGAAGGCCTCATCGGAGACCTCGCCGGGGGAGCGATATGTGAGCCCAAGTCCGAGCTCGAGCGTGGTCGAACACGAGTGTCCTCTTTCCTGGGTCCCTCGGCGATTGCTCCAGTAGGGTACGCGCAGCACCGGCCGACGACCATCCGTCATCTGACGTACCTTCCTGGAGATCTTCGACGCCCTGGGGTTTCGCTCGAGGTCTGCCCGCCGTAGCCTACCGTCGGCTCCCCCAGGGCCGGGCACGGAGTTGCTCCTCCATGTATGCAGCGCGCCTCGGCGGCATCTCAGGCGTGGCCGACGTGCGCTCACGTCGTCGCAGCCCGACCATCTCGGAGTACCGAGGGCTCTTCGCTTTCCGGTCCGAGCATGAGAACGACATGCTGAGTCTCTTCGAAGCACGGCGCCCCGTCGAGTTCGAAGGCGTCGTGGACGGTGAGAAGCTCCGGCTGACGGTGACGCTGATCTCCCTGGACCCCGTGAGCGGAATCGCGTTCTTCGAGGGATCCGGCGAGAGCGCGGACGAGTTCCGCCAAACGAGCCCCCACGCAGGTTGACGGGAGGCGAGTTGCGGGACTGACGACACCGTCCGGATGTTACGACCGGTTCGACCCGCTCCGCACGGAGGGCAGCATGCTGCGATTCCCATCTGGCATCCGATTCCTGGTGATCACGGCCGTGATGACGCCGGCTTCCGTGTCGGTCCCGGCGCACGCGCAGGTGGACCTGGGTCCCACCGTCGAGAAGACCTACGGCCAGGGCCTGCCCCGGGACCGCGAGACGCTTCTGTTCGACGACGATCAGTACCCGTACTGGCCGCTGACTGCGGAGCAGAGCGCCTATGCGTCGATCGACGGCGCGCGCATGAAGCGGCACGTCGAGGAGCTAGCCCGGATCGCCCTCCGTTACCGCGACGCGGGGCACCAGTGGTGGGGTCGCCTGCCAGGTACCTCGGCCGACCGCGAGGGGATGGCCTACATGACGCGCGAGTTCGAGTCGCTCGGTATGACGGTCGAGCACTTTCCGTTCGTGCTCCCCGAGGACTGGCGGCCGACGCGCTGGGCGGCGAGCTACGTGACCGGTGACGGGTCCACCGTACGCTTGACGACCGCGTTCCCGGTCGCGGACACGAAGGCGACCGGCCCCGAACCCGTCAGCGCGGAGGCCGTGTGGGTCGGCGTGGGCTCCGCAGCGGACTTCGCCGGACGGGACGTGGCGGGCAAGGCCGTGGTGATCTACAGCGTGTTCGTTCCCGGAGGGAGGAGCCACTCCGCGAGCGACCGGGCCGGTCTCTTCGACGCCAACACGCGGGCGGTCGAGCTGGGCGCGGCGATGGTGATCAACGTCATGGGTGTTCCCGGCAACGGCCAGTTCCAGCCCGAAGGCGGGATCCGCTCGGTTCCGCATTTCACCCTGAGCATGGACGAGGGCTTCGCGCTCAGGGATCGCCTCGGTGAAGGGGAGCGCGTGCGCGTGAGCTTCCGGCTGGAAGTTCCCGAGCTCCGCGACGTCGCCACCGAGTACACGGTCGCCACGCTGCCCGGCATGTCGGACGAGGAGATCGTCGTCATGTCGCACACCGACGGGTACTTCCAGGCCGCCACGGACAACGCGGCGGGCATGGCGAGCGCGCTCGAGCTGGCTCGGTTCTACGCGCAGAAGCCGCTCGAGCAGCGGCCGCGCACGCTGAAGTTCATCCAGTTCCCAGATCATCATCACGGAGAGGTCGCACGCGGCCGGCCCCGTGTCGGGATCGACGCGACGTATCCCTGGGACAAGGTGGCCGTGAAGCTGACGATGGAGCATCCGTCCCAGACGCTGCTCTTCATGTACAACGACGCGCTCACGCCCACCAACGCGGTGGGCGCGTTCCGCTGGAACGCCCTCGGCAGCCCCGCGTTCGAGCGGATGGTGTTCGAGACGCTGCGGGAGTTCGGCGTCTCCGTCTACGCGATGGAGGACGGGCCCAAGAACGGCGACTACGCTCCGTCGTTCCACATCATCGACCACGTGATCTATCACACGTCGCTCGACGTGCCGGAGCTGGTTCCGGCGAGCGGGCTCGAGCGGAGCACACGGGCGTTCGCGGCCGCGCTCGACCGGGCGAACGCGATGACGATGGGGCAGCTGCGCGGCGAGCACTTCCCGCCGGAGAGCGGGCGGGGCACGCTCGACGGGACGGAGTCGCTCGGGAACTGAGCTCCGGCGCGAGGGGAAGCGACCACCTCAGGCTTCGGGGTGATCTTCTTCACGGGATCGCTCAGAGAGATCATCGGTGTCGTTCCCGACATTCGGGTGATCTCGATGCGGGGCAGAGAGGGTGGTGTGCTTTACATCCCATTCATAACGGGCCAGTGGAGTCGAGCCGACGGCACGGGTGCCGTCATCGCCCGTCCGGCTCCCGGCGTCACCACGGAAGTAGTCGCAGCCGAGGTGCGGTCCGCATTTGCGGAGGTCCACGCCGAGCTGCCCGTGGAGATCGACCGGCTGGAGACCGTGGTCCAAGACACGCTCGCGCGCGACCGGCTCCTCGCCCAGCTGTCCGCCGTGTTCGCCCTGATCGGCGTGCTGCTGGCGATCATGGGCCTGTACGCTTCCATGTCGCACTCGGTCGCCGTGCGCACACGCGAGCTCGGCATCCGCGTTGCGCTCGGTGCCAAGTCCCACGACGTGGTGTGGGAGGTCCTCCGGCAGAGCCTGGTGGTGACCGGAGTCGGTATCCTCATCGGACTGCCGGCCGCGATTACCGGATCGCAGCTGATCCGCCCGCTCTTGTTCGAGGTGTCCGTCTTCGACCCGTGGATTCTCGGCGGCGCATCGGCGCTGCTCGCGTGCAGCGGCCTCGTCGCCGGCCTGTGGCCCACACGACGCGCGATCCGGCTCGATCCCTGGAAGACGTTGAGATTCGAGCAGGGCTAGCCCCGTCTCCTTGACTGACGCCCCGTCAGGCAGTAGCACCAAGTAGCCGGAACTGCAGCCAAGGAGGGTGCGATGGCCATCGACGCCAGATCGCGGCGTTCGTTCCTCGTCAACTCGGCATCCGGCTTGGGGGGCGCCTGGATCCTGGCGAATTACCCCGCCATCGTCGCCGCCGAGGAGTACGTACTGGCGGCGGCGCGCTCCGAGGAGCAGGTGCGCTTCGCGTTCTTCACGCCCGAGCAGGCGGTCGAAGTCGAGGCGATGGCCGCGCAGATCATCCCGACGGACGAGACGCCGGGTGCGCGCGAGGCGCGCGTGATCCATTTCATCGATCGCGCGCTCGTCACGTTCGAGCGAGCCCGCCAGGAGGACTACACGCGCGGACTGACCGAGCTGGCCGCGCAGACGCGCCAGAAGTTCCCGAGCGCGACGAAGTTCTCCGAGCTCACGTTCGATCAGCAGATCGCGCTCCTCACCGACATCGAGCGCACACCCTTCTTCAACCTGGTGCGCACGCACACGATCACCGGCTTCTTCGCGAGCCCGGTGCACGGCGGCAACCACGGCAAGGTGGGCTGGGCGTTGATCGGCTACGACGACTCGCTCGTGCACGAACCTCCGTTCGGCTATTACGACGCACTTCCTCCCGCAGCCGTGTCGCGGCCGGGAGTCACGGGAGGCCAGCAATGAGAGCCATGCGAGCGTTCAGACCCGGCGAGGAAGTCGATTTCGTCGTCATCGGCTCGGGTGCCGCGGGCGGGATCATGGCGAAGCAGCTCTCGACCGCCGGCTTCTCCGTCGTCGTCCTCGAGCAGGGAGGATGGGGCAAGTACGGCCACGAACAGGACTACACGAAGGACGAGCTGCTCAACAACAACCCGGCCATCGACGACATGCTGATGACCGACCCGGTGCGTCAGCCGAACACGTTCCGCAGGAACGCCACCCAGGAAGCAGGTCCTGGGGTGCACTCTTACGGGTGCGTGGTGGGCGGCGGCACGGTGACCTACGGCGGCAGCAGCTGGCGCCACCTCCCGTGGGAGTTCAACGAGGCGAGCACAGTCGGGACGATCGCCGGCACAGGGATGGCGGACTGGCCGATCACCTACGAGGAGCTCGAGCCGTACTACGTGCAGGCGGAGTGGGAGATGGGGATCTCCGGGCAGCGCGTCGACACCCCGTTCGTCGCGCCCATGTCGAAGGAGTACCCGGTCCCGCCGGTGCCCCTCAAGTCCTCCGGCGCGCTCCTCAAGGTGGGCGCGGCCAAGCTCGGCCTGACGGTCGTTCCCGGTCCACTCGCGATCATCACGCAGCCCTACATGGGCCGCTCGGCGTGCGTCAACTGCGGCATGTGCTCGGACTTCGGGTGTCACGTGCGCGCGCGCTCGAGCTCCGCGGTCACCGTGCTGCCGATCGCGGTCGAGACCGGCCGCTGCGAGATACGGCCCCGGAGCTACGTGTACGACATCCCGGTGAACGACCAGGGCCGCGTCACGGGCGCGATGTACTTCGACGCGAGGGGCCAGCAGGTCTTCCAGCGGGCCCGCTCGGTCGTTCTGTCGGCCAACGGCTCGGAGACGCCCCGCCTCCTCCTGCTGTCGAAGTCGCGGCTCTTCCCGGAGGGTCTCGCCAACTCGAATGGAGTCGTCGGCAAGTACTTGATGCTCGGGAACGGGGCGAGCGCGAGCGGGCTCTTCGAGCACGAGCTGAACGACTACAAGGGTGTCGTCTCGGGAGCGGCCATCGTGGACTACGTGCCCACGGATCCCCAGCGCGGGTTCTACGGGGGCGGCCGCATGACGTCGCGCGGCTATTACACGCCGATCGCCATGGGCCTCAACAGCCTGAGCCCCGATCAGCCTCGCTGGGGTGCCGGGTACAAGCGCGCACTCCGCGAGGAGGCGCAGCACCGGATGAACATCCAGTGCTTCACGACGCAGCTGCCGCTCGAGACGAACCGCGTGGACCTGGACCCGGTCGTGAAGGACGCGTGGGGTCTCCCGGCGATGCGCATCACCTCGACCAGCCATCCCGACGACATCCGCAACATGGAGTTCTTCCGGCAGAAGTCGCTCGAGGTCCTGGAGGCCGCGGGCGCGACCAAGGTGTGGGCCGGCGCGGTGAACGACAGCCGCGGCAGTGCGCACAACCGCGGCACGTGCCGGATGGGGAACGATCCCAGGACGTCGGTCGTGGACAGGTACCACCGGGCGCACGACGTGCCAAACCTGTTCATCGTCGACGGGAGCAACCTGGTGACGGGCGGCCGCAACCACCCGACCATGACCATCCAGGCGCTCGCGTTCCGCGCGGCGGAGCATCTCGTGCGCGCGGCGAGGGCGGGAGAGGTCTGAGCGTTTCGGTGCGGGCGATCGAGTTCGAGCACCAAGGCCGCCGGTATCGCGCCGAAGTGCTTCGGGTGCCGGAGGGCGGGGAGGAGTTCGCGATGGGAGGGTGGTTCGTCTCCGTCGACGGCGCACCGCCCCGTCGGGTGTTCGAGGTCCAGCCGGAGGACGCCGACACGCCGGCCTTCAGGCACCGGCTCATGATCGCCGCCTGGCTGGCCGAGGGGTGGGAGAGGCGCTCCGGCTCGGAGCGCAGGAGGCGTGAGCGCCCGGAGGGCCCACGCGACCGGAGGTGGGTACCGTAAGGAGGAGATCCATGGCCGAGCTCGACCGCAGGAGCTTCCTGACCCGCGCGCTCGCCTCGCTCGCCCTGCCGTCGGTCGCCTCGCATGCCTCGACCCGGCAGACCCCCTACCGGATCGACGTCCATCACCACTTCGGTCCGCCGACCTGGGTGAGGGCGATGCGCGAGGGAGGTCAGTTGAGAACGGCGGACAACCCCAACGGTCTGCTGAGCCCCGCGAACACCACCTGGACGGTGGAGCAGACGCTCGCGGATCTGGAGCGGGGCGGTGGCGCGGCGGCGGTGATCTCGATCACGAATCCCGGCCTCTACCTCGGTGACATCGCCCAGGCCGTTCGGCTCGCCCGCGAGTGCAACGACTTCGGCGCGCGCGTGGTGCAGGACCACCCCACACGCTTCGGCTTGTTCGCGGCCATGCCGCTGCCGGACGTCGACGCCACGCTGCGGGAGATCGAGTACGCCTACGACCAGTTGCGCGTCGACGGCGTCGGGTTCATGACGTCCTACGAGGATGTGTGGCTCGGCGACCTGCGGTTCAGACCCGTCATGGAGGAGCTCGAGCGGCGCCGCGCGGTGGTGTTCGTTCATCCCACCGCCGCCGCATGCTGCAGGGGTCTGAACTACGCGATCGGTGTGAGCCCGACGAGCATGGAGTACGGGACCGACACGACGCGCGCGATCACGGGCGTGGTCGTCAATGGCTTCGCGCACGCATTCCCGAACATTCGCTGGATCTGGTCGCACGGCGGGGGGTCTCTGCCGTTTCTCGCGGAGCGAATCGCCGGCACGCGGCGGGACGAGCGGATGCCCGACGGCTTCATGGCCGAGGTGCGGAAGTTCTACTACGACCTCGCGGGCGCGACGAACCGCGGGGTGGTCTCCTCGCTGCGAGAGCTCGTGAACGCCGATCGCATCGTATTCGGCACCGACTTCCCGCCGGGTGGGACGATGGCCGAGTACGCGGAGAGCCTACGCGCTCTCCGCATGTTCGACGAGACGGAGCTGCGGCTCGTCGAGAGGGAGAACGCGCTGCGGCTCTTGCCGCGTCTGGCGGGCTGAGCGCGCGCTCGGCCGAGCGCGCGCGTCGCGCTGCTGCGACGGGTTCGGTCGCGAGCGCGATGCGTTATCATCGTGCCGTCCCTTCGCCGCAACCCTTTCCGAGCGCCGCGCGCTCGAGCGGCGAACGAAGGGCATGTCGCTGCATCGCGAC
>Ga0073934_10006750_pt1 | contig 16453 bp, 11 predicted proteins | sample LarsenN4metaG_FD_76834 | JGI IMG/M metagenome (GOLD analysis project Ga0073934, IMG submission 76834) | Hot spring sediment bacterial and archeal communities from British Columbia, Canada, to study Microbial Dark Matter (Phase II) - Larsen... ...
AAAATTATATTTAAAAAATAATTGCTAAAATCAATCCAACCATAAGCGTCAATCCAAACTGAGTATTAAACTGGGCAGTCATAACATTGTGTTTAGTTCCGTATTCCCATCTTTCGTTGCTTGATTCAGGCATTTTACTCAACATTTTTATCAATTTAATACCTATTGGAAGTGTAATCATGTTCAACAGTGCAAATACAGGAAGCAGACCAAAAATAACAAAAGCTACAATTGAGATATAAGAACCGATTATCAAAACATAGTAATAATATCTTGAAAGTTTTTCGCCGAGAATTATTGCAACAGTTTTTACACCAAATCTACTATCGAATTTCACATCTCTGATATTATTGGAATGTAATATTGCTATAATCAAAAGTCCGAACGGAAGTGAAAGTAAAACCGGTATAAAAGAAAAGTGATGAGTCTGAACAATGTAAGCTCCGAGAGTCATGCCAGAGCCAAATGAGAGAAATACCATTATATCACCAAAAGCAAAATATTTCAACTGAAGCGGTTTAGCCGTATAAAAAACAGCCATTATAAATCCGAAAATCATAAGGTAAAAAATCCATATACCTGCATTCAGCATAAGATAAATACCTGTAAGACCTGCAAGAAATAGTGATAATATTGCTCCATTCATCATTTTTGAAGGGCTCATAAGCTTTTTAGATAAAACAAGCGAGCCACCGTGAGGGATACCAGCATCTTTATCTTCCTTATCTATGCCTTTCTGATAGTCATATATATCATTTATTAAATTTGAACCTATATGAACAAGAACAGACCCAATAACGCATAGTATAAAATCTATAAAATTAAATTTCTGTCCTTCGTTAAGTAATATTGCAAGTAAAGAGCCGTATATTACCGGCATTATTGATGCAGGAAATGAGTAAGGTCTTATTGCTGTCCACCATAACTTAAATCCCTTTAAAGTATCATTATTTCCCATTTTAAGTCAATTTTTTTTAAAAATATAAAAACAATTCTATAATTAAAAGATATTGCTTTATATCCTTGTATATATTCAATGTATGAAACATTTTTATATAATAAATCGTTTAAAATTTAAAGATTTCGATGCAGGATTTAACAGTAAATAGCGAAGAAATATACAGAAATATAACTTCAAAATTGAAAAAGGTTTGGATAAAAGAGTTATATTACCAATACTTAAATTCACTGATTATTTTATTCGCCTCCGCTCTTTTTTCCGGACTTGGTATAATTCTTACCGGAGTTTTTTTTAATCCCGGCTCTTTGTTCAGAACTATTTGCTTTTGGGGATATACCGGTATTTTTTTATCTGGTTTTATTTACTTTACATTGGTATTCATTTTCAACCGCTTTGAAATTTTAAATAAATTTAATCCTGTAAAATATTCCTGTAAAATCGGCATTTTTGATTCTGATGTTTCTGATAATCTTGCTAATTCACTCTCGCTTTTTGCTAATCTTAAAAGCAATCCTTATTATTCAGAAAGACTGATATTGTCAAATCTGAAGAAAACTGCAGAGAAATATTTCAATTTTAATCTTTCCCGTTTCATCCCTTTTCATACTCTTAAAAGAAAAGTTTTTGTTCCGCTTGGATTAATCGTTCTTATTTCTTTTCTTTTTATGTTGTTTCCGGGTTCACTATTACCTTCACTAAAAAAATATATTAATTATAATCTTGAATATCTTCCTGATGGAACCGGAATTTCATTTGAAGTAATTCCGGGAAATACAAAAGCAGTCATTGGGAGCAATATTCAGGTCTATATTAAAATAATTTCAGACAATGAAAATTTTAATGCTACGGATATTAAACTTACATGTGAACGTATTGGGAGAGAAGGAAATATAATATCTGCAGATGAAAATGTATTAACTCCGGTAGATAAAAACCTTTTTAAAGATACAATACTTGCTAACAGCGATATAAAATATTTTGCCGAATTTCATGGTATCAGGTCATCAGTTTATAATATTTCACTTGAAGATTATCCGGCTTTAAAATCATTCAGTTTCAAAATTATTCCTCCGCCATATACTAATTCAGAACCATACGAAATAAAAGAAGATAAAAAAGATATTGTTTGCCCTGAAGGAAGTCGCATAGAGTTAAATATTTCATCTAATAAAAAACTTTCTTCTGCAAATTTGAATATTAACGATTTTAATATTTCACTTCAAACCAAAGACGAAAATGCCTTTGGTTCTTTCATTGCAGGCAGCTCAGGAAAATTCAATTTTATATTAAAAGATTCCGATGGAAATATTAATAATGATTACAATATTTTCAATCTCAAAGTAATTCCTGATGAAGCTCCTAAAGTATCAATTATTGAACCGTCAGAAAATAATCTAGAGCTCAGAGGGAAAAAAGAAATTTTATTGAGAGCAAAAATTACAGATGATTACGGCTTCAGGTCGCTAACACTGAATTTCAAAAAAGTTAAAGACAGAACATCAGCATCAGTAAAAGAATCGGCTAAAGATTATTTCGGAATAATTGAAATTCCTATTATAAATAAAACAGCTACATCAGTTGAAATACCATATCTTTGGAATCTTATTCTACTTCTCTCTAAAAGTGGTGATGCAGTTGATTATTATATGGAAGTAACTGATAATTCAGGTAAAACCGGAAGAAGTGAGATTAAAAGAATAACATTCAAAACTGCCGCAGATGTTATCAAAGAAACAGAAAAATATACCAAAGAAATACAAAGGAATTTAAAATCAGTTTATGATGATACAAAGAATCTTGAAAAAGAATTATCAGAACTGAGAAAAAACCTTCAGAAAGGAGAAGAGACAGGTGTTAATGAAATGCGGAAAAGAAATGAATTAAAAGATAAAATTGAACGGGTTCAGAATAATATGCAGGCAATTCAGGATAAAATTGACGCCGGAATACAGGACATAAAACAGAATAATTCATTAAGCGAGAAAGTACTTGACCAGTTTATGAAACTGCAGGAACAGTTCAATAAAATAAATACACCACAGTTTCAGGAAATGCTTCGTAAACTTCAGGAAGCGTTAAAGAAAAATAATCCACAGGAATTGCAACAGGAACTTAGAAATATTAATTTTGACGAAGAAGCTTTCAGGAAACAGCTTGAAAAGATAATGGAGCTTATGAAAAAGATCGAAAACCTTCAGAAATTCGGACAACTCACAAAAGAACTTGAAGAACTCCTCCGAAAGCAGGAAGATATAAAAATGCAGACAATGAACACGCAGACTACCGACAAGCAGGCACTTGACGAATTATCAAAAAAGCAATCAGAACTGAAAGAAAATGTTGATAAAATAAATGAATCAATAGATGAATTTAAAGAGGACTTAAAAAAGAATAAGGACGATATTTCAACCGAAGGACTGGAACAGGTCAGTAAAAGTATGAAGTCAAAAAATCTTAAGAATAAAATGCAGAAATCATCTGACCAATTACAAAGAGGAGAGAAGACATCAAGTGAAGAAACACAGGATGATATTTTAAAAGACTTAAATGAATTGAACGAAATGATGCAGGATGCACTTGAGAATGAAATGAACTCAGATGAAACCTTCAAAAAGATGCTTGATAAAATGAAGCAAATGAAATCAGACATAGAAGAATTAAGTAAAGATCAGGAAGAATTAAGAAAGGAGACCGGAAAATCTGATAGCAGGGAAGATTATCAGGAAAATCAAAAAAATCAGAAAGATCTTCAGACGAGATTGACAAAGACAATTGATGATTTATTTAGTCTGACAAAAAGCGGATTGCAGGTTACTCCGGAAATGGGAAAAGAGCTCGGCAATGCATACAATAAAATGGATAGGGCAAATCAGGATCTGCAAAATGAAAGTAAAAACAATGCAATGTCTAACCAGCAATCTGCAAAAAATTCCCTTGATAATGCAGCAAAGATGCTTGGCGATATGATAAATCAGATGAGTCAACAGGGAAAACTGGGAAATAAGCCGGGTGGCAGAATGGCAATGTTGATGGAAAAACTCGCACAACTCATTAAGCTGCAACAGGGAATAAATGGACAGATTCAGCAACTTGGAGAAGACGGTAAAAAAGGAGAAAAAGGGAAAGAGGGAGAAAACGGACAGGTTGGTCAAAATGGCAAGGAAGGTAAAGACCAGGAAAGTATGAAGAAGGATATGATTGACAGACTGAAGATTCAACAGGAAAATATTAAGAAATCACTTGAAGAGTTAAACGCCGAATTTGAAAAGGAAAAACAAAGAAATAACGAACAATTTCTCGGTGATTTAGGAAAAGTGGCGGAAGAAATGCAGCAACTGATAAATGATTTGTCTGAGTATAAAATTGATGAAAAAACAACTGAGAGGCAAAATAAAATTTTATCACGAATGCTTGAATTTCAGTTATCTCAAAGGGAAAAAGATTTTGAACAAAAACGCGAATCCCGTCCCGGTGAAAATTTCATACGTTCCACTCCTCCGGAAATTGTAATTACAGGACCTAATTCATTTAATGCATTAAAGGAAGATTATCTCAGACTTCAAAGGGAGGGATTTACAAAAGAATACGAAGAGTTAATAATGGATTACCTGAAATCGTTAAAAGTCAGGTAATCCATTCTAAAATTTATTTTTTGGGTTTACTGAGATTTTTCAGTTTATCCATATCAATATTAAACTTATCAAAATCTACGTCCTTCGGGACTTCGAATATACTGTCTTCAAACTTTGCATCAGTATTTACTTTAGTTGCTGTTATTGAACCTTTTTCACCTTCAAACTTCATCAAAAGAAAATCTTTATACATATAATATTTATTTCCGTTTTTATCCTTATATATATTACATTCATAACCAAGGACTTCACCAGTGCCGCCTTTTTCGTAATCCTTAAATTGTTCACGGGCTTTTAAAAGAAAAGAGCTGTAGTCCTGATCAGAATCAAGTTCAGTAGCCTTCATTTTCATTCCAACTTTCTGCCCTGCTAATTCCACTACCGAATAAACAAAACCGTCGCCAGGGAAATATCCTACTGCATTTATAGGACCACCTTTTGAATTTCCTTTAACCTCACTTCTTGCCTTTTTACCTTTTGTAAAAAGTTCAAGTGTCATATCAGGAGAATTGCTGATACTATAGGCAATATTAATTGAACTGTTTTCTCCAAGTTCGAGATTTTTTTTGTCACCAGATGTTGTTTCTGTTTTGGTTGTTTCTTTTTGGTTTATGCCGGCTCCTTCTTTCTTATCGCATCCGCCAATAAGAATTAATGCTGCTAAAAGCAGTGTAAGAGATGAAATTTTTTTCATAGTATTTTTAATTTTTTTTAAAAAATTTCAGAAATGTAATATTTTCTTTCTGTGATTTCAATACTTATCGACTGAATCAGTATTATTTTTTTAAAACGAAAAAGAAATCCCGCCTGTAAAGTTTCTGTTCGGCGCTGCAATTCTTTCCAGTTCCTGATAAAATTTATCAAAAATATTATTCACAGCAACAAAAATACTCAAACCGTTATTAAAACTTTTTGATAACTTTGCATCGAGTAAAAAATACGAATCCGGTTCTTCATATTTATAAAAAATCACCTCGTCAATTTTAGAAACATACCTTCCAGTTGTGTTCAGATTGAAACCTTCAAATCCAATATTTATTCCAAAACCGAATAAATGTTTAGGTTTATAAGGAAGAAAATCATCTTTCCGGTTTGCTGATAAATCCTTTGCATCCATATAGGTATAATTTACTTCAAATCTGTAATCTATGACCTTACTGCCGATTTTAAATTCGTGAGAGTAATCCATTGATGCTTCAATTCCGCTGATTTGCGCTTTTGCAATATTCTGAACCTGGAAAGGTCCGAGTACATTTGTCGAGATATTAACATACTGAATCAGATTATCGTACAGGTTGATAAAATAAGCAAAATCAACATTAAACCTGTTTTGATATTGTTTCCTGAAACCAATTTCAGCGGATATCATTTCCTCCGGTTTTAAATTTGGATTGTAAATAAAATCAAATCCTCCGAATAATTCCTTCTTAAAATATAACTCTGCAATTGATGGTGAACGGAAAGCTCTTCCTACTAATGCCCTGTAATGAGTATTTTCAAAAATTTTATTATTTGTAACCGGTGAATAAACAAAAGATAATTTAGGACTTATCTGAAAAACTTCGCTTCCTCCTATAAATTTATTATAATCCAATCTGCCTGCAACTGTAGAAGTCAATACTGGATTGTCAGATTTTGGACTGTTTATTAATTTTATCTGATCCTGCGCAAAAATTCCTAGATTATATTGCTGTTGGTTTCCGTATAAAATTGATTCAGGTGTTGAGCGGACAACGTTCCACTGTGCATCGAAGCCTGCTGTCAGGAAATTATTTTCACCAATAAGAAAATCAACCTGGGAAATATTTCCGAAATTATATGAAGTAATAAACGTTGAAAATATTTGTCCTGCAGTACCATATTGAATAGTAACAGGATTTATCGGATTGTAATCTGATTGACTGAATAATTTATAATAATAAAATCTTGTTCCGTATTTTGATTTTGAATTCGGAATTGCTCTGTATTGAATATCAAAACTTTGAGTTTCTTTGTATATTTTATCATTTAAAAGTTGCGGGGAAACCTGATATGGCTGTGCATAAGTGTTAGGGTCTTTACGCCAATAGTGTGGATATCCGCTTTCAGATTTTGTGTATTGCAGGGTTACTTCAAGATCTCTGTTGGAAAACAGATCATAGGTCATTTTAGCGATACCACTATAGAACTCGAATTCTGTTTGTTGTGCATATCCATCGTTTTGTCTGTAATTAAGATTTACTAAATAAGAAAATTTTCCGAGAGTATTACTGTGTACAATATCAGCTGCTTTGAATAACATCAGTTTATCAGAATATTTTAAACTGTCAGGTAGTTTTTGATAAAATCCGCTACTTAAATTAATTACAGTAAATGGTTTATATGTTGGTTTTTTTGTTATTACGTTAATAACTCCACCAATTGCACTCGAACCATAGAGTGCAGAAAATGCACCTTTTACAACTTCAGTTCTTTCAATTATTGAAACAGGTATCAGAGACCATAGAGCCCCCTTTGAATCACCTGTTAAGGAAGGTCTTCCGTCAAGCAAAAGCAAAACCCTGTTGCCGATTCCGCCTCCGGCGACATCTGAACTTCCGCGTATTGAAAGCGAACTTAAATTAATTCCACTTGTCCTGTTAACTGTTATACCCTGAATTTTCTCGAGTACCTGATCAAAAGTTAATGAATTTCTGTTTCTGATTTCTTCGGCACTGATTGTTGAAAGCGATGATGGTGTGTTTTGTAAAGTTAATTCAGTTCTTGTAGCTGTTACATTAACTGTTTCGATTTCAAGTTTTGCTTCGCTCAAATAAATATTTATACTTTTTATTTCACCGCTATTTATTGATACATCAACCGTTTGTGTCTGATAACCAAGCCGCGAAACGGTAATTTTGTATTCACCAGAAGTTAAATCATCGAATAAATATTTTCCCTGAAAATCAGAAACATATACTTTTTTATAACCTGATTTTTCGATTGTTACTATTGCTGAAGTTATGACTTCGTTGTTCGTTTTATCAATAATTAATCCTGTAATCCTTCCATCACCATCTTCTGAAGAAATGGTAATTTCAGGTTTATCAACTGGAAATACACGAGATATAGCATAGGAAACTGAATGGATAGAAAATATTGTGCCAATTATTAGAATAATAAATAATAATATCCTGTTCATAGTATATATTTCTTATTATTAAAGAGACCCGTTAATGAATCTTAATGCAAATAACGGGTCTGAAATAAAAACAGATTAGAATTTATAAATCTTTTTGCTTGTATCTGCAAAAGATTTGAAATTAATATCAGCTTTTCCGTTATTGTTCTCAATTGTTACTCTCTGAACACCTGGTCCAAAAAGACAACTTGCAGAAGTATCACAACTAAAAGAACCAAGTCCTAAAACACCGTTACCTACTACATAAGGGGTTTTTATAAAAGCAGAAGTTACAACATACTGACCATTATTCAGACCTAAAATTTTATAATTTGCTGAATATTTTCCGTCGGTACCTTTTATCAGCTTTATCTTTGCTGTAGCCGTCGGATTTCCCATTGGAGGCCATGTTGCAAAAGCATTTACACTGTAATAACCGCCTGTAGTATCAATAACCACATTGGTATCAACGAAAGTTATTGTTCCGTTAATTGTGTTTGGATCAATTGTTACCCCACCTCCGGTCGGATTGTTATTATCACTATTGCATCCGTAAATAATTGCCATAATAGCTATGGCAAATGCGAAAAATAGATTTTTCATTTATTGAATTTAATTATTAAAAGAACTCATAAATTAAAACATTTTTTTAAAATTTTAGTTCACTCTCATTTAAGAATAAACTTGTGTTTTTATATCGGATTTAACATAAATCAAATCCTGAAAAAATTTACTTAAAATGTAGTAAGATTAATAAAAAATCAATATATTTAAAGAAAATAATGCAAACATTTGGAGTACATTGTATTAATTATATCGGTATTAATTATAGTAAGCATTTTTGTTACAAAGCTTTCCGATAACCTTGGAATTCCTTCGCTTGTACTTTTTATGATTGTTGGTATGCTCGCTGGTACAGATGGTTTTGGTAATATAAACTTTGAAGATGTGGGAATAGCAAGGACTATTGGAATTATTTCTCTTGTCCTGATTTTATTTGCAGGAAGTCTGAGCATCAAATGGCGGGATATGAAGGCAGTGATAAATTACTCGGTTAGTTTATCAACTATAGGAGTTGCAGTTACCACAATTCTGACCGGATTATTTGTACATTTTGTATTTGGATTTGACTGGCGATATGCTTTACTCCTCGGAGCTATGGTTTCATCAACTGATGCTGCAGCCGTTTTTTCTGTTTTAAGAGCAAAAGATATCAGACTAAAACAAAATGTCCGTTCAACCCTTGAAGTCGAATCATGTTCAAATGATCCTCTTGCTGTTTTCCTTACTATTTTATTTATTGAGTTAATTCAGATTCCTGATTTATCAGTAATGTCGGTTTTATGGGATTTTATAAATGACTTTTCACTCGGACTTATTCTCGGTCTTTCATTTGGCTGGCTTATGCTTTTTGTTATTAATAAAATCAATCTTCCTTATGATGAACTTTATCCTATACTTGCTATTGTCTTTTCCCTGTTGATATATTCAGCAGTTACTCTTATTGGCGGCAGCGGATTTCTTGCCGTTTTTATTTCTTCTTCTTATCTTGGCAACCACGAATTTGTCCAGAAAAAATCCCTTACAAGATTTTTTGAAAGTCTCGCTCAAATGGGTGAAATTCTTATGTTTTTAACACTCGGGCTTCTTGTGTTTCCATCGCAACTTGTTACAATTATTGTTCCGGGGTTGATTATTTCTGCGGTTTTAATTTTTTTGTTAAGACCAATCGGAGTTTTTATTTCCCTGATGATTTCAAAATTTTCATATAAGGATAAACTTTTTATTTCATGGGTCGGCTTGAGAGGTGCAGTACCAATAGTTCTTGCAACATTTCCTTTGACAGCAGGAGTAGCAGAAGCAAATACACTTTTTAATCTCGTTTTTTTTATTGTGCTTTCGTCTGTATTAATACAGGGCTGGTCAATTCCACTTGCCGCAAAAATTTTCAATGTATTTGATACTTCAAAAGAATCACCAAAAATCGGAATGGAAATTAAATCGAGTTTGAAAACCAATAAAGAATTAATTGATTTTATTGTACCTCATAATTCGGGGATTGTAGATAAATCACTTGCTGAATTAAACCTGCCGGAAGAAACTTTAATCACCTTTGTAAGCAGGGAAGACGAATATTTTGTTCCTAATGGCTCAACTAAATTAAAAGAAGGTGATACTCTTCTTATCCTGAGTGACAAAGATAAAATTAATGAACTTATCACTGTACTTAATCAAAAAGCTTAACTATTTTAATTTAATCTGAGCTTTGAAAATCTCATTTCTTATTCCGTATTGATATTCATTTAATGCCTCAGGGCTTGAATCAATTCTCATATATGTCATACTTCCGTCTGTATTTTGGAAATCAGAATGCCACCAGCTTATCATTTTAATTCTCGGAAAATTTCCATGTATTATTGAAGCAAAGGCATCTCTTATCCATCCTGATTTTTCATATTTATTTTTTGTCTCAGTTACTCCAAATTCAAAAATTGCAACTGGTTTAGTTTGTGATATTTCGCATACTTCATTGTAAACAGGTTGTATAAGACTATACCAATCATACCAATGGTCTGTTGGTTTCTGAGCACCGTAAACACTGAATCCGACCCAGTCAATATAATCATCACCCGGATAATAATTTCTTGCATTGTTCCATTCTTCCGCCGGAGTTGAATTATAATTTACATGAAAAGCCCATGTTACATTTTTTACGCCATGCCTTCTGAATAATTCAATAATATGTCTGTATGCTTTTTTATATTCTTCCGGACCCTTTTCTTTACCGTTGAAAACACCAGACCATGGGAACCAGTTACCGTTCATTTCAACTCCAAATTCAATTATCATAACGAGATTACTTTCCCTTACCTCATTAGCATATTCAATTAAGTCATCATCAAATTTTCCATCAGATATTTTTTTAAGCGAATAAACAGGGTCTTTCATTCCGATATTAAAAGCAGACCATGGCAGCATTCTTATACACGGAATGAAGCCCATTTTTGAAACGAGTTTTACCTCATCTTCAGGGAATTCTATGCCATCAAACCAGTGATTTGAAAAATGAATAATTACAGGTCTTGCACCTGCAATATCAATATATTCATTAATATAGTATTTCTGCTCAATTTCGTTTTTGAAGTCTATATTGGGAAATATCGAATGATAAATTCCGTTAACTGGTTCGGCAACTTTATAGCTACCTTTATATTTTATATACTCATTTCCGCTACTGCACCCAATCACCGAAATAAGAATAAGAAAAATAATCGCTTTGAAAATCATATTAATTTTTATAATTTTATAATTTAAATATAGTAATTCTCAAAAAAAACATTTAAACGGTTTATGTTTTTAAAAAGAATAAGAGTATATATCAGAAGAGTTCTTGATATCAGAACAGGTTCCGGAAAAGAAGAAACACTTGCTGAAATTTCATCAGGAGTTTCGCTAAAAGGATTTAATTTCTGGATGATAGTCTGTTCTGCACTTATAGCATCTCTCGGACTTGACACTAATTCTACTGCCGTAATTATTGGCGCTATGTTAATTTCTCCTCTGATGAATCCTATACTCGGAGTCGGACTTTCGCTGGGAATAAACGACAGGGAATTATTTTTCCTTTCACTCAAAAATCTCGGAATTGCTACCTTTGCCGGTTTTTTTGCAAGTGTAATATATTTTAAGCTTACGCCATTTGGAAATGTTACTTCTGAAATGGTAGCAAGAACAACTCCAACATTGCTCGACGTTTTAATAGCATTTTTCGGTGGAGTTGCAGGTATTGTTTCTGGAACGCGAAAATATAAGACAAATGCTATTCCTGGTGTGGCAATTGCAACTGCTTTGATGCCTCCGCTTTGCACCTCCGGGTTTGGATTTGCAACAGGGAGGTGGGACTTTTTCCTTGGGGCTTTTTATCTTTTTTTTATAAATGCAGTCTTTATAAGTCTTGCAACTTTTCTGATTATAAAATATCTGAAATTCCCGGTAAAAACTTTTCTTGATAAAGCTAAAGAAAGAAAAAACCGCAGATATATGATAGCTTTTCTTATTTTGGTAGTCAGCCCAAGTATATATTTTTTATATACTACATATATGCAGCTTAACGAAAAGAATAAAATTGATAATATTTTAGACGCAAGAATGTCAAAAGACAGCATTGATATGCTCAGATCTGATATTATCAGAACGGATTCTGTTAATTATGTGAATATTTATCACACAGGCAAAATACTTTCACCAGAGAAAAAAAAGATATATGACTCATTGCTGCAGGCAAATGATTTACATAATTTTAAAATGAATTTCAAAAGACTGAATATGTCAAAGGATGAAGTTGTGAATTTAAGTAAATCTATAGTGGAAAATTACATCAAAGATATTGAGCAAAAAGCTAAACAAATAAGTGACTCGCTGAAAGGAACTAGTTTATTATCCTCGGAACAAATTGAAAAAGAAACTAAATATGCTTTCCCGGAAATTAAAATTGAAAATACGGGTATATTATCAGATTCAATAGCTACAGTAATGTACAGTTTTAAAAAAGTAATTTCTCTGAAAGATGAAGAAACAATATCTGATAATTTTTATAATTTTTTAAAAGTCAGATACAACAAAGATACATTAATATTAATTAAAAACCCAAAGACAAAAAAATAAATCTAAAGCAGAGAAAATTCAAAAAGATACTGATTTTCAATACAATTGAATTTAATATTGATGTTCAGGATTCTTTATTCGAAATGCCTTCTAAAAAGAATTATTTAATAACTATCATTTTCTTAACAGCAGAATAATTTCCGGCAGTAAGTTTATAATAATATACTCCGGAGCTTATACCGTTTGCGTTAAATGTAACGGAATATGTTCCGGGTTGAAGTTTTTCATTAACTATTACGCTGACTTCTTTCCCTTTTATATCATATACTGTTATCTTTGCATTTGCGGAATTCAACATCTGCCATCTGATTGTTGTAACAGGATTAAAAGGATTTGGAAAATTCTGATAAAGCTCGTATTTATCCGGAGTTGTTGAATTTTCTTTTGTTAAAAATGTTGCACCACCATTTGTCGTTTTTAGAACTTTTCCCGACCATGTTGTGATATAACCTGTGGTTGCAGTAGGAAAATGTATTGTATATAAATTTTCAGATAAAGGAGTATTCTGAATTCCCCAATTTAGACCTCCATTTGTTGTTTTGAGAACTTTTCCAGTACCCGTGCAGACATAACCTGTATTCGCATCTGTGAATGACATATCCCACCCGGCACCAATACCTTCGTTGGTATGAATTAATGCCCATGTATCACCTCCGTCAGTAGTCTTTACAATCCTGCAGTTTGAAGTATTTGTACAATAGTAACCTGTATTTGCATCGGAAAAATAAACCGCCTGAGCAGTTTCAAATGGCGAAATGAAATTGCCGATTTTATTAACCCAGGTTTGCCCTGCGTCAGTTGTTTTAAGAAAAACATTTGCTCCGCCGACATAGCCGGTATTTTCATTTACAAACCATATACCATCTAAAAGAGTTATAGTTGGCGGCGAGAGTGTAACCCAGTTATCTCCCTTGTTTGTTGTTTTCATAATCGTACCGCCGCTTCCTGCTACATATCCAGTATTTGATGAGGTAAAGAAAAGTCCCCAGAATTGTTTTGTCGTATCAGAATACAAAGTAACCCAGTTATTACCGCCATTTACAGTTCTGAGAATTTTCCCGTAATTTCCGCTTATAAAAACCGTATCAGGATGTAACATAAATATTGACATAAACCTTTGAGAGGTAAAATTTGAGTTTTGAGCAGTAAAATTTATTCCTCCATTTGTTGTTTTGTATATATTAAATGTTGAACTGCTATATAGAACTCCTGAGTAATAGCCCGTATTTTCATTGAAAAACTTCATACAATAAGACGACTGAGCTTGTGCCGGTGTATATTGAATTGTCCATTGAGAAAGTGCAAGATTCGCAAAGAGCATTGCGGTAAATATAAAAAGGAAGGATTTACTCATAATAAAAAGAATTATTTAGTTATTTAAAAAATATAATTATTAAGAATAAATGAAAAGCCAAAATAATTAACTCAGATTTAATGCTTTGTTTAGAATTATTATTCCTAATGTATTTTAAGTTGATATATTTATTAAAAGCTATTTTTCAATTGAACATTGTTGACGTAATAGTTAAAATTGAGAAACTTAATTCTGTAAAAATGAAAATATTACTTTCTTTGATTTTATTCGCCTTCCTTACTTCCGGCTGTGCTTCATCTAAAAAAGAAGACAGATGGACTTATCTGCAGTATGATTTTACAACCGGACCAATTAGTCCGGAATATTACTATGAATACAGCATAAATATTGAAACAAACGGTAAGGGAGCTTTTACATATAAAGCAGGTGGTGAAACATATAATTATACTTTTAATGTTACCCAGACTCAGTTGGCAAAACTAACCGATGCTATTGAAAAAAGTAAAATCCTTGATGAAACTATTAAAGATGGTGAAACTTTAATCGGAGGTCCGACAAAAAAGTTGAAAGTATTTTATGTCAATCCGGATCCGAATTCTGACCAGCCCCCGAAAATCTATGAAACTCCGTATTTTATTCCGAAGGAATATGCAGTTAATATACAAAAGCTGTATGAATTAATAGTAAGCACTGTTCCGCAGGATTTATTTAAAGATGCTCAGAAAAAAGCTGAAGATTTAAGAAATAAAAATTAATTTTTAGGTTTTATTTCGTAACCTCCGCCTTTCACGTCTTTTATTTCATAACCTTTTTCAAGAATCAGGTTTCTCAATTCATCGGCTGATTTAAAATCTTTATTGGCTTTTGCATCTTTTCGTTTTTCGGCAAGCTCGATAATCTCCTGTGGAATTTCGTTTCCGGCAGTTGCACTTATTTCATCTAACTTCAGTCCAAGTACAAAATCAAATTTATATGCCAGCGTCAGTTTTTCCGCAGGACTCAGGTTTTCATCTTTCAAAACTTCCCATAATACTGCAATACCTTCTGTAACATTAAGGTCATCGTTTACACAATCTGCGAATTTATCTGCATATTTTATTCCTGTTGCTGATAATTCTTTTGCTTTATTTCCTTCAGAGAGTTTATATGCTTCTTCGATTTTAGATTTAAGATTATTAAAACCATTTCTTGCTGAGTCAAGGTTATCAAAAGAAAATTTTATTTTTTTTCTGTAATGTGTCATTAAAAGGAAATATCTGTAATCAAGCGGCGAATATCCTCTGTCCATAAGTGTTTTAAGCCGCATGAATTCACCTGCAGATTTGGACATCTTTCCTTTTTCTTCAATTAAAAATTCTCCGTGAAGCCAGTAACGGACAAATTGTTTCCCGGTACATGCTTCTGATTGAGCAATTTCATTTGTGTGATGTATTGGAATATGGTCAACTCCTCCGCAGTGTATATCAAATGTGTCGCCAAGAAATTTTCTGCTCATTGCGGAGCATTCAATATGCCAGCCGGGAAAACCTTTTCCCCACGGTGATTCCCATTCCATTTGTCTTTGCTTATCTTTTGGAGAAAATTTCCATAAAGCGAAATCTGTTTTATTTTTCTTTTCGTCAGAAAAAGCTATTCGTTTACCTTCTTCAAGTCCCTGAATATCAAGTAATGCAAGTTTGCCGTATTCTGGAAATTTTTTAGTGTCAAAGTAAATCCCGTCTGATGTTGAATAAGTATATCCTTTTTCCTCAAGACATTTCACCATATCTATCTGCTCCCTGATGTAATCTGTTGCCTTACACCATATTGTCGGCTGAAGTATGTTAAGGTTTTTTATATCTTCCATAAAAGACGCCGTATAAAACTCAGCAATTTCCCATACTGATTTACCTTCGCGGATAGAACCTTTTTCCATTTTATCTTCGCCTTCGTCATCATCTGATACAAGATGACCTACATCAGTTATATTAACAACATGTTTAACCTTGTAATTATTAAAAAGTAAAACACGCTTTAATATATCTTCGAAAAAATAAGCCCTCAGATTTCCAATGTGTGCGAAGTTATAAACTGTTGGTCCGCAACAGTACATCTTTACATTACCCTCTTCGAGAGGAATAAATTCCTCTTTTTTCCGTGTGAGTGTATTAAATAAATATAGTTTATTCATAACGGCAAATTAACTAATAGCAAAAATTATAAAAATGCAATTAACATTACTTTTAAAAAAGAAAACAAAAAAGGACTGCCTTTTGACGGACAGTCCTTAACAGGAAAAATTTTACATGAAATTATTTTACCAGCATCAGCTTTTTAGTATCGGAGAAATTCTTTCCTTCGATATTTGTGAAGTTGATTTTGTAATAGTAAATTCCGCTTGAAAGATTTGATGCGTTAAAGTTTACTTCGTAAGTACCTGCGTTTAAAGTATTATTTACAAGACCCGATACTTCTTTTCCAAGTGTGTTATAAACCTTAAGTGTAACCAATCCCTGTGAAGGAATTGAGAATTTTATATTAGTTGTAGGGTTGAAAGGATTCGGATAATTCTGAGAGAGCGAGAAGTTTTCAGCAATACCTGATTCAACTTTAATTGAGGTAGTTAAACCTGCCCATGATTTTCCGACTTTAATTCCATCAATATTTAATGTTGGAGATGATGAAGCAGTTCCCTGTCTTAATGCAAATCTTGCAAGGTTTGATGCATCATTAACAGTACCAGTAACAGGCCCAACATAAGG
>Ga0073934_10006751_pt1 | contig 16452 bp, 13 predicted proteins | sample LarsenN4metaG_FD_76834 | JGI IMG/M metagenome (GOLD analysis project Ga0073934, IMG submission 76834) | Hot spring sediment bacterial and archeal communities from British Columbia, Canada, to study Microbial Dark Matter (Phase II) - Larsen... ...
ACCATACTTGGAATTGCGCCGGATCGAATGCGGACTGCTCCATAAGTTGCTTTAGTTCTCGTTTCTTTTCGGACTTGCTCTTGGTGCTGTGCAGGATGGCCAGGATCTGCGAACGAACCTGTTTGTCGTCGCTGATCTTTTGCCGGGCCGCACCGACGCTGACGCCATTCTGCTGCGCCCGCCAATTTACGAAATAGTCGTCCAGATTCGTCTCGGTGCGCATATAGCACAACAGAAACATGTCGAACTTGGACAGTGGCGACTTGAAGTAGCTAGTCACGCGGAATGGCACGTTGATCGACGTGATGTTCAACTTGTCCACGAACTTGATCGCTTCCTTGGCCAGTCGCAAATTCTCTTTCAGAGTACTCACGCGAGATCCTCCAACTCAGGGGAGATTCGCCGTTCCACACCAATTGATTCGAATACTACTCGAAGAGAGGACAAGAGTGCAAGAATTGCCTCGAATACGGTCCTGACTGGTTGCAAAACTCCGCTCTTTGATCGGGCTGATTTTTAGTCCGGAGACGACCGCTGGCAGCGGCAGTTCTGAGCGAGCGGCCTGCGGCTGGTTCAGGGGCCAAGGAATTGTTGCCCCGCGAATTGGCTTGGAACCACGGTAGGTAGTTTTTCGTCCTATTGACAAGCGAACGTCCTGCTACGCCTTTGTTTTCGGTTCGTGGAATCGTGCTCCTGGTCCGTCGGCGTTCACTGACGACGGCTCGCGAGAACAATGCTTCAGATGCTATAATGGGCCACGAAGGGCCGAACCAAGTTTTTCACTGAAGTGCCGAACTGAACTCGCGGGTTACTTGAGGGAACTGGACAATGTCCACCGCTGTGCTGTCAAAATGTCCCGGCTGCAAAAAAGTGCTTCGGATGCCCGATGAGTGGTCCGACAAGACCGTCAAGTGCAAGCATTGCGGGATGATCTGTCAGGCCAAGCCGTCGGCGGCATTGAAAGCTCGGCTCGACGCGCTCAAAGCGCCGCCGCCAATGCCGATTCCGCAACATTCAGCTGCACCAAAGCCTCTGGCCGTCCCGGCGCCACAGCCCGCGCCGACGGCGATCGTGCCTACGGCTCCGGTTTTTACAATGCCGGCGAACGCACCACCGGCGAGCATGCGCGCTATGCCGGCGAATGCCTGGGAGGCGATCACGGATCCGGTGGCGCCGGCGGCCGGCAAGGGTCGATATCGGCGGCGGCGCAATTGGGCGCCGACGGCGGTCGCGTTCGGCTTCTTGCTGCTGTGCTTCGGCGGACTCTTTGCCGGCTGGAAGTATCGCGACAAGATTCAGGAGTTTTTTGCGAAGAACGACCCGAAAAATCGCAACGCGACCAATCAGGTATTGCCGAGCGGCGACGGCAGCGGCAAACCGAGTGACATCCCCACCGGCAAAGGCAAGTTCCCGCGCCGCATCCTGGGCATCAGTGCCAACAGCTATCTTTACTGCAATCCAACAAGCTACGGCAGCGACGCCAAATCGAAAGCGCCGATGAACCACGATTTCGGCAGCGTACTTGAGCGTCTCGCCAATAAGCTGCACATCGATTCGACCCAGGTCTACGAAGTCAGCGACAGTTCATCGCGCCGCAAGCCCATTCCTCCTCTCAAACCGATCATTGAACAGACGATTGCGCGATTCGTGGACACGTGCAGGCCGCAAGACAATGTGCTCGTGCTTCTCTCCGGCCATTTGGCCGAGGTCAATGATAAGGTGTATTTTGTTCCGCTCGAAGGCGACCTGGAGGATGAAAAATCACTGCTCCCGCTGCAGTGGGTCATGGAACAGATGGCCCGCTGCCAGGCGCAACAGAAGGTGTTGATCGTTGATGCCTGCCGGTACGATCCCGCGCGCGGTTTCGAACGTCAAAGCGGCGGCAAGATGTCGGCCAAAGTGGAAAAGGTTTTGAAAGAACCGCCGGCCGGCGTACAGGTTTGGTCGGCTTGTTCGAACGATGAATATTCGTATGAGTTCGACGATTTTGCGCAGTTCGACACATTTTCGATCAAAGGCAGCCTTTTCCTCAATATGTTCTTTTACACGTTGGGACAGGGCATCGCGATTCAAAAAGAAAGCGATCCGATTCCGGTCGAAAGCATGGCTGCCAAGGTCAATGCCGATACGACGCGCGTTGTCAAAGGCCTGGTAAATGACAAGCAGACGCCGTTTCTGGCCGGTACGATGCGACAGGAGCGCGTGCCGTATGATCCGGAGCAGGCGGTTGCAGCGAAAATCGATATTCCAACGCCTGCCGAGGTATTCGGCGGCAACCTCGCGCCGGCAGCCGATGTTCAGAAGCTCCTTGCGGAAATTGATGTTCCACCGATCAAGCAGGCGCGCAACTCCGATGCTGTGGTGAAGTTTGACGCGGTGGTGCCGTTCTCTGCGGATGCCATGAAGGCGTACGCGGACGATGGCGTTTCAATCGAAGAAATCAAGAAGAACCCGGAGAAGTACCCGTTGCGGTTTGCAACCGTCAAGGCCATTGAAGAATTGCGGATGTTGAAGGAGAAGGAAGCGGCCGAAGCCGACTTGCCGGAAACTATTTCCCCAGAGCAAATCACCGACGCCAACAAGCAAGCCCTGCTGCGCATTCAACGCAGCCCCGCACGAGTGCAGTTGGTGCTGCGCAATCTCAACGAATTGCTGGAAAAGGCAGCCGAGGACCGCAAGGAAGAAAAATCGAAGCGTTGGCAGGCGAATTTCGACTTCGTCGTGGCCATGGTCAAGGCCCGACTGGCGTACATTCATGAATACAACTTGATGGTCGGCCGAATCCGGAAGGAGGATTTGCCGGAGCTTGACAAGAAGCTCGGCCAAAACGGATGGCGGTTGTCGTCGCAAAAGGGCCTCCAGAGCGCGCAGGAAATCAAGGATCAGGCCCGGGACGCTCAAAAGTTATTTGGCAAATTCGCAACCGATCACAAGGGAACGCCATGGGAAGTTCTCGGCAAGCGGATGAAGCAGACCACGCTCGGTCTCAAGTGGGTGCCCACCAACCTGGGTGAGGATGTGAACGTGAAGTGATTTGTTGTTTCGCGGAAAACTCGTCACACCGCCAGGGCGCGAATTCTTTCGGCCAACCGTTTACCCACATCGGTTGCTTCTGCAACCGGACCTTCCTCCGTGGCGTCGCGCCTTTCACGCCCGTCGGCGGAGAGCAACACGCCGCGAAGTCTCAACCGGTGGCCGGCGACGACCGCATTGGCGCCCAGCGGTATTTGGCAACCGCCGCCCATCGCCAATAAAAACGAACGCTCGGCGCTTACCGCCGCGAACGTAGGCGGATCGCTAATATGGCGAAGCAGTTGAAGCATTTCGGAATCGTCCGAACGACACTCCAACCCCAAGGCTCCTTGACCGACTGCCGGCACCATCCAGTCGGGATTCAAGATTTCAGTAATGCAATTCGTCAACTCCAAACGGACCAGACCGGCCTCGGCCAGAATAATCGCGTCCAGATTCTGTTCAGTCAGCTTGCGAAGTCGTGTCTCAATGTTGCCCCGGAGATCCTCCAACTGCAGGTCGGGCCGGCGATGCAACAACATGGCTTTGCGCCGCTGGCTGCCGCTGGCGACGCGTGCTCCTTTCGGTAGGTCGTCGAATCGTTTGAATTTGTTGGAGATCAGCGCATCGCCCACGGGTCCACGCGGCGGGACGGCAGCCAACGTCAGACCACGGACTGGAAGAGTTGGCAGATCCTTTAAGCTGTGTACGGCAATATCCGATTGTCCTTCGAGCACTGAATCCTGAATCGCCTTGGTAAACAACCCATCGCCGCCCAACTGGGCGAGCGGCACATCCTGCACGCGGTCCCCTTTCGTCTGGATAATCTGCAGTTCGACCGCGGCGCCATGCCAGCGCAATCGGTCGGCGATGAAATTTGCCTGCCATAGCGCAAGCGGACTTCCGCGCGTGCCGATTCGGATCGTGCGAATGCTCACTCCCATTTCCTCTGTCGCCGCCGATCAAGACGGCACGAATGGAAATTGTAGTATACCAAAACGATTCCCAACCGATGGATCCACGGCGAGCCGATGCGTTTGGCGCGTCCGATCGATGGTGAGGGATGAACAACAGCACCGGACAAAATCGATGAAAAAGATTCGCTCGACAACGATCCTGGCAATTCGCCATCAAGGCAAAGCCGCCATTGGCGGCGACGGACAGGTCACGCTCGGAAACGTTGTTCTCAAGGGCGATGCGCGAAAAATTCGCCCGGTCTACGACGGCAAAGTGTTCGTGGGATTTGCCGGCGCGACGGCGGATGCATTCGCCTTGCTTGAGCGATTCGAAGCGAAGCTTCGCGACTTTCAGGGCAGCGTTCCCCGGGCCGCCGCGGAACTGGCCAAGGAATGGCGCACGGATCGCATGCTTCGACGTTTGGAAGCGATGCTGATCGCGCTGGACCGGGACAGTCTTCTGATCATTAGCGGTACGGGCGACGTGTTGCAGCCCACCGACGGCATCGCAGCGATTGGCTCCGGCGGTCCATATGCTCTGGCGGCGGCACGTGCACGGATCGCACACTCGAAGCTGGATGCCATGGAAATCGTTCGGCTCAGCCTGGAAATTGCCGGTGAGATTTGCATTTACTCGAATCGCAACATCGAAGTGACGGAAGTGAAATAATTGGCAGAAGGATATCAACCATGCCGGATCTTACTCCGCGACAGATCGTCGCCGAACTGGATCGATACATTGTCGGACAACAGGCTGCCAAGCGTGCGGTGGCCGTGGCCATTCGTAATCGCTGGCGTCGTCAACAACTGCCGCCCGACCTGCGCAAAGACGTAACGCCGAAAAACATCATCATGATCGGCCCGACCGGCGTCGGCAAAACCGAAATCGCCCGGCGCTTGGCCCAACTCGTCGGTGCGCCGTTTCTCAAAGTCGAGGCCACGAAGTATACCGAGGTCGGTTACGTCGGCCGTGACGTCGAGAGCATGATCCGCGACCTGACGGAAATCGCCGTCGGCATGGTCAAACAAGAACAGCGCCGAATAGTGGAGACCGAAGCAAAAAATCGCGTGACCGAACGGCTCCTGGACCTGTTGCTGCCGGGCAAAGGCAACTGGGAGCCCGAAGAGACCGAAGAAAACGAGAAGCGGCAACGGACGCGCGAAAAAATGCGCACCAAGCTCGAGGCGGGCGAACTCGAAGACCGCCAGGTCGAACTCAATGTCGAGCAGAAGGCGGTGCCGGTGCAAATCTTTTCCAACATCGGCATGGAACAAATGGACGTCGATTTCCAGAGTATGTTCGAAAAGATCATGCCAAAAAGCAATCAACCTCGTCAGGTGACGATCAAAGACGCTCGACGCATTCTCATGGAACAGGAGGCCGAGGCGTTGATCGACCGCAACGTGGTGCAGGAAAAAGCCGTGGAATTGGTCGAGAACCACGGCATGGTGTTTCTCGACGAAATCGACAAGATTTGCGGACCACAGTCGTCGCATGGGCCGGACATTTCGCGGCAAGGCGTGCAACGCGATTTGTTGCCGATCGTTGAGGGCACAACCGTCAACACTCGCCAGGGTCCGGTGCGCACCGACCATATTCTGTTCATTGCTGCCGGGGCGTTTCATGCGTCGAAACCCGCGGACTTGATGCCGGAATTGCAGGGGCGATTTCCCATCCGCGTCGAACTGACCGATCTCACGCGCGATGACTTCCTGCGGATTCTGACCGAGCCCAAGCATTCGTTAACGAAACAATATGCGGAACTTCTTGCAACCGAGGGCGTGACGATCGAATACACGCCGGATGGGATCGACAAGCTTGCGGAAATTGCCTTCGACGTGAACCGGACGACGCAGAACATTGGTGCTCGACGACTGCACACAATCCTGGAGCGTGTCGTGGAAGAAGTCAGCTACGAAGCGCCCGAGTTTCCCGAGAAACGAATCATCGTCAACGCGGAATACGTCCGCAGCCGGCTGGAAAACATCCTGCAACGCGAGGATCTGAGCAAGTTTATACTTTAGTCCACCGCCTCCGCGTCGATCGTGCGCATGATCCAGCGGTCGATGTCGCGGAGCATGTTGGGATGGATGCGGTGCGTCGTGGAATAGGTGTGCATTTGCACGCGGACGCCGGCCGTGTGCAACAGCTTGAAGTCGGCGCGTGCGACGCCATGCGGCACGCAGGCGTTGGCGATGCCATGGCCGATCAAGACGCGAAGCTGCCGCAGTTCCGGATAGCGGAAGAACGGGGCGCCGCCGCGGGGCAACCGGCCATTGAGAGAGATAATGCCGCCGAATTTTTCGGGATGCGCAAGTCCCAGTCGGAATGCCAACGTCGCGCCTTCGCAGAACCCGGCCAGGAAAATCCGTTCGGAATGGATGTGATACGAACGTCGCGTCTTTTCGATGGCCCGCAACACGTAGTCTTCGACTGCCGAGTCGCACGGCGCGTCGGGTCCCCAGCCGTAACCGGGTTCGCCGTCCTGGCCGCGGCCTAGCTCTTCGGTGCCCCGAAGCGAAATGCAAACATAGTTGCGGCGACTGAGGTTCGGAGCCAATCGCAATATCTGTTCTTCATTGCTGCCCTGGCCATGGAAAAAGACCAGCAATGGATACGGATAGTTCGGCTCGTAACCCGTCGGCAGAAAAGTGCGAACCGGTTTGCCTCTCGGAGTTTCCAGCTCCGAACAGTAAAAACCTTCACGGAGGTCGCGGGTCGCGAGCACGGTTTCGCCTTGCGTCATGGATCCACCCGATCTGAGCGTAACGCTTTTGACGGTTGTATCGTTTTTGCGGCCTTCTGCTGGGTCGCCGAGCGTTCTCCACCACCGAAAACGCTTAGATTCCGGGCCAAGTCTACGTCTCACCGAAGGTCGTGTCAACGCAAGCATTAGCGCATCTTCCAGGAAATCGCAGATTTTCTCCCGGCAACGACGGAATGTATCGATCAGGTGATTCGCATCGGTTTCGGCAAACGGGGCAGAGTTTCCGGGTCTCTCCTTTTTGCGAATATGAGCAGGGCCACGATGATGGTTTTCGGCTGCTCGCCGGTACAATATCGCCGCCTGTTGATTCGATCCGTCGCCTCGATACGGGTCACACTATGTCGAACTACGATGACCTTGGCTTTTCCACGCGGGCGATCCACGTCGGCCAGGACGCGGACCCCGCTACTGGCGCGACCGTCGTGCCGATCTATGCGACTTCCACCTACACGCAAGCGGCCCCGGGTCAGCACAAAGGATACGAGTATTCGCGCTCCGGCAATCCAACCCGAACCGCGCTGGAAAAGTGCCTCGCATCGCTCGAGGACGGCGAACGCGCGTTGGCGTTTGCATCCGGACTGGCAGCGACGACCGCCGTCTTGCTCACGCTGCGGCCGGGCGACGAAATCGTCGCCTCGTCCGATCTGTACGGCGGCACCTTTCGCTTGCTCGAACGTGTCTTCCGGCCCTGGGGACTCACTGCCCGTTACACCGACGACGCGTCTCCAGCCGGCTTTGCCGCGATCATGTCTCCGAAGACCAGGATGATCTGGATTGAAACGCCGACGAATCCGCTGCTGCAGATCGTCGATATCGCCGCCATCGCGGAGCTTGCTCGGACTCGAGGGGCGTTGTTGGCCGTGGATAACACATTTGCATCGCCCTACCTTCAGCAGCCGTTGAAACTTGGCGCCGACCTGGTCGTCCATAGCACGACGAAGTATTTGGGCGGCCATTCCGATGTGGTCGGCGGCGCTGTCATCGGCCGTCGCGAACTGATGGATCCGATCGCCTTTTACCAGAATGCCGCCGGCGGCGTCCCCGGACCATTTGATGCGTATCTGACGCTTCGCGGCATCAAAACGCTAGCCGTCCGAATGGACCGCCACTGCGCCAATGCCAGAGCGCTGGCCGAGTGGCTCTCGAATCAGCCGCAAATCGAAAGGGTCTACTACCCCGGACTTGCCGAACATCCCGGCCATGCAATTGCCAAAAAACAGATGCGCGATTTCGGCGGCATGATCTCGATTCGGCTTCTGGGCGGACGCGAAGCCGCCATGCGGTTCGTCACTCATACCAAGCTTTTCAGCCTGGCCGAAAGCCTTGGCGGCGTCGAATCGCTCGTCGGCCATCCAGCCACCATGACTCACGCCAGCATCCCCGCCGAGATTCGCATCGCCCGCGGCGTGGACGATGGCCTCGTGCGTTTGAGCGTCGGAATCGAAGATGTGCTCGACCTGGAAGACGACCTTAGTGTCGCACTCAGCGCTGTTTCTGCTTGACATCTATCCAGCTGATTCCTTCAAATAGCCGTATCACTGTGTTTACCCCCGGAGATACATCGATGAAGCTGCGAATGTTTGCCGTTGCGGGAATCCTGCTCGCACTCCCGCTGGTCGCTTTGCTGGCTGAAGACAAGAAACCGACCAAGGAACCCGACGTCATCTTCGTCCCGACTCCGCAGGTTGTCGTCGACAAGATGCTCGAACTGGCCGAAGTCAAGAAAGACGATGTCGTGTACGACCTGGGCTGCGGCAACGGCATCATCGTCGTCACTGCCGCCAAGAAATACGGCTGCAAAGCCATCGGTTTCGATATCGATCCCGAGCGCATCAAGGAATCGAACGAAAACGTCAAGAACAACAAGGTTGAGAATCTGGTCCAGATCAAACAAGAAGACATCTTCAAACTCGACCTGAGCAAAGCGAATGTCGTCACGTTGTACCTGCTTCCGGAACTCAACGTTCGCCTCATTCCGCAACTCGAGAAGTTGAAACCGGGTTCGCGCATCGTGTCGCACGATTTCGACATGAAAGGCGTCAAGCCGAAGAAAGTCGTCACCGTGAACTCGCCCGGCCCTGATGGCCGTGAACACACGGTTTATTTGTGGGTGACGCCGCTCGAAAAGGAAAAGCCGTAAGCGAGCGCCGCGGATTCAATTGGGGCACGCAGCGTGAACAAGCACTTGCTTGCGCTGCGTGCTCACTTCTTAACCTGCACCAAATTGTCAAAGAACGTCGCACCGCCGCCGAAGTCGGTAAGCGTTGTACTTACCGTCACGTTGCAATTCCGGGCATCGTCAACGAACTTGTTCCACCAAACACCGAGCGTCACGACGACACCCGGCTTCACCGTCTCGCCGACGATTGCTCGCGCACTAAAACTGCCGCGCCCATTGAATATCGTCACACGATCGCCATCGGTGATGCCTCGAACGGCCGCATCGGTGGGGTGCATTTCCAGCGTCGGTTCGCCGGCCGCTTCGCGCAATGCCGGAATGTTCACGAAGGATGAATTCAAGAATGATGGGTTCGGTGGGCAAAGCAACTGCAACGGATATTTCGCGGCGATCTCCGGCTGTGTTTGCGGGTCCTCCGCCGGCGGCGTGTAGGTCGGCAACGGATCGAGTCCCTTGGCAGCGAGTTGCGGACTGTAAAGTTCGCATTTGCCCGACTGCGTGCCAAATCCGCCCTCGGCAAACGGCGCATAGTTTTCCGGCACGTTGAGCCGCACTGGCCCTTCGCGCTGCAGCCGTTCCAAGCTGATTTTGTGGAAGCCGTCGCTCGGCGGAAATCGCCCGTTTGACGGTGCATCCAGCGACTCGCGAGCCAAGTCTTCGTCGCTCGTCTCGAACAGTTCGGGCTCGAATCTCAGCTTGCGTGCAAGCATGCGAAACACGTCGTTATTGCTTTTCGCCTCATGCAAGGGCGCAATCGCCGGCTCGTTCGTTTGCACATAAAAGTGCCCGTACGAGTTGTGGATGTCAAAGTGTTCCAGTTGCGTCGTCGCCGGCAGCAGGATATCGGCATAGTCGGCCGTGTCGGTCGGGAATTGCTCGTGTACGACCGTAAACAGATCATCGCGCTGAAGTCCCGCCAACACTCGACTTTGATCGGGGCAGACGGCCGCGGGATTCGAGTTGTACACGTACAACGCTCGCACCGGCGGGCCGGGCAGTTCGCCATTGAGCGCCTCGGCCAATTGCACCATGTTGATCGTGCGTGTTCCCGGCCGAATCAAGTCGGGCCGCTCCAGAGCCGCGTTGTTGAACGGGTACATCTTGCTCGTGCTCAACAGCGCCCCGCCGCCGGGATAACGCCACGAGCCGATCACGGCCGGCAAGCAGGTGATCGTCCGCACCGCCATGCCGCCGCCGCGATGCCGCTGTAAGCCGTAGTTCAGCCGAATGATCGACGGCCCGCCACGCTCTTTGATGCTCAAGGCCAATTCGCGCGCTAGCGTCTCAATGTCGTCCACGCTCAGTTTCGTGATGGTTGCAACCTTTTCCGGCGGATATTCCGTCAGTACGCGCTTCTTCAACTCATCACCGCCAAGGCAATAGCGGCTCAAATAATCGTCGTCCTGCCAGCCTTCTCGCCAGATGATGTGCATCAGCCCGAGCGCCAGCGCCGCGTCGGTGCCCGGGCGGATCGGCAGCCACCAGTCGGATCGGGCCGCCGTCGGACTCTTGTACGGGTCAATCGTCACGATCTTCGCGCCGCGCTTGCGGGCCTGGTGCATCAGCGACCAGAGGTGAATGTTCGTCACCGACGTGTTCGACCCCCAATTGATGATGTAACGGGCGTGCACGATTGCTTCCGGGTCGATCACGGCCCGCGTACCCAGCGTGATGTCGCAACCGGCCGCACCCGCCGTTGCGCAGATCGTGCGATCCAGCAGGCTGGCGCCGAGCCGATGGAAGAAACGGCGATCCAGGCTTGAACCCTGCAGTTTGCCCATGGTGCCGGCATAGCTGTACGGCAAGATCGCCTGCGGCCCGTCCTTCGAATCAACGATCTCGCGAAACCGGTCAGCAATCGTCGTGATCGCTTCGTCCCATGAGATCCGTTCGAATTTGCCGCTGCCTTTTGGCCCCACGCGTTTCTGCGGATACTTTAATCGGTCCGGATGGTAAACCCGTTCGAGATACCGCGCGACCTTCTGGCAGAGGAACCCGCGTGTGAATGGATGCTCCTTGTCGCCCCGAAGATCGACCGCCACGCCATCGCGAACGGTCACCACCATCCCACAGGTGTCGGGACAATCGTGCGGACAAACGGCCCGGACCGTGCGTTCAACGCTCATCGCGGCTTCCTTTCGAGTTGGACACTGCCCATTCTACGAGACGCATTCCTCACCGTTGAGTTCGCGGCAAACAGTCGCGCTGCGTTGCACAAAATATCTATTCCGAGCGGCTGAACACCCGGAGACATTAACCGAACCTCTTGGCTACGTTGCACTTGCGTCGATGGCGCCGAGCCCTCACAAAGGTTGTGCAAATTGTGGAAGCGCGAGTAAGTAAGAGAGTGAGTGTGTGCGTGTACAAGCGCGCGAAAACCGGGCGACGATCCGCGCGAAAAATCGCGTAACGCACACAAGAATCAGTGTCGCCATGATGGCTCCTCTCTCGTTGCCGTTCCGCAAGCTCCAGTCGAAGTATTTGATCCTTTCGGGGAGAAGCAAGGGAAACCGGATGCAAAAAATCGATGTTCGACCGAAGCCCGGATCGCGGCATTTGGCGCGATGCAATACAATGCCGGTGTTGATTTCGAAATGGAGACCACAATGTCTTTTGCCATCGAGGCGGTTTACGAAGACGGCGTGCTCAAGCCGGAAACGCCGTTACCCTTCCGAGAGCACGAACGCTTGCAGATATTCGTGCAGCGAAAACCTAGCGTTGCCCGTGAATCGGCAGGTATGCTTCGCTGGCGGGGCGATTGGGAAACCTTGCGCCGACTTGCCGAGGATGACGAGTTCGGCATCATGGAGTCGCCATGACCTTTGACGATCTGGTTTCCCCGGCCGATCTATTTGTCGACGCCAATACGTTCGTTTACCATTTCACGAGCGATCCTCATTTGGGAGCGGCATGCACGCGGCTCTTCGAACGAATCGAGCTTCAGGAACTGCGGGGATTCACGGCGACCCATGTGCTGGCAGATGTCGCGCATCGTCTCATGACTATTGAGGCCATGGACTTGCTCGGTTGGCCCCCCCACGCGATTGGCGGCTCGTTTGCGCAAGCATCACGACGAAATTCCTAAACTCAGCGTTTATTCAGCCGCATTGGCGAAGATTGCCCAAATCGGAGTTCAAGTGTTGCCAGTTGCGGAACAACATGTCATACGGGCCTGCCAGCTCAGTCGTGCCCATGAGCTACTGACGGGCGATGCTCTCATCGTGGCGGTAATGCAGGACCAGCGATTGACCTACCTCGCCAGCAACGACGCCGACTTCGACCGCGTGCCAGGCATCACGCGCTACGCGCCAGCGTGAGGGCGACGGGAGCACGCGGCGCAGGCAAATGCGAGCGACGCCCAGTTGGTTGCCCATAATCTTCAAATCTTTGTTTTCGCACGTTGCAATGCGCTTCCGGTTCCGAATTGGTGTCTGGCCTTGGCTGTTTTCGCTATCGCGTAGATAAGCCCAAACTTGTTGTTTTGCTGCACGGGCCGCCATCGGCCACTTTTCGCCCTGACAATCCCAACGCATGAACTATACTGGTATGCAGACTGATACGCGGTTCGATGCCGTTCTGGAAACCCGTCTAGGCTCCGAAACCGCGGAGATTTGCTCCGGAGCATGAACAGCCGCTGGACCTTTCGACCTGAAGAAGACTCTCGGGACATCATAGGTAGCCGATGCCAGTTCCCACTTCCGTATCGGAGTTCCTGGACCTGACGCAGCGGAGCGGCGTCGTCGATGAAGGCCGGTTGACGAACTACATTCAGCAGCTCCGTGCCGCCAACGCGATCCCGATCGAACCGAACAAGCTCGCCGGGCTAATGGTCCGCGACGGGCTCTTGACCTACTTCCAGGCCGAACAGCTGTTGATGGGCAAGTGGAAGCGGTTCACCATCGGCCGGTACAAGGTGCTGGAAAAGATCGGCTCCGGCGGCATGGGCCAGGTGTTTCTCTGCGAACATGTCATGATGCGGCGGCGCGTCGCGGTCAAGGTCCTGCCGACCGCCAAGGCCGAGGAGGAATCGTCGCTCGAACGCTTCAAGCGCGAAGCAAGGGCGGTCGCGTCGCTCGATCACCTGAACATCGTGCGAGCCTACGACCTGGACCAGGACGGCAACCTGCATTTTCTGGTCATGGAATTCGTGGATGGGTCCAACCTGCAGGAGATCGTCAAGAAAACCGGGCCGATGTCGCCGATCCGGGCGTGCCATTACATCTATCAGTCGGCCTTGGGATTGCAGCACGCGTTTGATCGCGCCGGCCTGATTCATCGCGACATCAAGCCGGGCAATATCCTCGTCGATCGAACCGGCGTGGTGAAGATTCTCGACATGGGCCTGGCCCGGTTCTTCCATGACGAAGACGATCTGTTGACGAAGAAATTCGACGAAAACGTTTTGGGCACGGCCGATTACCTGGCGCCGGAGCAGGCGCTGGACAGCCACAGCGTCGATATTCGTGCCGATATTTACAGCCTGGGCGCGACGTTCTACTTCATGTTGACGGGCAACCCGCCGTTCGTCGAAGGCACGGTCACGCAAAAGTTAATCTGGCATCAGCAGAAGGAACCGAAGCCGGTCACCGATTATCGCAACGACGTTCCGGCAGAAATCCTGGCGATCCTCAACAAGATGCTGGCGAAGAACCCGGACGAACGTTACCAGGTGCCGGTCGAGGTCGCTGAAGCACTAGCGCCGTTCGTGCAGATGCCGATCGAGCCGCCGCCCGAGAGTGAGATGCCGAAGCTGAGCCCGGCGGCGACCGGTATCCTGGGCGGCATGCCGACGCCGGCGCCGCGCGTCACCGTTCCGCCGACTCCGGCGCCCGTACAGCGTCCACTGACGCCTGCCCCAGTGCCACGTCCGCCGACACCTGCGCCGATGCCGGCAATGGATCCGGTGAGACCCCCGTCCCCGGAACCGCGCACGGTGATATCGGCGAACGCTTCCGCAATTGCGCCCGCGCCCGTCGTGACAGTTCCGCAAGAGGAACCAGTCCAGGTATGGTCGCAGATCACCTCGGACACGGCACGACCAAATGCGGTGTCGGACACGGCGGTAAATCGGCCGGTGTACAAGCCGCCTAGCACGATGACCAAACTGACGGCCGCCGATCGTGCGAAGATCGAATCGTTCGGCAAAGCAAGCAAGAAGAGGTGGTTCGTCATCGTCGGCGGGATTTTGGTCGCCGTGGTGGCGGTCATTGCCGTTTCGTTGACCCTGTCAGGCGCGTTTGGCAAAAAGGAGAAGGAGCCGAATCGCGGCCCGTTGCCCGGAGCCGGCACCGAGAACGCGGTCCCGACGACCTGGACCGTCGATGCCGCCGCTACGCCGCAAGGCAACACCGTGCAGCGGGTCTATCAGGCGCTCGCAAAGGCCAAGAGCGGCGATCGCATTCTCGTAAAGAGCGATGTTCGCGAACTTTTCACGATGGACTGGAAGCGCGTTCGCGGTATTTCGATTGAGGCCGACTCGCAAGCGACGCAGCCGATCACGTGGCGCTTGCCCGCCGAGTTCAAGTCGCAGAAAAGCATGCTCGATCTGTCCGAAGCCGATGGCGTCCAAATCAAGGGATTCATTTTCGACGGCGAGAACCGGGCGGATCACGGCATCTACATGGCGTTTGCCTGCCCTGGAGTGATCGTCGAAGATGTGCAATTCATCAACTGCAACAAGTCTGCCATCATGCTCAGCAACGTCGCCGGAGAACCGTCGCGGCCGATGGCGCTCAAGCGACTGCATGTTCGCGGCAACGGCAAGACTGAAGCCGGGATCACGCTCTTTTCGCGGCCGAAGTTCACTCCGGAGCTCACGCAATTCGTGCAAATCGAGGACTGCATTTTTGAAGGAACCCCTGCAGCGGTCCTGGTCCAAGGATCGGCAGACGACGTGAAGATTCGAGATTGCCGCATCTTTCGCGGCGCCAACGGCATCCTCGTCAAAGCAAGCGATGGACCGGTAAAAGCCGGTTTGACGCTCAAGTCAAACACGTTTCACTCGTTGACCGGGCATGCCGTGTATTTCGACGCCATGCCGGCAAGCGGGCCAGTGAACATCGAGCAGAATTACTTCGCGAATTGCAAGTCACTGGTCGGGGCGAAAGACAATCGGCCGGTTTCGCATGTGACGGCCAAGGCCAACGCACGCAACGCCGCCTCGGCCGAGGGGACCACGCCAATCCAGACGCAAGTGATCGAATTCAAATTCCCGGTTCTCGACCCGAGCAACCGCCGCGAATTCCTGCGCTATCCAAAAGACGCTCCACTCGCGACGGCAACAGGCGGACCTTTCGGAAGCCAGTAGTTGCACTACTCCTTCGCGTGTCCTGCCACCACGAAGCCGAAGCCGAGCGCGGTCTTTTCACTGCCGGCCTCGACGGACAGTTTCGTGTACAGGACTTGAATACCCATCGGTTTGCTTTCGATTTTGGCAGCATCGGTTGGTTTGGTATTCGGGAAGAGGAGAAGCACACCGGGATGCGATCCACCGGGTGCGAAGGAACTAAGCTCGTGCAGTTCCTTCACATCCATGGTGTCCGGTTTCGTGTCCTTTGCCGCCGGGCTCAGCAGGCAGAAATCGTTGTACGGCGCGGTTCCCTGGTGATCGCCGTTCTCCGGCTGCAAGGCCATGCGCAACGTATACACGCCCGCAGCAATGCGTTGATTGCGATAATCGTTCCATACTTGCGGGAACTGAATCGCGCCGACCAGAGTGCCTTGCTGAATTTCGCGATACGTCAGACCCGACTTGATCTGTTCCGGCGCCGCCTTCGACGGCAGCGCCTTGCGAACCCAGATCGTCGCAACCGTTGCGCCTTTGTCCGATTGCACGACCAATGCCTGATCGCTCAGTACCGCAGAGATGCCGGCCGCTAGTTCCTTGGGCGGCTCCACCTTTTCAGACTTCACCGTGTACGCGTCATCCGCATACGCCGCGGTTGCAGCAAATACCAGCAAAGTGAAGATCGAAGTTGTAATTCGCATCGTAATATTCCTTCAAAAGAATGAGCCGTAGGCGAATTTCCCACGGCTCGACGATGGATTCGACTCGTTGATCGATCAACGAATGCTGAAAGTGCCGATGTACGCGCCGCGCCGCTCGCTGTCGCTCCAGGTCTCGTTGAACTCCTTGCCCTTGTAGGAGTGCGCGGACGCAATGGCAGGCTTGGCGACGACGCTCTTCGCCAGGGGTGGATAGTAGGCAGTCTCGTTGCCGCAAGCGCGGTCATGGTGAACGTCGAGGCAACGGGTTTCGACCTTGGCCAGGCCCGCCGCCACTTTGGCGCACGAATTTCCGTCGCACTTGCAAATCTCGACATCGATCGGGGCAGCCTTCACGGCAACGACATTGTCGGTCAGCATGCCGGTCTGCTTCTGCACCATTTCGACGAGCGCCGCCTTCTGGGCCTTGTCGGCTTTTTCATCGACGATGATGATCGCTTTGCCGGGCACGATTTGTTTCATCCCAAGCGTATCGTGAGCGGCAATCACTGCGACGACGCCAAGTCCAGCCAGCTTGACGGCGCCGGCGGAG
>Ga0073934_10006754_pt1 | contig 16450 bp, 10 predicted proteins | sample LarsenN4metaG_FD_76834 | JGI IMG/M metagenome (GOLD analysis project Ga0073934, IMG submission 76834) | Hot spring sediment bacterial and archeal communities from British Columbia, Canada, to study Microbial Dark Matter (Phase II) - Larsen... ...
CTCTTCGATACGCGTGACCCTGGTGCCGACCAAGACCCGCCTGTAGCCCTGGCGGGAAACCAGGTTGAGGGATTCCTCCAGACTCAGCCGGTCCGACAAAGGCACGTCAAACGTCACCAGACATTCCATGCCTCTGCCGAAAGGAGACCCGCTGACCGCCTCCCAGACCGCGCGAGGCGAGTCCTTGCGCACACGTTGACCACACTGGCGACAATGAAGTTCGGCCAGCCTGGCCCACAGGACCTTGAGGTGATCGCAGATTTCCGTCATTGTGCCGACGGTGGACCGCGTGCTCTTGACTGCATTGCGCTGCTCGATCGCGATCGCTGGCGGGATCCCTTCGATGCGCTCCACTGCCGGTTTGTCCATCCGATCGAAGAACTGGCGGGCGTAGGGTGAAAAAGTCTCAATATAACGACGCTGCCCCTCGGCAAACAGCGTGTCAAACGCAAGACTGCTTTTGCCCGACCCACTGGGACCGGTGATCACGATTAAGCGGCCAACCGGCAGGTCAAGGTCCAGATTCTTCAGGTTATGCTGGCGGGCTCCACGAACGCGGATAACCGGGCCAGCGGGACGTTTCGCCATGGCAGAGCAGTCTAACGCAACCAGGCGGTTTGAGCAACGTGCGGCTCCTGTTGAGAAGTCAGATCAGGGCTTAGCCAGTGCCAGGAAGCCGGTCTATAATCTTGGCTGTTTGCTGATTGCTGCTTGCACCGGTTCGCGTTCGATCAGCAGGCCCGCCCATGTTCTTCGCAGCCGCTGCAGTTCCTGCTCCTGATGTTCGTCGAAAGCTCCCAGCCGCTGGGCGTAAGCGTCCATCCAGACCACAAACCGCTCTAAGTCTTCAGCCTTCAGCTTGACGCCGGCGTGCCCCTCGGGTCGCGTCAGAAGCCGGAGCAGGGCACTCTGATGGGCGATACCTTCTCCCTCAATCGAGTGCCCCCGCCGATACCCAGCCCACACCTGATCCTGCAGGCTGGGCTTCCCGAAACTCACCAGGGTCTCATAGGCCCGATCGGCTGTCAGATCGGTTTTGGCCGCCACCCGATCTTCGCACTTCGGGTGGTGACAAGAGACACAAGCGCGATCCAAAACCGGTTGCACTAACCGGTCAAACCGGAAGACCCAGGAACCCTCGGGGCCCACAGTGATCCGCGAAGGTTCACGCGCTGCAGCCAGCGAGAGCCGCGCGGCTGGTGCTGTCTGGCGATGCTCATGGCAACCAACACACCCCAGCGTCTGGCCCGCTTGCACATGAGTCACGCTGCGCATCGTCTGGATGGCTACGCCCCGTTCATCCAAGGCCTGGAAGAAGAGAATCACCCCCGCCGGGGCGCGAAAATAAGCCGAGCCGTCCACCTCCACCGGCACTGTGCCCAGGACACTCTTGCCGGGATCATCCCGGGTGATGCCCATGGCCGGCGCGTTCATCGTCGGATGCGTCTTCGGGGGCACAGAAATCAGACGCAAGGCCTTGATCGCGCCGCGCTGGACGCCAGGCAACCCGGCATAAACATCACTCAGAAGAAAACGACCCTCGCCGACGCTGGCAAGCTGGCTGTGCCCCGCAACCACTGGCGGTTTCTCGCGCGGGCGCAGCGGAATGGGATCGCCACACCCGATCTCGGGGTCAGCCCACAATAATTCCCGGCCCGCGACGCTGTCGAACAGATACAGATCCATCCCGTTGGCTGGACGCTGCACGGCGTGCCACCGGTTCCAACCGCTGGGTCCAGGCACGCGGTGGCCCTCATAGCCCCATGCCACGAGATAGAACCGCTCGGACAGTGGCCATGGATTTGCATAGGACGTAGCGGGCCAGCCTTCGATTTCTGGGAACGGCACTTCGGGAGTCAGGCGGATCATCGGCAAGGCCCCTTCCGTTTGCACGGCCGGATCCAGGAGGACAAGGCTCCCCATGGTTTGCGCGTGGTGGGCCGAGGCGGTGAAGATGATCTTATGGGAACCGGGGATTGGCTTGGCTTCGAAGGTGCAGTGCGGCGCGTGGGTATAGTTCTTGAACACGATGCGCGGACTCGAACCGTCGGGATTAATGGCCCAAAGCCCCATGTAAGGCATGTTGTCCCGGTCAATGTAATCCCACCGTGAGTGCAGCACGGTTCCATCCCGATGGATCTCCGGCGTCCACTCGAACATTTCAAACGGCGAGATGGCGCAAATCCCCGAACCATCGGCGTTCATCGTGTGGAGGGTATAGACCGCTACCGGACGCTCGGGACCACCGCCACAGCGGACATAGCAGTCGGGCAAGTCCGGCTGCGCCACTGTTCGGGCCGCGCTTTCCTTCCCGGCTTGAATGAACTGCCCCCGCCGGGTGGACAGAAAGACCACCCGCCCGTCGGGCAAGTACCTTCCATCAAAATCGTCATATTTGCCGCGCGTCAATTGCCTCACTGAGCGGTCGGCCAGTGTCATCTCATACAGATGGTAAAAAGCGTCCTCGGGCACGTTGGATTTGTCCAACTTGTTGGTCTCTCCAGCCAAGTGAGGGTAATAACGACACCAGGCGAAGAGCACCCGCTGGGCGTCATAGGACAAAGCCGGGCGCAGGAAACTGCCGGAATGCGGGAAGGCCCGGTCGGTCAAGCATTCCTCGCGAGGAAGCCCGGTCCTGAATCCACGAAGGATGTAGATCCCGCCGCCCGGCTTGGACCACCAGCCATAGTATTGATCGGACATGTGGTTGAAACTCGCCGGCACACGCTTGGTAAACAGCAGAGCTTCAAAGTCCAGCAGGGGATTAGCCAGAGAAAGTTGCCGCTGTAACGCCCGGGCTCGCAGAAAACGCTCCGGCTGGCTGCCCCTGGCACTCGACAAGTGCGCACGTTCCGCCATCCATCTCCCAGTATCCACCCCGGCATCTTCCAGGTCCTGAATCAAACGCTGGCATCGCGCAAGGGTCTGGCGTGTGCGCTCATCCCAATCCGGCCCGCCTGGGGGCGGGTGGATCCGCGACCATTGCGAAACACTGATCTGGTCGGCCGGGCGATGCAGGGCCAGATTGCTGGCGGGATTCCCAACTCCGAAGACCTCCACTTCATCCAGATGCAGAAAACCGTGCTCCGGCAACTGCACCCGCACAAACCTGGCAGACGCCCCGCTCAATAACACTTCCAACGGTTGGCCATCCTTGACCCCATAGAAGACTTCGCCACGGTGCTGGTAAACGGTAATCCACTCTTTACCGTCCCTCGAAAGCCGAACTATCAACCGACGCGCTCGTTCGGCAGCGTCAGTGCGGTTCCAGACCGCGACCCGCGCAAGTTGGTAAACGCCTCCCAGATCCACCTGCCACCATGGCTCCTGGATTTGGCTGGTATGAAAACCCCACTGACCATCCTTTATTCCATCGCACCCCCCCGCGGCATCCTGGCTGGTGCTGACCGGGCCGCCCACATTCGGAGTTGCAGCCAGTTCCTCGGCGATCAACCAATCCGCCTCGACACGTTTTTGCCATGCCGATTCGGAATAGAGACCTACGGGACCTTCGCTTGCTACCGTCTGCACACCCCCCCAAACAAGCCAACCAGCGACACCCAGGGAATATACAAGCCATCTCCCAACGGTAAGCCGCCCACATTGAGTCGAATGCATGCCAGCTATTGGACTGAGAAGCCGGGAGGCATATTCGCGTTCGTCGTTCTCAAGACAGCCAGCACCACAGGCTCATGCGGCTCGTCCACCGCTCAATCAGTCTCACCAGCCCTTGCCACCTTGGTTGGGATCATACACCCAGCCTCTTTGCGGCCGCGGTTATGCCATGGCCACACAGCCTCCGAATCCACCAGGAGCTTCAACCGATGTTGCAACGAACTCACTCTTCGATCGGGACAACCAGGTGCTCCATGATGTAGTCCCGGCGTTCGGGTGTGTTCTTGCCCATGTAGAAGCCCAGAATCCCGGCCGCCTCCACTCGAGGGGCGTAGTCCACCCGCGTAATACGCATATCCTTCCCAATGAATTGCTTAAACTCGGCAGGGCTGATTTCGCCCAGACCCTTGAACCTCGTGATCTCCGGCTTGCCACCGAGGCTCCTGACCGCCTCATCTCGCTCAGTCTCGGAGTAACAATAGACCGTGCGCTCTTTGTTCCTTACCCGGAATAGTGGGGTCTCAAGAATGTGTAGATGCCCGTCGTGCACCAACTGGTCAAAGAACCGAAAGAAATACGTGATCATCAAATTGCGGATGTGCAGGCCGTCCACATCTGCGTCAGTGGCCAGGATGACCTTTTCGTAACGCAAGCCCTCGATGCTATCCTCCACGTTGAGGGTTTGCATAAGGTTGTACATTTCGTCATTCTTGTACATGACATCGCGCTTGAGGTCCCACACGTTGAGCGGCTTGCCTTTGAGGACAAAGACCGCTTGCGTGTTCACATCCCTGCAACTGGTGATGGAGCCCGCAGCCGACTGCCCCTCGCAAATGAACACCATCGTTCCCCGTCCTTTGTCCCGTTTTTTGTCGTAGTGGTACTTGCAGTCCTTGAGCTGAGGGATGCGCAGGGTAATGGCTTTGGCGCGTTCCCGGGCCAGTTTCTTTACCTCCTGTAGTTCCTTGCGTAACTGCTTTGTATCCTCGACCTTCGCGATGATCTTTTCCGCAATATCCTTGTTGCGGTTGAAAAAATGCAGCAGCTCCTCTCGCACTTTATTCACCAGTTCCGTGCGGATTTCCGTATTGCCCAGCTTGTTCTTCGTCTGCGATTCGAAAACCGGATCCTTGAGCCGAATGGCCACCGCGCCCACGATGGCCTCGCGCACATCATCGCCATCGTACTTGCCGTTGGCGTACTCGTTGACGGCTTTGAGCAGACCCTCCCGAAAAGCGCTGAGATGCGTGCCGCCGTCGGAGGTGTATTGGCCATTCACGAAGGAATAGAAGGTCTCCCCGTATCGGCTGTTGCTGTGGGTAAAGCAGAACTCGAGCGTCTTGCTCGCGTAATGCAGCGGCGAGTAGATGGGCTCGCTGCCGTCGCTCTGCAGGTCCTCCATGACCAGGTCCAGCAAGCCCAGACGCGACTGAAAGACCTTGCCGTTGAAGATCAGCTTCAACCCCGTGTTCAGGTAACTGTAATGGCGCAGCCGCCGCTCGATATGCTCCGGCTGAAACACCGAATCCTTGAAAATCTCGGGATCCGGCTCGAAGCTTATGAAGGTGCCATCGGGTTCGTTGGTCTTCCCGGTTTTCTCGGACTTGAGCTTGCCCTGTCTGAAGAACGCCTCGGCGAACTGACCCTCCCTGACGCTGCGAACCGTGAAGACCTTCGAGAGCGCGTTGACCGCTTTGGTTCCCACGCCGTTCAAGCCAACGCTGAACTGGAACACCTCGTCGTTGTACTTCGCTCCCGTGTTGATCTTCGAAACACAGTCCACCACCTTCCCCAGCGGAATACCCCGGCCAAAGTCCCGGACCGATACCCGGTTGCCCTCGATATCTATGCGCACCTCGCGGCCGTATCCCATGATGTATTCATCAATGGCGTTGTCTATAACCTCCTTCAAGAGGATGTAACATCCGTCATCGTAATGGGAACCATTTCCTATCCGGCCGATGTACATACCCGTACGCAACCGGATGTGCTCCAAAGACGAGAGCGTTTTGATCTTGCTCTCATCGTAAACATGTTTTCCGTTCTCAGCCATAGCCAGGCGACCACAATATATTGGGGCCGAAGGTGTCCTTGCCAACAACTAATTTGGCTGCTTGCCCACAGCGTTCCTCGGGTATGCGGCCGGTGTTTACGGCTCGGGCGAAGCAAACTCGGGCTGGCGGGAACTTTGACAAGGAGCGGGCCGCTGGCGTGTGTGTTGACGGGGCTGGGGGGGATGCCACCAAGTGGCAAATACGTATGGGGCTGGTCGAGTGGAAGCGGCAATTACGCTTGTCTCTAGTGGAACCAGACTGGATGCCCGCGGCGGAGTTACCCATCCTGGGCTATCGGGTTAAGTCATGAGACGTGGCGGATCGAGGCTGATTGGGCTTCGGTCGGGCTGGAGGCATGGGAATATCGTGACTAACTCCTCAAGAGTGGCTCTGGACCGGGCGACCGAGGAGATTCTCAGGGGTGGGCCTGCGGCGAAATCCACCAGAGTTTGTTCGACGACACAGTGGTGCAGCACCTCGCTCATGGCCCCAGTCAGTTCTGCTGTTGTGTGCTGGCACCCGGGCAACATGAGCTCAGCAGGCCACGCCATCAGCGCAGCTTCCTCCCGGGCGGCAAGCGCACTCGGCCTTGTGGGACCAGAAACAGCCCGCCGCATCAATCCTGAAGCAGGCGCAGTTCCACTCTGCGGAACTCAACCGGGTGGCTCTCCGACTGCAGGCTGACGTAACCTTGGCTCACCTCAATGGGCGCGCCCAGCGCGATGAGCCGCTTGGCGTCCGCGTCCTGCGGGTCCAGTTGTGGCCTGGTGTAAGCCAGGACGGTCTGCCCCTCGATGATATGTCTGAGGCTTTTATGGCCGCGAACCTCGACCTCGACCGTCACCCACTGATCCCCATGATACGTTTTGGAGGTTGAATCGTTGCAGTGACGCGTGATCAGTTTGTCGTCCATGACCACGTGCGTGCCAGGGGTGCAAAGGTTGGCGGTGTGTCGCACTCCCGATCCCGCCCCGCCCAGCAGTTGCACCTCCAGGCACACCGGGAAGTCCTGGTCTTTTCCCATCGTTACCGGTGATTGGCAGTGGAGCATAATACCACTGTTGCGCACCGCCCAGCCTGGGCCGCCCGTCAGTTGATTGCCCACGAACCGATATTCCACGCGAATCACGTAATTGGTGAACGGTGCTTTGTAGAAAAGATGGCCGAAACGATTGTCAAATTGATCGTACTGATCATAGACGACTTTCAGAACGCCGTTCTCCACACGGAAGGTGTTCCCGAAGTTCTCACCCAGGGGATACCCCTTGATCTTGGGGGTCCACCCTTCGAGATCTTTGCCGTTGAAAAGCTGAATCCAGTTTTCTTTGTCTGGCGCGGCCGCCGTCGAAAGGATGGGAAAGGCGGCCAGGGTGGCCAGCAGCGTGGTGATTGTGGCAACAGAGCGCATGGCATTCATGGCCTGCCATTCAATGCCACTGGGCTTCCGAAGCCAAGTCTGTTCATGCATATTCTCATTGCTTTGTTGCGGGTGAAGAAGCCTGCGCCATGAGAACCGCATCGGTGTTGAACGCGATATCGGCAGGGCAGCGGTGCGCCACGTGCCACAACCGGCCGAGGCGAATTGGCCTCCACCCTGGCATTCACGCCGCGGCTGCCACAGTGCCTTAAGTGCCTCACGCACGCTCGCATTGCCCCCCGGCGGCTTGTTCGCGCCGGCTAAGCCGCCCGGCACAAAACAAAAACCCTTCGGGACAGGCCCGAAGGGTTGGCATTCGCTGTGAAGACAGGCTTAGATGAACTCGTTGATGAGGTTCTCCAGGAACTCCTGGCGTCCGCTTTCGTTCGGGTCCGCATCGCCTTTCTTGAGCATGTAGGACTCGAGTTCGCGGAACCCGACCTGGCCTTTTTCGATTTTCAGCCCGATGCCGCTGTCCCAGGAGCTATAACGCTGTTTGACGAACTCGGCCAGGCGTCCGTCCTTGCGGATTGCGGCGGCAATTTTGAGGCCGCGGGCAAAAGCGTCCATGCCACCGACGTGCGCGTAGAACAGGTCTATCGGCTCGAAGCTCTCACGGCGCACTTTGGCGTCAAAGTTCACTCCGCCTGTGGTAAAGCCGCCATACTTGAGGATCGTGAGCATGACCTGGGAGGTCAGGTAAATATCGGTGGGGAATTGGTCTGTGTCCCACCCCAGCATCAGGTCCCCTGTGTTGGCGTCAATCGAACCGAGGGCGCCGGCGGCTCCGGCCACCTCCAGCTCATGCTGCATGGTGTGGCCGGCAAGAGTGGCATGGTTGGTTTCCAGGTTGAGTTTGAAATCCTTCAACAAGTCATATTCCCGCAAGAAATTCAGGCAGGCGGCGGCGTCCGAGTCGTACTGATGCTTGGTGGGCTCTTTAGGTTTGGGTTCGATGTAGAACTGGCCTTTGAACCCGATTTCTTTCTTGTAGTCCACCGCCATGTGGAGGAAGCGGGCCAGGTGATCCAACTCCCGCTTCATGTTGGTGTTCAGCAGGGTGGTGTAACCCTCGCGTCCACCCCAGAAAACATAGCCCGCGCCCCCCAGCTCGTGGGTTACTTCGATCGCTTTTTTCACCTGAGCGGCGGCATAGGCAAAGGCGTCGGCGTTGCAACTGGTGGCCGCGCCGTGCATAAAGCGGGGATTGGCGAAGAGGCACGCGGTGCCCCATAACAGTTTGATGCCAGTGCGCTTCTGTTCCTCCTTAAGAACTTTGACCACGGCGTCGAGGTTGCGGTTCGTGTGCTTGAGATCCCGGCCTTCGGGAGCCACATCGCGGTCGTGAAAAGCGTAAAACGGCGCGCCGAGCTTCTCCATGAACTCGAAGGCCGCCCGCACACGCCGCTTGGCGTTGTCCACTGTTTCCGACCCATCATCCCAGGGGCGGATGGCCGTGCCGGCGCCAAACGGATCCGAGCCGCGGCCCCGGAAGGTATGCCAATACACCACGGAAAAGCGAAGGTGGTCCTTCATCTTCTTGCCCTCGACGATTTCCTCAGGGTTATACCACTTGAAGGCCAGAGGGTTCCTTGACTTGGGCCCCTCATACTGGATGCTGGAAACTTTGGGAAACGCTGCTGCCATAAACTGTCGTTTTCTTTTTGTTGGTTGATTTGATTGTGCCCGTCCGTATCTCGCGACCGGCGAGCCGGGCAATGATCCATCCATTCATCCCCGCGACGCTGGCTGCGATTACAAAGGACCGGACGACACGGCAGGGATAGCCGCGCCCCTGGATACTGGCAACTCTATTCTGTGATTTACCGAGCAGTACGCAACGTCATGCCCCCTATTGCCAGGGGCGCGCCCTGTCGGTTCTCTCGCTTCAACTCTATAAACAAATCGGGGCGCCACTCCGGAGGCGTTTTGAGGGGCTCTGTTCACATCCTCCCGCGTTTGTTCATCACTTGATCTGCCAAATCCCCTTGGCGATCTGCGTTTCCCCCTGGCGGCGGCGCAAGCTTGCCTGGCCCGTCGGCTTCGTGGCAGGGTTGTCTTGAAACCAACACACAACCTCTATGAAGACGCTGGCAATCCTTGTGACTGCGGTCGCTGTCGGGACGTTGGGAAACCCTGCGGAAAAGGCCCTCGGTGGGCCTTTCGATTTCCAGCATCACTACATAGACCGTGACTTGCCGGGGGGCTCCTGGGCCCAAACCGCTGTGGTGGACGTAGATCGTGACGGGCGACTGGACTACATCACCGGGCAAACCCGGGGGCCTGTCTTGTGGTATCGGCAGGAGGGCGCCGGCCGGTGGACCCGCCATACGTTGGGAACCAACTCGCCTTCAGACGTTGGAGGGGCGGCCCTGGACGTGGATGGCGATGGTTGGACGGACTTCATTACGGGAGGCGTTTGGTATCGCAATTCGGGTCGTCCTCTTGATGGGCCGTTTGAGCGCATCGTATTCGATGCCGATTTGGCGGCCGTCCACGATTTGGTTTTAGCGGACCTGGACCGCGATACACGTCCGGAGGTTCTCACAATGTCCGACAAAAACGATTTACGGTGGTATCGCATCCCACGAGAGCCGCGGCATCCCTGGAAGCGTCATCAAATCGGGCCGGGAGTGCACGCCGGGATCGGGGTGGGTGACCTTGACGGCGACGGTGATCTGGATGTGGCGCGCTCCAATTGGTGGTTCGAAAACGCCGACGGCCGGGGCACTCGCTGGGTGACGCACCAGAACATTCCTTTTGGCAACCCCAACCGGCCCTACCCACTGGCTACTCATTGTGTGGCGTTGGACCTTGACCGGGACGGCGACACAGATCTGGCCATGTCGGAGAACGAGATTAAGGGCGGGCGCATCGGTTGGTTGGAGAACCTCGATGGGCGGGGGGGAACCTGGAGACTCCATGAATTGCCCCACGGCGACACGGCGGTGCGCGGCGCCTATCATTCCTTAATCGTCGCCGACTTTGATAAGGACGGCGATCCGGATGTGTTCTCATGCGAAATGGAAGGCATCCCCGGGGACAAACCCCCGCGGTGGTTTATTTGGGAAAATGCGGACGGCAAGGCCGGGCGATTCGTCGAGCATGTCATCCTCGATGCCGGACTGGGCGGACATCTGGTGGTGGCAGCGGATGTGGACGAGGACGGCGACCTCGATCTCATTGGCAAGCTTTGGCGTCCCCGTCGGGACAACGCCAATCAGGGGCGCAATCATGTGGATTGGCTGGAGAACCGGCTGATTGACGCGGCGGCGCCACGCGATGTTATCCCAGTGGGCACGCGTCCCGAGAGTGTCACCAGAGGTTTCGATGGCTACTATTACGTGACGGTAATGGGCGATCCACAGCCAGGGGACGGCGTCGTCAAGGTAATCAAGGGTCGGCAAGTGGAGGTGTTCGCCACGGGACTGGACGAACCCAAAGGTATCGCATTTGTGGGCGGATTCCTGGTCACGACCGATCTCAAACGAGTCTGGAAGATAGATCGCCTTGGCCAAAAGAGCCTGCTGGCTCGGGAGACTGACTTCCCTCAACCGGTCAGCTACCTCAACGACACCGCCGCCGCTCCCGACGGACAAGGCGTGTTTGTAACGGATATGGGCGCTCGTGACAGGATCATGGGTCCGCAGGGGCTTTGGCCGTTGGAAAGCGCCGAAGCTCGGGCGTTGCCAGCGATCGGTCGTATCTATCATATCACTTTGGAGGGACGGGTGCGGCTGATCAAGGATGCCGCTCCAGTGATGGCCTGCCCCAATGGCATCTGTGCGCCCGCGGCAGACACCTGGCTGGTCGCCGAGTTCTTCTACGGCAATATCCTCCGAATCACTGGAACAGCGACTGACGTTCTGGCCACCGGGTTGCGAGGCGCGGACGGAATCGAACGCGCGAAAAACGGGGCGATATACGTCTCCAGTTGGACGCAGGGCAAAGTTTGGAGACTTGATCAGGGAAGCGCGTCTCCCTTCGTTGTGTTGGCCGGGCTGCGGTCAGCCGCCGATCTGTTTGTGGATGAAGAGGCCGGGCTCCTGCTGGTACCCGACATGTTGGATGGAACGATCCACCGAGTGCCACTGCGATGAACAACCGTTCACGGCAGAGGCGCTGCCGGCTGCTCATCCTCGTGCTGGTGGTGGGATCGCTGAGCATGGCAAGGGTGAGCTGCCTGCGGCTTGCCGCCGCCGTCGGCGGTGCTGAGTGCGAGTGGCCTGAAGCTGATTGGCCGCGTGCCACCCCCCAGTCGGTTGGGTTGGATCCGGGCCAGCTCGAACGTTCCCGCGATTACGCGCTTTCAGCCGGTGGCTCCGGCTGCATCATTCGCCGGGGCAGGCTGGTTCTGGAATGGGGAGATTCCGGCCGGATCTATGACTTGAAATCCACAACAAAGTCGTTTGGCGCCACCGCCCTGGGGATCGCGTTGATGGACGGCAAGGTCAGGCTCGACGAACGGGCCATGGTTTACTGCCCGGACCTCGGCCTTCCACCAGTGACCAATGCCGTCACAGGATGGCTGGACCGAATCACGTTGAGAATGTTGGCTAATCAGACGGCAGGCTTCGAAAAGCCGGGCGGTTTCGGGGCTTTGCTGTTTGAGCCAGGCACGCGATGGCACTACAGCGATGGCGGCCCCAATTGGCTTGCGGATTGCCTGACCCGGGTCTATCGCCGCGATCTCAATGATCTGATGTTCGAGCGGGTCTTTAACCCGATTGGCATTGGGTCGGAGGATCTACGGTGGCGTCCGAATGCCTACCGGCCCCGGCAATTGGACGGCGTGACACGGCGTGAGTTTGGGGCCGGCATCAGCGCAAACATCCGGGCCATGTCACGCCTGGGCTACCTCTGGCTCCGGGAAGGCCGGTGGAAAGACCATCAATTGCTGCCACGCGATTTTGTGGCCTGGGCTCGGCAAAGTGATCCGGACGCCGTCCGGCTGCCGGTGCTGGAGCCAACCGATGGCACGGAGTTGTTCGGGGCCGCTTCAGCGCACTACGGACTGCTGTGGTGGAACAACAACGACGGCACGTTGGCGGATGTGCCGAGGGATGCGTTCTGGGCTTGGGGACTTTACGACAGTCTCATCGTGGTGGTGCCAAGTCTGGACCTTGTCATTGCCCGTGCCGGGCAATCGTGGCCTCGTCAGAAAAGAGCCGCACACTACGAGGTGCTGCAGCCTTTCTTGGGCCCCATCTGCAAAGCGAGTGTGCCCGTGCCGCGGGGCAGCGCGGAGCATCGCCCCGTGCCTCCCAGTCCTGTCATTCGCGGGATTCAATGGAGTTCAACCAACAGCATCATTCGCCGGGCCCGTGGCAGTGACAACTGGCCTTTGACCTGGGCCGATGATGACGCCCTCTACGCTGCCTATGGCGATGGCTACGGCTTTGAGCCCTTTACGCCGCAGAAACTTGGTATGGGCTTTGCACGTATTCTGGGCAGCCCGGGCGATTTCCGGGGCGTCAACTTCCGCGCCCCAACGGGCGAGGGTCTGGGTGATGGAGCGCGAGGTCCCAAGGCGAGCGGACTTCTTTGTGTCAACGGCGTTCTCTATCTGCTGGCGCGTAACACCGGCAACGCGCGGCTGGCGTGGTCGCGTGACCATGGCGAGACCTGGGTTTGGGCCGAATGGCGTTTCACCAACAGCTTTGGTTGTCCGACCTTCCTCAACTTCGGCAGGGACTACGCCGATGCCCGTGACGATTACGTTTATGTCTATTCCCCGGATGCTCCAGGTGCGTACGAGGCTGCCGACCAAATGGTGCTTGCCCGGGCGCCTAAAGCCCGCATCCCCGACGCATCCGCTTGGGAGTTCTTTGTGGGCCCCGACAAGAGCAGTCTGCCTGTCTGGTCGAGGAATAGCACGGACCGCGGGGCCGTCTTCCGCAATCCCGGGCGCTGTTATCGCTCAAGCGTCAGCTACAACGCGGGCCTTCGGCGGTATCTCTGGGTTCAGGTCTTTGCCCAGAGTACGCACCCTCATGGCCCCCGCTTTCAGGGTGGATTCGCCATCTTCGATGCGCCAGAACCTTGGGGGCCCTGGACGGCCGCCTTCTCCACAGAAACATGGGACGTGGGCCCGGGAGAAACAGCCAGCTTGCCCACCAAATGGATGAGTGCAGACGGGAAGGTGGTCCATCTTGTGTTCTCCGGCAACGACCATTTTTCCGTTCGGCAAGGCAGAGTCCAGGTTCTCACCACCTCAGCCCAGGACCACCAGCCACGTTAGGCGGAGCCGGGGAGACGCTCCCCTTGAGTTACAGCGTGTCCAGCCCATCGGAATGAAAACGTCTCGCCCACTATTGGGCGGAGCAAGACCCTTTCCTCGCCAGCCAACAAAAAGACATTTGCCGTCCCTCACCCGTCGGGGCTATGAATCATCCCATGCAACCTTTCACCCCGAACCGTCGCGAGTTCCTGCAGCACCTCACGGTGGCTGGCGCCACTGTGGCTGCAGGCACACGTTTCGCCGCCCTGGCCCAGCCGACCGAGCGCAAGGTGCGCATCGGCATCGTGGGAGGCGGCTTTGGCCGCAGTTTCTACTTCCATGAACACCCCAACGCCGAGGTTTGGGCGGTGAGTGACCTCCGCCCCGAACGTCGGCAGGGTCTTATGCAAACCTACCGCTGCGCCCGTTCCTACGAATCTCTGGAGAAACTGCTGCTTGATCGCAACATCGAGGCAGTGGGGCTGTTTACACCAGCGCCGGACCATGTGCGCCATGCCGTGGCCTCCTTGAATGCCGGGAAGCATGTGCTCTGCGCCGTGCCGGCAGCGATGACCCTCGAGGAATGCCAGCAATTGGTGGATGCGGTCCGGCGGACTGGCCTGACTTATATGATGGCCGAAACCAGTTACTGGCAGCAGGCCACGATTTCGGCGCGTCAGTTTTACAGAGAAGGACGGTTTGGAACCGTTTATTACTGCGAATCGGAATATCACCACGCAGGCTTGGAATCGCTCTACTTTGAAAACGGGCAGCGGACCTGGCGACACGGCCTGGCGCCGATGAATTATCCCACCCACTGCACCGCACATCTGGTCGGGGTGACTGGCGAGCGTCTCGTGGAGGTTTCGTGCCTGGGGTGGGGGGACAACGATCCGATTCTGAAAGACAACGCCTATCGCAATCCATTCTGGAATGAGACCGCCTTTTTCAAAACCAACCGCGGTCATGCCTTTCGTGTGGCCGTTTATTGGAAGGGAGCGCATCGGGGCACGGAACGGGCTCAATGGTACGGAGACAAAATGAGTTTCTTCTTTCCACACCCCAATGGATTGGGCCCCGTGATTATCCGCAGCGGCAAACAAACCGAAAAGGACAGCGGAGGTTTCGAGCGGCAGTTGCCAGACTTCGAGAAGTACGCCCAGCCGGCCTGGTGGAAGACCAACTTGCTGCCGGAGCCGCTTCGGCATGACAGTGGTCACGAGGGCTCACACACCTTTATTACCCACGAATTCGTGGATGCCGTGTTGCGAAACCGCAGGCCGGCAGTGGATGTTTATGAAGCGGTGGCGTACACCGCTCCCGGCATCGTGGCTCACCAATCAGCTCTCCGCGGAGGAGAGCAACTGAAGATACCCGGCTTCGATCGCGGGGGATGACAACCCTTGTTTCGGGCGCCCTAAACGCCCAGGCGGATGGTCTGATCGCGCCGACGAAGGCATTCGGCGCAAACCACACCCCATGGCTCCGCGTCCTTGCCACTTGTGGAGGCTTGCCACGAGTCTGCCGCCTCTGAAGCGAAACGGAAGAGGCCCTCGGTCGCGACGCATCCGGGACGACAGGGCGACCACGATAAGGCGCACGAATGTTGTACATTGAGATGTCCGGTTTTCCCGTTGACCGCACCGTCCCGCACGCCTAAGTTACGCCCAGACCAGCGGGGCGCGCGACGCGCCTGGCTGGTTCTGATGCTTATGGCGGAAGGATACTGTGTTAAGTGCAAAGCCAAGAAAGAGATCGCGGAAGGTATGGAGGAAGTGATGAAGAACGGGCGTCGTGCTATTAAAGGCAAGTGCCCTGTCTGCGGGACGGTCATGTTCAAGATCCTGGGTGGCAAGGCACTTGGACAAGTTGATCAGACAACTCAGGTGTCCGCCCAAAGCCCCGTTTCCGGATCCAGCCCCGCCTCCCAGGCATAGACTCAATATATGGCGCAAGAACTTGCCTACGTCATCATTACCCCCTACTCACTTTACAAATCCCGTACCGGAGGCATTCTCGCGCGCCTCATCAGCCGCACCGGTCTCGAGTTGGCTGCCGCCCGGATGTTTGCTCCAAGCCAGGAATTGGCCCAGAGCTACGCAGACGCGGTGGTCTCCGCCCACGATCCCCAGGACCGGGCCATTCAGGAACTGATTCGCACCTACATCCTCAAGAACTTCGTTCCGGATCCTAAGACGAATCGCCGCCGCCGGGTCATGGTCCTCCTCTTTCGGGGCGAGGATGCGGTGCGCAAAGTCCGCTCCGTGGTAGGCAACATCGCCCCGGATCGCCGCACGGGCGAGACCATTCGCGACACCTACGGTGACCTGATCCTCGATGAGGATGGTGGGCTGCGTTACTTCGAGCCCGCCGTGATGGCGGCTCCATCCCTCGAGGAAGCGATCGTCAAGCTCAAGATTTGGACCCGTTTCTCCGATTCCGACGGGGGCCTCCTGGAGAATACCATTGCCTACCAGCCAGGGGATAAACCCGAGCGTACTCTGGTCCTGATCAAGCCGGACAACTTTCGTTTCCCCACCGGACGTCCGGGCAACGTGATTGACTTCTTCTCTCGCACCGGCCTGTTCATCGTGGCCATCAAGGTTCACCGCATGAGCGTGGCTCAGGCCATGGAGTTCTACGGGCCGGTGAAAGAGACTCTCAAGAACAAGCTCGTGGATATGGTCGGCTCGCGCGCCCGGGCTGCCATCGAGAAAGAATTTGGCTTTGGCGTGCCTCCTGCCGAGCAGCAAAAGCTTGGAGAAGTCCTGTGCCCATTGTTTGGCGAATTCCAGTTCGACAACATCGTTCGGTTTATGTCGGGGCGCGCACCCAGCGAGTGCCCCCGGGAGTTGTTGAACAAGCCCGGCTCCGAGAAGTGTATCGCTCTGGTTTACGAGGGTTGCAACGCGGTAAGCAAAATCCGGGAGGTGCTTGGCCCGACCGATCCCTCCAAAGCGCCGCCCGGCTCCATCCGCCGCGAATTCGGCCAGAGCGTCATGGTCAATGCAGCTCACGCCAGTGACTCCCCCGAGAACGCGCAGCGAGAGATCGGCATTATTCAACCGGGCGAGAACAACTTTCGCCGCGTCGTCGAAGAGTTATATGGCCCGGCCGTTTAACTCGCCTCGGGCTACTGGACCA
>Ga0073934_10006756_pt1 | contig 16448 bp, 12 predicted proteins | sample LarsenN4metaG_FD_76834 | JGI IMG/M metagenome (GOLD analysis project Ga0073934, IMG submission 76834) | Hot spring sediment bacterial and archeal communities from British Columbia, Canada, to study Microbial Dark Matter (Phase II) - Larsen... ...
CCATGACTCCATCCTCGCTTCCAAGCTATGGAGTCTCCGGGGATCCCAGTCCGATTCAATGATTCCTTCGACGACCCGACGTTGATCGTCCCACCCGAAACAACGGCGCGGCGAGGACCTCGGCCGGTAGTCATGCAGTGCGCATCGGAAATTGACGAGATCCGGACGATCGCCAACGACATTGCACGACGCCGGGAGCGCGGCGTCGAGTGGTCCCAGATGGTCGTGCTCTACGGGCATCCCGAGACTCAGAAGAAGCTCTACTCGGTGTTCACGAGCTTGAACTTCCCATACTTCAATGTTGCATTCAACAGAACGAACAAGGTGCGAGTAATGAGCGCCGGCAACGTCCTTCGGACCGCCACCTACCAGCTTCTGAAAGGACTCGAGTTCAGCGTCGTGTACGTCTGCGGAGTCAACAAGATCTTCGAAGCGGGCGCATCAGAGGATGACAGCACGAGACGACGCTTGGTCTACGTCGCGCTGACGCGTGCCATGGACGAGCTGTTCGTCACCGTGTCTGGCAACGGCCCGATCGGTCAAGCTTTGATCGACGCCCACAATCGCCTCAGCGCGTAGCCGACAGTCGATGCCTCGCTTCTGGGTGAGCCCCTCACAGATCGCTCGGTACTACTTCCACGAGTGCGAGCGGTACTTGCGATTCCGCACTGCGACGCGGGAGCAGCGCCAGGCCGACGGGATCCCCGACTACGAAGCGGACCGCTCGCTGCTCACGCGCGCCATCCTCGACGGTGGCATCCAATGGGAAGAACGGTTGCTCGCGGGCCCGCTTGCCGGCCGTGTCGTCGTCGCTGATGGAAGCGGTCGCCTCGCCGACCGCAAGCACTCCGTGGAGGCGACGGTCGAGCGACTCGCCAACCTCCGACCGGACGGGTGGCTGTACCAAGGGGCACTGCGGGCTCCCGAATCGTTCTACGAGCGGTACGGCATCGACACCGACCTCGTGCGGATGACCGACTGCTATCCGGACCTCATTCTCGCGACCGAGGCATCTCATGGCGTCGAGCTCCGTGTGATCGATGCCAAGGCAAGCGAGATGATGAAGCTGTCGCACCGGATCCAGGTCGCGCTCTACTCACTCGTACTCGAGCAGGTTGTGAGCGAGGCCGGGCTGCCGGTGACGGTCGCTCGAGAAGGGGGCGTGTGGCTGTACGAGCAGCCGGCGCCCGACTGGTTCCAGCTCGCCCGGATCATGGGCCAGCTGGAGACCTTCCTTGCCCACGACCTCACCCGGATCCTCGCTGCCGAGCCCGACGAGGCGTTCTGGCACCTCTACTTCCGGTGCGAGTGGTGCGACTACTTCGAGCACTGCGAGGGCGACGCGAAACGCTCGAACGACGTCTCGCTCGTGCCGTACCTGTCGACGTTCGCCAAGCGACATCTCTCGGAGCGCGCGACGACGACCGTCGACGATCTTGCCGTGCTCCTCGAGCGTGCCGACGCTGATGAGCTCCTCGCCGGATGTGCCTCACTCGAAGGACGGGCGGCGCAGCTTCGGCTCTCGGTGCGATCGCTGCGCGAAGGGACCATCCTCGAGCGCGGGGCCGCGTCGATCGCGATGCCCGTCGGAGAACAAGTACTGCTGATCCTGACGTTGCAGTCGGAGCCTCTCGAAGGTCGGGTCTATGGCTATGCGATCTACCGAGCGAAGGGCAAGGGGCTCTTCGAACGGGGGACGGAAACGATCGCTCGCATCGCCCCTGACGGGACACCGGCCTCGCTCGTCGAGCTGCGACGCCAGCTTGTACGGGACCTCGCGCACATCCTCTCCACGATCGACCGTTTCAACCGAGGTCAGGGCGAGTGGCGCGACCAGAAGTCGGTGCAGGCGTACGTCTTCGACACCTACGAACGAGAGCTTCTCGTCCAGACGCTCATCGACGCTGTGGTCGATCATGAGGTCGCCGAAGACGCGCTCGCGCTGCTCTTCCACTTCCAACATCCGGACCTCGTCTCGGCCGACGATCATCCGGCCGGCGAAGTCTTCTTCCCGCTCATCGTCCTCACTGACGTGGTCCGCAGCTTGCTGGCCATGCCGGTCCCGATCGTGTATCGATTCGCCGACGTCGTGGCGGCACTGCAGCCGAGCGAGTACGGCTTCACCTATAACCCAACAGATTTCTTCTCGTTCGCTCTGTCGAACCGGGTCAAGAGCAACGCCATCTTCGAGATCTGGGAACGCGACCGGCATGACTTGATCGAGAACCTCGAGGGGGAGCTACGCCGACGCGTATGGGCTGCCAACTCCGTGATCGCCGGCATCCGAGAGCGTCTGACGGGCAGCAGTGCGCTCTTCGCCTGGCCACCGAAGTTCGCGTTGCCGCCTGGATTCGGATTCCAGGATCACGTCCTCTCGCGCCTCGCGTTCATCTCGCGGTACGAGTCGGTACTGGCGTATCTCGCCACGAGGGCGAGCCGCGCCGCGGCCCGCGAGGACCGCGTCTCGACCGGGACAACCGTCGAGCTCACCTACCGACCGGACGGCACGTTCGAGGCCGACCCCGGGATCGTCGAACTCGCCCGCATCGAGCCCGATGGCTTCTTCGATTACATCCTCACCCCCGATACCGATGAGGGTCGGCGAGCACGGCTCGCATTCGACGACTTCGCCTTTCGGGCCCGCCCGTACGCACCCCAACGCCTTGCGCTGGCCTTCGCCTCCGTGGCGCGCGTCGATGGCGGGTCGTTGACGCTTCAGCTCCGACCTTCGTCGACGTTCGGTCAACCGACCGTCGGGATGACGTATGCGCTGGAGCCGCGATTCACCGACTGGACCAGCGACCGCATGATCAACGAGCTCGCGACGCTCGATGCCAGCGACGAGGACCGGTACTCGAGCTTGCTGCTCGACCCGCTGTCGGCGCGGCTGGCGCCTCGGTCCACGCCGGAGATCATCGCGGCGGCAACGGATCTGGCCACCCTCCACGGCATGACACCGAGCCAGCTCGAAGCGTTCGCCGGCATGCTGCGCCACGACCTCCAGGCAGTGTGGGGCCCGCCCGGAACGGGCAAGACGCACTTCCTCGCGCTTGCCATCCTGTGCCTCGCAGAGGCCCACCGGAGATCCGGTGCGCCGCTTCACGTCGCGGTCACAGCGTTCACCCACACCGCGATCGACAACGTTCTGCGCAAGATCGCCGCACTCCAGGGCGAGCGCCGCGTGTTCGGCGACGATCTCCCGTTGTTCAAGCTGAGTAGAGACGCAGGTGTCGCACAACCGATCGACCCCGGGTCCGCGGCCGGCGCGTGCGCCCGCCATCCGCATGCGGTGTTCGGATCGACCGTTTGGCAGTTGCAGCGCAGCGCGGCCAACGGCTTCTTCGCGCATCTCGTGGTCATCGACGAGGGATCCCAGCTCACACCGGCGGAAGCCGCCATCCCGTACCGACGCCGCGCGCCGGGCGGACGACTGGTCATCGCCGGGGACCCCGAGCAACTCCCCCCGATCGTGCAAGGCGACTACCCGACGATCGACGGGGAGCCTCCGCTGCACCGGTCGATCCTCGAGTGCCTCCGCTTCGCCGACCCGGACGGCAGGTCGGGACTCGTTACTCCGCTCCTCGAGAACTTCCGGATGAACGACCGCCTGTGCGAGTACCCGTCCGCATCGATCTACCCTGCCGACTACGCACCGGCGACGCCGACCATCGCGTCTGCCCGGCTGCCCGTCGATCTCGTGACCTCTGTCGCCGGTGCCGACGGCGCTTTCCTCCGGTTCGTACTCGATCCCGAACATCCACTGACCGTCTGCGTGTTCGAGGACACCCACGCGACTCGCGAGAACCCCGAGGAAGCAGACGTCTGCGCAATGCTCACCGCCGTCCTCCGCAAGGAGCACGAGAACGAGGACGATCGCACGTTCTGGCGAGACCGACTCTTCATCGTGAGCCCACATCACGCACACATCCGTCTCATCCGACAGCGGCTCGGAGAGCGACTCGGAACGACGCACACCTTCGTCGACACCGTCGACAAGATGCAGGGTCAGGAATGCGACGCCGTGATCGTCAGCTACGGCGTCGCCGACGTCGAGTACGCCCTCGCCGAGAAGGAGTTCATCTACTCGCGCAACCGGCTGAACGTCGCGATCACGCGCGCTCGCATGAAGACGATCGTGCTGATCTCGCGCCGCCTGCTCGAACCTCCGATCCAGGCGCTCGAGCGCGACGACGTCGCCGACGGCATCGCCTTCATGCAAGGCCTGGCACGTCATTGCGAGGAGGCGAACCCGCCCGGCTCCTTCGTCGTAGCCGGCACTCGGATCACCGTTCTCAGAGCCTGACTCTGCACCGCTGCTCATGGCGGAGGCAGGAGCTTGCAGCCCGTGAAAGGGGCGCGCGACGCTCTCCGCGTGGGGCCATGTCCCAGGCCTGGCCCAGCATGGGGGACGGTTCTGCTCTACGGCGGCGAACAAGGGAGCGACGTTGGGCCGTTGGGAAGAGGCTTCGGAGGCGACCGAGCGGGCCGCTGCCACCCTCGAGGAGACCCTGAAGGCGGCGCTGCGAGGGGCGCGAGCGCTCCGCGCGGCGGCCGCCGCTGGGGACAGCGCGAAGGTCCGACGGGTCGCTGCTGCACTGCCCGACCTCGGCGGTGCCGTCGCGGACGCCGCCCGCCAGGCCGCGACAGCTTGGCCCTTCAGCGACGCCGAAGAGGAGCACTACCTCGAGCGCGGGTACGCCGCCGAGCTCACCGAGACTGCGCAGCGTGCGAACGTGCGGATCGATCCGCTCGACGGCCGGCTCGTCTCGTTCCCGTCACTGTTGCGCATTGTTCCGTCGCAGCGAGCCATCCGCATCGATACGAAGCGGCACACTGCGCTGCGTCCCTCGAAGATCGTCGAAGCACTGCGCCGCGCCCGGGAAGCCAAACCACGGCTTGCCCCTGAGCAATTCATCGAAACGCTCTTCGGCGCATATCTCCTGGCCGTCGGTGGCCGGGACAACATTACGAAGGGCGCGACGCTCGTCGACGTCTACCGAGTGCTGACGCTCCACCCCGACATGAAGAGGTCGTACGAGCGCGCCGAGTTCGTCCGCGACGTCTACCTGCTCGACGCGAGTGGTCTCCGGCACACGAAGCAGGGCCTGGAGATCAGATTTCCGGCCGCGACGGCGACGCGATCGTCGACCAACCTGCTGCAGATCGTCGACGCCGAAGGCCGAACCCACCTCTATTACGGGATCCGATTTCAGGAGACTCCGCAATGAGCGCCGTGATCACCGCCGACTCCTGGCTGCAGACCCTCGCCGCCGAGTACCTCGAGACGTTCATCCCGGCCGGTGGAGCCGCCGTCAAGTTCGCCGTCGCGCCTTCCGAGGACGACGTCACTACCCTCGCCGCGCAGATCGCCGACCAGGCAAGGAACGCGGGCTTCGTGGTCGCCACGGTGCGTGCGGCCGACGTCCGGCTGCACATGCTCGACAAGTTCTTCGGCGCGGTGGCGCAGCAAGTTCCGTGGCGCGAACTTGCGACCGCTCGCCTTGCCGCGATGGCGACGAGCTCGTTCAGCGTACCGGCCCGCCTGAGTCCCGCCGCCGTTGCCCGGCAGCTCGCGGCCGCGAACGATGTCGACGAAGCGTACGTTCGCATGATCATCGGGCAGCGAATCGCGCAGGACGTGTTTCGCGACCGCGAGCTCGCTCGCGACTTCCGGATCGCGATGACGTGGCTGTGCCGAGCCGTGCTCGAGGGAGGACCCGAAGGCGAGACGCAGATCGACGACATCGTGGCATGGCTGTCGGGCGAGGTACGGCAGATCTCGGCGATGAAGCCGTACACGATCTACACGAAGGTGAACCGAACGAACGCTCGCCATCACTTCGAGTCGCTCTTCACGTGGGTCCGGCGAGCAGACTGCGCCGGCACCGCCGTGATCGTCGATGGGGCGCGGTTCACGAGGCGGGAACGCGCCGTTGACGGCTCAGTGAATTACACACGGAACGCGCTGCTCGACGCGTACGAGGTGTTCCGGCAGTTCATCGACTCGACCGACGACATGCACTCGGCGGTACTGGTCGCGGTCATGGCACCCGAGTTCGACACGACCGAATTTGGTTCCGGTGTACGCGGGCTGGGGGCCTATACAGCGCTTCTGAATCGCATCTACGACGAGGTGCGCGACCGGCGGCACGTCAACCCGATGTCGTCACTCGTACGGATCGGCGGAGGTGCCTAGCCATGCAGACGATGCACGCGGAGGTCGTACACGCGCGGCGCGCGCTGGAAGCACTGCGCAACGGAGTCCCGAATGCCGACGCCGTGCGCGTGTTGGGCTGCGCGCAGCCGCACGTGCTCGACCGCTTCGACCAGCAGCTCGACATCCTGGCAACGGCGACGAAGCAAGGAACAACTGCGACGACCGAAGGCATCATCGTCACAGGCGACTTCGGGACCGGGAAGTCGCACCTCCTCGAACACCTCGAACAACACGCGCTCGATCGGGGCTTCGTCGTGAGCCGGATCGTGATCTCCAAAGAAACGCCGCTCTACGACCCCGCAAAGGTCTTCGCCGCCGCAGTCCGCGACGCCCGCTTCCCGGGCGGTCGAGGGTCGGTCATCCACGAGCTCGCGTTGCGGGTCGACTACCGCACACCGTCGGGCTCCGAGTTCATGGCTTGGGCGCTCGACCAGCCGGGCCTCATCGCGGCGACCGTGCACCTGCACGAGCGCAGCAACGACAACGAGCTCCACGCCCGCATCCTCGACTTCTGGTCCGGCGAGAAGATCGGGGTCGCCGAGGTTCGCGCCGGCCTGAAGCAAGTCGGGAGCCGAGGCGCGTTCGACGTCAAGACGATCAAGATCCGTGACCTCGCGCTCCTGCGGTTCGAGTTCGCAGCTCGGTTGGCGCGCGCCGTCGGCTGCAACGGCTGGGTCCTGCTCATCGACGAGGTCGAGCTCCTCGGCCGGTACTCGCTCCAGCAGCGTGCGAAGTCGTACGCCGAGCTCGCGCGGTGGCTCGGGCGTGTCGAGCAGCAGGCCATCCCCGGGATCACGACGGTCGCCACGATCAGCGAAGACTTCGACCTGAAGGTGCTGCGCGAGAAGGACGACTTCGTGCTGGTGCCGGAGCGCATCCGCGCCAAAGGTGGCGACGACAACATCGTGCTCGCCGCCCGGGCCGAGATCGGTATGCGGCTGATCGAGCGCGACCGTCTCACGCTGATCCTGCCGACTGCCGAGACGTTGCGCACGACCTACGACCGGCTTCGCGAGGTCTACGAGCGGGCGTACGGTCCGTGCGCCGATCTGGAAGTCAGCCTCCAGACGGCGACGACGCCAATGCGCCGGTACATCCGAGGCTGGATCACGGAGTGGGACATCCGCCGCCTGTATCCCGGCGAGCGTCCCGAGATCGAGACCGAGTCGATCACGGTCGACTACGACGAGGACACCGCGCTCCAGCAGGAGCCCGAAGGCTTCGAAGGCACCGACGATGGTGGACGTGAGTGACGCCATCGTCGTCGAGGTCTTCCATCCCGACGGAGCGCCCGTCGGCCTCCTCGAGCTCGGCTTCGAGTTCCTCGAGCGGATGGGCATCCCGAACACGAAATGGGAACGCCCCCTTCGCATCGAGGTGCCCGGCAAGATCAGCAAGGCCGGCAACGTGTACTTCGACTTCTCGATGACCGGCATCCCGTTGCCGGAGGGAATCGATACGTTCGTCACGGTCGAAAGTGCAAGCGTCGAGTTCGGATCGGAGCGGTTGTCCTCGAGCGGCAACCCGACGAAGCGGGGTCACGCAACCTTCGACTACCGCGGCTCGCTCTACGAAGCAACCGTTTACCTGACCAAGGGAAAGCGGGGAACGTTCATAAAGGTACATGCGCACCGGTCGAGCGGGCGGCCGGAACGCGACGCTGTCCGGTTCGTCTAGCGGAGCGGTCACTTCGACGGAAGATCATCCACGAGAGCTCGCCAGCGGGAGGTGTACTCGTGCTGGAAACCAGCGACGCCGTCAGATCGGCGTACGTCATACGGGTCAACATCCACAACAACGGATGGGACGGATCGATCTGCTCGAAACCAACGCTCCACGCCGACTGCAAGGCCAGAGCCGAGTTCAAGGCCGGCTGCGCCGCGGGAAACCGCAGTTGCTTCTTCCTCGGGCTCTTCCAGCCCGGTCGGCCAGCCGTCCGGTTGATCAACCGCCAGGAGCCGTACCAACAGGTCTTCAAGAAGCAGCGATCCGAGCCCGGCGACCTCGCGATCTTCTGGGGAACGTACGCCGACGGCCGTAACGCACCCGTAGGGTTATGGGAGGTGGGATCGTTCGACGACGAACGCGACCGGCTGCACTTCATCGTCGAAGGTCGCCCTTCCACCGTCGTTCGGTTCTCGCCGCGGGTCGCGAACCAGGCGGTACTCGAGCAACGAGTGAGTAGAGCAACGGGCGCAGACATGATCCGTCTGCTGCCCGCCGACCAGGTGCATGTTGTCCTGCAGCGTTGGATCGAGGATCACGAGAAAGAGATGGAGCGCCTCACTGCGCTCGGAAAGAACACCGACGACGTGCGCGATGCCCTCGAAGGACTTCGAAACCTCTATGGAATCAGACCCGAGGCTTCGACCGATCATCTTACGTACCGCCCATTCGCGAGCATCGACCTTCCCGTCCACGAGACCCATCCGGACCTCGCTTCCGCCGAGATGCAGGCCACCGACGCGACGCCCGGCATCATCGAGCCAGCAGGTTCGATGTCGCAGCTCGCGACTTTTCCCAAGGCTCTCGTCGACGACTATGCGATCGCACTCGAGGTATCGCAGCTCGTCGTCCTCGCTGGACCGAGCGGCGCAGGGAAGACACGCCTCACCCACGCGTACGCGATGTCAGTGGGCGCGGAGTATCTGCTCGTTCCAGTGCGCCCGGATTGGAGATCCAACGAAGACTTGCTCGGTTATCTCCCACCGTTCGGCGAGGCGTTCGTGCCGTCCGAGTTCACCAAGTTCGTGCTCGACGCAGCGCAGGAATGGGACCAGGCGGACGGACGTGCCGCGAAGCGGTTCCACGTCTGCCTCGACGAAATGAACCTCGCGCGCCCTGAGTATTACCTCGCAGAAGTGCTTTCACGGATGGAGCTGGAGCCCGAACAGCGGTGGATCCACCTCTACGACGCAGCTGAGGATCACGGATTTCCCCGAGCCGTGCTTCTTCCGCCGAATCTGTCGATCGTCGGAACCGTCAACAACGACGACACGACACACGCGCTCTCACCCAAGGTCCTCGACCGAGCGGTGTACCTAAACCTCGACGTGATCGACCTCGAAGCGTGGTTCGAAAGCCGTCCCGAGGAGCTTGCGCGATGGGTGGGGCCACACTTGGTAGAGCTCGACGCGCGCATCGCGCCAACGGGCATGCGCATCGGCTATCGGGCCGCGCTTCAAGTGCTGCGCTGGGTGGGGCATGCCATCATGCAGGGAACAGGCGAGTACGCCGGGCTGGATACGGCACTCTCCATGCTCGTGTTTCCCCGACTTCGCGTGCAGCGGGCTGAGCCCCGGCACCGAGACATGCTCGACCAGCTCGAGGCATACCTCGATCAGGAAGCCCCCGAAAGCGGTGCGCTGTTTCCGCGTAGCCTCTCTGTAGTTCGGAGTTTGAAGGAGCGTCTCGAGCGCCGGGAGTTCGCGTTCGGACAGTTCGAGACGTAACGGCATGTTGCGGCTCCGGATCGGCCCGAGATGGATCAGCGACGGCGACATCGTCGACATCGAGGAACGCACAGCACTCAAGTTCTCCGTCATCTCTGACAGTCCGCCTGTCCTCCTCCTCGCGGACGAAGTCGTCCCGCTCGAGGAGGCACCGGACGGATACCGCACGGCTCGCGACTGGATCGACAGCCGCCGCACCCGGCACCTCGTGGGCGATTGCCCCCTAGAGCTACACGCCGAACGCACGACGCTTCGAGCCCTCGTTCGCCGCGTGCCGTCCCGAATCACTCTCGAGGCGTACCACTACCTCATCGACATGCTGTGGACCAGGCTCGGCGCACACGGAATCGAAGACCCCCTCGGCCGCGTCAAGGTTTGGGCGCGGATGGCTCCTCGAATCCCGTCGCCTGGTGAGGAGCGGGCTCGCATCCTCGCATCCTTGTTCGAGCGGGCAGCGCCAGCCCTTCGGAGCATCGGAGCTTCACCACGGCGGTCACTTGCGACCCACGACGAGTGGGTACCCATCCGGAGGCTTCGTCACGCGCGTGGCAGAGTTGACGGCAGACGAATACGGCGATGGGATCCGCCGTTACCGCGCGACACGCCGACACGTGGATCGGTTCTGGTCCACACACCCGTCGAAGACGTCAACACTCCGGAGAACCGATACGTCGTCGCGGTCGTTTCCATGCTCACGTCGCTCCTACACGAGACTCGCGAGTCTGACGACCTTTCGTCTGACATCGCCGTCGAGATCGATGGAATCCTTGTCGATCTCGCGTCGTGGTTTCGTGCTCTCGAGTGGAAAGACGTCGGTCCTGGCGCCCTACCGCATCACTCGTTCGTCCTCCGCGATGACCCTCGCAATGCGGCGATTGCATCGCTCGCCGTTCAACTGCATCGCCTTCCCGGGCTACTCATCGAGTTTCCGCCCGACAATCCCGCTCGGCTCTTCCCTCTCTCACCGTTCTCACTCAACGTGTTGTACGAGCGGTGGATCCAAATGCTCGTATTCGAGTGGCTCACCGAACGACTGTGGGCGCCCGAACGCGCATTCGCTCCCCAAGGGACCTGGGAATGGGCGACCGGGACGGGGCGGACGGTGCTGCGAATCGACGTGCCATATCCGTCGCGCGGGAGTGCGGGCATCATCGTGCCCGTCGGAAAGAACCGGCCAGACGTCGCGATCGAAGTATGGCGGGGCTCCCGGGTCGATGTGCTCACCTTGGACGCGACCTACTCGCAGGCGCCTGGCCTTCACAACGAGAAGCTGACGTACGCCGCGAACCTCAAGAACGCGGCCACCGTGAACGACCTCACTGGTGACAATCCGCTCGTTGTTCGATGGGCTGCCTACGCGTGGCCGGCCGGAAAACCCTCTGTTCTCGAGCTCGGGGCGTCGCTCTCTCGAGCGTCGCTCTCCCTGCCTCCAGGCGACGAGAGCGTGATGCTCCTTCGCCGGTACCTCGACGCGACAGTCGGCGAAGCCCTCGACGGCTGACACGATCCGGTCACAGGCCGAGGCGGAGCTGCCTGCTCGAGGCCGTATCCTCCGTTTCCGCAAGGAGCGACGATCCGATCTCTGCGACGGGTTGAGCACCCAGTTCGACGAGCTTCGGGTTGCCGGGGCCGCAGTCGGCGCCGACCCATGCGGCGACGGTGCCGTAGCCCTTCTTGAGCGCCTCGGTCGCTCCCGCCCACGTGCCCCCCTTGCCGTCGTCGCTCGCGACCACGAAGGTCACGTCGGCCAGCGCGTAAATCAGCTTGTTGCGGCCCATCGCGTTGCCGACCGAGAACGGCGCGGTCGGCGCGTAGGGCGTCACCAGGCACAGCCGCTCATCGCCGATCGCGCGACGGACCTCACGGTCGTTCGCCGTCTTGAGGAGCGCGTCGGCGAGCACGCCGACGACCTCTCCGCCCGCTGCGAGCGCCGCCTGCATCGCGACGAGGTCACTTCCCCTCGCCCCGCCCGAGATGACCACGCGCCCCGCACGCGCGGCGGCATCCGCGGCGGCGGCTGCCGCCTCCCGGGCAGCTCCGTGGACGTCCCGGGAGCCGACGACCGCAAGACCGCCGCGTTCGAGCAGCGACACCGGTCCGGCTGCGTGCAGCATCGGCGGCGCGGCGCGACCGAGGCGCTGCCGCCATCTCGACGGGTAGCCGTCGTCGAACGGCGACAGTGTCACGATCCCGGCGCTCTCGAGGCGCTCGAGCTCGAATGCCAGCGCGTTCGCCCGGTCGAGCAGCGCGGCGATGCGGCCGTTGACCGTCCCGTCCGGCGCCCCGAACAACGAACCGAGATCGGCGGTCTTGTCGACGAGCGCCCAGAACTCCGACGCCTTGAGCGGCGGTACCGACGATTCGACGGCGCGCGCGACCAACAGCAGCGCCACGAGCGAAGCGTCGGAACGTCGGGCCATTGCTGCTCCTCAATCGCTCTGTGCCTGGGCGAGCACGAGCGGGTGGACCGGACCACTCCCAGTCTGCCGCAACGCTGCGCCGACGACGGTCAGCGTCCAGCGGGAGTCGTAGATGTCGGGCAGATCCACGGCGAACGCATCGGCGACGTTGCGGTACTGCTGGATGCTGTTCTCCATCTCCTTCTGCGGACGGGTGGCTCGGACCTTGCGAACCACGGCATGGAACGGCAGCCCCAGTCGCCCCGCGAGGCGCCCTGCGAGCGAGGCCACCAGACCGGGATCACGAAGCGACGGAACGTACGTCACCCACACCGGTGCCGGTTCGGGTGACCACTGGCGGACCAGGTCGGCGAGTGCGTCGACGAGCTCGTCACCGAACGACCCGTCGATCTTGTGGTCGCGGACGTTCGTGCCCCACCCGCCGTCGCCGTACACACACAGGGCACGGCCGGGGAGGCACTGCTGTTCGGGTGGGATGCGCCCACCGGTGGCCCACATCTTGCGCGGCTCGATCACGATCGGACGGTCGCGCAGGAACCGCACTGCTTCACGAGCAAGATCGGCATCGATGTCGCGCGCGACGACAGGCCGCCCGAGGCACCGCGCGCAGCGGCCACAGCGCTCCGCAGCCGGGTCGTCGAGCTCGCGGCGAAGGAACTCCATGAGGCACGTGGTTCCGTGCAGGAACTCGTGCATACGTTCTTGCTCCGCGCGACGTCGCTGCGTCACCGCGTCGACGCGGGCCTGCGGGTACTCCCACGGCGCGAGCGTTCGCCGCCACGACGTGCCGTCACGCTCGACCGCTCCTTCGACTTCGAGGATCTTCAGCATCGCGTCGAGCCGCGAGCGTCTGACGTTGACGGCCGCTTCGAGCTCGCGCAGCGTCACCCAGTCGGCGCGCTCGGCGAGAAGCTGCACGACGTCTTCCGCTGTGTCCCTGGGAGGAAACGCCGTCTTGATGAACCAGTCCTGGATCTGACGGTCCTCGGTGCCAACCAGCGCGATGCCGTACGCAAGGTCGAGCGCACGACCCGCGCGACCGACCTGCTGGTAGTAGGCGACGGCTGAGCCCGGGACCTGGAAGTGCACGACGAAACCGAGATCGGGCTTGTCGTACCCCATGCCCAGCGCTGACGTGGCGACGACGCACTTCAGTGTGTTGTCCTTCAGGAGCTGCTCGACCTCCAGCCGTTCCTCTGTCGGGAGGTCGCCGGAGTACGCCCGAGCGGCGATGCCCTTGTTGACGAGCCACTGCGCGACGAGCCCGGCATCGCGGACGGTCAGCGTGTAGACGATGCCGGTTCCCGGGAGGTTCTCGAGATGTTGCGCGAGCCATGCGAGCCGCTGCGGCTGCGTCGGAAGGTGCAACACGTCCAGCACGAGACTCGCCCGATCGAGCGGGCCCCGCAGGACGAGGAGGCCGTCGCCGAGCTGCTCGACGATGTCCTCCACGACCCGATCGCTCGCCGTGGCGGTCGTGCACAGCACCGGAACTCCTGTCGGCAACAGGTCGACCGTTCGCGCGATGCGCCGGTAGTCGGGGCGGAACTCATGACCCCAGTCGCTGATGCAATGCGCCTCGTCGACGACCAACAACCCGACGCGCTCGGCGACCACCGGCAGCACATCCCTTCGGAACTCGACGTTCGCGAACCGCTCCGGCGCGACGAGCAGGATGTCGACTTCGTCGCGCGCGAGCGCGTCCTTCACCGCTGGCCAGTCGTCGTTGTTGTCGCTCGTGATCCGGACCGCCCGCACACCGCCGCGCTGCGCCGCGTCGATCTGGTCACGCATGAGCGCCAGCAACGGTGAGACGAGCAGCGTCGGTCCGGCGCCTCGAGCTCGCAGGAGCTGGGTGGCTACGAAGTAGACCGCGCTCTTGCCCCAGCCCGTACGCTGCACGACGAGCACCCGGCGCCGTTCCGCCACCAGCGCTTCGATTGCCTCCCACTGATGCGGTCGGAAGTCCGCTCCCTCACCGACGAGAGCGCGCAGGGCTCGGCGCGCTTCCTGGGACAGCACCGCGGCATCTTCGCAGGTGGATGCGACATCGACGCCGCCAGGCGCCTGGCTCGCGTCCCAGGTGGGGTGTAGACCCTCGGCTCGAGCGATCGGGAGCGTGTGCGAGGAGGTCCGATGAGCTTTCGGGCGGAGGCGCGGGCAGCGCAGGTGAGGTGGAAGGCGACGAGCGAAACCCTGCCGCCAGACGCCCGCGCACCTGGCCGCTACAACAGGCACGAGTACGCATTCTGCCTTCCGCCCGAGTTCGCCGAGTACAACCTGTTGCCCGAAGCTCGTGATGCGGTCGATGACTTCACGCGCGATCAGATCCACTGGCATCGCGGGACGAAAACCGGGCCAACCAACCACCTGTGTAGCTCGCAGGTGCAGTGCGTCAACGCGCTATATCGGTTTCGCAAGGATGCCGCTGCACTGAGGTGGCTCTTCGGAGAAATCCTCCGGATCGCAGACGTCGAGCCGTTCGACGGCGAAACGCTCGTCGAGTTCGAATGGGTCGGCACTGACGACCTCCTCGGCGAGTTCGTCGACGGCAAAGGAACACGCGGTGCGCACACGACGAGCGCGGATGCGGCGATCGCGTACCGAGGTGAGGACGGTGCACACGAGCTCGCGCTGATCGAGTGGAAGTACACCGAGACGTACGGCGACGGGAAGCCGCTCGGTGGCACTCAGGCGACTCGCGACCAGCGCTACAGAAAGCTCTACGAACGGCCCGACGGCCCGATCTTCTCGGACAAGGCACCGTACGAGGAGCTGTACTTCGAGCCCGTCTACCAACTCTTCAGAATGACGTTGCTGGCAGGGGAGCTCGAGCGGAGAGGCCGGTACGACCGCGTGCGAGTGCTCTATTGCGCCCCGAGTCGGAACACCTCACTCTGGACGTCGCTGCGCGACTCGCACAAGGCGGTTGCTCCCGATCTCGCGACCTTCTGGAGCGCGATGCAGCGCGACACCTATCGGTTTCCGCGTGCTCGACACCGCCCGGTTCGTGTCGCGCGACGCGCCAACGTCAGCAGAATTCAAGTCCCGGTACGGGCATCTCGGCGAACCATCCGAAGTTGTCGCGTGACGAACGGCCGGACCGGAACTGAGGGGGAGGGCGCGCGAGATGTCGAAGTCCGGAGGATCGTTGGGTCGGGGAAGGCGCCGACCGGAAGAGGTGCCACCCGTGCCCGCCGGACCGTCGTTGACCAAGGTCCAGCGGGACGCGCAGAGCGTGCTTCGGGTGCGGGTCGAGCGAGCGGGGCGGACGGACGGGAAGTCAGCCGCCCATCGCCGTCGACGGGCTCGACGAACCGATGGCGCTGTCCGGTGACTGGGCACGCCGTCACGTGACGGCGACGGCAACCGCGTTCGGTTCTCGGGCCGGCCAGGACTGTGGCACGCGCTCGACGAGCTCTACCCGCTCGACGACCCCGACCGCTGGGACCGGCTCCGCAATGCGGTGATCGAAGCGCGGGAATCACGCAACTGGTGCCGCGTCACGCCGCCGCGCGGCTCGGGCGTCGACATCCTCGAGTGAACGAGCGCTGTCAGAATGCGAGCGTCGCGAGGGTGAGCGCGTGATCGCTTCCCGCGGCGAGCGAGTCGGCGAGACGCACCTCGAGGTCGACCACCTCGAACTCTGGTGTCGCCCAGAGTTGGTCGAAGCGTCTGAGGCTTCCGTCCCGGAGCCGGTACGTGCTTGCGAGCACATCCGCACTCTCCGCCTTCATGATCCCGTGCTGCACACGCTCGCGCACGAGGTCGCGCGCCCGGTGGACCGGCTCGCGCCCGAGTAGGGCCCGGAGCTTCTCGACGCCCGGTCGGCCGTCGCCCCAGTGGAACTCCGTACGGTCCACGGTCTCGGAGAGCGGTTCGTTGGCGTCGATAGCGAACACGAACGGCAACTGGAGGTGGCGGAGCTCGACCGCCAGCGCACCGTGGAAGTACGGCTTCCATTCGTGTACGAGCTGATGACGACGGCCGGGAACGCCGGCTCTGCTGGACCCCGGCGTCGCGTGGAGCGATGCGACAGCGAGCTCTCGGCCCTCGACGACGACATGGGCGAAGAGGTTCCGGGCTGCGTTCCGGCACGCGAGGCTCTCGGGCATCACTTCGTGCCCGGCGACGACCGGTTCGACGATGTCGGCGTCCACTGCACTCGGCTGGAATTTCTCCGGCGGCAGGCACCACGTTCGTTTGACAACGACCGATACTCGCGTCCCGACCGCCATGTCAATGGCCAACGTGAAGTCCCCGCTGGTGGCCAACGAAAGTCCCCACCTCGAGCATGGCTATGAAGCCTTCGTCGAGCGGCGACCTCCCTTCGTCTTGGCCTCTCGCATGCGGTAGCTC
>Ga0073934_10006757_pt1 | contig 16448 bp, 13 predicted proteins | sample LarsenN4metaG_FD_76834 | JGI IMG/M metagenome (GOLD analysis project Ga0073934, IMG submission 76834) | Hot spring sediment bacterial and archeal communities from British Columbia, Canada, to study Microbial Dark Matter (Phase II) - Larsen... ...
AAAAAAAACAGTGTCCAATATTTGAGTTTCAATCCCTCAATTGGGATAAGTTCTTTTCACGCTGGGACAAGGAAGGCGGCTACCTAGCAACTACGAAGGGTTTCAATCCCTCAATTGGGATAAGTTCTTTTCACGCGGCTCTCGCAGCGGGCGATTTTCTTCCCACTTGCAGGGTAAATTTTACACGAAAGGGAACAAATCTGCTTTGTTTCAAACGATTCTCAAGGCAAAAAACGGTCATTTTTCTTTCTTTTCTCCCACCCGGCAAGGCGCTGCGAGCGGGAAGAAGGTTCCAGAGTGGATAAGCACCCGTTGGAACAGGATCAGACTCAAGGTCCCGAAAGAGGTGGGCATTTCATTCGATTTTTGTTGATTTGGCACCTCACGATTCAGTGCAAGCCTGCGAGAGGCTAAGGGTCAATTCGATCCCACTCTGCCTCTCGCAAGATCTCGAATCAGGTAATGAACACTTTCGGTTCTTTCGGCAGGTCCGACCCGACCGTTTCCACCTGCTTGAGGCACGCTGCGCACAAAGGGTAAAAGCGCACGCTGTCTTTTTCAACGTTCAGCACCTTTTCGAGTTTGTTTTGCAGGAGCACAAGTTCCTTATCGGTGATGAACAGTTCAAACAGGCTGAACTGCGTCCACTGCCCGAAACCACTCAGGATCTTGTGGACCTTGGTGCGGCGCTTATCAGACGAAAGATCATAAGCGACGATGTAGAATTTTGTCTCGTTCATTGTACCTCTTATATGATCATGTCATTGCAAGCAGCAGTGGTGCAAGCCGCGACAGCGCGGCAATCTCGTGTTATCAGGCAAATGATCCTTCTGCTAAGATTGCTCATCGAAGGCTCACAATGACATTTGACATCACCTCACCTTGAAGGGAAGATACGTCTCAAGCTCGCCATCCAGCGTTTTGGCGATCAGGCGCGCCTGCAATTCGATGCAGCGCCGGTACGTTGCCTGATATTTGAAGACCGGATGCGCGATCTCGGTGTTCATACGCTCCTCATATTTTTCAAGGAAGGTACGGCGCGCCCCGTCTTTCAGCCGGTAGGTTCCCATTTCACCAATAAAATCATCTGCCTTCAGCACCTTGTTATTGATCAATGTGATCACCACCGAATCGACAATGGGCGAGCGGAACTCTTCCATCAGGTCGAGCGAGAGCGCTGGTTTGCTGTATTGCGAAGAGTGCAAAAAACCGATGTATGGATCGAGACTGGCGGTCTGCAATGCCGAGGCGCATTGATGCTGGAGCAGGCTATAGCCATACGATAACAAAGCATTGACCGGGTCGCGCGGCGGTCGGCGGTTGCGTGTCTCGAAATTCAACGCCGGGTCGCCGCGCAGCAGCCTGCCAAAACCTTCAAAATATTCGGCGCTGCCCGCTCCTTCATAGCCCTGGAGTGTGCCCCAGGATGTGCCCTTCTGAGGCTTCCCCGGTTCGGCAGGCGGTTCTCCATCGCATTGCAATCTGTCCACCATCTCATGGATCCCGCGCAGCGACTCGACCGCGCCCGCGATCACCGGATCATTGAGTCGGCGATTCGAGCGCAGCAGCAATGTCTTCATGTTGTGCAGTTTTCCGTTTACAAACTGGCGCGCCAACTTGAAGGATCGCCTCGCATCTTCATGGACCCGGAACTGGTTCAGCCTCAACAGGCTGTTCCTCCCCTCTTGCGGCACCACCCGCCCACGAAAATTACCAAAGGCGTTGAGAAAGGTGATCTCCACCTTTTGGTCGAGCAGTGTTGCCAGCGCCTGCGCGGTGAACGTGCTATCGCCAAGCACCACCACCTCGCTCACCTTGACGGTTGGCACTTCGATCTTGCGCGCCGGCTTGTTCTTCTTCTCATCTGCCGGCACGGTGATCACCAGCGTATCGCCTTCCTTCTTAATAAGGGAATACGGTTCGGTCACATATAACGTTGTCATAACTTCTCCAGTTCTTAACCATAAAAGCCCCAGGGTTACGAAGGTCGCTGTTTAAGAGCCTTCATCCTTTTAGAATCATCTTTACCTCTCTCGGGAGACACACAGGCTCGAGGCTGCAATCTTTGCACTTGTTGTAATTCTCCAAGGGCGGGGGCAGGCGATGCGCAGCAACGATTTGATGGGCGCGCTCGATGCTCTCCACAGTTCTATGGCGCAGTTCCCGCGTGAACTCCACTTCTTCGCGATGCCGCGAGCCAAAGTAGAAAATATATCCCTTCGGAGTTACCGCGCCCGTTCTCTCCGAAATACACAATGCCTGCGCGCACAATTGAATGTGATCGTTCATCCATTTTCCCATCCGCCCCTTTTTGTACTCAACAGGAATGAATTGCCCTTTCCCTATGGGAGAGGCGTCAGGGGTAAGGTTCTCTTCCACCACATCGGTAAACCCGGCGATACGCAGATCAGCGGACCACACATACACCTTGCGCCGCGTCAGCACACTCTCTTCTATTTCGCGCCCGGCTGTGTGCGCCTTCTCGTGGCGGAACGTCCCTTCCAGCACATGCGCATTGACTTCCATCTCGCCCATCACGTGCATCAGGTAAAACCTGCGCTCGCAGTATTCGAGTTGATTAAGCATCGAGATCGGCAAATACTCATCATGCGCCTTCATGGCTATCCTCTCCTGCAAAGCCACATCGTCACCCATTCTGGCTATCGAACCACGCGACTGCACATCCCCATGCCCTGCGCAGTCTTACGACCCAAGCCCGAATAAAAGGCAAGGTCTGCCAGCAGGTTCAACGCCCGGGCAGTCAGGTGGTTCGTTTTATCGGTGCGAATAAACTCCAGCCGCCCCACCGATCCCAACTGCAGGTTGTTATGCAAGACCAGGCAATCGGTATGCAGTTTGTATGCGCCCATCGTCAAATTCTTCTCTGCATACTTCTCAACCACTTCCACGTTATTCTCGCCCGTCAGCGCCCGCCAGGCTCCCGCCAGATTCCCGAAGACCAATTTGGGCGTGGGCATGGTCGCAATACCCTTGTCTTGCAAACGAAAGGAAGTAGGCGTATGCAGTTCAAATATGAATTTCTCCGGCGCAGGCTCATCCAGCCGCTTCTGCAATTCTTGCATGGCTACATATCCCGCCCACGGATGACTACCTGGGGTGGTCAAAATCTCGCTCACCATAAAATGCGCGTCACCCAGACGGATCTTGGGGAGACTCCCCTCTCCTTTTAGGAGCGAGGTTGGGGGTGAGGTCATAAAGTAATCAATGAACGACCTGAACAACACATCATCCAGAATCGTCACCCGCAGCCAGCACTCCCATCCCTCGCGCAATTTGACACCTTGCTCATCTCCTTTACGACCGGAGCCTACCCTGAATGCCGTCTGCTTAGAAGATTTCGGCAATCCCATCAACGGACTGACCGTAAATGGCTTGCGCCCGTTCAGATCATGCAGCCTCTGTGAGAGCGACTCGTCCACCGCGCGGACGATATCCAGAAACGCCGCGTGCGCGTGCTGCCCGCCCAGGTGCGTGAGAGCCGCAGTGTGAAGAGACGTGAGTTTGATGACGGAAGAAAAAAGTGTAGTCATAATTTCAAAGAGACCCTGCGGGATTCGGAATCCCGCAGGGTTTGAATTAAGATGGAAAGGTATATTTCATCCCGGCGGGGATATACATCGTTCGATTCGCGGCTTTTGCTGTAAACCAATTTGTTTCCAATTGAGCATTATCTGTCAGGCTGGAAGGTGGCATGGAAATCAGATCGTAAATCTTGAATTCACCATCCACATCAAGTGGGTTCAGAGGTAAGCTGGCGGTTTGGGTTTTCTCGGCAATGGACTTCAACTCCGCTTCGCCTGTTACCTCCACGAAGCCTTTACTGCGCCACAGTCCCATGCGAATCCAATGTGGTAGCTTCAAGACTTCAGGATGAATCACACCAAATTCAAATACACTTCCCACTGCAACTTCTTTGGCGCGACCAAATGATGGAATGTTACGGCTGCCTTGCTCCATTTTGACACGATATGCATTATTGGCGAACTTGAACGTGACCAATTGATAGCGCACATCCACGCCGCGCGCCGGTGTAACGTAGACCCCATTCTGATTGAGTGCACCCAATTCATTGGCGTAGTTTGGGCTTTGCAGGGATTGAAAGTAAGGCGCGTTCGCCAAACCCAAGGCATAGGTGAGCGCGTAGTTATGCAGGTAACGCCCGGTTTCATACAGCCGTCCGACTTCCCGCGTGGCATAAAACAGGTTTTCGTGAAAGGTGAGCCGACACAAGGTCAGGCGCATACCGCCTCCTATTTTTTCTTGCTCGCTTTGGCAATCCAGGCTTCATGATAGGCGCGGCTATCGGCGAAGGCTTTTTCGAGCAGGATTTTGATATCCATCGCGTTCACCTCATTTAAGAAAGCCTGTAACTCATCACCCATCAACAATTGATCAACAACTACGCCATCGCTCTTGACCAGCGACGGGATAATTTCCCGCGCAGCGGCAATGGCATCCTGCGCGTCAATCGGGTCGGGTGGGTTGATTTTGCCCTTCGAGTGCAATACATTGAAAAGGGTCTGTGTAAAGAGCAGATTGGAGAAGATCTCGCCATCTGCCAGCACAACTGCAACAATGTGATTTTGCATCCTTCCGGTTCGTGTTGTCTGCGCACCGTAGCGTTTGGCGCGCTGGATATTATCCAGAACGTAGAGGAATAGATTTTCGGTCAGATCGCGCGTGGTTACAATGGAGGGGAAAATCACCTGTGGAGTGACGTGATCCTGCTCATTGATTCGGCTGGTCACTTCGCCGTGGCGGGTCATCGTGCCGTCTTCATAAGGCGCATTTAGCGTGAAGGCTTCGTGACTGTGTTCATAACTGGTGAGCGAATATGCCGAATCGGTAATGACCTTAGATTTCTCCGAGCCGCTATCGCCAATGGCAAAGCCGTATGAAATGCAATCGGGACATTGGGTGCAGAATTTGACGTTGTAATCGCAAATCGGCAGCCCGTCTGCGCCTGCTTCCTTCTTTTCATTGGCTTCTTCGCCGCTGATAAAGCCATAGCGCCGCAGGAGTTCACGCCCAATCAAACGTTCAGGAGTGGACTGTTTGCGTTTGAAGATCGTGATGCGCGTCATCGGCTCTTTGACACTAATACTGGTAGAAACGCGCGCGGTATTCAATTCGCCATCAGTTTGAAAGAGTGGGTATGAATCAGTGGCGCGGATCGTGAGGATATGTGCGTAGCGCCCCATGGGTTTCCCAGGGACTTGTTTGAGGAACCAGTCAATGTTCAGTGTAGACATATGTTATTCTCCTTTTATGGTCATTCGATGATTTTGAGTTATTTGGCTTCCTGTCCATTGGATTGCTCGACAACTTCACGTTCGGCGCGGTCTTTGGCGGCTTCGTCGAGATAAATCACTTCACAGGCGTTCTTAAGCAGGTTCAGTTGTTTGCCGCGCAGGGCACTTTTATCGCCGCGAAAAACACCATAAAAGATGTCATTGACGAAATGACTGGCAAAGGCACGCATGGCTTCCTGCTGGCTTTCGCGGGTACTACCACGCGGCGGGAATGCCAGTTGTTCATTGTATGCCCGCTCGATGAATGCACGTAACGCGCCATAAATGGCGTCGCTCAAGGCATCGGGATTATCGAACATACTTGTATCGGCATCCAGAATGGCGCGGGCAGTCTTGGTTACCGGCTGGAGGATACTATTGCTATTCCAGCGCTTGGCGCGATAGAACTGCCGGTAAAGCTGGGTGAGTTCTCTGGCATGATTAGTCATCGGGTCATCTCCTAAGTAGTTTGCATATTGCATGTATTGAGCAGCTTTCCGGGCAGGGAGCGAGTCCTGCTTTTGTTTTCGCTGCCATTTCTTGAGGTAGTGAAAGGCATATAACGGCGATTCAGCCAGGGCGCGGGCAGAGGCGGGAATATCCTGCCAGCGATAGTCAAAACCGCTTGCGCCGCTCGATGCATTGGCATCCACATGAATAAAGTATGCTGTCATCATGCGGCGGAGAGTTGGCAGGATTTCATCCACGTTCAAACGCGCTTTTTGCGTGATGTATTGAATGGCGGCGTGTGGTGCATCAAGAAAGACCGTCTCGTTGATCTCGTTGGCTTCCAACAGCAGCGGAATGGACGACTCGCTGGCAACCACCTTTATATCCAGCGCAAGCGGCAGGAGCAGGCTGAGCAATGCCGGATGAATCCACGCTTCGGCATCTTTCGGGTCGCGGCTGGGCGGTGGAACACCGATAAAGTAGAACGTGACTGGTTCATTCTCTGGAAAGTGCAGACGCACGTACCGGTCACTGGCAGGGTCGCGTTCATCATCCGGTGTAAGCATGAATTCCTGCAATTTTTGCAGAGTGGCGGGAGAGAAATCCACCCCACCATCTTTGCTCACCAACTGCCGCATCAGGTCGGTAAAACTGACCCGCTTCAATGTATCGTGCATCCGACGGATGATTTCCAATGTTTCTGGCGTGAAGAAATAGACCGGGTAGAAAAACAGATAACGCACACGCCTGCCTTCAAAATCGCCTCCGCTGGATGCCGAACGGTTCATCAGAATCTGACGGATCATCATTTCCATACTGCAAATGGAACATATATCGCGTATCGCATCAGAACCATCAAGTAATTTTTTGTTGGTGTAAACTTGAGGCGCAAACAGAATGGCAGCCTCGCGTTGTTTATCAACTCTGTACGGGGATGAACACAACGAACACATCTGGGTCGACCCACGTCCCTTGCGTTTTGCATTGGTATAACGGTTCAATTCGGTTTCAAGAGCCGAGCGCAAATCCGGCTTGGTTTCACCGCCAAGTGTCAAGGTCTGTGTGATGTAAACGCGCAAGTCGTCCCAATCGGCAGGTGCGTTAGCGCCCAGCTGAACAACCGTTGAAGCGACGGCAGCACTCAGGTGCTTTGCCCATATTTGCGCCTTTTCCTGAACTTGAGCGGGCGAAAGATGCGGATTCTTCTTAATGAAATGACCGGCGGCGAAATACCAGTGATAACCCACGCCTCCGGCGCGATTATCACGTGGCACAGCATGGAAGTCATCTTCAAGCGAAGATAGACCCATCTCATTGAGCAGGAATTCACCCGTGGCGAAATCAGGCAACTGTTCGCCAATTTGCTTTTCCGCCAGGTAACACCATTCGGCTATTTGATCTATACGGATCTCATCCGGTAGATCCACATCCACATGTGCTGCCATCCATTTTCCATTACGAATCTTTTCGAAGCGTTTACCGGCCGATGGTTTTTTATTGTCGTTGATAACCTGAAAGGTCGCATCCACACCAATTTGGATGAACTGAGGCAGGTCAAAGAACAACCAATAATAAGCGGCGTATTTCATTCCTTTGCCATCGCGCTTAATACCGGTCTTGCTTATCGCAAGGCGGTTGCCGACCAGCTTTTTGATTTTCTCAATGACCCTCTCAATGACCTGATTGGTTTCACGAATTGGCGGCGCAAGTTTGCGGTGTTCGAGATAGATCACGCCACTGGGTGCGTACAGAAGGGGCTGCCGGTACTCATGCGCCAGCGCTTCGAGCGCCGCGTTATGGATGAAGTTGGTCAATACGCCGCGGTTATCTGAAACGTGATGATAAGTCAGGCGCGCCAGCCCATCGCTCAGGGTACTGATCTCATCCTGGATTCTGCGCGTCATCGCCTGGGGTGGCGTTTGAATAACATAGGCGAGCAAATCTGCCAGCCGGCTGAGTTGCTCTGCAAGATCGAGTTGTGATCCGTTTAGCCGCAGGCGTTTGAGTAAACTGACATTGCGTATTGTTCCCCAACGCACTTGCGTATTACAGGCAACATAGATCAGATCGTGAAGCACGCTTTCCATGCCACCTACCGACTGGAGGAAGCTATCCAACCCGAGTCGCCTGCACCAATTGACAAAGATCACTTCCAGCGCGGGCATTTGCGCTGCGCCAACGGCATTATCGTGGCTAAAACCGGCTTGCTCCAGTTCACTCTCAATTTCGGGCAATTTCAGGAAGTCATGCAACACATAACCTGCCATGAAAACGCTGCGCGTTATATCATCGTATGCGCGGAACTGTGGAGTGCCCCATTTTTGCAGGGTGCGCGCCACATTCAGTACCGGCAACAAGCCATTAAGTAGATGAGCGCGCATGGATTGGTCCGCGATGTAACGTTCCACTCCCTGCCTGCCTTCACTCACATGCTGAGCGGCAAACTCACCGCCCTTCGCCGCCACATGTCCCAGCTGCTCGGAAAGCGGAGCGATAACATGATCAACAAACTCTTGCATGACAGTATCGTCCACCCACAACCGTGAGACCACATCGCGCATCAAACTGACCACCAGGGGTTCTGGTACGATTTCTGGCTCTTTTTCCTTTTTAGTGGATTCGTCCAGGTTTTCCAACATTTCATCTAATTGTTCTTCATCAGACATACGCACTCCTTTTTTCACAGTGTCGTGCCACAACATTTATTCCACCTGCCTGTCATTATGCGACTATAGTCTCGCGTTATACAATTACTGCCCCGCCGCCGCAGCGGATCGGCGAATAGCGCAAGCGCGAATCCAGCATCAGCGCTGTGCGTCCAAATGCCACTGTTCCGTTCACTCCATCCCGGCTGACAAATTCATACAGGGGAAATAACATCGGTAAACTCAAGCGTTTCTTCATTTCCAAAGGCTTCATTCCGGCACACAACAGGGTGGACATCTCGCGCCGATTAAAGCGGTTGTTGATTTCAGCGGCGCCAGGGAAATTGGCATCCAGCCGGAAGCCTTTGAGCACCTGCGCTTTTCCATATTGCTCCGCGTTCCAATAGCCCAAATCCTTATCCAGGGCAAAAAGAATTTTCTGAAAGTCTCCGATCCCATTCAGCCGGAAGAACCCAAGTGGCTCTTGCTTCTCAAAAACTCTGGGATTTAAGCCAGCTTCACGAACTGCAGTATAGAAATCACCCGTCCCTAAATAACCCAGAGAATAGTTGGAGACCATTTGCACCAGATCAACCAGCTTGAATTGTTCACGCCTCTCGGGTTCGGATGGGTCCATCACACAACATGGAAATTCACTCCCACCGCGAAATGACAGTGCTTCATCCAATAAAGGCTTTGCCAATTCTTTGTATTCCGCAATCGCTTTTCCCATGCTCGTCCCCAAAGTATCTTCATATCGCTGATGCAAACGATCGCGGGCATCGCGATATTGCTCGCGGATGGTTTTGCGACTCAAACCCCATAACAGTTTGACCGACTGATACTTGCCCCATAAATGGGCATACTGTCCAAAATCAGTAATTGGTGGGAAAACACTCTGTACAATATCGTTTAGTTTCAGCCGGTCAATCTCGGATTTCTCCTCTAACAAAGCTGGTATATCGCCCTGTCCCTGGAACAGACGGCTCACAATCCAATCGGGCAGAAGTGCATACGCGGCGTAATCGTGAAACGGAAATGTTTGTCCGTTCCGCTGATAGGCATCGTGTCGCCCTAACCGTCCCAATCGTTGCAGGAAGCTACCGGCATCACGGCTCTCGAAGACCAGGAAATTGATTTGAAAATCCACGCCTACGTCCACGGTTGAAGTGCCAATCAACAAGTCGGCTTTATAGGAAACTTTGCGCAGTGAGCGCCCGGTTAGTCCGGTGTTTTGTTCTACATATAAACCATGCTGCGCAAAGACAGGTCTCAACTTATCGTAAATGCGTTGCGCCGAAGATACCGAATTAACGATGATCGCCCCTTTGGCATGCGGGCGGCGTTGCAGGAAAAACGGCAGCAGGATGTCATCCAAATGTACTTCAAGCCAGCTTTCGGCTCTTGATATGGATTCAAAGCGAATCTCTGCAGGGTTGAGAATCTTTCGCCAGTGTTCGGGCTTGCCATCTGTAGAGTATATCCCGTCAATGTACTTCACCTTTAGTCCCGATCTTGTAAGGTATTCTCGCATCAATTCACCAGGGGTGGCGGAGAGGAAAAGGAACTTATGCTTGCGCACATCTCCACCAATTTCATGCATAAACAAAAGAGCGTTCAACACACTGATAATCTGCGGCGCATTGAAAATATGAAACTCATCAAATGTCAATTGCCGAAATCTCTGTGTCAATGGTCCCGAATAACGGTCGGGAGCATCTTCAGGATAAGTATAAAACTGATGCATAACGTAGTGGAAAATGTCCGGGTTGGTCAGAATGAAATCCCCGTTACGCAAGATACTCATCAACGCATCACCGCGGCGCGCGTAATCGTCCGCGTCCATGATTTGATCGAGTTCAGCGCTGTTCATTAAACGAGGCCTGATATTGGCTTGCCAATTTTCAATCATACGATTCAAATGAACATCCTGATCCCCGACAAGTTCATTGGTCGGATACATAGCTAGCACGGGATGGCTTACTCCACCATCAATAAGCGCAGGTAGTTGCCCTGCCAGGCTCTTCCCATCTCCGGTCATCGCGGTGTTGAAAATTACATCGTACTCGTCGCTCACCAAGGCGCGATAAGTATCCACCTGGTGTTGTGAGAGTCTCCAGCGCGATCCGTCTGGGTTTGTAGGCAATTTATCCCACAGACCTAACTCGCGGACTTCATTTTCATCAGCAAGTTTTGAATAGACGGGCAGAGTTGTGATCTTCATCCTTCATCCTTCAATATTGATCATAATTCCTGCCCAGCACTCCCCCGTTCGCCATCCCCATTGGCTGGGACAAGATCATCATACAACAAAGGGTGGACCACATACATGCTCCACCCTTTGCGAGCGGCAGTTTGGCAGTCGCGCCGGTGGCTCGCCCAACTATTTAGCTAAAGCACTATTCAACTAATATATCCATAATTCTTCGCCATTCCTTCCACCCTTTTCCTAATCTCTCGCAAAAGATCACTCCCACCATAGACGATACAGTTCTCCCCATACGCTAGGAGTGTGCGCGCTGCATCCCATACATCGTCGGTCACTGCGCGGATTTCGGCGCTGCCATCCTCATTGCGTATGATCTGCATTTCGGCGAAACGGTGACTGATCTCGCCACGTCCGATCTCAGCCGCAAGCCAATAATGGACGGGAAAACGCGGCGGCTGGCGATGACGCGTCTCCACTTTTGTTGGCGAGACGCGCAAACGCTCATCATCCAAAATGTAACTCAAACGGAATCGCAAAAACAACGACTCCCCCTGGGCGCTGGCATTCAAACTATAGCCGCGCAGATACCAATGTCCATCCTGGAATCGGATCTGGTATGGCGCAAGTTTGTGGAATACCGGCTTTCGGTCTGCGTAACGCGGGGAAAGATAGTTGAAGGTCAACTTACGGTGCTGATCCAGGGCACGTCTTACAATTTCTCCGACACGTTCCGGGATGACACTGCGGTCTACGTCCTGCTCGAAATCCAGGGATAATTCCTCACCGGCTGATTCTATCTGCAATCGCGTCTCAGGCGGAAGCCACCCGACGATCTGCTGAACGAGATCGCGCACGCCTGCCAGGTCACCAGACGCATTTTCATATTGACGGGATAGGATGGATAACGCCCGCAGCATTGATGATGAAAGAGAAACTCGTCCATAGGGACCCGCATCGTTCAGGACATAGAGCTGGGTCCCATTATCGAAAACGAAATCCACCCCTAAGCGTTTTTTTAAGTTCGCACGATCATGTTTGAAAGCGTGCTGCCGTGCACTAGGCGCAGAGGGATAGGCATCCGTTCTCACTGTCTCAAGAACAGATTCAATAAGTTGCTCATTGGTTGCTGGTCCTTCCATCAGGCGTTTCAGTATCGCCAAAACCCGCAGGAAGGATATCCATTCACTGCCTCGTGTGGACATAGTACCCCAATAAAAAAATAAAACGACTGACTAATTTTATCCTGAAAAGGTGATCGCAATGGTCACCCATTCATGTTAAAACAAAAAAGCCCTTGATTATCAACATCAAGGGCTGTGGATTCATATGAAATTGTATGGACTCAGATATTCATGCAATCGCTCGTGCGAAACCACTCACCTATTGGATTTTCCCACCAGGAACGATTTTCAAATGGGATAGACACCGGCGGTTTTCTAGCCAGTAAAACCAATCCTCATTGAAGCGGGGATCTTGTCTCGAACAATCGGTGAATCAGTTCCTTCATGGAAAGTTTCTTTTGGGTTGTCCGTTGAATAAGTTAGTATGCCGCGCAGCGAGAGGATGAAAAAACGCTGTGACCGAAATTGTATTCTGCGCTTCGGCAGACTGCAACTTATGCAATCAAAACGATCTGGTTATTGTCCACTGAAAAGTAGTTTTTCTAACCCATGAACCTAAGAAATCGCATGGTTGTGATGCAAGTATGTTTGGTTTACCCAGCTTGTGCGCTTACCACTGTCTTGTTCTTTCTTTCGCGAGCGGGATGGTAGTAATCTGCGCACTTGTTCTCGCTTTTGTTTTCCCGGCCATGTCCCAAGCGGGGGGTGAACTTCCCATCCGGGTTGTAGCCTTTGGCTATGGCACTGGAGCGGAGCACGGGCACTAATTTTTTGCGGGCATGAGCGGATGCCATGGAGACGCTGTTATACTTTATATTTTCGACTTCGGCGATCTGGCGGGCTGTGATAAAGCCCTCCGCGCGAGTCGTGATCACTTTTACTTCCAGGGAGGTTAGACCAACCATATCAAACATACGATAGATTTCTTCGATTTCCTCACGCTCGATGATCTGTTCCTCAGGGCTCATGTGCTGGTTATTTTGAGACCGTGTAAAGGGTAACTCTTCAGGATCTATGCCGTGTTCGACGCGTTTGGTGTGGCGATTGTATTCGTCCACGAACCAGTTACGGGCGAGTGAGTCACAGCGCATGCGCATGTAATTGGCATTATGCTCCTCGCTGATTCTCAACGCCGCGTGATACAGCACGTATTCATAGCATTCTTCACACATTTCGGGATCTTTGTTAAATTTGCGCGCAGCACGTAATGCAGCTGTATTTAAAATCTCAAAGTTATCTTCCGAGACCATGTTATTTTCTCCTATTACGGGATGTTGAGGTGTTATGAAAATGGGGGAGTAGTAGTGAACGAAAACCGGAGAGCGAGAATGCTCTCCGGTTCGAATTGGGATGTGATAGCAGCGCGACTTTATAGGAATGAGGGCCACCACCCGCTCAGGATGGCTTCGTCCGGGTCGAGATGGTCGGGAGGTCGCAGTGTGCGGACGGTCGCGCCGCCGTGTCGGATGGATGCCGATACACTTTGCGCCCATTCCACGCCAGCTTTGTCCGGGTCGCGCAGCAGAATGTATTCGTATTGGTTGTGCTCGCGGAACCATTGATGGATCTTTGCCGATGGGCTGGCGCCATTGGTGTAGACAGCCAGCGTGTCGGCATCGCGACCGATCTGGTGAATCTTCTGAGCAATGATGAGCATGTCGAACAATCCCTCCAGCACGATGATGGTGCGAATGGAAGGAGTCATGCGCCAGGTGCCGAGCGGCTGGATGCGATTGCCCCAGGTCTTGTGATTCTTCAAGGGCGTGAAGGTGCGTGTGCCCTCAGGGAGTTGTTCCTCCGGAATGTAGCGGACATTCATCACATTGGGGTGTGTCGGCGGGTCGGCATAGACCACACCACCAGACCACAGCCATGTTCCATCGCGGCGCACCATCATGGATTGTCTGGCGACATCGATGATCTCACGATGCACCTTGGGAACGGGAATGCCGTAGCCGAGTCCATAGACCAAGGCTGTGTAGGGTGTCACACCGCGTCCTGCCAGATACGACCAGGCAGGGGAGCGCTGCACGCAGGAGCGTGTTTCCGACACGGCTTCATCAAGCAGTTCCACCTGTGTCGGCGGGCGTTTCGAGCGTGTCGGTATGGTTGCCGATACACTTGGCTCCCATCCCCGACCCAGTTTGATTCGTAACGATTGCAGCGAACCACCGCTGGCGCCGCAACGCAGACACTTCCAGTAGCCGCTGACAAGATTGATACCAAAGTTCGGGTGACCACCCAGACCAGAGCGGTCTACGTCACCGTGAAATGGGCACCAGAAAATTGCCCAATTGCGATGCCGCTCCACACGAACTGCTGTTCCCAGGATCTCTTCGGCGGCGGACAGGATGTTTTCCATGTGACTTTCTGCGACCTCCTTTTCGTCTGACTATCTGCAGATACAGTGGGCGATGGCAGCCATGAGGACCGCAAGCCAGTGGTGAGGCTGGCTGGCAGCGATGGCGACCAGAATGAGAAGAATTGCGAGGGTTCTCATGATCCGTCTCCTTGTTTGAATAAATTAAATGATCCAAGGGAGAGGGCATGATCACGCATCCGGGCAACCCAGTGTGTCGGCTCATTCCACCTCCACGCAAGCCCAACAGGGCGCGCTGGTGTACAAGGCGGCGTCTTCGCGCAGCAGTGTAACGGTGGCGGAGTACAGGTAGTCACCTTGTTGTCGTCCGAAAGGAGATGCGATGTCGAGCAGTTGACCGTTCGCCATGACCTTGCGCTGGGCAGCGCTCAGGCGGAAAGGCGCGGAAATCTTGACAGTCTTGCTGGTTGTGGTATTATCGGTTGTGAACATTTGTTCGGCTCCGAGATCATCCAGCTGCGAACTGGGTGATCTCATTTTTTGTCGAGCCTTTCACCTCGACGAGTCCTCGCTGGCGAGAATCGAAAACGGGCGCTGGCATGGGAAAATCCCAGGACAGCGCCCGTTTGGTTTGAGGGGATATTCAATTGTAGTTTGGGTTGGTTCTGCCTCCTAAAAAGGATACAAAGGAAGATTAGAGACCGACACACATCGCAGAAAAGCTTGAAGTGTGTCGGCTGGGATATTGGGCACGTTCAGGAAATTCGATGCTCCCATCCTCTCAGAAAGGACGATCCTATTCCTGTTCGTTCGAGATTTCTTCCTGTAAATTTAGCAATGTCTCCAAACATGCCTGGTTTGTGTTCTATTGATGGAAATTATTGTCTTGCATTGGTTTGGCGATGGCGTATATGGCTTCCTTTCGTTGATGTGGAATGGGAGATTGAATACAACGGCAGAAGCCCGGCGGTTTGCCAGGCTTCTTGAGAGAGGGGATGGATTGTGGAAAATAGGAACAGTGCGGATTATATGGAGTTGGGCGGAACTGTCAAAGCACGTAGGCGGCAGAAAACACGCCCCTATTCCCTACGGGCGAACTAAGATGGGGAGGATATTCTACCGCTCGAGTATTTAGCTTGAAATGCTATATCAGCGCATCGAATACAATTCTATTGAGACAGCATCGAAGAATGGCGCTCCGGGTGAAAACAAAATTGAAAAGTTGCCCTTTGTTTGATCACATAGGCGGCAGAAAGTCTTGGGTTGCCTATCTTTAGGATTTGCTGAAATTGTCGAAAGGATGACAGGGGATGTAATTTCTATCGGAATTCTTTTAGTAGTAATCCAATGTTTCTAGGAATTTTCCCATCCAGTGGACACCATTAACTCGCAGCCAAAAATTTATATACAAGAACCTCCCTACAGCTACCGACGGTCTTACATGCTTAAATAAATATCCTCTCCATTTGTAATGACAGTAACATAACATTTGCCACTTTACCGAGAACACGTGCCTATGTATTCTTTCTAGCGGAAGTACAAGTCTGGACAGATCTGGATCTTAACTTTCCCATCTGGGGGTAATTAGGAAGTTTTCACCCCAAATATTCAAGAATCAATCAGGGGCAGGTTCCTGGTTGCAGACTAAGTTTAGGAGGAACAATGTTTGCATTAACACCACGGAAAGAATTGGCAGTACGTGTAATTCTCATTACAGCGATGCTCTTCAACGCGGTTGTACCCGTTGCAGCGGCGGCTCCCGCCATGATCCAGAAATCGGATGTACAGCTGGCAGAAGAACAGTCAATGCATATTGACGAACCACTGGAACAGCCTGCATTTGAGCTTGTTACAGTTCCACAGGAATATCCGGTACCAGAATCAAACAACATCCCCAATCCGGCGCCTCTTCAGCAGGTCGGATTTCCCACCACTGCTGTTTTGGATGATTTCAATCGTGCGAACGGTGTAATTGGAAGCAATTGGTCCGGCAGCACAAGTGGATATAGCATTTCCTCCAACAAACTTTCGGTTGGCTCAGGTGGAAACATCTATTGGGGAAATACATTATTTGGTTCCGAGCAGGAAGTTTATGTCACATTTACCCAGGTAGGAACCAGTGCTACCGAACAGGATTTGTTGTTGAAATCTCAAAGCAATACAAGTTGGACAAGCGGGCTTATCGAAGTGTTGTATGACGCCCCCGCAGAGAAGGTGCAGGTTTGGACCTATCACACCTCGCAGAATTGGGTCCAACGCGGGGCGGATATTCCTGTAACATTTGCCAATGGAGACCAATTCGGTGCCCGAGCGCGTGCAGACGGCATCGTGGAAGTCTATAAAAATGGTGTCTTGCTGGGATCGCGCGATGTGAGTGCCTGGCCCTATTAT
>Ga0073934_10006759_pt1 | contig 16441 bp, 11 predicted proteins | sample LarsenN4metaG_FD_76834 | JGI IMG/M metagenome (GOLD analysis project Ga0073934, IMG submission 76834) | Hot spring sediment bacterial and archeal communities from British Columbia, Canada, to study Microbial Dark Matter (Phase II) - Larsen... ...
AACCGGAGAAGCTCGCCGCCGCGGTCACCAGCATGCTGGCTGGGCAAGAAGTGGTCGTGCCCTGCATGGTGGATGGCGACAAGAACGCCATCCAGACGCGGTCGGCCAGGATTCAGCGCCTCAAGGCCAGCTTGAAGCTTCAGGACTACAACCCCAAGCGGGACTTCGTCGGCTGGGGCGGCGAGGACTTTCGCCTCCTGGCCGGAATGCCAGGCTTCACTCATCTTGCCGCGCTCGGGCGCGTCGATCCCGAGGCCATCGGCTCCTGCACGGCCGACTTCGACGGCGACGGCAGACCAGACCTCTGCCTCCACGGCGCCTCCCGCGTCCTGCTACTGCAAAATGCGGGGACATCCTTCAACGAGGTTGCACTGCCTGGCGCCACGGGAGCACGTGCCGCCTGCTGGGCGGATTGCAACGGAGACGGCAAACCCGATCTCTTCCTGGCGACGCCGCAAGGGCCGCGGCTTTACGTCAATCAGGGCGGCACGTTCGCCGACTTCTCGGCTGGCTTGCCTCATGAACCCTACCACAACCTGACCGCGGCCGTTTGGCTCGATGCCGACGGCGACGGCCGTAGCGACCTGCTGCTTGCCAACGGCTACCTCGGCCTGCGCCTCTACCGCAACAGGGGGCCGCAGGAGGCGATGAAGGCCCCCGTCGCGCTCGGCAAGTGGAAGTTCATCGGCCCGTTCGACAACGCCGGTCAGCGCGGCTTCGACACCGCTTACCCCCCAGAGAAGGAGCTTGAGTTCGGCAAGGAGTATGATGGCAAGGGCGGCAAGGTGAAGTGGCAGAATGGCGACTTCCGCGATGGTGAAGCCAACAACCTGGCCCTCTTCGGCGGCGATTTGAACAGCGACAGCGTCGTCTACCTCTACCGCGAGATCGAGGCGCGAGCGCCGCAGGAAGTCCCAGCCGCCTTCGGCAGCGACGACACCCTTACTGTCTGGCTCAACGGCGAGAAGCTCATCGCGGAGAACGTCTACCGCGCGTTGACCGTGGACCAGACCAGGACGCCCCTGAAGCTCAAGGCGGGGAAGAACCATCTCCTCATCAAGGTCTGCCAGGGCAGCGGCGACTGGTCGTTTTCCTTCCGTGCCACGCTGCCGGCGTTGACGATCCCACAACTATTCGAGGACGTGAGCCAGGGCTGGAACCTCGGGCCGAACGGCCTGCTCGCCGGCCAGAAGCACTCATGCCTCGCCGTTGCCGACGTGAACGGAGACGGCAAGCCGGATGTCCTGCACGGCGATCACCTGCTGATCAACTCCGGCAAGGGCTTCACGCTCGGCCAGGCCACAGGGCTGAAGTTCAACTCGGCCAGCGTCTCCCCCCTGTTCCTGGACGTCAACGGCGACAAGCTTCCCGATCTGTTCGTGCCTCAGAACGGAACCTCCAAACTGTTCGTCAATGCCGGCCAGGGTCGGTTTATCGATGCGACCGCCCAGGCAGGCGACCTGGCTCGCCCCCTCGGAAATGCTGTCGCAGCCTTCGCCCAGGATTTCAACCGCGATGGCCGGATCGATCTCCTCGTCGCCTGCCTGAAAGGCCCCAATCGCCTGCTGCTGAATCAGGGCGAAGGCCGGTTCACCGACGCCACCGAGAAGGTCGGCTTGCAGCAGCGGGTCTTCAATACCCGTAGCCTTCTCGCCCTCGACGTGAACCGCGACGGCGCCCTCGACATCGTGTTCAACAACGAAGGCCAGGACTCGGCCGTGCTGCTCGGCAAACCAGAGCAGGTAGCCAGCAAAGGAAATAGTCCATGAAGCGTCGCTTCTCCGCCGTCATCGGCGTGCTCGTCGGAGTTTGCGTCGTCGGCGCCGGCGGCGCTGACTGGCCCACGCACCGCGGGAATCTGGAACGCACCGGCAACGTGGACGGCCAGCCTGGGCCCAAAAGCCCCAGGGTCCTTTGGGTTCACAAGGCCGGGGAGCAGTTCGTCGCTTCGCCAGTCGCCGGTGACAAGCACCTCTACGTGTCGGGGCTGGGAGCCTTCAACAGTGCGGTGTTTCACGCGGTGAACCTGGATGCCAGGCCAGGCAAGCAAATCGCCTGGTCGAAGCTCACGCCGGTGCTCAAGCTGCCGGTCGTCAGTTCTCCGGCCGTGGCTGAAGGGAAGCTCATCTTCGGCGACGGCATGCACCAGACCGACGGCGCGGTGCTGCACTGCCTTCAAGCCGACAGCGGCCTGCCGCTCTGGCAACTGCCGATGCCTGGCCGGCTCGTCCACCTGGAAGGCGCGCCAACGTTCAGCGGCAAGCGGGTCTACATGTCGGGCGGCAATGCCGGCGTCTTTTGCATTGACCCCACCAAGGTGACTCTCGAAGGCAAGGAGCTGGACGTCAGTGCCGTGCAACCCCTCCTCGAAAAGCGGTGGAAGGAACTGCTGGCGCGCTTCGAAGAAGACAAGAAGAAGGATCCCGACTTTGCCATTCCGCCCAACGAGGACATGCTGCCCAAGCCCAGCCCGAAGAAGCTCTGGCAGCAAGGGCAGGACAAGTGGCATGTCGATGCCTCGCTGGCCGTGGCCGGGGACAAGGTGCTCGCCGCGTCCTCCTACCTCGACGACGAGAAGATTGGCGACCGCCGGCTCTACTGCTTGAAAGCGAGCGACGGCTCGGTGCTCTGGCAGCAACCCTTGCGGCTCAACCCGTGGGCGGGGCCGACCGTGGCCGGCAAGGTGGTGGTCGTCGGGGGAAGCAACATCCGCTTCGATCCCAAGACCATCGCAGAGGGAAGAGGCGAGGTCGCCGTCTTCGACCTCGAGACCGGTGCGGTCAAGTGGCACAAGAGTTTGCCAGGCGGAGTCGTTTCTCCCGTCGCCGCCGCAGCCGGCCTGGCGGTGCTGTGCGGCACCGACGGCAAGGTGCGCGCCCTCGATCTCGCCAGCGGACAGGAGAAGTGGAGCTACTCCGCCAGGGGACCGCTGTTCGCCGCCCCCGCCATTGCCAGCGGAGTGGTCTATGCCGCCGACCTCAAGGGCGTGGTCCATGCCCTGCAACTAGCGGACGGCAAGGGCTTGTGGACGCTCGACCTGGCCGCCGACCCTGCCGTCAAGGCGCCGGGCATGGTCTATGGCTCGCCCATCGTGCACCAGGGCCGACTCTACCTGGCTACCTGTAACCTCGAAGGCGACCACGCTCGGCAGCCGGCCGTGATCGTGTGCATCGGTGAAAAGTGAACCAGACAGCGAGGTTTCGACCATGACTTCCTCCCGACTACTTGCTGGTATCGTGCTCCTGGCAGCGACATCCCTGGTTCAGGCCGACGTGGTTTCAGGCCCGCCAAAGGGCGAAAAGACGCCGATGCTCAAGGTCTATGCCGTGGTCGGCATGGCCGAGGACAAGGAAGTGGACTACGTTGCCGAGCGCAAGGACCGGCCAACGGTCTACGTTTTCGTCAAGGCCAAGGACGGGGCGATTCCCGAAGGGGGCCGACCGGCCGGGCGGTTCATGAAGGGACTCGACAAGGCGGTGAAGGAACTCGGCATGGAAGCTTACGTCGTTGCAGTCTGGCTCACCGACGACCAGGACAAGACCAAGTCTTACCTTCCGCGGATTCAGATGTCGCTTCAATTCGAAAGCACGGGGTTGACGTACTACCAGGGGGAGAAGAGCGGGCCTCGCGACTGGGCCGTGAATGAGGACGCTCACGTTACCGTCGTCGTGACCGGCAAGGGCAAGGTGGTGGAGAGCATCGGCTACATGTCGCTGAATGAAACCGACGTTCCGCAAGTGATGGAAGCCCTGAAGAAGGCCGCTAATCCGTAAATATGTCCGCCACGGAGGCTTTTTATGCGTTTCGGTCTGGCCAGCGTCATTCTGACGTGCATTCTACCTGTCCTGTTTGCGGACGAGGCCAAATCCGGTTTGGTCGTCGACCAGGCCAAGCGAACCATTACCATCCCTTGCACCGTGGCTCCGCGCAAGCTGCCGAACCTTGACCAGGTCTATCCCCTGGAGGTCATCGCCACTTATCCCGCACCGAAGGGGCAGAAGGCGCACGAAACCGTGGTCTGCCTGAACGACGTCAAGCCGAGCCAGGTCCACAAGGCCCTGGAGCAGCTCGGCCTGAAACCTGGCAAGCCGGCCCGCGGCGAGGGGACCAGGGCTTCCGGTCCAGAGGTCTCTCTCTTCCTGTTGATGCCCGGGCCTGATGGAGCCGAACGAGAGGTGCCGATCGAGAAAGCCTTGATCGACCGCAAGACCGGCAAGGCGTTGCCGCCGCTCAAGTGGCACTTTACCGGTTCCGTGATGAAGCAACCCGATCCCGAGAAGCCGGACATGGTCTACGGCGCTGATCTCACCGGCACATTGATCAGCATATTTCCCGTGACCGACGAGACGGTTCTGCAAAGCAATCTGACCATGAAGGAGGAGCCTCTGATCAAGCTTGAAACGAACAAGATGGGTGACAACGCTCTGCCGAAGGAAGGCGCGCCGGTCAAACTGGTTATCAAGGTGAAGTGAGATGCAAGCACAGCGTAGTTATGCTTTCCGGCTGGCGGTTGCGAGTATTCTGACGGCCGTCTTGTGCGGCTGCGGTGGTCGGAACGGTCCCGCGGCATCGGCCGATCCCTTGCCCGCACCGCCCGAGGAGGCCCGAGCAGGGCTTGCCGCTGTGGATAATGCCGATCGCGTCGATGTCCCGTTTGCATTTCCGTCCGATGGGGTTGGCAAGGAACTTGAGGCGCGACTGACGCCGCCGCGCCAGGCGCCGCTACAGCCCGTGCCATTCGTCGCTGAGCCGAAATCACGCCGCGACGGCAAGCTCGACCGACCGCCCGAACTGGCGCTGCCCAGCCTCGAACCGCCCGTTGGCCCCAGGTTATTGCCCTCGGAGCAACTCCGCTCGCGCAAGCCTCGGCCCGCGGTGGATGTGCCGCCGCTGGCCATTGAACTGAATCCGCGACTGCCCTCGGTTGTCTGGTTCACCGAACGACCTCGAGCAGCGGCCCCTGGCTCCGACCCTCTGGCGCTCGGTCCCAAAGGTCCTGCGGGGATCGAACTGCCGGGCGTCGCCAACGACCCGACCACGCAACAGTCCCGAGGCTTCGTCCTTAACTCCCCAACGCCCTGGCGAACTGAGCCTGCTGGGCCAATCAGCCTCGCCGTACCCGACCCGTTCGCCTCAAAACGGGCCTTTGGCATGCAGAGTTCGCCGCCGGACCGCGACGATCCCGTTCGATCCACGGCGCTGCCAACCCAGCCCAGAGAACAAGCAAGATAGGGGCCAGGCCCTCCGCAGCCGACGCGGCCAAGCTTTCAGCACGAGCGGGAAGGGAACAACGATAAAGGCAGGCCCACCCAGATGAGTGAGCCTGCCTGTGATGGTTTCTTCAATCGCCGTGGCGATTCAATCTCAATCCTTCACACTGAAGGTGCCCACATAGGCGCCGCGGCGCTGAGCATCGCTCCAGGTCTTGCCGAAGCCTTTGCCCACATAAGTGTGGTCCATGACGAAGGCGGACTTAGCCTCGACCCCTCGGGCGAGCGGCGGATAGAAGTTGTCTTCGTGCCCGCAAGCCTTGTCAGTCAGAGCCTTGAAGCATCGAGTCTCGATCCGAGCGACGCCGGCATCGACTGCAGCGCATCCGCCTTCGGGGCAGCCGCCAACATGAATGCTGATCGGTGCAGTCTCGACCGCGACAACGTTTTCGGTCAGCTTGCCGCCCAGCTTGCGGGCCATGCTGACCAAGGCGTCGCGCTGGGCCGAATCGGCCTGGCGATCTACCAGAAGGACGGCCTTGGCAGCGCCCCGCTGCGGCAGGCCAAGCGTGTCACTGGCTTCCACCACGGCCACCACGCCCAATCCGTCGAGCTTGACCGAACCGCTCGAGCCTTTATCCACCTTCCAGGCCAGCACGGCGTGATGTCCAGTCAGGTTCATCTCGGCATTGGCAAAGCAGGCGCCGGTCCAGACGTCGCAGGTGCGGGCTTCTACGTACTGACCGCTCAGCTCGGCAGCGCACAACGGACCCGCCGCGACTAGCACCAATGCCATTGCAAGAGCCAACGGAGTTCGCATGGGTGGCCTCCCCAGGAGAATCAGGTGGGATGGAACACAAGGTTCTAGTTATTCTCAAGTCGTGGAACGAGTGAGTCAAGAGTGAACCGTCAATTCTGCTGCCGGCCAGGACTTGCGTTCGACCCTCAACTTTGTTAATCTTTTTTGGTCCTGCGCAAGTTATCATTCCTAGCTCGTCGGTCCAAGCCATCTCTGAGGAGTTGCCCCATGGCATCCATCGGCTCGCGCTTTCGTAGATTCAGATCTTGGGAACCCGTGCGAGGTAAGAGGCCTGCCGGCTTGCGACCTGAGCTCCTCCAGCTGGAGGACCGCCTGGCCCCAGCAGTGTTCAATTTCTCCAACACTGCATCCTTGACCCTGCCGGGAGACTCGAGCGGAGCTGCCAGCATCTACCCGTCCACGATCAACGTTACCGGCTTGCCGAACGTGATCTCTGACGTGAACGTGACGATCAACGGCTTCGGCCACGACTGGCCCGAGGACATTAACTTTCTGCTCGTTGGTCCGACCGGCGCCTTCGCCCTGATCTGGTCCGACGCCGGTGATGACAACGCTGTAACAAACTTGAACATCACGCTCGATGATGAAGCCTCGGCGCCTCTGACGCAGCTCGGAACGTTAAGCTCGGGTTCGTTCCAACCCGTCAACTACCCCGATGTGGATGGTGACGACATCTTCCCAGCTCCAGCGCCAACGCCTGATGGAGGCACCCCGTCTGCGCTATCAACTTTTGACAATACCAACGGAAACGGCACCTGGTCCCTCTACGTCTACGACGATTACCCCGATTCCGACGATGGCGTTGTCTCCGGTGGCTGGACGTTGACTATCACCACCGCCGAGCCTCCCACGATCACCGACATCCCGAACCAGTTCACCCTGGAAGACACTGCCGTTGGGCCGATCAACTTCACCATTGGCGATGCCGACACGCCCTTGAGTCAACTCGCGATCACTGCGACCTCGTCCAATCCGACGCTTATCCCCAACGGCAACATAGTCTTCGGCGGGACTGGACCCAATCGGACGGTCACCGTCACTCCCGCGGCTGATCAATTTGGGGTAGCCACAATCACCGTCACCATCACCGACCCTAATGGACTGAGCGTCCAGGATACCTTCGACGTGACGGTGACCTCAGTCAACGACCGGCCGACCTTCACCGGGGGACCGAATCAGAGCGTTCCCGCCGGCTCGCCGGCGCAGACCGTGCCAGGCTGGGCGACCGGCATGTCGCCTGGTCCGGCCAACGAATCGGGCCAGGCTCTCACATTTGAAGTGACGAATGACAACAACGCCATGTTCACGGTCCAGCCTGCGATTGATGTCGTCACTGGGACCTTGACGTACACGCCTGCTCCCGGCCTGGGGGGCTTCGCAACAGTCACGGTCACCTTGCGCGACAATGGCGGGACGGCATTCGGCGGCCAGGACGGTTCGATCCCGTATATCTTTTCCATCGAAGTCGGCACACCCAATCAGCCTCCAGTCAACACCGTCCCAGCAGGTCCGCTGGCCACGACTGAGGACGGCTCAATCACCATCACCGGCGTGAGCGTAACGGACCCTGACCTCGGGGCGAACAACCTGAGTGTGGTGCTGAGCGCCGTCAATGGTCGTCTAACGGTCAATACATCCGTTCCAGGCGGACTGCTTCCGGGGGACGTCACCAACAACGGGACCGGCTCGGTTACGCTGAATGCGCCGCTGAGCCGCATCAACGCCACGCTCGCCTCAGCTACCGGACTGACTTACCAGCCAAACGCTCACTATAGCGGCAACGATACGTTCACGATCCAGTCGAACGATGGCGGGAACTTCGGCTACGGCGGGCCCAAGACCGATACTGACAGCGTGCTCATTCAGATCTCGCCGATTACCGATCCTCCCATCGTGGTCGCTCCGGATGTGACCGGGCCCGAAGGGACGCCGCTGCCCTTGAACATCACCGTGAGCCTGGTGGACACGGACGGCTCTGAAGTGCTGGAAAATCTCCGGATTAGCGGCGTGCCGGCTGGCGGGCAGCTTTCCGCGGGGACCGACCTGGGCGGCGGCGTCTGGGCCCTGACGCCGACGCAACTGGTTGGCCTGATCTTCACGCCGCCAGACAGCGGGGTGTTCGCCCTCACGGTCTCTGTCACCTCACGCGAACTGGCCACAGGCCTGACCGAAACCACCCAGGTGACTTTCTTCGCCAATAGCGAGAACATTCCTCCCGTGCTGGACGTGCAAGCGCCGACGGTCGGGGTTCGGGGCCAGCGGATCAACTTCACCTTGAATCCGACGGATACCTCGATCAACGATCAGGCAGGCTACTTCTTCTACTATTTCGATTGGAACAACGACAGTGTGGTAGACGACACCGTCATCGGCCTTGCGGGCACGGTGGTACCCTACCAGTTCACTTCAACAGGTTTGTTCACGGTCCGCATCTTCGCGGAGGACAAGGACGGCGCTCCGAGCAACACGGTCTTCCACACCGTGGACATTCGCGTGGCGGCCCTGGTGGACGATCCGGTCCTGCCGGGCCAGACCGCGCTCGCGGTGGGCGGGACCCTTGCTCATGACAAGATCACCTTCCGCAAGGGGCCAGCCGGTTCGGTGATTCCGGTCCTGAATGGCGTGCAACTGGGTTCTTTCGCGCCCTCGGCCCGCATCCTGGCTTTTGGCCAAGGAGGCAACGACTCGATCAAGTCCAACACGAACATCCCTCTGCCGGTCTGGTTCGATGGCGGAACTGGGGATGACACACTTTCCGGCGGCAATCTCGATGACATTCTCCAAGGGCAATCGGGCAACGACCTGATCAAGGGGGGCAATGGCCGAGACATCCTGCTCGGCAGCGACGGGGCCGATGTCATCAAGGGCGGCAACGGCGAAGACATGCTAGTAGCGGCTCTGACCGTCTATGACTCGAACGACGCGGCCCTCAGCTCGATCTTCCGCGAGTGGTCCTCAACCCGCACCTACGCCACGCGGGTCAGCAACTTGAGGGGGATTGACAATCCACTCTTCGCTTCACGGGCCAATGCGCAGGTCTTCCTGCTTCCCGTGATCACGGTCGAGAGCGACGTGGGCCGCGATACGCTGTTCGGCCAGAAAGACCTCGACTGGTTCTTCGTGGAGTTCGGTCTTGGTCAAGACGTGGTGAGCGATCCTGCCAGCAATGAGATCGTCACCGGGTAAGCCCAGGTTGGGAGTCTAGCTGGGACGCGTCGCCAGCTCGCCGTGCACGCCAAGGAGTCCCTCGCTTCCCAGGCGTATGGTTTCGCCGGCGACATCGAGTTCATAAACGTCGTCCAGAGGCTGATGGCTTACGAGGGTGACCCGAGCACCGGGCGTCAGGCCGAGTTCGCGCCAGCGGCGCAAGCGATCGGGGTTATCATCCTGGACTTCGCGGATCAGGATGACCTGTCCTGGCTGAAAGGCGGAGAGAGGTTGCAGCCTGCGCACCTTGAGTTGCCCCTCCGCGGTCGGAATCAGGTGACCGTGCGGATCCTCCAGCGGTTCGCCAAGGTGCCTGGCAATGGCCTGTTCGAGTCGGGGCGAGATGGCGTGTTCCAGGGCCTCGGCTTCGGAGTCCACCTCGCTCCAGTCCAGGCCGAGCACCCGGTGGAGGAAGAGTTCGACCAGGCGGTGCCGCCGCACCACCCGCCGCGCTTCGCGCAGTCCTTTGGCAGTCAAACGTGCGCCCTTGCCCGCTTCGTATTCAATCCACTTGGCCTCAGCGAGACGCTTGAGCATGCCGGTGACCGAGGGAGCCTTGAACTGCAGCCGGCGGGCGATCTCAATCGTTGAAACCAACTGGTCCGCGCCGCCGAGGTGATGGATGGCCTTCAGGTAGTCCTGTACGGCCTTGGATAGTTCCTCCGGCATGCTCGGCCCTCCACGTCTGAAGATGATCCTATGTACTAGCTCGGCCGGTCGTCCATCCGTGCCGGCTCCCACCGCAGGCAATACTTCCGATGAGGTGCTGGAGAAGCGGGGCTACCTGGCCATGGCAGTTTTTTGAAACCCTGGTTGTTCTTACAATACGCCCATGCCGATTACTTGCACCCACTGCGAACGCACGATCGAGTTCAGTGGTGAGCCGCCCCGTTTCTGCGGCTACTGCGGCAAGCCGCTGGCGTGGGTGCCCTCAACGGCAGCTTACGATCCCGAAGCCGCCACCTTGCCCCCGCCAATCGACCCCGACGCCCCAACCCTTGGGCCCGCGCCAGGGGCCTCCCCCGCGCAGGCTGAACCCGACCTGATCGGTCATTACCGCCTTTTGCGCGTACTGGGCGGCGGCGGCATGGCGAAGGTCTATGAAGCTGAGCACGTCGAATCGAGCCGCAAGGTCGCGCTGAAGCTGATTGCCGCCGACTTTGCCCGCTCCAGGGACGCGGTGGACCGCTTCCGCCAGGAAGGCCGGCTGGCCAGCGGCTTGTCCCATCCGCGTTGCGTATTTGTCATTGAAGCAGATGAAGCCCAGGGCCGGCCTTACATCGCCATGGAGCTCATGCCGGGCGACACTCTCCATGACGTCGTCCAGAGGCAGGGCCCGATGCCGGTCCAGCGGGCGGTCGCCAGCATTCTTGACGTGATTGAAGGGCTGTCCGAGGCACATCGGCTGGGCATCGTCCACCGCGACGTTAAGCCCTCGAACTGCTTCGTGGACGCTGATGGCAGGGTAAAGATAGGCGACTTCGGCCTGTCCAAGTCCCTGATTGCCGACGCCAATCTGACCCGCACTGGGACGTTTCTGGGCACCCCGCTCTATGCCTCGCCGGAGCAGGTCAAGGGGGAGCGAGTGGATGCCCAGAGCGATGTCTACTCCGTCGCGGCGACGCTGTACTTCCTGCTGACGGGCCGTGCGCCATTCCAGACCGGCGACTTGGCGGCAACGCTAGCTAGGATTGTCAGCGACGATCCGCCGTCGGTGCGGGTGCACCGCCCCGATCTCCCGCCCGGGCTAGATCGCGTCCTGCTCCGCGGCCTGGCCCGGCAGCGGGACAAGCGTTACCGCGACCTCGAAGAGTTCAGGCTCGCTTTGCTGCCCTTTACCCAGGATCAGCCGAACGTCGGCAGCGTGGGCATTCGCCTGGCGGCGTTCGTTCTCGACTACCTGATCCTGATCGGGCTCAACCTACCCATTAGCATGACTGTCGCCCAGAAGGTCGGCACCACGGAGGTCCTGAACCCTGGCTGGTCTGGCCTGTTGATGGTCCTCGCCACCCATGTCGTCTGGCTGCTGTACTTCGGAATCTGCGAGGGGATCTGGGGCTACTCCCTGGGGAAGTGGCTCCTTCGCTTGCGCGTCAGCAGCCTGGCAACGATGGAAGCGCCAGGCGTCCTCCGCGCGATGCTGCGCACTCTCGTATTGATAGTCTGCCTGTTCGGGCTGCAGTACGTCTCGTTTGGCTATGCCATCCTGACCATGCCGGAGCGGGCCGAACAGGTGGATATGCTCCGTGACCCGCACCTGCTCATCTCCGTCATGATCTTCGCCTACGGCCCCCTTTGTGGAGTCGTCCTCGGCACGCTTTTGCTTTGCTCGACGATGCGTGAGCGGAACGGCTTCCGCATGCTCAACGAGTTTGCCAGCGGCACGTGCGTCGTGCGGTTGCTGGAGCGAGAGCATCGCTCCCAGCATGTGCTTCCTTCGGTGGAATCGCAGTTGACAGCCACGGAGTGGACGCGTGTCGGCCCCTATGAAGTCAAAGGTGCCTTCCACAAATCTGCTTCCCGCCAGGTGCTGCTCGGACTGGATCGCAGCCTGGAGAGGCCTGTCCTGATCGAGATGAAACCTGCTGGTGCAACTCAATTGAGCCCCGCTCGGCGCGATCTGAGCCGCTCGACCAGACTGCGATGGTTAGGCAGAGGCACAGAAGCCGGCTGGGACTGGAACGCATTCGTCTTTGTGCCTGGAGCGCCGCTGGATCGTGCAGTGAGCATCAAGAAGCCTCTGGATTGGAAGCAGACTCGGTCTGCCATGGACCAGCTTTGCGGCGAGCTGATCAGCGCCATGGAGGACGATACGATCCCTGCGAGCTTGGAGGTTGGCCAGGTCTGGCTCCAACCCGATGGCCGCGTCGTCCTGCTCGACGCCTGCATGACGGAGGCCGCCGAGAAGTCACTCCAGAACTTCTCGCAGCAAGCCGCCTTGGCGTTCGTCGGTCGGGCCGCTGCACTCGCTCTGGAGGGCGAGCCACGTTCAGCCCAGAAGAGCAACGGCTCGATACGCTGCCCGTTGCCGATCAGCGCTCGGACGCTGCTTGATCCACTGCTGGGAGTAAGCAAGCCGTACCGCTCGCTGGCCGATCTGCAGGGTTGGCTGAGGTATGTCCGCTCGCAACCGGCGGAAGTCACAAGGCTCCGTCGAAGCGCCCAATTGCTCATCATGTCCGTCTGCGCGTTATTCACTGGGCTGGGCATGCTCATCCTGCTGCCTGTAGTGATGGCGATGATTCTCACGATGATATCCACCCTGAACAATGTCCAGCTCGAGCGGGTGCTTCAGGATTACGAACGTGTGCAAGCCGCCGAGCTGGTTCTGGCTGGGGCATCAGCAATCGATCCAGTATCGGCATTTGCTCAGGCGGTCGGTTTACCCCACGATGATTACCTTTTGGCCGAGATGCGCAAACAGGTGAGTCTGGCAGAAGCTCACATCTCGGCCCAGAGAGAGTCCGCCGGGTCTTTGACACAATGGTACCTTGCGATCATGGAGCCGCAGCTAGCATTGCAGAAGCGCTTGATCCAGGACGAGCGCTGGAGCGTGGATCTTCGCGATCAGGCGCCGTTCACGATCAAACAGAGCCAGGAGTTTATCCAGGAAATTCGCACTGAGGGAGTGTTCATCGCACTGGCAATCGCCCTGCCCTGGCCGATCCTTGCGGTGCTCTGGGCCGGCCTGTTCCGTGGCGGCCTGACGCACTACCTCATGGGACTGGCGCTTGTCCGGCGCGACGGCCGCTTCGCCGGCATCCTGCGTTGTGCCTGGCGGGCATTGCTGGTCTGGACGCCCGTGGCTGCTTGCTTCATCGGCTCGACGGTGCTGCTGCTTCACTACTGGGGAAGCTGGACGCCCCAGGGAAGCCCTTTCTGGATGCTCCTTCTCTCCACGGGCCTCTGGTATCTCGGCACTCTCCTGTTGTTCGCCTGGTTTGCGATCGGCGTCTGCTGGCCCAGGAGGGGTCCTCAAGATGTCCTGTCCGGAACCTACCTCGTGCCCCGCTAAGGATTGTGCGCGCTAAATGCTGTAATCCGGAGCGGTGAAGACACGGACGTTATGGGGGATGACCTGCACTGTGTCGTCGCGATGGAGCGCCAACTCCTTGAACCGCTCCTGGCTGAGATCCACGTTCAACACGACCCCAAAGTCAACAGCGAGCAGGCGGACACGATAGACCGAGCCTGAGGGAAAAACATGCAACACCTTGGCCTTCAGCCCCACCTGGTCGCCCGCGGCTCGTCGAATCTCCAGCTCGTGCGGACGAATGTAGCCCTTGGTCGGCTTCAAGTCGTCGTAGACGTACTGTGGATAGGCTGCTTCGAGTAGACGTCCCTGGAGCACGTTGGCATTTCCCAGAAAGTCCATCACGAAATCATTGGCCGGCTGATCGAAGACGACCCGCGGCGATCCTTCCTGCTCGATTCGACCCTTGTTCATGATGACCACGCGGTCCGAAACCTCAAAAGCCTCTTCCTGATCGTGGGTGACGAAGACACTCGTTAGGTGGATCTCGTCGTGGAGGCGGCGGAGCCACTGGCGAAGTTCCTGTCGAACCTTGGCATCGAGAGCGCCGAAAGGCTCGTCGAGCAACAAGACCTTCGGTTCCGCGGCCATGGCCCGAGCCAGGGCCACGCGCTGCCGCTGGCCGCCCGAGAGCTGCGAGGGGTAGCGATACTTCAGGCCTTCCAGCCGAACTAGCTGGATCAGCCGGCGGACGCGTTCCTTGATCACCGCATTCTTGGCGCCGCGCACTCGAAGCCCAAAGGCGATGTTGTCGTAGACGTTCATGTGCCGGAACAGGGCGAAGTGCTGGAACACGAAGCCGATGTTCCGGTCGCGGACCGGCTGGTTGGTCACGTCTTCGCCGTGGTACATCACCGAGCCGGAGTCCGGCACTTCCAGACCAGCGATGATCCTGAGCAGCGTCGTCTTGCCAGAGCCGGATGGACCCAGGAGCGCGGTCAACTCGCCGCTGGGAACTTCGAGAGAGACATTGTCCAGGGCCAGGAACTCGCCAAAACGCTTGCACACCGAGCTAATGCGAATGCTCATGGCTTCGGCCCTCCACCGCTGAGGCGGTTGGCCTCTTCCAGGTCGTGCTGGGCCTTGCGTTCGAGCAAAGTCTTCACCACCAAAGTAACCAGGGCGAGGAGGGTCAGGAGCGATGCCAGCGCGAAGGAGGCGGTGTTGTTGCCGTCCTGAAAGAGCTTCTCGACACGCAGTGGCATGGTATCCGTTCTTCCCGAGACATGGCCGCTGACGACGTAAACTGCCCCGAACTCACCCATGGCGCGGGCGTTGCACAGGATGATGCCATAGAGGAGGCCCCACTTGATGTTGGGCAACGTGACACGCCAGAAAGTCTGCCAGCCGCTGGCCCCCAGGCTAATGGCCGCCAGTTCTTCGTCAGGCCCCAGCGCTTCCATGACGGGAATCAACTCGCGGGCCACAAACGGCACGGTGACGAACATCGTCGCCAGGATCAGACCAGGCAAGGCGAACACAATCTTGATGCCGTGCTCGCGGAGCCAGGGCCCGAAGTAGCCCTGCATGCCAAACAGCAGGAGGATGCTCAGCCCAGCAACCACGGGAGATACCGCGAACGGAAGGTCGATCAGCGAGATCAGCAGCGTGCGGCCTGGAAAGCGGAAGCGAGCGATCGCCCAGGCGGCGGCGATGCCGAAGACAACGTTGAAGAGGACGGCGCTCGGGGCCACGATCAGGGTCAGGAAGATGGAGTGCCGCGTATCGCTATCCTTGACCAGGCTGTCCCAGTAGACCCGCGGGCCGTCCGCCAGGGCCTGCCAGAACACGTTGATCACGGGAACGACCACCAGCACGCAGACGATCAGCACCGCCAGCGCGATCAGCGTCCAGCGGACCCACCACGGATCCTGCTGCGCCCGCCGCGTGCGGTTCGGAGGGGCCAGTCCCTTGCTTTCAGTCTTCCCCGCCATTCCTTGCCTCGACCCTTGTTGCCTGCTGGCGGACCCTAGCCATTCCAGCTTCCTCGGAGCGTCTGGCCGGTTCACTCAGGCCTCGCTGCGTCGGCTCCACCATTGCAATACGTTGATCAGCACCAGCATGATGAAAGACAGGGCGAGAAGGACCGTGGCGATGGCGCTGGCCTCGCCATACGAGAACTCCTCCAGTCGTGCGACGATCAACACCGGCGCGATTTCCGTCTTGTACTGAATGTTGCCGGACACAAACACCACCGAGCCATACTCGCCCAGCGCCCTGGCGAAAGAGAGGGCGAAGCCGGTGAGCAGCGCGGGCAGCAGCAGCGGCAGAATGACGTGTCGAAACGTCTGCCAGCGCGTCGCTCCCAGGGATGCTGCGGCCTCCTCAATCTCTGCGTCGAGTGTTTCCAGTACCGGCTGAACCGTTCGGACCACGAAGGGCAGCCCTGTAAATACCAGCACGAGCACAATCGCTAGACGGCTATAAGCCGCTTGAATGCCGAGGGGGACCAGGAACTGGCCGAACCAGCCGTCCTTGACATAGAGGCCTGAGTACACCAGCCCAGCCACTGCGGTCGGCAGAGCGAAGGGCAGGTCGACCAGCGAATCCAGCAGCCGCTTGCCCACGAATTCGTACCGCGTCAACACCCAGGCCAGCAGAAGGCCGATGCACACGTTGACAACGCCCGCCACGAAGGACGCCCCGAAGGTCAATGAATAGGCGGCCTGGGCCCTCGGCGAGCTGACAGCGGCCAGGAATTGCTCGACGGACAACGAGCTGGAACGAACCACGACAGCGCCGAGCGGCAAGAGGACGACCAGGCTGAGGTAAAAGATCGTGTAGCCCAGACTCAGCGAGAAACCTGGCAGGACTCGGCGGCTTACGACTGGCATCGGGTAAGTCCCATCTCCCTCTTGTCCCCGTTACCCGATCTTGATCCGCAGATGGTTGATACGCTTCCCCATCGCTTCCTGCAATCAATGCCCGTGCCTGCACCAGGCGGGGATCTGCTGCGACCCAGTAGTGACTGAATGATGTCATGAGTTGCGAAATCCTGCAAGGCCAGCATGAATGCCCAGAAGCCTTCAGTCAGCCCACGATGCACAAATCCCCAATCTGCCTGAACTTCTCCAGCTATGCGACCAGTTGCATGAACCCCTGGACGGCTAGGAGTTCTCGGCATGCATCAGCCGCTGGAGCTGGGCCACGTGACGCGGGATGGCAGTTTTC
>Ga0073934_10006760_pt1 | contig 16440 bp, 18 predicted proteins | sample LarsenN4metaG_FD_76834 | JGI IMG/M metagenome (GOLD analysis project Ga0073934, IMG submission 76834) | Hot spring sediment bacterial and archeal communities from British Columbia, Canada, to study Microbial Dark Matter (Phase II) - Larsen... ...
AGCTCACCACGTATTCCCACAGGAACCCGAAGAGAAGCCCCTTTTCTAGAGATCATCGAAGGATCACCGAGAGGAGGAGGAAGAACGCGCCGTACGCGAGGGCGCCCAACCCGGCAGCGAGGCTGAACGCGACGAGGGTGTCGACGTCGGCGCCCGGCGTCGCCGCATCCCGGGTCGACAGCCGCGAAACTGACTCTCGGGCCTCCTAGTGGGCCGGAGTGATCACTTGGCGTTATATCGAACGCCCAGGGCAGGATTTGAACCTGCGATCCCTCGCGGGAAGCGGTTTTCGAGACCGCCGCCATACCGGGCTTGGCGACCTGGGCAGCGCGCCGACAAGGAATGCCCTTCGCATAAGATTTCCCTCCCCCGTCTAAGCCGGTGGAGAACCCTTAAGCCAGGCCAAGGCCTGAGGCCGCACGGATGCGCGTCACCGCCGTCGTGTTGCCCCTCCGAAAAGAGCAAGACGTGGAACTCGGGCCACATGCAACGGGGCTGGACCTCGTCGAGGCCCTTCGTCTCGCTCCAGACGCGCACATCCTCGTGCGCGGGGATGTGCCCATTCCCCTCGATGAACCCTTGGTCGACGGCGAGCGACTCCGTATCCTTTCCGTGGTTTCGGGAGGCGCTCCCTAGCGTGCCTACGACGCTCGTGCTAATCCGCCACGGGGAGATTGTTCGACCAACGGACACGTCGAACTTCGATCCTGTGTCCCTCTCCGAACGAGGCCGGAGCCAGATCGAGACCCTCGTACGCGCGTGGCCGGTCGCGAGGCCTAGCGTTGTCTACTCAAGTCCACTGCCTCGGGCCCTCGAGACCGCACGGGTCCTCGGGGAGGCTTTCGGGACCTCACCGGTCGTGAAATCGTGTCTCTACGAATGGGCAGCGGACACGAGCGGGATTCCTCAAACGGAGTACGTCGCCCTTGAGGGACGAGCCTGGTCCGACCTTGACTTCGTCCCACCGAGCGGCGAGTCCCTGGGCATGGCGGCGATTCGATCCCGCAGCTGCATCGAGGCGATCGCGGAACGTCACCGCGACGACACGATTGCTGTCGCGGGCCACGGGACCGTCTTCAGCCTCGTCGCCTCGGAGCTCAAAGGCGTCCGGCCCACCCCGGAGTACAAGGCCTCGATCGGCTTCGGCCATGCGGCAATCCTCTCGGCCGATTCCGGGCTCCGCCTCCTGCGAGACTTCGCGCCCTACGGCTCGGTTGCATAGTCGGCCAAACCTTTATGCCGGCCACGAAGCTCAGGCGGCCCGGATGGCCTCCGACGCGTCGGAGATGCTCCGCGCCCTCGGGATCGAGAGCGTCGAGGATCTGTTCGCCGACATCCCTGCCGCGGTCCGCTCCGACGCCTTGGATTTGGAGCCCGGCTTATCCGAGCAGGAGGTCGTGGCTCGGGTCACGTCGATCCTCTCCGCGAACCGCACGATGGCCGACATGCCGACGTTCCTCGGTGGCGGAGTCTACGATCACTTCGTCCCCGCGAGCGTTCGCGCGATCACCTCCCGTTCCGAGTTCTACAGCGCGTACACCCCGTATCAGGCCGAGCTGAGCCAAGGCCTACTCCAGACCCTGTGGGAGTACCAGAGCATCATCTGCGAGCTCACCGGCATGGACGGGGCGAACACGTCAATGTACGACGCATCCACGGCCCTCGGCGAGGCGGCCCTCATGGCCCGCCGCATTCGCCCCGGAGCGACCTTCGTGGTCCCCCGGGCCCTCCGGTGGCATCGGAAGTCCGTGCTCGCGAACTACGCGATCGGCGCGGGCCTGCGCATCCGAGAAGTGGAGTACGACCGCGAGACAGGGATGCTCGATCTCGCGGAGCTTCGGGAGGGCGCCACGCCCGATGTCTGCGGCGTCTACGTGGAGAACCCCAACTTCTTCGGCCGCTTCGAGGAGCAGCTTGAGGATATCCGGGCCGCAACGGACGCCGTGCTCGTCGTCGGGATCAACCCCCTGGCTCAGGCGATCGTCCGTCCGCCGGGCGACTTCGGCGCGGACATCGTGATCGGGGAGGGTCAGGCCCTTGGGAGCTCCGTGAACTTCGGCGGGCCCCTCCTCGGGATCTTCGCGTGCCGCCAGGAGCACATCCGCAAGATGCCGGGACGCGTGATTGGTCTCACCCGAGACGCGAAGGGACGGCGGGCGTTCTCGATGACCCTCCAAACGCGGGAGCAGCACATCCGCCGCGAGAAGGCCATGAGCAACATCTGCACAAACGAGACCCTCCTCGCCGTGGCCGCCACGGCCTACGTCGCGGTCTTGGGATCCCACGGGCTCAGGAAGCTCGCCGCGGAGAACGCGGAACGCGCAAAGGAACTCGCGGCCGCCATCGGCCGGATTGCTGGCCTCGTCGCCCCGCATTTCAAGGGCGACCATTTCAACGAATTCACGGTCCGCGCAGCACGGGGGTACGAGGCGGTCCACCAGGCCCTCCTGGAGCGCGGAGTCCACGGCGGCCTTCCTCTGAAACGGCATCTTCCGGAACTCGCCGACGTGGCCCTCTTCGCGACGACGGAACGCCACACGGCGGAGGACCGGCGCCGGCTCCTCCAGGCATTGGAGGCCGCCGCATGAGTTTCCGCCAGGCGTTCTATGACGAACCCCTCCTGTTCGAGAAGCGCTCGGACCGGGTCGACGACGTCGACCTCACGGACCTCGTCCCGCGCAAGCTTCGGCGGGATCGACTCGACCTGCCGAACCTCGCCGAGCACAAGGTGGTACGCCACTTCACGCGGCTTTCGCAGATGACCTTCGGGATCGATAGCGGACTCTATCCGCTCGGCTCCTGCACGATGAAGTTCAACCCAAAGTTCGCAGAGGAGCTCGCTGCGCTGCCGACGGTCGCCCGCATCCATCCGGATCAGGACGAGTCCACCGTGCAGGGCGCGTTGCGGCTCCTGTACGAGCTGCAGGTCCTCCTCGGAAAGATCGCGGGCATGGACGAGGTTACCCTCCAGCCGCCCGCGGGCGCCCATGGAGAGTTCACGGGCCTCCTCCTCGCGCGGGCCTACCACCGGGACCGCGGAGAGGAGCGGACGGAGGTCGTCCTTCCCGACACCGCCCATGGCACGAACTTCGCGTCCGCGGGGATGCTCGGCTTCCGCGTCGTCGAGATCCCCTCGAAGGAGGGTCGCGTGGACCTCCGGGCCCTCGAGGCCGCTGTCGGCGGGCGGACGCTGGCGTTCATGCTCACGAACACGAACACGCTCGGTATCTTCGAGGAACGCGTCCTTGAGATCGCGGACATCGTCCACGATGTGGGCGCGCTCCTCTACTACGACGGGGCCAATCTCAATGCGATTATGGGCAAGACCTCCCCCGGCCGGATGAACTTCGACATCGTCCATTTCAACCTCCACAAGACGTTCTCGACCCCGCATGGCGGCGGAGGCCCCGGGGCCGGACCGGTCGGCGTGAAGGCGGCGCTCGCGCCCTACCTTCCCGTGCCCGCCATCGTGCGCAGCGAATCACGGTATCATCTGGATTACGAGAGGCCCAAGTCCATCGGAAAGGTCCGCGCGTGGTACGGGAACTTCGCGCTCCTCGTCCGCGCGTACGCCTACATCCTCCGGCATGGCCGCGACGGGCTCGCCGAAGTCTCCGAGCGCGCCGTCCTCAACGCGAACTATCTGATGAAGCGACTCGAGGGCGTGCTCGAGGTTCCCTTCCCCGGCCCGAGGAAGCATGAATTCGTCGCGAGCGGTGCGATCCTGACGCGTGGCGGCGTCCGGACCGCGGACCTCGCGAAGCGGCTCATGGACTACGGGTTCCATCCGCCCACGGTCTACTTCCCACACCTCATCGAGGAGGCCCTCATGATCGAGCCGTCGGAGACCGAGACGCAGGAGACCTTGGACGCCTTCGCGGACGCCCTGATGCAAATCGCGAAGGAGCCGGCCGAGGTCCTGAAGGCAGCGCCGCACACGACGGCGGTCGCCCGCGTGGACGAGGTCCTCGCGGCGAGGGAACCGATCCTCAGCTGGCGGATGGCACATCGGCGAGCCGGTCCCGCTAGAGCTTGATCTCCGGCCGCCCGAGGGACCCCACGAGGATGTAGGCCCAGTCGAGCTTGCGCCGTTTGAGCCCCGGGTCCAGGTCTTTCGGGTTCGGACGCTCGAAGTCGAAGCCAACGAGATGAATCTGCGCGGCGCCGAAGTGGTCGGCGAGGAAGACGGCGCGGTCGCCATCCGTGAACCCGCCGAAGTTGTGCAACCGGCCGGTGGGCTTCGACTGGGTGGTCGCGAGGGTCCGCCCCCGGAAGCGGGGAGCCCATCGACGGACCATCGGGCCGTTGTCGCCGTGGCCGTGGACGACCGCAATCGTCCCCTCCGCATTCGCCTGGATCTGGTGCTCCACGTTCCCATCGAGATCCGTGACGAGGACTGCCGGCCGAAGGCCCTTCGTCAGCGCGGCCGAGGTGGCCTCGTCCGCCGTGACCAGGACCCCGCGCGCTCCCGCGAGATGCCGCTCCACGTCCGGCGCATTCCCGACAACGGTCACTTCCTGGCCCTCGAGGACTTCGCGGAGCGCGCTCGGCAGGGCCCGGCTCCCCCCGAGGATACGATCGAGTTCGGCGGCCACCCGCTCGTCGGCTTCCCGAGAGAATCTGAAATCCGCGAGGATGCGCTCGTAGTAGGGCGCCCACTCGTAGAAGTCCATTGCAACCACGGCAGGTCAGTGTCGCCAGCTATCCTCGATGGGCCTCTCCTGGGGCGTCCGATACGACAGGCCGGTGACGATCACGAGCGCGAGGGCCAGCCCGATCGTCAGATAGATCAGGGGCAACGCCGGGGTCGGATCCCAGAAGCCGAGGGCCACGCGCAGGGTCTGCACGGCGCCGATCACGAGGAGCCCCACGGCGACGGAGGCCCCTGCAACCGCGAGGACGTGCCGAGGCGCGCGGCCGTGCTTGAAGTACGCCGTGACAACCTTGCCGCCCTCGAAGGTGAGGACCGCGAGGACGAACCACCAGAGGGACCCCGCGAGGAACGCCAGGAACTGGGAGAGGTATCCCTGGGCCTGCATCCGGGCGATGTCGATCCCGAAGAAGACACCGACGAGGGCCAGGATCGTGGCGGAGATGTTGAAGAAGATCGAGAAGTCCCCTGATGCGACGTCCCGCCCAATGCGGTCGGTGACCTCACCCAGGCGTCCGATGAAGTCGCGGATGCTGCTCAAGGGCAATGCGATGACAAGGAGGTAGAGCCCTGCGAGGACGAGGAGGAGCGCGCCCGCGGCGGAAGGCAGGAAAGCATAGAGCACGCCAAAGGCCACGAGGACGAAGCCCAGGGGCGCCAGGATCTTCCGTCGCACCTTTGGGTTCTTCATCTGCCGGGCGATCTGATAGTAGAGGGACTGGACGCCCGCCGTCTGACGGACGAACACGCGCCGCACATGGTCCACCCGGAGACGCGAGCCCAGGATCGGTGCAAAGGCCTCGTCCTCCGCCCCATCGGAGACGAGGAATGCTCGGTCGGGCCGGACTTCCTCGATGACGCGGTCGAGCTGCTGGGTCAGGGCGATGTCCGAAATCGAACCGACGCGAACATCGCCCGTGATCGTGGCGATCTCCGCGTCCATCCCCTGTTTGATGAGATCGTCGTACAGGGCGACGGCGCTCAGGAGCGCGTTCACGTCCGAATCCTCGGCATCCACGAGCCCGAGCTTCATCGCCGCGGCGAGATTGTCATCCCGCCCGATGAGCGGGCCCCGGATGCCCGTCTTGACCCCGATATCGTCGTCGCGGTCGACGCAAAGGACCAGGGTCTTCATCGCGGTTCCTTACTTGGCCCGAAGATATATCAAACTTCCCTAGCTGTTCCTGTGTCAGACGCGACCGAATTCAGAAGAATCCGAGTCCTTCCTCGATCCGCCCGAGTTCGATCGTCGTCGTGCGCGCGCCCACAATGGCGCCCCGCGAGTTCGCGACCATGCAGGCGCCGACCTGCGCGGCACCGTAGTTCGCGGTCGTGATGGCGACTGGGACGCGGAGGCTCTCCTTCAGTTGCTCGATCTCCGAAGGTCCCGCGTGCGGATGGCACAGCACGCCCCGATTCGTCGCGACCGCGACGGCGCCGACGGTCCGAATCCCTGCAACGGTCCCGCGGACGACAGGCACGCCGAGGGCGTCCGAGATGAAGGTCACCGCGTCGGCGTCATAGCCGGGATGGACGACGGCCCCGAAATCGTTGCAGAGGACGTTGTTCCCCACGGCGCTGAGACGGTGGGGCAGAGCGTGCACGGATCCTCCGATCGTCTCGATCTCGTCCGGGGTGATGAAGGGCGATGCGAGGATCCCGTTCGTGTTCATCGCAATCAGGCTGCCAATCACCGAGGCGGACGCGACGGACGTCCGTTGGACGGAGGTCCCGAGGACCTCGACCATCGCGCGCACCGCGGCCTTCGGGAAATGGCGCGGGACCAGGAGGCGCTCCTCGCTGACGGCGCAGAAGACCCCGATGTAGGGGTTCCCGCCGACCTCCAGGCGCCGGAGCACGGCTTCCCTCATTCCTCCGGGAGGGAGACGACCGCCGTGCCGTCCTCGAACTTGATGGCCTTGACGCGGATCACGCTGGGCGGATTCTCGCGGCTCCGCGACCAGATGCGTTCGTTGAGGACATCGTCGATGAAAATGTGGTCCGGCTTCAGATGGCGTCGCACGAACTCTCGGATTGCCTTGACGGCGCGGGGCGCCCTTTGGGTCCGGGGTGCCGCGCGGATCGCCCCCAGCGGGATCGTGAAGATCCGTTCTTCTTCCTGCTCCGCCATGGCCTCAGGCCTTCAGCTTGTTGGTCCGCCAGTTCCGTCGCTTCGGGTGCCGAACGAACCGCCGCTTCGTCCGTTGCATGACCCATCCCGGGACCCGACGGTTCGACTTCACGGCCCGCTGGAGCCGCAGTTTCTTCGCGAACGGCTTGTTGCGGGCCATGCTCAGCGCCTCTCGATCTTGATGTCGCGCCGCCGAGGGATGAGTCGCTCGAGAATCTGGCGGAGAGTTGCGTCGTCGATCATCCGCTGGACCCGGCCGCTCTGAGCGAGGGCGATGAGCTGATTCTCGATGCTCTCCTTCAGCTCCGGGTAGGCGAGCTCGATCCGGCCCAGCCGCTCACGCGCCTCCGGGGTCAAAATCTGTCGCAGGATGACCTGTCGTTGCGCCTGGACCTGTTCCTGCATCTGTTGCTGGGCCAGGGCCTGCTGCTGGACCTGTTGGAGCTCGGCGAGTTTCCGCCGGCGGATCGCCTCGAGTTCTTCCTCGTCGATCGCCACGCTTACCGGCCTCCAGCGAATTTTGTAAGCTCCGGGTTCTCGCGGGCGAGCTCCCGGACGATCTCCTTCGCGAGGCCATCGAGGAGCTTCCGCCCTTGAGGGGTGATCGAGCGACCTCGCTTCTCGATCTTCCCGAGGTACCCGAGGCTCTCGAGTTGCTGCATCGCTTCCCGGGCGATCGAACGAGAACCGCGAATCGGATGGTACGGCGCGGACCCGTCATCCCTCCGGCCGCCAAATTCGGCGGCGAGGCGCGAGGTGCCGATCGGACCGCGCACGTACACCTTCCGGAGGACGGCCGCAAGGCGGCGGTGCCACCAGTCGGCCTGGACCGGCGCCTTCTCCGTGTGCGCGCCCGTTCGCGAGAACGGAGCCCACTCCGGCGGCTTCGCCTTCTCCTCCTTCTCCAGGTGCTGCTTCACCTTTTCGATGAGAAGGCCAGGCGGGACATCATACGCCGTAGTCATAGTTAACACTCGTCGAATTCGGCCTTCATAAATGTATGTCGTATAAGAAGTTATCCGGGCTGCTCGGGAGAGAATCGCTCAGGTTCCGTGGGAGGTCCCATGCCGGACACGTCGGCACCCTCGGAAGTTTCATCTGCGGCGCCCGCCTCCTGCGCCGGGGACGGAAGTCGTGCGTGTTCTCGTCGCCGTCACGGGCGCGTCCGGGGCCATCTATGCGCGGCGACTCATCGAATCCCTCGGTGGACGAGCGGAGGTGATCCTGACCGCGGAAGCCGAGCAGATCATCCGCGCGGAGACGGACCTCACGCCCGAGGCTTTCTGTGCGGGGGCGTCTGCGGTCTACCGCGGAGACGACCTCGCCGCACGACCCGCGTCTGGAAGCGACCTCTTCGACGCCGTCGTCGTCGTGCCATGCAGCGGCTCCACCCTGGCGCGAATCGCCTTGGGCCTAGCGGACAATCTCGTGACACGGTCGGCCGCCGTGGCCCTCAAGGAACAACGGACGTTGATCCTCGTTCCGCGGGAAACGCCCCTGAGCGCGATCGCCCTCGAGCACATGACCCAACTCGCACGCCTCGGCGTCGTGATCCTCCCCGCAGCGCCGGGTTTCTATGGAAGGCCGAAGGACATCGGGGATCTCGTGGACTTTGTCGTCGCGCGCATCTTGGACCACCTAGGAGTGGAGCATCGCCTCGGGCCACGATGGTCCGGTCCGCGGGAGTGAGTCGATAGGTCGCGCAGCGAAGTCCAGGGTCTCGTCGAACTCGCCCGCGAGCCGCTCAATCTCCGCCGGTGCGAGTCCGCCCGGGTTGACGCGCACGATGACGGTGACGCGCTGGGCCGCGAGGGCCTCCCTCGCGCGGCGAAGGAATCGAAGGATGTCACCCATCGAAGCCTCGGCGATCATCTCGTCGAGGGCATCGCAGAGAAGGGCGCCCCCCTTTTCGGAACGAAGGAGGGGTTGGAGGGCCTTCAGGCCCAAGGGGTCCAGCCTCCTCGGATCGATCGCCCTCGGTGCGGACGCGGAGACTCGGAAGACCTCCATGCCCCCCAAGCCGAATTCGAGCCTCAATCGCTCGGGCGCGGCGGTCGTCAGGCAGACCGCGGGTTTCCCCTCTTGTGTCGGATCCCGCAGCCAATCGAACAGAATCGCAGGGTTGCTCGCGAGGACGAGATACCATCGACCTGCCTCGAGGTGCCGGAGTGGCGCCCCGCACGACCGGCACGGGAGCGTCCGCGGATCTTCACCGAGAGGAAAGGTCTGTTCCTCGCCGCAGGTCACGCAGCGCGCGGTGAGCAGGCGCTGCTTCCGGACGATTTCGACGGTGATTGGCCGCTGGCAACCCTCACAGTGCGTCCGCCCTTGGGCGCAATGGAGATGGTACAGCAGTCCGCAATCGCAGATGTACCCGCGCTCCAACGCCGGGACGCCCCGGCGGCAGTGGGCACACTCGTCCGCGTCCCGCGGTGCTAGGGAGGATCGGGAGGCGCCTCGGGTTTCGCCGGAGGCGGGAGGTGGGCCCTCGCGCTGCCGGCGCTCGTAACAGGCCCTGGTCCCGAGGGCGAGCCCCGCCGCGAGGCCGACCGCGAGCCCGAGGTACACGGGCCCCGAGACAAAGAAGGGCACCCTGAGGACGTAGAGAGCCGTCGGCACGAAGTACAGCAGGATCAACGCGACGATGGCGGCCTTTCCCGCCGCATGCAGCCACCGAGCCTTCGGCGCCGCCTGCCGGAACGCCATCGCTTGAGCCGCTCGATATCGATCGAAGGCCACCTCCTGGCTGCGGGAGATCATGTAGGCCGATGCGGTCATGACGGCGAACAGGGCCTGAGGATTCTCGAGCGGCTCGAAGGATCGGAATCGGATCGTGTCTGGGGTCAGCGCGGCGAGATCTCGGGTCGCCGAATAGAACAGAACTTCTCCGCCGGGGGTCCGCAGCAGGGCCACACTCCCCGTTGACACAGAGACCTCGGTGAAACTGATCGGACCGACGAGGTAGTGCGCCTCGGACGCGGCTACGATGCCTTCATAGGAAGAGGGAGCGTCGATCGCAAAATCCCGGACAAAGAATCCTCGCCCTTGGCCGAGAGCGTCCGACTGGAAAGTGAACCGCAAGCGAATCTTCTGCCCGGCGTAGGCACTCAAGTCGAAGGACACATTGCTCCACACGCCAACCGGTGTCGGCGGGAGGGTCGGTTGACCCGCGTACTCGAGGCGCGACCACGCGGTGAAGTTGGGCGCGGTCGAGACCTCGAAGGCCAGGGAATCCCCCGGGCCCGCGACCTGACCCGTGTACGAGAAGCTCGCCCAAGCGGCGCTCGCGAAGCGGAGATCGAGGGCCGGGCCCAGGAGCGCATCGTCGTAGGCCGTCATCCTTGCGAGCATCGAATTGTCGTACTGCCCCGTGGAACCGTTGCCCGCCCATAGGGCCGGACGGCCATCGTCTGCGAGGGCGATCCGCCAAGCTCCTTCGGCAAAGGGCCACGCGGCGGGATACGGATACGTCGCGCTCAGGCTCGGGGATTGACGATCGCGGAACGAAAACACCTCGTAGAGGGCGTCTGCGTAGGCGCGGGTCGGCAGCGCCAAGGGGCTGTCCGAGGCGACGGTCGAGCCGCTGAAGACGAACCGGATCGAGAGGTCCTCCGTCGCATTCGCCCGGGTCCCGAGGAGGCCGGTCGTGCTTCGGGCGAGAGCCCCGGCACTCCCCTGCTCGTAGAGGTCCGCGCGGTCGAGGAGGAAGTAGCCAATCCTCGTACCCGTGAAGTTGCGGGCCACCCCCTCCAGTTCATTCTCGAGGTGGCCCGTGAATGCGAGGCCCTCCCCGGCATCGATCTGACCATCGGCGTTACCGCTCGTCGGCGCGCCCGAGAACAAGAACCCTCGCGGGATCTGGACGTACTCGTCGTAGAGGCCGACAATCTTCGCTCGGATTTCCCTGGCGGGTTCTCCCGCGAGGGCCCAAGTGACGTGGCCGCCGCCGGCCAGCTGCGACACGCCGAAGAGTTCGTAGTCGACGCTGACGGCCAGGACGTCTCCGGGCCCCTGCCCCGCGGCCCGGGGGAGCGCGCACGTCAGCAGGACGGCCGCGGCCAAGAAGGCCAATGCTACCGGTGGGCGGGAGCGCATCCGGACCATAGGCCTCCGCCGAGGGAATAAAGGCTTCTGTCTGATTTCGCTACGCTCCTCCGACGCGTCCGCACGCACCATTCATGGAGAAGAGTTAAATCGGCTTCTCTCCATCCGTGCCCCCGGATGTCCTCGGACGTTTCGAAACTCCTCGAGAGGGGACTGGATCTCGAGAAGGAGTACGAGACGGTCACGAAGACCCTGGAGTCGATTGGCCTCTCGAGCTATGAGGCCCGCGGCTACATCGCCCTCGTCGCCCACGGATACGGAAGCGCGGAGACCATTGCCGAGACCGCGAAGATCCCGCGAACCTCGGGCTACAAGGTGCTCCAGAGTCTGTGCAACAAAGGGTTTGCGATGTCGACGCGTGGCCGTCCGACCATTTTCAAGCCGGAGCCCCCGTCGAAGGTGAAGAACCGCGTGATGGAACACCTCGAGAGCACGTTCTCGAAGATCGACCTGCTCCATGAAGTCCTGTTGAACAAGGGCGAACCGCAGCTCGTCTACACGATCATGTCGAAGCCTCGCGTGCTCGAGAAGATCGCCGAACTCCTCGACAAGGCTACAGAGACCTTCATCGTGTGCACGCCGACGTTCTTCGAGATCCGCGAATACGTGGGCAAGAAGATCGACCAGGCGATCACTCGCGGAACCCGCATCACCGTGATCACGGAAGCCGGGCAGAAGATCCCGCAGGGGGCCCAGGCGGTCTTCCGAAAGGGCCTCGTCGCGACCGACGTCATCGCCGACGGTTCGAGCGCCCTCATCGCGGCGCCGGACCTGTCGGCGTGCGGATACACGGACAACGCCACGTTGGCCCAGCACCTGGAGAACTTCCTGCAGATCCTCATCAGCGCGAAGGAGTGAGGCGCGGTGCCCACCGCATCGACCTCCTTCGACGTCATCGTCGTCGGCGCGGGACCCGCCGGCGGACTCGTCTCCGAGAGGATCGCGCGCGCAGGGTACGAGGTCGCCTTGCTCGAAGAGCATCACGAGATCGGAGAACCGATCCAGTGCGGCGGCCTCGTCACGCCTCGCGTCTTCGATTACGTGAAGTGCAAGGAGACCATCCTCGGCTCGATCCATGGCGCTCAGCTCTATTCCCCCAAGGGACATCGGATCTCGATTGAGGGCCACGAGACGAAAGCGGTCGTCGTGGACCGCGCCATGTTCGATCGGGCGATCGCCACGGAGGCCGTTCGGGCCGGCGTCCATCCCTTTCTCGGGACCCAGGCCCGGGCCGCGGGTCGCGTGGATGGGGGCGTCGAGGTCTTGGCGGATCGCGACGGGGAGCCCCTCAAGCTCCGCGGAAAGATCCTCATCGGATGCGACGGCGTCCGTTCCGAGGTCGCGAAGTGGTTTTGCATCCTGAGGCCGAAGAAGATTCTGCCGGGCTTTGAGGTCGAACTCGTCGGCGTCCGCGGGGACCCTGACTACGTGAAGCTCTTCGTCGGCCAGGAGTTCGCGCCCGGCTTCTTCGGCTGGATCATCCCGAGCGGCGACACGGCCCGGGTCGGGCTGTGTGTCTCCGAAGGGAATGCGTATGCCTACCTGGAACAGATGCTTCGCCGGCCCCTCGTCCAGGAGTTCACGAAGGGGGCTCAGCCCATCCTGTACATCGCGGGGGGCATCCCGCTCGGATTCCCTCGCCGCACCCATGCGGCGAACGTGATGGTTGTCGGGGATGCGGCCTGCCAGGCGAAGGCCACGAGCGGGGGCGGCATCTTCACGAGCCTCCTATGCGCCGACCTCGCGGCGCAGACGGCGGTGCGCGCCCTCGAGGCGAAGGACTACTCGGAGCGGATGATGCACCGGTACCATAGGGCGTGGACGAAGACGATTGGGAAGGAATTGCGCAAGGACCTGGCGATCCATGAGAGCTTTGCGCGCCTCACGGACGAACAGTTCGAGGAACTCTTCGAGCTCTTGGATAACCCGCGTATCATCGAGATCATCGAGCGGATGGGAGACATCGACTTCCCGTCGAAGGTGGGGTGGGCCCTCCTGCGGGAGGAGCCCCGCCTCCTGAAGTACGCCGGCAAGGCCCTCCGGGCGACGATCGCGAAGACCGTGCACCTCTAGACCGCGTACCATTTCCCTTCGTACGGGAGCAGGACTTCGCGGCCCTGGAGGGCTTCCGCCAGGATCTCGCGGTTCTCGCCATGCATCAGGACGACGCGCCGCGGGTCGCACTCCTCGATGAACCGTACGAGGTCATCGTGCCCCGCGTGCGCGGAGAAATCGAACTTCTGCCACTCGCATCGCACGTCCACGGTGACCCCGTAGAGGTCGATCACGCCCTCATCCACGAGCCTCCGGCCGTTCGTCCCCTCGACCTGGTACCCGGTCAAGAGAATCGCACTCCTCGGATCGTCGCGGATCTTCTCGAGGTAGCGCAGGACTGGACCTCCGTCGAGCATCCCGCTCGTCGTGACGATGACCTCCCCGTCGAGGGCGAGTTCGCCCCCGCGCGGGCTGTGGACGACCTTGACGCGATTCATCGCGTGCCGGAGTTTCCTGACTGACCGGATGTACTCCGGATGCTCCACGTAGATCGAGTTGACGGTCTTCCCCATCCCGTCGAGCCAGACTTCGTGGCGGGCCTTGGCGAGCGTAAGGAGGATGTCTTGGGTGCGCCCGACAGCAAAGGAAGGGACGAGGGCGAGTCCGCCGCGATTGACGACCTGCTCGATCTTTCGGAGGAACGCGTGCTCCGACTTGAGACGCTCAGGATGCTGGCGACCCGCGTAGGTGGCCTCGATGACGAGAGTGTCGCAGGCCACGGGCTGCGCGCCCCAGACGAGGTCCGTCGTAAGACTGTGGAGATCTCCCGTGAACAAGAAGGTCTGGGCGCCGTTGACCTCGAACATCGTCGCGCCGGGGATGTGGCCCGCCGGATGCGCGGTGACCTCGAGGCCCCCGATTTCGATTCGGTCAGAGAAGTCGATGGTCCGGAAATGGCGACGGGCCGTCCGTAGGTCGCGGTCGTCAAAAGGCGCATCGAAGCCTTCTGCATCCGCGATCTTCAAGCTGTCGCGGAGGAGTAGGTCGGCCACGTCCGCCGTCGGAGGCGTCAGGACCACGTCGACGTTGTGGCGACGCGTGATCCAAGGGATCATCCCGCTGTGGTCCAGATGGGCATGGCTTACGAACATGCCATCGACGGGAGGCGCCGGCATCGGGTACTGCGGCGGGTCCTTGGGGAGGAGCCCATAGTCGAACAGAAGGGAGTCCGAGCCGTTCCGCAGGACCATCCCCAGGCGTCCGACCTCAGACGCTCCTCCGAGGAATTGAATGTCCATGGAGTCGCTTTGGAACTTCCGCCTTGCTATAAGGCTTTGGCGCGGCGCGCGAAGAAGAGCGGGCGGCACCGAATCGCCCGGGCCATGCGCCGTCGACCCAGGAGGAGCATCGCGGCTTCGAGGAGCCGGTCGCTCCCCCAGAACCGGTCCGCGAGCCTCTTGATCCGGACGCCTGTATCGAGGACATCGCCGACGGCCGCCCGCCAGCGCCGCTCGTACCCTATCAGGGGCACGCCCGCCAGGACGTGGTCCGCCGCGACGTCGCCGGCGATGCGCCCACAGATCATCGCCACGTTGATCCCTCCGCCGTTCGTCGCCATGACGTGCCCGGCGGCGTCCCCGACGAGCAGGACGCGATCCTTCACGGTCGCCGACACGGCTCCAAGGACGGGGACGTAGCCTCCCGTCGCTTTCCCGGGCCGGAGGTCGCGTTCCTTCACAAATCGATCGAAGAGCTGCCGCAGGTTCCCGGTGAAGTGCTGCCACGTCCCCAGGCCCACGTTCGCGCAGTCTCCCTTCGGGATGATCCACGCATACCCGCCGGGCGCGAGCCGGCCGAAGAACATGTCGGTGCCGTCGTCGAAGTCACCGTAGGCCGTCGCGCTCATCGCGGGCGCCGAGGTGGGCCAAGGCAGGCCGACGCTCTGTGCGACGGTCGACCTCGGGCCGTCGGCGCCGATGACCACGTCCCCTCGGAAGGTCCCGTGGTTCGTCGCCACGTCTCCGCCGCGGACGCGCAGGACGCGGGTCTCCGTCATCAATTCGGCCCCTTCCTGGACCGCCTGCTCGGCGATCCCTTGGTCCATCTTGTCCCGCTGCACGGTGAATCCGTCGAACGGGACGTCGTAGCGCCGCCCCCCGGGACTCCAGATCCGGATGACGGGGGTGGCGATCTGCTTCACGCGGTACGGAACTTCCATTAGGTCCTCGAGGTCGCCGACGCCTGGGAACAGGGTGCGCACCTCTTCGTTCGATGCGACGTACTCCCCGCATTGCACGGGGACCCCGATCTCGCGGCGCTTGTCGATCAGGAGGACCTTGAGGCCTCTCCGGGCCGCGTACCGCGCCGCCGTGCTCCCCGCCGGCCCTGCGCCGACGACAACGACGTTGTAGGGCATCCCGCCCACCCAATCACGCTTCACGGGTCAGGACGTAGTCCACGAGCCGCAGGAGGTTCGCCTTCGCCGGCCCCTCGGGGATCGGGCCCAGGGCCATCTTCGCCTGCGTCCCGAAGCGCCTGGCGGCCGCGCGGGCCTTCCCGACCCCGCCGGAACCCCGGAGGATTGCGAGGGCTTCCTTCACCTCGGCCTCAGCCTTCCGGCGCTTCCGGAGGATACGCGCCAGGGCCGCGTGGTCGATGGCGCTCCCGTTGTTCATCCCGTGAATCGCGACGAGGGTCACGTTCCCCTCGCGGAGATCCACTCCAAGCGGCTTGCCGAGGCGGACTTCGTCTCCGACGACGTCCAGGATGTCGTCCACAATCTGAAAGGCAATCCCAAGGTTGAGCCCGTACTCGCCGACCGCCTCGACGAGCTCGAGCGGCGCGCCGGCGAGGAGCCCCGCGATCTTCGCCCCCGCCATGATCGGGAGCGCGGTCTTCCGCCGGATGATGTCTAGGTATTCCGCTTCCGTGACCTTGACGTCGAAAGCCCGTCGCTTCTGCCGGATCTCGCCCTCGGCGAGAGCCGCACACGCATCCGCGGTGAGCTCGACGATCTGCTCGTCAAACCGGCCGCCGATGCCAAAGGCCTTGACGAACAAGAAGTCGCCCGTGACAAGCGCATTCTGAAGCCCGAACTTCCGGTACGCGGTGATCCGGCCGCGCCGGGTCAGCCCGCCGTCGTTGATGTCGTCATGGATGAGGGTCGCGCTGTGGATGAGCTCGAGCGCCGTCGCGAGGTCGACCGCTTGATTGATATCCCTGCCGCCCAAGGCCTTGAATGCCAGGAGCGTGACGACAGGCCGAATCCGCTTGCCGCCGGCCTCAATGACGTACCTCGCGATGTCCGTGAGGAGGGGCTCGTCGGAGGCCACGCTCTCGCGGATCTTACGCTCCACGAGGGCCAACTCGGCACCGACGCCAAAATCCATGGAGTCCGTCATCCGAGATGCGCTTCCAGCGCGCCTATGAAGCGGGCTTATTTAACCGTTTCCTAAAGCCTTCGTACTTACCCATCCGAAGTGGGATCCCCCTTGCAGAGCGACCGGTTTCCTCGAAGTTGCTCGACACCAATTCACGCGCTGCGCACGAGCGTCGTTGC